>Ga0164242_10002726_pt1 | contig 20373 bp, 20 predicted proteins | sample OricomgcompostMG_FD_108783 | JGI IMG/M metagenome (GOLD analysis project Ga0164242, IMG submission 108783) | Miracle-Growth compost microbial communities from Emeryville, California, USA - Original compost - Miracle growth compost (MG) ... | reverse complement strand
GAAGGCGCTCTCGCGGGAGGACGCGGACTGGCGCGCCCGGCTCGAGCAGAGCCCTGCGGACGCCGACGAGCTGGCGTGGCTGGACGAGCAGCACTACGTGCCGCCGGCGCCGCCGCCGCTGCCCCGGTTCGCCCCGCCGACGCTCGTTGCGATTCTGGTGCTGGCGGTGTCCGTGCTGCTGCTCGTGTTCGGGACGCACCTGGCGCTGGGTAACCGGTTCGTGATGTTCCTCGGCGTGTGCGGCGTGCTCGTGAGTACCGGGATCCTCGTGATGCGGTTGCGGGCGCGCCCGGACGACGACGATGACGGCGCGATCGTCTGAGGCTCTAGATCTGTAGTTCGGCTAGATCTGTAGTTCGGCGAGGAGCGCGAGGTGATCGCTCGCGGCGGCCGCGTCCGGGTGGTTGATCACCTCGGCGTGCGTCACGGTGATGCGTGGGTCGACGAAGATGCCGTCGATGCGCTGGTGCGGGTCCGCGGCGGTGGACGTGTAGCCGGTGCCGGTTCCCGCGACCGCAAAGGCGTCGCGCCGGTGCTCGGTGAGGGCCTGCCAGGTGCGTGAGCCGGGCTTGGCGTTGGCGTCGCAGGCGACGACGACCGGGATCTCGTCCGGGACGTGCTCCGCGATCGCGTGCTCGAGTTCGTCGACGTGCCGAAGCCGCGCGGCCTCGTCCAGGTCGAGGTGGGTGCCGACGACCGCGAACGACGCGCCGTGCCTGCGCATCACGGCGATCGCCGCGCCGCGCTGGTGCAGGCCGCGCTCCTTGCTGAACTTGGTGTCCACGGTCGTGATCACGTCCACCCCGAGGTTGGAGATGATCAGCTGGGCCGCCGCGGTCCGTCCTCCGGTCACGACCACCATGCCGCTGCGGCGGGCGAGTTCGGCGCACAGCGAACGCCAGCGGGCGAAGCGCGGCGCCTCCTGGACGCACACCACGTCCGGACGCGCCGAGCTGATCACCCGGCCCAGGGCGGCGCGGTCGTCCCGCATGGAGCGGACGTTGTAGCTGAGCACGCGGACGGTTGGCACCCGGACATCCTGCCAGCCGGTCTTCCCGGCCTGACGTTCGTCTCCCCGTGTCTCGTGATCGGCAGTCGAGAGGGGCCGGCGGCGACGGGGACGGATTGACCTGCGGGTTGCGTCTCCTTGCCGGGCGCGGTCTTCGTGTGGTTGCTCCTCGGCGGCACCGACGGCGGGTCGGTTTGATCTTCACCCGCGTCGCGTTGCCGGGTGGCGGTTCCAGCGCCGGTCGGCCTAGTCGGTGTGAAGATCAAAATGGACGCGATCGTCTTTGCGAGTAAGGCGAATCGGTCGAGCAGAACTGTCAGACCCTGCCGCTAGGTTCACGGTATGACTCACGCAGTGGAGTTCGATCGAAGCGGTGCGTTCGCGCATGTGCCGAACGTGTGGGAGGTGCGGCTGCACCCGGACAGTGCGGCGGCGTGGACGGTCAACGTGACACCCGGGTCGGCCACCGCCGGTGTCCTCGCCCAGCTCGATCCCGTTCGCCTGTCTCAGGCCGGGCGGGTCGACGCCCTGGTCGGGCTGGAGCGGCTCGCGGCGTGGGCCGCGGCGTTGCAGGCCCGGATGATCGCCGCCCTCATCGACGAACCCCATGTGGGAGCGCCCGCGCCGGGGCTGGATCGGGGCTGGGCCAAAGAGGACGTCAAGACCGCGCTCGCCGAATCGATCACCGGGGCGCAGGCCCGGATCCACACCGCCACGGACCTGGTGCACCGACTCCCGCACACCCTGGCCGCGTTGCAGGAGGGGCGGCTGACCGCGCGGCACGCGAACGCGGTCGTCGACACCGTCCGCGTCCTGGACGACACGGCAGCCCGCGAGGTCGAGGCCGCGGTCCTGCCCGAGCCGGAACAGCTCAGCGACCCGGCACCGACCATGGCCTCCTTCCGGCGCAAACTACGCCGCAGCGCGATCAAGGCCGACCCCCGCAGCGCGGCCGAGAAGGCCGCCCGTGCCGCCGAGGACCGCGACGTGTGGGTCATCCCGCAGGAGAACTCGATGGCGTACCTCGGCGCGGCACTACCGGCCGAAGGCGCCGCCACCGTCTCCGCCGCCGTCAACGCCAAAGCCGAGCAGATCAGAGAGATCGGCGACCCGCGCACCACGGCCCAACGCCGCGCCGACGGACTGGTGCAGATCTGCGCCGACTACCTCAACACCGACACAGTGAAGATCAAAAAGGACACGGCGGGTGTGGCCACCCGGGCCGGGGCGCAGGCACCGCGCTATCACGGGCTCCGCCCGCAGATCCAGGTCAGCGTCGCGTTGTCGACGCTGCTGGGCATGGACGAACAACCCGGCGAACTGGACGGCCACGGCCCCATCCCCGCCGAGCTGGCGAGGCGCGTGGCGGCCGACCCGTCCGGCACCTGGCGGCGCCTGGTCACCGACGAGCTGGGGCACCTGGTCGACTACGGCCGCACCACCTACCAGCCCCCCGCAGACCTCGCCCAGTACGTCGTCGCCAGAGACCGCACCTGCCGCGCCCCCGGCTGCGAACGCCCCGCCGCGCAAGCAGACCTGCACCACGTCCAGTGGTGGAGCCGCGGCGGCCACACCAACGCCGCCAACCTCGTCCCGGCATGCGAACGCATCCACTACGGCATCCACCGAGGCGGCTGGACCCTCACCCGCGAGCCGGACGGCACCACCAACTGGACATCGCCCACCGGACACGTCTACCGCGTCCCGCCCGCCAGCTACCCCATCGACGAGACGATGAAGATCAAAAAGGACGCGACGGAAGCTGAACCGACCGACCAAACACCACAGAAGAGGCGCCAACTGCCGGATGAGTCCGTGGGCTGACATCACCACCCGGCAAGCTGGAGCACCTCGGCCGCGACCTCGACCGGCGTGCGGTCGGCTATGGCGACGTCCGCGTCAGAGACGTGGGCAGCGTCGAGGATCGAGTCGAGTTCAGCGCGCCGCGCAAGGTGCCAGGCCAGGTCTTCCGGCGAGTCCCGATGCCGCGCCCGGAGCCGCGGCTCGACCGTCGAAGGCGCACCGAGAAGACGCACGACGACCACCGAGCCACCACAAGCACGCTCGAACGCGGCCAGGTCCGAGCGCCGCTCGATTACACCGGCCAGAACCAACCGCTGCGCGCCGGCCTCGCGACAGTTCCCCGCGAGAGACGCCAGGTTGCGCAGCTCGATCGCGAGGTTGAACCGATCCGCGTCCGGGCTCGGCCACAGCAACCGGATCTGATCCAGGTCGACGACCGCATGCGGAACCGCCCGCTCCGCGAGCATGCGACCGACGGCCTCGGGGACAGTCGTCTTGCCGACACCGACCGTCCCGGTGATCAACAAGGTCTCGGCCGTCATGGCTGCTGAGGCTATCGGCGGCGGGATGCGAGGTTCGCGCGGCGCGGGTGAAGCACAGTCGGCGGGCGGCGATACGGTGCGGGCATGACCTCGAAAGTCGAGCAGTTCCGCGCCCTGCACGTGCCCGGCAAGCCGCTGCTCATCCCCAACCCCTGGGACGTCGGGTCGGCGAAGCTGCTGGTCTCGCTGGGCTTCGACGCGCTGGCCACGACCAGCAGCGGCTTCGCCATGACGCTCGGCAGGTTCGACGGGTCGGTAACCCGCGACGAAGCCCTCGAGCACGCCGCGACGATCGTCGACGCGGTCGAGGTCCCGGTGTCCGCGGATCTGGAGAACTGCTTCGCCGACGAACCGGCGGGCGTGGCCGAAACGATCCGCGCGGCGGCGCGGACGGGCCTGGCCGGCTGCTCGGTCGAGGACTGGAGCGGCACCGACATCTACCCGGTCGAACTCGCGGCCGAGCGGGTCGAAGCAGCCGCCGAAGCCGCGAACGGCAATCTGGTGGTGACCGCGCGCGCCGAGAATCACCTGCACGGAAAAGAGGATCTGGCCGATACGATCGGGCGACTGCAGGCCTACCAGGAGGCCGGCGCCGACGTCCTGTACGCACCAGGGCTGACCACGATCGCCGACATCCGCACCGTCCTCGCCGAGGTCGACCGTCCCGTGAACGTTCTCGCGATGCCGACCGCACCGACGGTGGCCGAACTCGCCGAAGCGGGAGTCGCCCGCGTGTCGGTCGGCGGGTCCTTCGCGTTCACCGCGCTCGGCGCGCTGGTCGACGCCGCGCGGGAACTGCGAGAGCAAGGCACCTACTCGTACAGCGCGCTCGCGCGGACCGGACGCGAAGCCATCAACAGCGCCTTCAGCTAGCCGCGATCAGCACAGGCCGCGAGCCAGGTCGGCGGCACCGACGAGGCCGGCGTCCGCACCGAACGCCGCAGCCTCGATCGCCGCGACCGGACGGAACCCCCGCCCGGTCAACGTGTGCGCGAACTCCTGACGGGCCGGCGCAAGCAGCAGCTCGCCCGCCTCGGACACACCGCCGCCGATCACGAACATGGACGGGTCCAGCGCGGCGGCCAGGTTCGCCAACCCGCGCCCGAGCCAGCGACCCATCGTGGTGCAGGTCGACTCGGCGGCCGGATCGCCCTCCGCGGCCGCCTGGGTGACGATCGGCCCGGTGATCGCGTCTACGCTGCCGGCCAACTCGATCAACCGCGCCGCGACGGCAGGCGACTCGGCGGCCAGCTCCCGCGCATCGCGGGCGAGCGCCCGCCCGGACGCGTACATCTCCCAGCAACCGCGGTTGCCGCACGCGCACGCCCGCCCGTCCGGGACGATGGTCATGTGCCCGTACTCGCAGGCGATCCCGCTCGCGCCGCGGTACAGCGAACCGTCCAGCACCAGTCCCCCGCCGATGCCGGTGCCGAGCGTGACGCACACCAGCGAGGTGTGTCCGCGCGCCGCGCCGAACCGGTACTCCGCCCACGCGGACGCGTTCCCGTCGTTCTCGACGACCAGCGGCAGCCCGATGCGTTCGGCGAGAGCGTCGCGCAGCGGCTCGTTACGCCAGGCCAGGTGCGGCGAGAACAGCACGGTCGCGCGGTCGGCGCCGATCCATCCGGCCGCGCCGATCCCGACACACGTGACCGAGTGCCGAGCGGCGAGAGCCGTGACGACGTCGACGATCGCGGCCTCGGTCTGCGCCACGTCCGATCCGGGCGTCGGTCGGCGCTCGCGGTCGATCACCGCACCGGAATCGTCCACGACCCCGGCGGAGATCTTCGTCCCGCCGATGTCCACGCCGATCGCCAGCGACGCACTCACCTCAGGCGCCGGCATCCGGATACGGCTTCGGCCGCGGACGGGACGCGTCCGGCTTGCCGAGATCGATGCGCTGCACGCGCGGCGGCGGCGCGGAATCGCGGCGCGCCGCGGGATCGCCGTGCGGCGCGGAATCGCCATGCGCCGCAGGGCTGTCCGGATGCGGCACGGTCGCGTCCATGAACGCGCGGAAGGCCGACAGCAGCGCCGTCCCTGCCTCCACCACCCGATCGGTGACGTCCGGGCGCTCCCCGCGTAACACGGCGACGAACTGGCAGATCGGGCACCACTGACACGTACCGTTCGCGTGCTGCTCGGCCGACTCCGGGAACGTGCGCGTGGCCCAGTCCTGCACCGCGGACAGCACCCGCGCGGTCTCGTCGCCGAAGCGACCTTCGTCGGATCGCTGGTTGAACTGCTCACTCATCGCGCTGCGCTGTCCCGCCTTCCGGATCAGGCCGGAAGCGTACCTGCAGCCGTGTTCCGTCGAACTCGCCGCCGACGACGCTGCAGCGGCGCAGCGCGTTCGGCAGCGTGATCACGCGCCGGGCCCCGCCGACAGTCACCACCACGTCGTCGCCCACGCGTGCCGCCTCGACAGCGCCCGGTTCGGCCAGCGGCAACGGCAACGACAGCACGAAGTCCGCGCCGTCGGCGTCCACGCGCAGCAACTGCGCCGTCGCAACGACCGGCACCGGATCGGCTCCCGGCAGCTCGCCGTACAACTCATCGGCGACCGCACGCAGCGCCTGCGCACCCACCGGCTCGCCGGTCCGGTAGCCCAGCTCGCGCATCGCGATGCCCGCGAACGAGTCCCGCACCGCGGCCAGCTGCCGCCGCTGCGCGTCCGCCCACGCCTGCCGCCAGGCGTCCTCCCCCGCCGGGAACACCCGGTTCGCGATCACCATGTCGACGGCATACCCATACAGCGCGAGCGCGGTGAACGTGCGCCGCGCCTCCGCGATCACCACCGCCTCCGGCGTGAGCACGAGGCGGACGGACGTGGTGGCCGGGTCGGCGAGCAGCCCGCGCACGTCCGCGAGCTCGTCGGCGAGCCGGGCCAGCGCGGCGAACACCGGATCGGCCGGGACCGCGTCGCCGCGTCCCAGCAGCGCCGCGATCGGACGGATCCCGCGCGCCAGCCGACGCTGCGCGGGGAACACCTTCTGCAGGTACCAACCCAGCGCCTCGGGCAGCGCGAGCAGCCGCAGCGTCTCCGCGGTCGGTGCGCAGTCGACGACCAGCGTGTCCCAGTCGCCGGTGCGGGCCAGGTCGCGCACCGCGAGCAGCGCGAGCACCTCCTCCAGGCCCGGCAGCAAGGTCAGCTCGTCGGCGGTGATCGGGTCGACCCCGCCGTGCGAGAGCAGCTCGGCGAAGTAGCCCTGCACCTGCTGCCACGCGTCCTCGAACCGGCGCTGCGCGTCCAGCTGCACCGCCCACAGCCCGGGCGTGATCTCGGCGGGCTCACCCGTAAGCGGGACGTCCAGCGCGTCGGCCAGCGAGTGCGCGGCGTCCGTGGACAGCAGCAGCGTCTTCACCCCGCGGTCGGCCAACCGCAGCGCGGTCGCCGACGCGGTCGTCGTCTTGCCGACGCCGCCCTTGCCGGTGAACAGGACGATTCTCATCCAGTCGACTCGACACGCTTCTTCAACTCGTTGAGCGCCTGGTCCATGACCATCCGCTCGCCCTTGCGCTTGAGCATGCCGAGCATCGGGATCGCCAGGTCGACCGCGAGCGAGTACGTGACGTGCGTCGCTCCGCCCCGGGCGGCCAGGGTGTACGAGCCCTGTTGCGCGCGCATCAGCTGCCCGGACACCAGCGTCCACTCGACCTTCTCGTCACCCGTCCAGACGTAGGCGAGCTCGTACTGGTCGCGCAGGATGCCGGCGTCCAGGGTGAACGCGACCCGCCGGGCGCGGCCGTCGGGCCCGGACTCGAGCACCTCGGCCTTCTTCACCGAACCCGCCCACGCCGGGTAGTGATCGAAGTCCGCGATCACGGCCATGACGGCGGCCGGTTCGGCGTCGATCACGATCGACTGGGTCGACTGCTCGGGCACCCTGCACACGCTACCGGCGCGGGCCCGACACCCGCGCCAACCGGCCGGGGTCCAGCTGGTCGCCGATCGACCAGAACAGCGCCTTCATCTCGGTGCGGTACCGGTGCTCGATCCGCCGGGCGCGCCGGCGCGGCACCGGCCGGCCGTCCGCCCCGTCCAGGCGCAGGAAGAAGTGCACGACGACGCCGTCGAACACCTGCTCCAGCCAGAGCTCCATCGACCCGGCCAGCCTCCCGCGCTCGCTCGGGCGGACCAGCCACCGAACCCCCTTGTCGCCGCGCCACTCGTCCACCACGACGTCCAGCCGGGGCCACCAGCGCCGCCAGTTGGACGGCTCCGCGACGATCGTGGCGACCTCCACGGGACGCGCGCAGATCCAGGTCGAATCCAGGACGTCGATGTCGGGCACGTCACCCACGATCCCAGAAGACGCCTGCGCAGTCGCGCCGGGCTGGGCAAGGAGTTACGGTGGCGGGCGCATGCCGCTCGGCAACGGCGCCGGCGGCGTCGGCCGCGGCATCGCGCGGTCAGGGACGCCGGGAAAGGACGACGACGCGTGCGCGAGCTCCATGTCGCCAGCACCATCACCACGCTGAGCCAGAACAACACCGCCGATTTCGTGTTCGACAACGCCGCGAACCGGCCGAATCACGTGGCGCTGCGCCGCCGCGAGGGCGCGACCTGGCGGGACGTCACGGCCGCGCAGTTCGCCGCGGAAGTGACCGCCGTCGCACAGGGCCTCGTCGGCGCCGGCATCGCGCCGGGCGACCGGGTCGTGGTGATGAGCAAGACCCGTTACGAGTGGACAGTCGCCGACATCGCGCTGTTTACGGTCGGCGCGATCGTCGTCCCGATCTACGAGACGTCCAGCGCCGAGCAGGTGCAGTGGATCCTCGCCGACTCGGGCGCGAAGGCCGCCTTCGTCGAGACCGACACGCACGCGCAGATCGTCGCCTCGGTGCGCGCCGACACACCGGACCTCGCGCACGTGTGGCAGTTCGACAGCGGCGCGCTGGAGGAGCTTGCCGCGTCCGGCAAGGACGTCCCGGTCGAGGACGTGCAGGCGCGCCGCGCCGCCGTCCGCCTGGACGACCTCGCCTCGATCATCTACACCTCGGGCACCACCGGGCGGCCGAAGGGCTGTCAGCTGACCCACCACTGCTTCGTCAGCGAGGTCAACGAGCTGCTGGACGGGCTGTCCTCGTTCTTCAACGAGAACACGTCGACGCTGCTGTTCCTGCCGATCGCGCACGTCTTCGGCCGCGCCATCGAGATCGGTTCGCTGGCCGCCGGCTGCACCCTCGGGCACAGCTCGGACATCAAGAACCTGCTGGACGATCTCGCCGGCTTCAAGCCCACATTCGTGCTCGCCGTGCCGCGCGTGTTCGAGAAGGTCTACAACACCGCGAAGCAGCGGGCGCACGGCGATGGCAAGGGCAAGATCTTCGACAAGGCCGAGTCCGTCGCGATCGCGTACTCGCAGGCCACCGAATCCGGACGCGCGCCGCTCGGGCTCAAGATCGTGCACACCGTGTTCGACAAGCTGGTGTACAGCAAGCTGCGGGCCGCGCTCGGCGGCAACTGCATCGCGGCCGTGTCCGGCGGCGCGCCGCTGGGCTCGCGGCTCGGCCACTTCTTCCGCGGCGTCGGCATCACGATCTACGAGGGCTACGGGCTGACCGAGACCACGGCCGGGATCACCGTCAACCGCCCGGACGCGCTCAAGATCGGCACGGTGGGCCGTCCGATCGGCGGGGCGTCGGTGCAGATCGCCGAGGACGGCGAGCTGCTGTTCAAGTCCCCGGTCGTGTTCCACGGCTACTGGAAGAACCCGGACGCCACCAACGAGGCGATCGACGCCGACGGCTGGTTCCACACCGGCGACATCGGCGAGATCGACGCGGACGGCTTCGTGCGCATCACCGGCCGCAAGAAGGAGCTGATCGTCACCGCGGGCGGCAAGAACGTCGCCCCGGCGGTGCTCGAGGACCGCGTCCGCGCGAACTGGCTGGTCAGCCAGTGCCTGGTCGTCGGCGACCAACAGCCGTTCATCGCGGCACTGATCACGATCGACCCCGAGTCGTTCCCGACCTGGCTGGAGCGCAACGGCAAGCCGGCGTCGACCACGATCGCCGAGGCCGTCCACGACCCCGACCTGCGCGCCGAGATCCAGGCCGCCGTGGACGAGGCGAACAAGGCCGTCTCCAAGGCCGAGTCGATCCGCAAGTTCACCATCCTGGACACCGACTGGTCCGAGGCCGGCGGGCAGATCACGCCGTCGCTCAAGCTCAAGCGCAACGTTGTGCTGAAGGAGTGCGCGCCGCAGATCGACGAGCTGTACGGGGCGAAGGTTCAGGCCTGAAGCAGCTCGCCGAGCCGGTCGGCGGCGCCGGTCCACGTCCAGTCGCGCTCGACCCAGGCGCGCCCGGCGGCGCCCAGGCGTGAGCGCAGGGCGTCGTCGCGCAGCAGCTCCAACAGCCGCGCCGCGACACCGGGCACCGAGCGGCCGTCGACCACGTACCCGGTCTCGCCGTGCCGCACCGCGTCCGGCGCGCCGCCGGAGTTGCCGGCCAGCACCGGCAGCCCCACGGCGGACGCCTCCAGGTAGACGATGCCGAGCCCCTCGACGTCCATGCCCAGGCGCCGGGTGCGGCACGGCATCGCGAAGACGTCGCCCGCGGCGTAGTGCGCCGGCAGCTCGTCGTGCGGCACGCCGCCGGTGAGCACGACGGAGTCCGCGACGCCGTGCTCGCGGGCCAGCTCCAGCAGCCGGTCGTGGTACGGGCCACGGCCGACGAGCAGCAGCGCCGCGTCGGGCAACTCGCGGCGCACCAGCGGCAGCGCCTGGATCAGCAGGTCCTGGCCCTTGCGCGGCACCAGCCGCGAGACGCACACGATCACCGGACGGCCCAGCAACCCGTACCGGGCCCGGACGACGGCACCGTCCACATCCGGCCGGAAGGTCTCGACGTCCACTCCAGGTGCGAGCTGGCGCAGCGTCGCGTGGGGACCGAACGCGCCGGTGAGCCGGCGCCGGGTGTACTCGCCCAGGTAGGTGACGACGTCGCACGCGGTGCCGATCCGGCGCAGCGCCTGCCGGGCACCCGGCAGCATCGCCCAGCCGACCTCGTGGCCGTGCGTGGTCGCGACGAGGCGCCGCGCCCCGGCCGCACGCAGGGCGGGCGCCAGCAGGCCGAGCGGCGCCGACGCACCGAACCAGACGCTTGTGCAGCCGTGCTCGCGCAGCAGGCCCACCGCGCGCCGGCGCACGGACGGCGTCGGCAGCAGCAGCCCGGTGCGGTGCCGGACGACGGGGAACGGCTGGTCGGCGTCGAACGCGGCGGACCCGTCGTGGTCGGACGCGTAGACGACGACCGAGCCGGCCGGCTGGCGGATCGCGAGCTGGTGCACGAACGACTGGATGCCGCCCTGCCGTGGCGGGAAGTCGTTCGTCACGATCAGCGTCCGGTTCACGGCTCCCCCAGCTGCGCGGTCAGATACGAGCGCCACTGGGACGTGAACGCGTGCAGAGTCTCGTGCAGCACGTCCCGCAGCGCCAGCCGCACGGCGTAGTCGGTCGGCAGCACCGCGCGTCCCACCTCCTGGTAGAAGCGCACCAGGCCGCCGACGCCGGCGCGCTGCGCGATCAGCCGGCACGCCAACCACGCCTGCTCGTACACCGCGGCCAGCCCGGAGCCCCCCGGGTTGAACGCCGAGTCGGCCGGCAGCGCGGACGGCACGGTGCCGCTCGCCAGTTCGGCCCGCAGCTCCGCCGCCGCAGTCCGCACCGGCTGGCCGCTGCCCCGCTCGGCGACGAACTCGGCAAAGCCCTCGACCAGCCAGCGGGGGGTGGTCTGTGACGTGGCGGCGGCCGTGGCCAGGTGGGTCAGCTCGTGCCGGACGACGATCTGCCGGCCGGTCTTGGACAGCGTGCCGAGCGCGGCCGGGTCCATCACCAGCCGCTGCCCGTACGGCTGCCCGGACGCCGCGTCGATGCCGGACGTGATCGCGACCGCGTCGACGTCGCGGTAGCCGGAGCCGGTGCCGGTCAGCGCGCTGAACTCCTTCGCTCCGGACGGGACCAGCACCGCCACGTGCTGGTTCCAGGCGCTGCCCCACACCGCATCCACGGCCGGGATCGCCGCGTCGACGGCGTCGGCCAGCGGCGTGAGCTGCAGCGCGTCCGCGACATGCCCGAGCACCAGGCTGGCCCCGCCGCGCGCGACGACGACCGGGCCGAAGTCCCAGGGCCCGCGCCAGCTCACCGAGCCGGCCTTGGCCAGGTCGTTGTCACCGGCCAGGTACACGCGCCCGTCGCGCCGCACGAACGTCCACCACAGGTCGTGCCGGTCGGGCAGCGCATCGACGCCACTCAGCCGGTAGGACAGCTGCACCTGGACGATCAGCGCGGGCGCACCGTACCGGTGGGTGGCCGCGGCCAGGTCGGTGCGGTCGGTGTCGGTGCCGGTGGCCGAGTACCGCCACTGCTGCAGCGGCACGTCCGAGATGTTGTCGATCTCGGCGGTCTGCCGGGCGCGGAACGCCTTCGACACGGCGGCGGTGTCCACGTCGGCGAGGAACCGCTTCGCCGAGTGCGCCAGCAGCGCGGCACCGTGCCGGCCGAGCAGCGACCTGACCTCGGACAGGGTCGGCGCGCCGGTCGGTTTCGACGCGGACGAGCAACCGCTCAGCACACCCAGCAGGAGCGCCGACGCCAGCAGCAGGATCCGCGTGCGCGGACGGCGCGACAAGATCGACGCCCGGGAGGGTTCAGCCGGTCAGGCGGGTGGCGCCGACGAAGTCGCTGCCGAACTGGTTCGCGGGCACCACGGATACGTTCTCGCCGGTCTCCGGCGCGGACACCATCAGCCCGTCGCCGATGTAGATCGTGACGTGACCGATCGGCTGGTAGAAGAACAGCAGGTCGCCCGGCTGCAGCTGGTCGAAGGACACGTGCTGGCCGTAGTCGTACTGCCCGGCGGCCGAATGCGGCAAGCTGACGCCGGCCGACGCCCAGGCCGCCATCGTCAGGCCGGAGCAGTCGTACGAACCGGGACCGGCGGCGCCGAACACGTACGGCTTGCCGACCTGGGCGAGCGCGAACTTGACGGCCTGCGCGGCAGCCGCGGAGGTCGCGTGCGGCAGGTTGGCCTTCATCGTCTCGACCCGGGCCGAGCTCAGCGCCGGGTTGACGGTGTGCAGGTACATGGCGCGCTGCGCGGCGTTGAGCGTGTCCAGCAGCGACGAGTACTTCTTCAGCTGCTTGCGGACGGCGGCGCGCTGGGCGAGCAGGGCGTTGCGCTTGTCGCGGGCCGCGGCCAGCAGGTCGTCGGCGTTCTTCTTGGCCGCGTCCGCCGTCTTCTGCGCGTCGACCAGGCCGCTGACGACCTGAGCGGTGTGGGCGCTGATCATCGACAGCGTGGACAGCCGGTCGAGGTAGCTCTCGCCGCTGTCGCTGGTGAGCAGGGCGCCCGTCGCGCTGAACGTGCCGCCCTCGTAGATCGCGGTGGCCGCGACGCTGAGCTGCTCGCGGGCCGCCTCGAAGGCCTTGTCGGCCTTGGCCGCGACCTCCGCCGCGTCCTTGGCCGCGGACTGCTTCGCCTGCACCTGCATCTGCGCCTGGTCGTACTTCTCGACCAGCTGCGTGTTCTTGAGCGCGAGCTTGCCCAGCTCGCGCTGCACCGAGGCCACCGTCGGGTGCTTGGGCTTCGCGTCCGGCCGGTTCGGCATCGCCGAGGCCACGCTGGGGACTGCTAGGGCTGCCGCAATGAGAGCGACGATGACCGCGATGGGTCGGATTCGGCGCGAGCCTGCCTTCGCCACGGGCGACGAACTCCTTCTTCCGTATTCCGCCTACCGGGTTAGCTGACGGGTTCGGGCGGGAAGGAAGCCCTACGGCGACGCGCACCCGCGAGGGGCACTCGCCGCCGATTCACCCCGGGACTGCATTGGGTCCCCGGTTCACTTCGACGTGCTGTGATTCGGCGGTGACACCCCGGCGATGTCCGCTGCGAACACCGTCGGACCGGAATGTCTCGGAAAGGTTACGACCAGGCAACGGGCCGCGCAATGCGACCCCCGGACAAGTCGTCAACTTCCTTGTGCTACGGGCGATCTTGGTCGCCGCGCGTCATGCCGAACCACTGACAGATCGGCACGAATCGGACGATCTTGAGGCGGGCTGCAACGGCGGGACCAGCCCCGCTCGCGCCAGCCGCTGCAGCGCGCGGCGCTCCGCCGCGTCCAGTTCGACCGGAACGGGCGGTCGGTCCAGCAGGACCGCGATGACGCAGTCGTCGCATCCGTGGCCCTGCACCGGGCAGGTCTCGCAGTCGATCAGCATGGCGGCACTCCTGACGCAGCTCTCGGATCGGTCAGCCGGAACGCTAGGAGCGGCCACCGACAATTTCGGCGCGTCAGCCGAGCAGCGCGAGTAGCACGCGTGACGGCACCGTCCAGGCGCCGGCCCGCTGCACGTCGCGGACCACCTGCTGGTCGGACGTCGCCACCACGATGACGCGTCCGGCCGGCTCGGCCGCGACCAGCGCCCGGATCAGGTCGTCGGCGATCTGCTCCGGCGCGCTGAACAGCACGCGCACGCCGCGGGGTGTGCGCGGCTGGACCGACGGACGCGTCCGCCCGTCGAAGGCGACCGTGACCTCCGGGCCGCGGCGCGACGCGAGGGCGGCGAGGGCCGCGACCAACCGGTCGCGCTGGTCGGCGAGGGCCAGCTCGCCGTAGCCGGACATCGTCACGTTGTAGCCGTCCACGATCAGGTGCGCCTCGGGCATGGCGAGCAGCCGGTCGAGCGCGCCGGCGTCGGGCACCGTGCGGGTGCCGCGGGCCTCGCCGTCACCTGCCGTCACGGCGTCGGCCGGACGGATCACCGGCGGTGGCAAGGACAGCTCGCGGCGGATCCCCGCGGCCGCCGAGTTGATCGTCTCGACCAGCAGCCACAGCCGGGCGTCGTCGACGTCACGCTCCACGCGGGCCTCGCGGCGAGCGGTACCGCCGGCCTGCTCGAGTTCGGTCAGCCGCGTGCGCAATCGGCGCAGTTCGCTCTCGCGCGCGCTGTCCGCGCGCTCGGCCGCCTGCTGCGCGGCCACGAGTTCCGCGCGCGCCTCGTCGCGTTCCCGCTCGGCGGCTCGCAGCTCGCGCGTGCGGTTGCGCAGCGCCTTCTCCAGCTCGGCGATGCGCTCGCGTGCCTCGGCGCCCGCTTCGGCGATCGCCTCGCGCGATCGGGCCGTCTCGGCCTTCAGCCGGCCGCGCAGCTGCGCGATCTCGTCCTGCAGGCGCGTGCGCTCCTCGCCCATCTCGTCGGTGCGTGCCCGCTGCGCGCACCAGAGTTCGGACGCCGCCGCGAGTACGTCCTGCCAGCCGTCCGGACGCACCAGGTACGCGACCACGGCGACGGCGACGGGATCGGACGCGGCAGGCAGTTCGCCGTCGGCCACGGCCGCGACGAGATCGGGAAGCGTCTCGCGGACCGCGTCGGCGACCGTGTCGCGGAACTGGTCGTCCGTGTCGAGCGCGGCGGCGATCTGCACCGCGCCGCGTTGCCGCCTACGGGCGGGCGTGAACCGTGCGAACGGGCGCAGCGCGGACGGCGTCTGATCGGGCGTGAGCGTGCCCAGGACGTCGGCGGCCAGCTGGACGACCTGCTTGCGCGCAGGCTCGACCAGGACCGTCCACTCCGCCGTCACGCAGGTCAGGGTACGGACGCGCTCGGCGTTCCACCGCGGAGTTTCGCCACGGTTTCGTCGGACCCCGCGCCTAACGTCGCGGCCATGGGTGAACCGGCGTACGTGCAGACCAGCTTGGACGAGCTGGACGAACCACTGCGCCTGACCACGTTCACCGTGGTCGACCTGGAGACCACCGGCGGCTCGGCGGGCTCGGACGCGATCACCGAGATCGGCGCCGTCCGCGTGTGCGGCGGGGAGGTGCTCGGCGAGTTCCAGACGCTGGTCGACCCGGGCGTGCCGATCACCCCGTTCGTCAGCGTGCTGACCGGCATCACCGACGCGATGGTGTCCGGGTCGCCGGCGATCGGTTCGGTGCTGCCGGCGTTCCTGGAGTTCGCGCGCGGCAGCGTCCTCGTAGCGCACAACGCGCCGTTCGACGTCGGCTTCCTGCGCGCCGCGTGCACCGCCAACGAGCTTCCGTGGCCGGGCTTCGCCGTCGTCGACACCGCGATCCTGGCGCGGCGGGTGCTGACCCGTGACGAGGTGCCCAACTGCAAGCTCGGCACGCTAGCCGCGTTCTTCGGCGCCGACACCACGCCCAACCACCGCGCGCTCGACGACGCGCGCGCGACCGTCGACGTGCTGCACGCGCTGATCGGCCGGCTCGGCAGCCTGGGCGTCCAGTCGCTGCCGGAGCTGCGCGCGTTCTCCGCCCAGGTCTCCCCCGCGCAGCGCCGCAAGCGGCACCTGGCCGACGGGCTGCCGTCCGCCCCGGGCGTCTACGTGTTCCGCGACGCGCACGGCACGCCGCTGTACGTGGGCACGAGCCGCAACCTGCGGACCCGGGTGCGCCAGTACTTCGTGGCGAGCGAGACGCGTACCCGGATGGGCGAGATGGTCGGGCTGGCCGAGCGCGTCGACCCGATCGTGTGCGCGCACGCCCTCGAGGCACAGGTGCGCGAGCTGCGGCTGATCGCGGCGCACAAGCCGCGCTACAACCGGCGGTCCAAGTACCCGGAGCGCTCGGTGTGGCTGAAGCTGACCGACGAGGCGTTCCCGCGGCTGTCGATCGTGCGGGTGCGGCGCGCGGATGGCGCGCGCTACCTCGGCCCGCTGCGCTCGCAACGGCAGGCCGAAGCGGTGCGCGACGCGATCCACGACGCCGTGCCGTTGCGCCAGTGCAGCGACCGGCTCAGCGTCCGGCGGGTGGTGCGGGCCGCGTGCGCGCTCGCCGGCATCGGACGGTGCTCGGCGCCGTGCGAAGGATCCGTGCCGCCCGCCGAGTACGCGGTGCTCGCCGAGCTGGTCGCGTCCGCCTGGGCCGGGGACGTCCGAGCGCTGATCCAGCCCCTGGAGCGCAAGCTGGCCGAGCTGTCCGTGGCGCAGCGCTACGAGCAGGCCGCGGTGGTGCGCGACCGCATCGCGACGGTGGTGCGCGCGTGTGCCCGGATGCAGCGGTTACGCGGCATCGCCGACATCGACGAGCTGGTGGCCGCGCGGCCGACCGCCGATAGTGGGGGTCCCCCCGCCAGTGAAGGCGTAGCCGGCGGGGGAGGCTGGGAGATATCGGTGATCCGCCGCGGCCGGCTGGCGGCCGCGGGTGTCGCTCCTCGCGGCACCCCGCCCTGGCCGGTGATCGAGGCGCTGCTGGCCACCGCGGACGTTGTGGACGAGTCGCATCCCGTCCTCGCCGAGGAAACCGAGTGCGTGCTGCGCTGGCTGGAGGAGCCGGGCACGCGGCTGGTGCACACCTCGCAGCCGTGGACGCTGCCGGCGCGCGGCGCGGGCGGGCTGGTGTCCTGGCTGGCCACCGACGCGGCCCGGCGCGCGGCGGCCCCGTTCAGCGACGCGCGTCGACTGCCGGTGCTGCACCGTCCCGCGCGCGCCTCGGCCTGACCGTCCAGCCGTCGAGCTCGGCCGGAACGTCCCGCCGTCGAGCTCAGCCGGAACGTCCCGCCGTCGAGCTCGGCAGGAACGTCCCGCGTCAGGCTCCGCGCCGCTCGAGGCGTCCGCGACCTACGATTGGGCGGTGATCACCGCCATCGTCATGGTCTCCGTCGAGGCCGACAAGATCCCCGAGGTCGCGCAGCAGATCGCCGAACTCGACGGCGTCAGCGAGGTCTACTCGGTCGCCGGCGACGCGGACCTGATCGCGATCGTGCGGGTGCGCGAGTTCGACCAGATCGCCGAGACCATCGCCGGCCGGCTGTCCAAGGTCGACGGCGTGGTGCACACCGACACGCACATCGCCTTCCGCGCGTACTCGCGCCACGATCTGGAAGCCACCTTCGACATCGGCTTCTGACCTCGCGCTCTCGTGATGATCATGGGCAGAACCCCCGGATCGCGGGGTTCCGGCCATGATCATCAGAGGCGGCAGCTAGCCGCGGCGTTCCAGGTTGGCCAGCCAGGCGTTGTAGGACGCGCGCGCCGCATCGTCGTCGTCGAACGTGTCGGCGGCGGTTGAGTCGTTACCGGTGTGCGCGCTGAACGTCGCGCGGCGGGCCTGCTCGAGCCAGCCCTTCTCGTCCGCCTGATCGGTCTCGACGCGGCGCAGCCAGCCGATCACCAGCGCCACCATGACGATCGCCATAAGCGCGTCGCCGCCGAACCACATGATCGCGCCGCCGGTGTGCGTATCGGACAGCGGATCGACGTGCACCTGCGCCGAATGCACCATGGCCACCGCGCCGCTGCCCTGCATGAGCACGATGCCGGTGAACGTGTCGACGGCCATGCCCACCGCCAGCAGCAGCCAGCGCACCGGCGAGGACAACCGCCAGCGGATCGGGTGATCACCGACCACCAGCACGAAGAACTGGATGCCGGCGATCACGTAGACCAGGTGCTCGATCTCGCCCACCCAGCTGTTGCGCATGATCGTGTCCATCAGCCCGGTGAGATGGCTGCCGACGATCACGACCGTGTACGTCGCGAGCGCGATCGGCGGCGTGAGCAGCACCGAGACGACGCGTCCGCGCAGGATTCGGGCCATCCGCTCGCGCCGGCGCGGCGTGCTCGCCGCGAGCGCGAGGTCGAACGGGTGCCCGGCGACGAGCAGCGCGGGCGCGAGCATGACCAGCGCGAGGTGTCCGGCCATGTGCGCGGTGAACAGCACCTGGTCGTAGACGGCGATGGCGCCGTTGGTCGCGTACCCGCAGACCACTAGCCCGGCCAGGAAGGTGAGCGTGTGCCGTAGCGGCCAGCGGGCGCCCGGTTCGCGCACCGGGACGAGCGCGGCCGCGGTCAGGTACCAGGCGGCGGCGAGGACGAGGACGGCCAGGGCGAGCGCGTTGAGCTGCCACTTGGTGACCAGCGCCGAACCCAACAGCGGACCCGCCGGGTCACCGCCGGCGCGGGCGAGCGCGTGCGCCGTCCCGTGCATGCCGGCCATGCCCGTCGAGGAGCTGCCCGATCCGCCCAGGTAGTGCGCGACCGCCACTGCGAGCGCTGCCAGGGCCGCCAGCGCGATCGTCCACGTGGCAAGGACGAGACCGGAGCGATGGGCTGCACGCGCGGGCATGTCCCCAGTGTCCCACCCGCGAGTGGGCACTTCGGCGGCGAGCGGGCAGTTATAGGTGGCCACTCGACGCGAAAGTGGCCACTCGACGAGAAACAGGGGCCCGGTCAGCCGCGGGCGCGCTGGCTGGACGCGACCCAGCGCTGCAAGAGGTCGCGGGCCGCTCCGCTGTCGATCGACTCCGCCGCCACGCGCAATCCGGCCGCGATCGCGTCGTGCAGGCTCTCGGCGCGCAGGCCACGAGCCCCCGCGGCAGCGGCGTCCGGGATACCTGAAGCAGCTGCGTCCGGGCCACCGGACGTGGACGCGCGCAGGCCGGCCCCCGCCGCGGCGTCCGGCGCACCGTCACCGGCAGCGTCGAACGCGGCGATCGCGGCGGCCGCGTTGAGCAGCACGGCCTCGCGGATCGCGGGTGCACCCCCGGCAAGCACCTCGCGCACCACGGCCGCGTTCTGCACCCGGTCACCGCCACGCAGCGCCTCGGGCGGCACCGGTGTGATCCCGAACTCGGCCGGATCGAGGGTGGTCTCGCTCACCAGCCCCCCGGACGCGATCCACACGCGCGACGTGGTCGTGGTCGTCAGCTCGTCCAGACCGTCGTCGCCGCGGAACACCAGCGCGGTGTCGCCGCGGCCGGCGAGCACCGCGGCCATCACCGGCGCCATGCGGGCGTCCGAGCAACCGATCGCCGCGGACGTCACCCGCGCCGGGTTGGTGAGCGGCCCCAGGAAGTTGAAGAACGTCGGCACGCCGAGCTCACCGCGCGTGGGGCCGGCGTGCCGCATCCCGCTGTGGAACACCGGCGCGAAGCAGAAGCCGATGCCGACCTCGGCCACGGTCGCCGCGACGCCGTCGGCGGGCAGGTCGATCGCGACACCGAGTTCCTCGAGCACGTCCGCCGAGCCGCACAGCGAGGACGCGCTGCGGTTGCCGTGCTTGACGATCGGCCGTCCGGCGCCGGCGACCACCAGCGCCGCCATCGTCGTGATGTTGACGGTGTGCGCGAGATCGCCGCCGGTACCCACCAGGTCCACCGCGCGCCGCGACACCGGCACCGGCGCCGCACGATCGAGCATCGTCCGGACCAGGCCGGCCAGCTCCTCGGGCGTCTCGCCCTTGGCACGCAGCAGCACCGCGAACGACGCGAGACGTGCCGGCGAGGCGTTGCCGCCCATGATCTCGTCCATCGCCCATGCGGTGTCGTCCGCGCTGAGCGAGCCGCCCGCCATCAGGGCGCTCAGCAGTGCCGGCCAGCTGCGCGCCGCCGCCCGGCCGGCCGGAGCCACAACCGCCTACCGGACGACGGGGATGCCGCTGCGCCGGCGGCGCAACTGCTCGGCCACCACCTCGGCGGCCTCGATGGGGTCCAGCGGCGAGTTGATGACCGCGTCCGCCAGCGACCAGGACGCCAGCCAGCCGTCCTGCCGGCGCGCGATGAGCACGATGATGGGCGGGCAGTCGTCGATCTCGTACTTGAACTGGCGCGCGAGGCCCATTCCGCCGGTCGGCTGCGCCTCGCCGTCGAGGATCACGGCGTCCAGGCCGCCCTCGTCCAGCTGCTGCACCACCTGGGCATTCGTCTCGCACTCGACCCAGTCGATCCGCCCGGTGTCCGGGGCGGGACGGCGCCCGACGGCCGTGCGGACGGCGGCACGGACGTCGGCCGAATTGCTGTACACGAGGACGGTCACGCGCTCACCCAGATCGGACATGCTCCAGATCGTATCCACGCCGCCTCGCCGGTTCGTCCGCACCTCGCGATCACGCGCACGTAACGACCCCTACCCCGCCGTGGTTGGCCGGTCCCGGCAGGACATAATGCGTCTGTGACCTCGACTGCCACCGCGCCCTTCGAGTCCAGCAAGGTGCATTCGCTGACGCGGCCCAACATCGTCAGCGTCGGCACCATCGTCTGGCTCTCCAGCGAG
>Ga0164242_10002725_pt1 | contig 20378 bp, 11 predicted proteins | sample OricomgcompostMG_FD_108783 | JGI IMG/M metagenome (GOLD analysis project Ga0164242, IMG submission 108783) | Miracle-Growth compost microbial communities from Emeryville, California, USA - Original compost - Miracle growth compost (MG) ... | reverse complement strand
TGCGTTTAACAACTTCTGGCTTTGATAAACCGAAAACAGAAAAAATAATTAATGAGCAGTTTGATGAATTAAAAAACCTGGTTAAAGATTATATCGTAACTGATGTGGATGAACCGATGCAGCGGGTTTTAGGAAAGCTATTATTAAAAAATAAAAAGACCTTTTCAACTGCCGAGAGCTGTACTGGTGGTGCAATTGCAAGCCTTATTACTTCTGTTCCCGGCGCTTCTTCCTATTTTGAAGGAAGCATTATTAGCTATTCCTATCAAATAAAAGAAATGCTATTGGGGGTAAAAAATGAAACCCTCGAAAAATATGGAGCGGTGAGTGAAGAAACAGTAAGAGAAATGTTATCCGGATTATTATTAAAAATGAAAACTGATTTTGGAATTGCAGTTTCAGGAATCATGGGGCCTGGAGGCGGAACGCCCGAAAAGCCGGTAGGCACTGTTTGGATTGCTGTTGGAAATAAAGAAAAACAAGTTGTTCAAAAATTCAAACAACGTTTTGAACGTTCAAAGAATATTGAAGTAACCGCAATGACAGCGTTGAACCTGATGAGAAAGTTTATCGTGGAAATGTGATTTATAAATTGTATTTAAAATGCTTATCTAAAAGCTAACAAGCTTTATTGGTTTTATTTTTATTGATTCAGATATAAATAATAATTTAATTTCCTTGTAATCACTTTTTCACTTTTACCCGTTTCTTTTCATTCGTAAAAAATTCTGCAAAAGTATCAAAATCCTTCCTGTAAGAAAGTTGGATTCCCGTTCTGTTTCTTCTTGTAACACCGGCAATATCTCCTATATCTGCGTCGCTTCTGTTGAAGCCGATAACCCGTAATCTTCCATCAGGAGAAATTAAATATTCAAATGAAACGTCAGGAGTAAATAAAAAGTTTGAATTGGAAGTTGTAACTGCCTGACCAAGCCTGTAGTCCACGTTTCCTGCTACTGTCACCAATAATTTATTATTTAAAAAAGCAGTCTTCACACCAAAGTTGCCTACATTCTGAAGTTCCTTTTGTGTTGCTCCTTTTTGAAAATTAAAATCAGCTGTATTAATAGTTGTGATCAAGTTTACAGAATTTGTATTTAATACTTTTTGCAACCAGGAATTCAGAGAAGAAGATAGAGTTGATGATAACAATTGTCCTACACTTCTTGTAACAAAGTTCCCGGTATTATTGCCTGTTAGCAATCCCTGGTCGGTGTTCATGAATTGATTGAACAATAATAATGAAGCTACCTGGTTCATAAGCGCTGTTTTATCTTCCTGGTATCTTGTCTTTAAAAATTCTGTGGCGATCGGATCAGATTTTAAAGGATTATCAAAAGGAAATTGAAATTCAAACTCCGGTTGTGGATTTTTTAAAGTACCTCTTAATTTAAAAATAATATCGACGTCTCCATTAATATTCCGGTAGCCGGTGCTTGTCGGTATATTATTCAGATTTACATTTTCTGCCCTGTAAATCGCGTCAATATTCATATTCGCTAAATAGGGGTCACCCTGCCATTCAATGTAACCCTGTTGTAAAGTAAAGGGAGTTTTTAAAAAAGTTTGAAAGTTAAATGTGTATTGGCCCTCTTCAACGTTGTATCTTCCGCGCATAGTTAGCGGATCTCTTGTGCCGGCAGTAATATTTAATTTTCCGGTTCCCTGAGCTTTGATCACATCACCTGTGGTTTCATCAAGGATCACATCAATTTTCACCAACGGATTGGCAGTAAGTTCCATGTTTACTTTGATATTCGTATTCTCTCTCGCATGCAGGTCGGCTTTCATTTCACGGCCGAATTTAATAAACTCAAGATAATCCATAGAACCACTTTCCGCAGTTTCTCCGGTAGGCAAATAGATATGACTGCTGTCGGTTGGTTCGCCCGAAATGTTCATGATCATATCGTTTAAGAAACCATTAAGCGACAATTCTGCCTGACCTACCACATGCCCGTAAAACTCAGTATTATCTCGTGCTGTAGTATTCAGCAGCGTAAATCTTGCCGGTCTGTTTCCAATTGGATCAGTTTTGAGATGTAGTTCATTAAAGAAAAAATTATCGAAAAAAGTATGATAAATCTTTCCTGTGAGCGTTGCAGTATGATGAAGTGTGTCTATTATTTTAATTGTTCCAAAATCAATTTCATCGGGATTAAAAGTGATGATAGAACTATCTTTTAAAGTGTAGCGGCATTGCGTATAATCTACTGTCAAGGCGGTTTTATCAAGTCTGACACTTCCTGTTAATTTTGGTGCAGAAGCTTTGCCTGAAATATTTAATTTGCCGGTTGCCCTTCCATAAATGTTTGAAAAAATATTGCCAAGATAATTTTCCAGCAGATGAATTTCAGAATTATTCAGAACAATTGATCCACTCAGTTGATTGGTGGTTGTATCCTTAAACCGATAATCAAAATTCCCTGAAAAATTGTAAAGATTGTTGTTTGAAATGGTGTTCACTTTTAAGTTTCCGGCGCTTGAAAGATATTGCCCGTTTGCCATAATCACTCCAACAGAATCATCATCAAATTTAAACTGATCAATCCTGCTGTCAAACTCCACATCCATATTCCCAAACGGATCATTTACACGAATGTTTGCATTTAGTAAGCCTGCAAGTTTTGGTGATTTCAAAAATAATGGTGTAACATCTTCGACAACCAAATTTTGAAGCGCGACAATTATATCATTACTGCTGTCAACGAGGGAAGGTTGAGTAGAAATATAAATCTCCTGGCCGTTTTGAAAAAAATGAATATTGTTGGCAGTAAGTTTTTTATTATTTAATTCCAATGTTCCGTCTTTTGCCACCTGCCATTGTTTTTGATTAATAATAAATGTTGACGGATTGAAAATTAGTTTGAAACCATCTTTATTGGTCATCAACCGTGCGGAAAGATCTGCGTCGCTTAAGGTTTTGTTTCCTGTTGCATGAATGATGACATCAGAAATATCATTTGCGGCAATAATGGTGAGTTTTGCATCCGGAGAATGTAAACTGTCGTTAATCACAACATCATCAATATTTCCCTGCAAAACAAGCGTGTCTTTGGTTCCGCTTCCTGAAAAATGAATATTATTAAAACTTATGCTGCTGTATTTAAATTGTGGAACATCTGCCTGGAGGTTTAGAATGTTCTTTGCGATATTAATGTCGCCATGTATAAGGGAATTATCAAGACCTGTAATTCTTGTGTCAAATAAGTTGACATATTCACTTACGTTTTTTGTATTAATAAAGAAAGAAAAGTTTTGATTGGCAAGATTTTTTTTAGGTTTACTGATGTAAGCAGGATAATATTTATTCAAAAATAATTGAAAGGCATCAGGAAGTTCGAGTATGTTGAAAGTGCCGTTAATACTGGCATACACCTCATTCGTTTCTACTGTCAGTAATTTTTTTCCTCCCAGGAATTGTGAATTGATTTTTAATGAATCGAAAGACAATTGCTTTCCATTATCCTTTAGAACCGCGTTATATAATTTTGCTGACCCTAAAAAATTATCAATATTATTTCCTGTAAAATTTAAACGGAATTTCCCTTTTAAAGAAACGCTATCATTCGTAAATCCCAAACTCTTCAAATGAAGTTTAGTAACATTAGCCTCCAGGTTAAATTCGGGATTAGCCTTACTTAAATTAATAGAACCTACTAATGTATCAATGATGAGGTGCGGATCATTGATACTTGCGTTGCCACTGAATAACATATTTTTAAAAGTTCCATGTGCGATTATATTCGTGTAGGGGTAACCGTTAAATTCGATTTTACTTATCTTCCCATCAACTCCAAGGTCTACATCATTGGCATTAAAACCTTTTCCATTTATTTTTCCATTAAAAACAATATTCCCGATTTTGCTGTTGTCGATAAACTTTCCCAATTGAAAATTATTGGTTGAAACTTTCCCATCATAAATTGCTTTTCCAACTGATGGAACCTGCATGTGCAGGTCAGTTTGTAAGGTTCCAATATCTGTTGTCAATGTTCCATAAGTAACAAAATCGCGGATGTAACCTGTATAGCTTCCGGAAAAAGAAATGTTTCCAAAACTGCTTAAGTTTGGATTGGTAATATCTTTTAAAGATGGAATAAGTCGTGAAAGTTCACCGTAAGTTGTTCTTAATTGTCGGGATCTGAAATCAATAAATGTTTCATCAATATCAGGTAATCCCCGTAAACTAATATCACCATCAAGGTAATTTTGATTGCCAGCCCGAATGATCATTTTCTGGCCTGTGATATTATCAACTTTTCCATGTGCAGATCCTTCAATTGCAAAAACGGTTTTCCATGATCTTGTTTCAGGAGCAAAATAAGCAAGATCTTCGCTGCTTAATTCACTGTTTTTAAAACGGGCATCCATTGTTACCGTGTGAATAAAATCCTGCATATCATCATTGAAGTGATTGTAATGCATTGCATAATAACCTGCAAGATGGCTTTTTGCAGTAATGATATCAAGGTTTCTAAACTCCATTAATTTAGGAGTAAATTTAAAATCAGACTTTAATTTTTTCACAATAAATCCACCACGATCCTTTGCTGAAACTGTAACTGCAGAATGTAAAGTGTCATTAATTAAACTGAAATTTTTAAACGTTCCTTTGATTTCCGAAAGGATGATATGTCTTTCGTCAAATTCATTGTCCGCACGTGCTTTGCCTTCCCTTTCAATAGCTGCCAATCCATCTGAAAGTGAAATTTCTTTTACTGAAAGCCGCCATTGGTCAGGGTTCCATTGCAAACCTTTAGGTTCGGAAATAGAATCAGTGACATCAGAAGTGGTATCAGTCGGACGGTTGCCGGTATAATCATACAAGGAAAAAGCAGGATGTTGCAGCGTTACATCATTAATGGCAATAACCCGGTTTTTTAAATCAAAAATATTTGCATGAATATTTAATTTTCCAACCGATGCAAGGATATTTTCACCGCGCCATTCATCTCTTTGCCAGATCTTAATATTTTTTAAATTCACAACCTTCAAATCAAGGTCTATGACATTTGTTGAAGTATCACGTTTTTTCTTTCTGGTGCCTGAGAAGTAATCGATTAAAAACTGGTAATTCCAGACTGAATCAGTTCGGTGAAGATTGACAAAAGCATCATCGAGTCCAATATATTTAAGGGTGATTTTATCCTTAAAAAAGAACCAATCTGTAAGGCTAACTTTTGCAGCGCCTGCATATAAAAGTGTGTCTTTTTTGCGATCCAAAACCAACAACCCATTCATCGTCATTTTATCAAAAAGTTCGAGATCAATTTTTTTGATTGAAACGGTTGTGTTCAGATTTTTGGAAAGACGATTGGCAACGCGATGAATTATAAATGTTTGAAAAAAAGTTGTTTGCACTAAAATCCATATTACAAGAATCAGCACAAGAATGCTCAGCAAAACCTTGAGCAATATTTTAGAAACTTTTTTCAGCGGTAGAATTATTATGGGCAAAAATAAAGAAAGCAGCTTGCAAGTCAAATTTCATCATACCTAATTGCGTTGATGAATTGTTAATACCGCTGAAACTATTAGATTATAATTTAGGCTGTTTACTTCTTCTTTGCTGTTTTTTTTGGAGCCGCTTTCTTTGTTGTACTTTTTTTTGCAGCTGTTTTTTTATCAAAGGCCTTTGGGGCCTGTTGAAGAATCATTTTCTTTACATCTTCCAAATTTACATTTGCTAATTCTTCCGCTGAATATTTTCCACCCTCCGGCTTTGCTGTTATTTTCAACATTTTTTTGCCAAACCTGATAAATGGTCCCCATCTTCCATTTTCAATTGCAATCTTTGCTTCAGGCCATTGTTTGACAAAACGATTTGCTTCCTTTTCAATCTTTTTTTCAATTAGTTCGTCACAATCTTTTTGAGTCAAATGATCAAAATTATACGCTCTTGGCACGTTGATAAAAAGATCATTCCATTTGATAAAAGGTCCAAAACGGCCTTTACCTTTAGTAATGGGTTTTTGTTCATAATAGCCTATTGGTGCTTCTTCCACTTGTTTTGCCTGGATAATCTCTATTGCTCTTGGCAAGTCAACTTCTGTAGGTTCTTCACCTTTTGGAAGAGAAATAAATTGTTCGCCCCATTTTATATAAGGGCCAAATCTTCCTACATTCGTTGAAACTTCTTTGCCTTCAAATTCACCAAGATTTAAAGGCAGTTTAAACAAATTCATTGCCTCTTCCAAGGTTATCGTTTCGATACTTTGTGTTGCTTTTAATTTTGCAAAGCGAGGTTTCTCTTCATCCTCTGCATTCCCGATTTGTACCATCGGGCCGTATCTTCCCATACGGGCGATAACAGATTTGCCTGATTCAGGATCTTTACCTAATTCACGTTCTCCTTTTGCCCGCTCTGCATTTTCCAAAGTATGTTCAACAGATTCATGGAAGGGTTTATAAAATTCACCAACCATTTTGTTCCATTGCAAATTCCCCTCAGCAATTTTGTCGAACTCCTCTTCAATGTTGGCAGTAAAAGAATAATCCATTACTTTATCAAAATACTGATTTAAAAAATCAGTAACCACCAAACCGAGGTCCGTAGGGAAAAGCTTTCCTTTTTCAGCTCCGGTATTTTCTGTGATTTTTACATTTTGAATCGCATTGTCTTTTGTCAATTTTACAATACGAATTTCCCTTTGGGTTCCTTCTTTATCTCTTTTTTCAACATAATTTCTTTTGATGATCGTACTAATTGTTGGTGCATAAGTGCTCGGCCTTCCAATTCCCAATTCTTCCAATTTTTTTACTAAAGAAGCTTCCGTATATCTTGCAGCATGTCGGGTAAATCTTTCAGTAGCGGTCATTTCCTCAAAATCCAATTGTTGATTGATGGTTAAAGGCGGAAGCCGGCTTTCCGTTCCAAAGGTGCTGTTTTCTCCATCATCATCGTCATTACCTTCATTATAAATCTTTAAAAATCCATCAAACTTCAACACCTCGCCGCTTGCTGTTAGTTCTTCTTCAACCGTACTTATTTTAATTTTAGCAGTAGTTTTTTCAAGAATAGCGTCGCTCATCTGGCTTGCAATTGTACGTTTCCAGATTAGTTCATAAAGCCTTGATGTTTCTACATCATGAATCCTGCTTTCGCCCATATCCGTGGGCCGGATGGCTTCATGCGCTTCCTGTGCACTTTCATTTTTATTTTTATAATTACGAAGTTGCAAATATTTCTCCCCATAATTTTTAAGGATTTCAGCTTTTATCTGATCTTTTGCTGTCGTAGACAGGTTCACACTGTCAGTACGCATATAGGTGATCTTTCCACTTTCATATAATTTTTGCGCAAGCAACATCGTTTTACTTACCCCATAACCTAGTTTGCGACTGGCTTCCTGCTGCAAGGTAGAAGTAGTAAAAGGAGCGGCAGAAGTACGTTTCGCTGGTTTGACAATAATATCTTTTACGGAATAACTTGCATTTTTACACCTGTTGAGAAAATCCTGTGCAGCATCAATGGTCCTGGTTCCTCCATCTTCGGCTTTAAATGAAATTCTTTTACCATTTGGATCGGTTGCAGCAAGCAACGCTTCAATTTTAAAACTGCTTGTTGCTACAAACTGGTTAATTTCCCTTTCTCTTTCAGCAATTAATTTTACAGCAACACTTTGAACCCTTCCAGCGCTTAAACCACCTTTCATTCCAATTTTTCTCCAAAGTACCGGGGAAAGTTCAAATCCTACCAGGCGGTCCAAAACTCTTCTTGCCTGTTGGGAATTGACAAGATTCATATCAATTAACCTTGGATTCTGAACAGCAGAATTAATCGCTGCTTTAGTGATTTCATGGAAAACAATCCGTTTAGTTGTATTTACATCAAGTCCTAAAACTTCCGCCAAATGCCAGCTAATACTTTCTCCTTCACGGTCCTCATCCGAGGCCAGCCACACTGCTTCTGCTTTTTTTGCCAGTTGTTTCAGATCCCTGACTACTTTTTGTTTGTCGTCAGGCACTTTATATCTAGGTAAAAAGTTATTATTAATATCAATGCCCATATCATCCTTTTCCAGATCCCGAATGTGCCCATAGGAACTTTTCACTTCGAAATCCTTTCCAAGAATCTTTTCAATTGTTTTCGCTTTGGCCGGAGACTCAACTATCAATAAATTTTTTGCCATAATCATCTTTGTTTTACCAATTCTTTAGTTAATCTTATTTCATGGATTTTCTAATATTGGGACTTTTTGCCTGCCTGCAATATTAGCTTAAAAATTAAAAATCAAATTTTAATTAGAAAATTTGTTTTATAAAATGCGTTTTTTATCTTCGTAATCCCCACTGAGACACTTTTACTTATCTTGATTGTATTTAAAAGGAGCTTAATATTTTAAAAAAAATAACTGAAATATTTTTCTAAGATTATGACCTCATAATCATTAAAAAAAAGTTTTAGTTTTAAAAATGCCTATGAGAGTTGTAATGCTTGGTTCGGGAAATACTGCCACCGTTTTATGTGAAATGATTGCGAAAGCCGGACATCAAATTATCCAGGTTGCAAGCCGAAATCAAATAAATGCAAAACCGCTTGCTGAACTTTATAATGCCAAATTCGCTTCACTTACTGTTGCTCAATTTGAGGATGCTGATATCTATATCGTTGCTCTGAATGATGCGGCCCTGGACCATATTGAAAAAATACCGGCCTTAAAAAATAAGTTCGTAGTTCATACAGCGGGCGCTGTTTCAATTAATGCTCTTAAAGACTGCTCAAATAAATATGGTGTCCTGTATCCTTTACAAACCCTTTCCAAATTCAGCAACCATTTGCCGGAAATTCCTTTTTTGGTCGATGGGAACAACCAGGAAACGCTGCATCGTATTTTAGGATTTGCAAAAACGCTTTCTAAAAGTGTAATTGAAGCGAATGATACTGAAAGATTAAATTATCATGTAGCCGCGGTATTTGTTTGTAATTTTTGCAATCATATGTATTCATTAGCTGAAACTTTTTGCGGGAAAGAAAGATTGGATTTTAAAAACTTATTCCCGCTCATTGATGAAACTACATCAAGGCTAAAAGAGGTTTCTCCAATTTTGAGTCAAACGGGCCCTGCAATCCGGGATGATATTTTTACCCTCAACAGGCATTTGCAAAGTTTAAACAGCTATCCTGATTTGAAATATATTTATTTAAAGCTTTCTGAGAGCATTATTAAATTTCATGCAAAAAAATAAGTGCTGTTTTCTTATTTATTGAAAGAAATAAAAAAAAAGTTGAAAACCACAAATCCCTTATCTTAGTTTTTTTACGAAATATTTATGGCATTAAGTAGAATTTGGGCGGCATTTATTGTTGTAGCATTCCTGGCCGCAACGTTTCAATGTATTTTTATAAAAGGAAACACAGATATTTATAGCAGGATGGTTGTAGGAAAAGCCGGTGATACCTCCCAAACAAAATCTATAGATACTACTGCAATTTCAGCTTCCCTTTTACAAACCTTAAGGAGTGGAAAAACATATACTGATGGCACAACAAAATACAGTAAAACTACTTCGGGAACTTATATTACCTACAAAGAGCAACATGCTGATGGTGTGATAGGAACTGCAAAATCAGCTGTAGATATTTCGATCAACCTAATTGGTATTATGGCTTTATTCATGGGCTTTATGAGCATTGCAGAAAGGGCAGGAGGTATCCGTCTTTTATCAAAAATTATCGGTCCTTTTTTTTCAAAGTTATTTCCTGACTTACCAAAAAATCATCCGGCGATGGGACACATGGTGATGAATTTCTCGGCCAATTTATTAGGACTTGATAATGCAGCAACACCATTTGGAATAAAAGCAATGGAAAGTTTGCAGGAATTAAATCCTCACAAAGAAACTGCTTCCAATTCGCAGATCATGTTTTTGTGTTTGCATGCTTCAGGCCTCACCTTGATTCCGGTAAGTATCATAGCTATCCGAGCTTCTTTAAACGCAAGTAATCCAACTGATATTTTTATTCCCTGTATGATTGCCTCTTTTTGTGCAACAATTGCAGCAATGCTTATCGTTTCATTTAAACAAAAAATTAATATTTTTCAACCAATTATATTATTGTGGATATTAGGCATTTCCGCAGTTATTTCTTTGATGGTTATTTATTTGAAATCACTGAATTTTACGGGAGTGCAAACTTTCTCCGGAGTGTTAAGTAATGGACTTATTTTAACACTTTTCTTTTTAATCATCCTGGGAGCCTTGTATAAGAATATTGACATTTTTGATGCCTTTATTGAAGGAGCAAAAGGAGGTTTTGAAATTGCTGTAAAGATCATTCCCTATTTAGTTGGAATGTTGGTTGCTATCAGTTTATTGCGCACTAGTGGCACCTTTGAGGTGATAATTGATGGCATGAGAGCTTTCTTTACTTCTTTCGGAACCGATACAAGATTCGTTGGAGGATTACCAACTGCTTTGATAAGGCCATTGAGTGGAAGCGCAGCGAGAGGAATGATGATCGACACCATGACCACCTATGGCTCCGATTCATTTGCAGGAAGTTTATCATCTATTTTACAAGGCACTTCTGATACAACTTTTTATGTGGTGGCAGTTTACTTTGGCGCCGTTTCAATCAAAAATACCCGGTATTCAATTGGAGCAATGTTACTGGCAGACCTGGTAGGAATTGTTGCTTCAATATTTTTGGCTTATTTGTTTTTTGGGAATGTGAAGTAGTCCTTTCTTATTTCTCCCAATATCTCAACCAGTCAATCATTCTGCTTGTAAACCCATATTCATTATCAAACCATGCAACAATTCGTGCATGATTGTCAATAACAGCGGTTTGAGTTCCATCAATGATACATGAATTGCTGTTACCTTTTATGTCTAATGAAACCAACGGTTCTTCAGTATAATCAAGGATACCTTTATATTCATTTTGTGCAGCTGTTTTAAACAATTGATTGATGTAAGCAGCGGTTGTATTGCTGGTTAATTGGATGGTAAAAGATGCCATTGCGCCATTGGCAACGGGAACTCTGGTTGAAAAAACGTTTATTCTATCTTTCAAAGCAGGCAACAAACGATTCAAAGATTTATGAAGGTCAATGGCGACAGGAATAATGGATTCAGCGGCAGCTCGACCACGACGGAATTGCGAATGCGGCATATCCACCAAAGCCTGCCTGGAAGTATATGAATGTAAAATATTGATATGAACAGAATTAATTCCGATTGAATTTAAAATGTACAGCACATGAACTGAACAATTGGTCATGCAGCCTGCAGGAGACAAAATATTGATGTTCTCAGTTGAACTGTTTTGATTAAAACCATAAACCCTTAAAGGAATATCTTCCGCACCTGTTGTTGAAAGGAGAACTTTTTTAGCGCCAGCTGTTAAATGTTGTGAAGCCCCATGTTTATCAGTAAATGCTCCGGAACATTCCAGTACAACATCTACATTAAGTTCACGCCAGGGAAGCTGCCGGGGATCAGGATTTCTTAGAGCAGTAATTTTCTTGTTTTTTACTACAAGAAGGTGATCTTCTGCTTTTATTTCAAGAGGTGCGGTTCCATAAACGGAATCATATTTTAAAAGATAGGCGAGATTATCAACTGGCATAATATCATTCACAGCTACTATTTCAAATTGTTCATTTTCAATTAATCTTCTGAAAAGGAGTCGGCCAATACGTCCCATTCCGTTTATTGCAATTCTCATGCGAAATTTTTAATGCAAATATCCGAAGAAAAAGTATTGCTGAAGAATAGAGGTTGGGTATGAATGAAAAATGGCACAGGTATATACTGTGCCATAAAATAAATTTCTGAGACTTTCTTACATTCCTGTTAAGAAGGCAATTGCGGCCATGATGCCAAGAAATAATAAAATGATTCCGATAGCCACAAATGTGTCATGCAATTCAACAGAATTAATTTTCATAACCTACAGTTTAAATGATTAATAATATAATTACTAAAAGGTTTAGAAAGGAACTTGGAAAAAAACCTGACTATATGACTAGTTTATCGGGAGTAGGATTAATACAAATCTAATAAAAATTTTTAATACCGGCAATTTTTTTATTAACAAAATGTGAATTAGAAAATCAGGTTTAATTCACCTTTTCTTCCATGAACATTATCTTTTCAAATATTTTTTCATATTCTGAATTGAAAACCGTTAACTGTTCCACTTTTTGATTGTATTTCTTTTCCGCTTCAATGAATTTTTGATGATCAGAATAGATTTCAGGAAGGGCAAGATTAGCTTCTAATTGTTTTTTTTCTTGTGAATTTGTTGCAATTTTTTGTTCCAGTTGTTCAAATTGTTTTTTCAATCTTTGCAATTCTTTTTGCAGTTCACGGTTCTCTGGTTGATGGATATGTGATTTCTTTTCTATCGTAGTTGATTTTTTTTCAACAACTGTTTCTTTCTTTTTGGATACATTATTTTCAGCAACTTTTCTTTCATTTTTCCAACGTTCCCATTCGTCATAAGTGCCTACAAATTCTTTAATCTTATAATTATCTATTTCCCAGATCTTGTTGGCCGTTTTATTTACAAAATACCTGTCGTGGCTGACAAGAATATAGCTTCCTTCATATTTATTTAACGCTTCAATCAGCAAATCAACAGAATGCATGTCGAGGTGATTTGTGGGTTCGTCCAGCAATAAGAAATTCGCCTTACTTACAATCGTTTTTGCAAGTGCAACACGCGCTTTTTCACCGCCGCTCAAAACTTTGATTTTCTTATCAACATCATCGCCGCTAAATAAAAAACAACCTAATAAAGTTCTTAATTCCAGTTCAGTTTTTCCACTTCCCGAATAATTCATTTCTTCCAAAACTGTATGTTCGAGATTTAGGGCTTCCAGCTGATGTTGTGCATAAAAAGCGTCTTTCACATTGTGTCCTTCTATTCTTTCACCTTCAAAAGGTTCGACCCCGGCAACCATTCGCAACAAAGTTGATTTTCCTTTTCCGTTTGCACCTATCAACCCAATTTTATCACCCCGGTTAATTTCTGCACCGGTATGTTCTACAATTTTTACATTTCCAAAACTCTTACTTGCATCTTTGATAGTACAAAGAATTCTTCCAGGCTGGTTTCCAATGGTAAAATTGATACGCATGTTTGGCCGTTCCAAATCGGTGTTTTCGATGCGCTCAATTTTATCAAGCCGCTTCATGATGCTTTGTGCCTGTGCGGCTTTTGAAGCCTTTGCCTTAAAGCGTTCTACAAATTTTTCCTGCTGCCGAATGTAATCCTGCTGGTTTTCGTAAGCTCGCTTTTGCAACTCAATCCGCTGTTCTTTTTCCTGTAAATAATAAGAATAATTTCCAGTGTAAAAATGTAATTCCTGTTGATAGAGCTCTACAATTTTCGTAACCATTCTGTCTAAGAAATAACGGTCATGCGAAACAATCACGACCGAACCACGGTAATGTTGCAAATATTTTTCAAGCCATTCGATGGAAGGTAAATCCAAATGGTTTGTCGGTTCATCCAGCAACAAAACATCGGGATTCATTAAGATCATTTTTGCCAACAAAACCCTCATTCTCCAGCCGCCACTAAATGTTTTGTAAGGCCTTTGCAAATCAGCATTTGCAAATCCAAGGCCCTGTAATATTTCTTCTGTTTTGTGATGAATATCATAGCCTCCAAGTATTTCTAGTTCATGAAGTTTATCGCCATAGACATGCGCCAGAGATTCGTCAGAAGTTTTTTCTAATTCAAGGCCAATTTGTTCAATTTCTTTTTCCAATGCCCTTACTTTTTCAAAGGCACCCAACGCAACTTCCAAAATGGATTCTTCTGTATTAAAGCTCAACAAATCCTGGTGAAGAAAACCGATCGTTGTTTCTTTTCCCTTTTCAACCGTGCCGACAGAAGGAAGATATTGATTGGTTAATACTTTTAATAAAGTAGATTTCCCGCTTCCGTTGTAACCAATTAGCCCGATCCTTTCGTTTGGCTGAATATGCCAGGTAGCATCTTTTACGATCACTCTTGCACCAAATTCAAACGTAACGTTTTGTAAACCTAATAACATGAAATAAGAAATTTTGAATAAAGAAAAAAGCGTAGTTGACCTACAACTTTTTAAAGTGCGCGAAATTACGAAAATAAAGGGATTTTTGAGGGAGGAATAGAAGGGAAAAGCGTTGTAGCTCTGTTATTTATTTAAAATTAAATCGTCCTTTTTTAATTTAGCCCTGCTTCAAATTTTTCCTCATTCTTTAAAGAATAATTTTTTACTACATTATATAAAGTATCCCGTTCAACCGCTTCTCTTCCGGCTTGTGTAATCAGCATTACCAATTCATCAGTACTCATTTTTGGAGTTTGTTCCTCGCTTCCTGCCATTGAATAAATTTTCGTGGAATCATCAATCGTTCCGTCAATATCGTCAACTCCAAATGACAAAGAAAGTTGAGCGTTTTGCCTTCCAAGCATTGGCCAATAGGCTTTTAAATGGGGAAAGTTATCCATGTAAATTCTCGCAACTGAATACATTTTCATGTCTTCGATAATAGAAGATTCAGGCACATTACTCATGTCATTATTTTTGTTTCTGAATTTCAAAGGAATGAAGGTGTTGAACCCATTAGTTTTATCCTGCAGATCTCTTAACTTACCCATATGATCAATGCGATGGGCATAATTTTCAATGTGGCCATAAAGCATGGTTGCGTTGGTATGCATACCCAATAAATGTGCCTCTTCATGTATTTTTAGCCATCCTTCTGCATCTACTTTATCTTCACAAATTTGTTTCCTGATTTCAGAATCAAAGATCTCTGCACCACCGCCAGGCATGGATTGTAAACCAGCTTCGTGCAATTTTTTCATTCCTTCTTTAATAGAAAGTTTTGCTTTGCGAAACATATAATCCAGTTCAACAGCGGTAAAACCTTTTACATGCAATTCAGGACGATGTTGTTTGACCTGGGAAATAAAATCACAGAAAAAATCAAGGTTCATTTTTGGATGGACTCCTCCAACAATGTGAACTTCAGTAACCGGTTTCCCGTCATAACTCTTCACAATGTCCATCATTTGATCTTTGCTCAATGCCCAGCCTTCATCGCGATGTGCATATAGGCGGGAGTAAGAACAAAATTTGCAAGAAAATACACAAACATTTGTTGGTTCAATATGAAAGTTTCGGTTGAAAAATGTTTTATCACCGTGTTTTTTTTCACGGATATAATTCGCTAAAGTAGCGCTTAATCCAAGACTGGCTTTTTCAAAAAGTAATACGCCTTCTTCATCTGTTATTCTTTCATCTTCAATTACTTTCTCAGCAATTTTTCTAAAAAATTTCCCTTCGGGTAAAGCGTTGATTATTGCGACTATTTCTTCTTTCTTGTGTATGTTTTGCATAAGGCAAAATTAAAGAACGATTGGCATATATGTTTTTTGCCTTCATTTACACGGTTTAATTTTTCACAATCTTCTGTACCACTGTTTTATCAGAATAGGTCAATTTAAGAATATAAACTCCCGGCTCTGCATTTCTGAGGTCAACGGGCATTTGCGTATAAGCATTTCCGTTATAATTCTTTGACCATACTAATTGTCCCAGGGAATTATAAATTTGTGCAGTTTGCAAGTTTACAGGCACCTCATAATTTCTAATAAAAAACAGGTCATGAAATGGATTCGGGTAAATTAAATAACCTTGTTTTTTTAATCGCGGAGGAACCGTAATACCATAAAGATTAACATTGTCAATGTAAAGATTATTTTGTTTATTCCCTTTGTCTACAAAATAGACTTGAAAATCGTTGTTCCCGACATATTGAAATAAATTTACACTCACATTTCTCCAGTCATTCCCGGTTGGAACAAAGCCACCTGATAACCGATCAGTAGATGTTTGCAAATTGCTGCCCCAGTTTTTCCAGACTGTAGTAAAGGTTTGTCCGCAATCAGTTGTTACCTGGAGTTCGAGTGTATCAGCCAAACTTGCAGAATTTCCTAATGCATATGCATAATCAAATGATACAAACAATGTATCAAAACTTGCCGTTCCGGAAATGACGGAAGAAACAAATTTATCGGTGGTTCCACTAGACGGACTATTATAATTTTTTATCACCATGGAAGCAGTTCCGCTTTTTGCAGCCAGTGTTGTTCTTTCCCATGTTAAACCACCATCATCATTTTCTACAACCCAATTTTGTGGTGGGAAAGCGGTGTTTTCGAAATCTGCTGCCAGTGGAACATTTACTTTACCAACTACTTCAAATGTTTTTCGTAATGTATCATTCAAAGGCGATTGATCACCAGTACCGGATGAAGAAACGGGTTCAGTTGAAAAAACTGTAATCGTATGTTGACCCGTTACCGGAGTGAAAGTATTTAATGGAACAGTAATTTGCTGGTCAGCCACCAGTGATATACCAGAAACTGTTGTTTCAGAAAGTGGGCCATTATCAATTTTGTAAGAAATTTTAAACCCACTAATGGTAGAGAATCCTACATTTTTTACTGTAGCAACAGGAATAGTTGGTGAGGCGCAATCAATTGTTGATGGCGGATTTACAGCAATAACAGAAATATCCCTTGATGTTTCTTGTTTAATATTAATGTTGTCAATAAAAATATTATTTCCATAATCGCTTGTATTTCTAAAGGCAACAATAATATTTCCTGCATTTAAAATTGATCCGGTCACAGTGATCTTTTGTGTTTTCCAGTCAGATGCGGCAGGGTTTAAATATGCATCAGTGGATGACCCGGCGGTAGCAAGCGCAGCTCCTGCTTTATTGAAATAACTTGTAAATGTTGCACCACAATCGTTTGAAACCAATACCTGCAAACTATCATTAAAAGTTGCATCAGGATAGTTTTTATGGGCAAGGTCAAATGAAATAACAACAGGATCTGTGTTCGCAAAAGTTAATTTTGGAGTCCTGATTTCGTCTGTTTGCCCGACGGTATTATCATTAAAATTATCAATGAACATAGAATGAGGGCTATTATGGCCAGGAGTGGTTTTTGCCCAGGTGACATCATTTCCAGGATTGTTAATTGACCAACCAAAAGGAGGGAAAGTGCCATTTTCAAAACCTTCGGAAACAGGTAACGGGATAGGATTGGGAACAGATAATGCAGCTGTTAATGAATCGTTTGACGGAACATTATCCTTAGATCCATTTACACTTTGTATAAAAAATTTAAAAGTAAAATTGCCTGTTGGTACAGGAACAGACGAGAAGGTAATGACTTGTGTTGCTCCTGATAGGAGGTTAGTATTTACAGATGTTGTAACCGGTGTACCACCATTAATAAGGTACCCGACAGTAATTGATGTAATGGTATTTAAACCGTTATTTTTTATCATCACTTTTGGAGAAATATTTCCTGCACAGGTTAATGTAGAGGGATAATAAACTGAATTGCATCCATTCGTTTCTACACCACCAGGATTAATAGAAGAAACAGGCGATGCATCTACCGCCGGCGAATTCACTGGCGCTTGCGCTCCGGCAGATGTGAGCAATGAAGTTCTGTAAGTATTCAAAACATATTCCATTCTTGCTACCTGTTTTTTTGTAAACATGCTGTAACAATTATCCATCGTATAATCCATGTAATTTTCATACATAATTCCCGGTGCTGATGAAGTACATTCATCGGTAACAATTCCGGAGCCGCAATCATTGGAAGCAACTGCCTGGTTTGGTGTATCGCCAATATCTTCAGGAGTATTTCCTTTGCCCGGAGGATTATAAAGAGTTAGGGGTAAAGTATAAGTCGAGCCATCATCAGTCAAAGCGCGAAAATCGTCACCACTGCACTTGTTCGAAGAAGTTTCGTCATCGCCCCAGATATGATTAATTCCAAAATAATGTCCTAATTCATGAACAATTGTACGACCCTTATTATAGCTGCTCACGTTGCAGGTACTTTTACCAAAACCAAGGATGTTACAAAAAACGCCGTCGTCTGAGGGACTGCCGCTGCCGGGAATTTGAGTGTAACCAAGAACGCCCTGGCCACCAGAAATATTACCGACCCAGATATTTAAATACGAGTTTGGATCCCAGGCATCAGCGCCTCCCAAAGATTTTCTTTTAATGGAATCAATAACATTATTTGGGTCACCTGTTGTTGAACTGGAAACCCTGTCAATGCCATTTGTCAATTGGCCGGTTGGAGTTCTTTTTGCCAAAACAAAACGGATCATTGAATGGCCTCTGACCGCTTCAAAAGCCGCTGGGATATTAGTACTGTCTGCATTCAGGCCTGAAAAATCCGTATTCATTATGTCAATTTGCGATCTTACAACATCATCCGTTATCACATAGGGATTATTTAATACAATATGAAAAACCACAGGAATATAAACGATAGCGTCAAGCCTTTTCGGAGCTCGTAAAGCATTCTTTGCAGGTAATTGTTTCGCTAATTTTTCAGCAAGTAATTTCTTTTCAGGAAATGCACGAAACAACATTTCCACCCGCTGGGTTGTTGCACATCTTATTATTTTTGGTATGGTCCTTTGTACTGCTTCCTGTTTTTTTTTCTGTGAAAAACCGATAAAAGAAAAAACAAATAAACCGCAAAAAATAAGTAGTAATTTTTTCAACACAGGTGCTGATTTGTAAGATGAATAATGAAAGAATTTCGTCCTGGGATTTCCAATCGCAAAGTAGGAATTTAAGTTGAAAGCAGAAGATTGCCGAAAAGATTTTATTTATTCACTCATCTTCCAAAATAATTTATACTTTGCCACTTTTATAAAAATAAAATGATTCGATTTTATTCTGCTTGAACACTTATTTTTAAACTGTCTTAATTACTAAAATAATCTTTGATGAAGAATATCAAGTTTCGCCTCATCCTAATGAATTTTTTACAGTTCTTTATTTGGGGAGCGTGGCTCATCACTATCGGAGCTTATTGGTTTCAGACCAAGCACTGGTCAGGAACACAATTTGGTGCAATCTTTTCTACTATGGGGATCGCTTCCTTATTCATGCCTTCCATCGCAGGAATTATTGCGGATAGATGGGTAAACGCTGAAAAACTTTATGGCATTTTTCAAATCTGTGGAGCCATTGTGCTTTTTACTATTCCAATGATCAATGATCCCTTCACTTTGTTTTGGGTGATGCTTTTGAACATGATGTTTTATATGCCAACAATTTCGCTATCAATTGCAGTTGCTTATTCGGCTTTGAAAAGAGATGGAAAAGATGTGGTGGTAGATTATCCGCCTATCAGGGTGTGGGGAACTATCGGATTTATTGTTGCTCTTTGGGTAGTAAGCCTGTTGCACATGGAAACCACTTCAGGACAGTTTTACGTTGCTGCTATCGCTTCTTTGGTTCTGGGATTTTATGCTTTTACTTTGCCAAAATGCCCTCCACTGTTACGTTCTAAAGAAAAAAGATCTTTGATAGATGTATTAGGACTTAATTCTTTCCGTTTATTAAAAAACCGGAAAATGGCCATCTTTTTTCTCTTCGCGATGTTACTTGGTGCTGCACTTCAATTGACAAATGCATACGGCGATACCTTTCTTCATGACTTTGCAAACGTTGATAAATACAAGGGAATGATCGCTGTTAAATATCCTGCGATCATCATGAGTATCTCACAGGTTTCTGAAACCCTTTTTATCCTTGCCATTCCTTTTTTCCTGAAAAGATTTGGAATAAAAAAGGTGATGCTGATCAGCATGCTTGCATGGTTTGTTCGTTTTGGTTTGTTTGCTTATGGTAATCCCGGTGATGGACTTTGGATGATTGTTCTTTCTTGTATTGTTTATGGAATGGCATTTGATTTTTTCAACATTTCAGGTTCCCTTTTTGTAGAAACGCAAAGTGATCCTGCTATCAGAGCCAGTGCCCAGGGGCTTTTCATGATGATGACAAATGGAGTAGGAGCGGTACTCGGCAGCACAATTAGTGGCATTGTCATCGACAAGTTTTTTACTTACGCCGATAATACCAAAGACTGGCATGGCATCTGGATTTCTTTTTCATTGTATGCATTAGTCGTTGCGATTTTATTTGTAATTCTTTTCAAGCACAAACACGTGCCTGAGTTGATTGCAAATAAATTACATGAGCCTGGCGAAATGATTATCGAAGAAAAATAAAACAGTTGAAGGAATTATTCTTCAATTACTGTTTCCCTTAAAAAGTGTTTTCTGTAATTTAACGGACTCATTTCCATTCGTAAAGCAAACATTTTATAAAAGTGAGACATGTCTCTAAAGCCGCTCTCAAAACCAATGTCACCAATGCTTTTATCAGTTTCCACTAATTGTTGGGTAGCAAATTTGATCCTGTAATCTATTACAGTTTCAATAAAGGTTTTGCGGGTTATTCTTTTGAAGTATTTGCAAAAAGCATTTGGAGTCATTCCAATCGTTTTTGCAGCTTCAACGAGC
>Ga0164242_10002724_pt1 | contig 20384 bp, 18 predicted proteins | sample OricomgcompostMG_FD_108783 | JGI IMG/M metagenome (GOLD analysis project Ga0164242, IMG submission 108783) | Miracle-Growth compost microbial communities from Emeryville, California, USA - Original compost - Miracle growth compost (MG) ... | reverse complement strand
TGCGCGGTCCATGAAGCAGAAGAGATATAGCAGGGCGACCGGGGGAACGACGAAACCGTCGATCTTTCGCCGAAGCTTTTTTTCCTTTTCCGGGTCAAATACTGGCGTGGTCGCTCTAGAGGAGGATATATGTTAGTACTGTTCTTAGCGGAATAACTTGTCAGGTAAAAGACCCCGGGAAGTCTCACCCGTCCACCTCCTTCGAACTGGCGGTTTGCGAGTCAACAGGTGCTGACTCGTACTGCTCGCCAGCAATATTCTTGTTCTCCTCCATGGCGGAATTGGTGATGTATTACAAGCTGCTGAGAACTAAAGTACAGAATAGATAATCCAAATCTTTGCTACCAGTGGGGGGGCCTTGACGGGATATAAAACTGGGTGAGACGAGAGTAACTTATATCCGCGGTCCAGTTATTAGGGAGCTTTGTAGTTCGCTGGAAACGAAGGTGCCGGACGTCGCATGCGCACAACTCCTTGGCTTGCTTTACTTTCTTAGCCAATCGATAGACACCGTCACCTGCATCAATATCCTCTCGGTATTTGGTATGTAGTATATATTAGATTCCAGCCCCATGGCGTTCCCTGTCCGTACCCCATTACCCCATATTTCCAGCGTAACCTCCACCTGCATCCCGGCTCCGTCATGTTTGGGACCCACTAACTTGCCCCTTTAGTGTAGGTGTTCATCTTACCCCACATCTCAAAACGGAGTTTGTCGCGCTTGCTTGTATTCCAACGGCGGCAATTGGTTCGGAGTCATCTGTTAACCCCCCGATCTCCCCGAGCTTTATTCCGAACTCCCCGATATAACACTGCCTCGCGCCAAGCGGGTCGAAACCCAACAACGTCCCAGAGCTCAGTGAGTTTCCGAGACTCACGCTGGTGCCGAGGGATGCCAAGGTATCGGAGTGCGGCCGCGTTTCCGAGCCGTAATCCGAGGCCCATATCTCCATAGTCGAGGGTAGAAATAGGCATGCCATTCCAACCCGAGGTCGAGGAATCCTGTACTCGAAAACGGCCTTGAGTCTACCTTGATCTAAACGAGCCGCCCTCTCTCACGATGCTGGACGTCTCTTTGTCAGTTATTGCCTTAGGCGGCCTGATGGCAAGCACCCTTGTCGCGGCCCTCTGGCATACCTTCGTCGCACGCCTAGCGCATGTGCCGGGGCCGTATCTCGCCAGGTTCACCGACTTGTGGTATGCTTACCGGATGTATCGCGGCTATTTCGAAAAGGACAGCCTTGAGCTTCACAAAAAGCACGGCAGGTTTACCAACCCGCGGCAATAAGCGTTTACGGCACTAACGTCGCGGATTTCTATGCAGGGTCTATCGTTCGGTATGGTGTGAACCGATACAGCATTTCTGACCCCATGGCAGCCAAAGTAATCTACGGCACGGGGAGCAAATTCACCAAGTCGCCGTGGTACGGATCTTGGTCCAACCCTCACCCGGACGCGTGGAATCTCTTCGGGGACCGCGACGCTAAGCGCCACGCCGCCAACCGTCGGCAGTACCAAAACACTTATAGCATGTCGTCCCTTGTCAACTACGAGTCCTTCGTCGACGATTGTGCCGAATTATTCTGCCGAAGGCTCGAGGAGATGAGTGCGAGAGATGGATGGGATAACGCCGTTGACTTGGGCCACTGGCTCCAATGCTACGCCTTTGACGTAATCGGCATGATCACCTACTCGAAGCGAATAGGTTTCCTGGATTTCGGTGAGGACGTTGGTGGCGTGATGCAGAACCTTGAGGACCACCTGGCCTATGCCAGTCTCATTGGAATCTATCCCTGGCTCCACCCTATTGTCTTCCCCGTCCGGAACTGGCTTGCCGGCTCGCGCGGCAAGGGGCGGCAGTACATTATCAACTACACGCAGGAGTGCATGGCTGCTCACCAAGCCAAGCCAAAAGCAGAGCTTCCCGATAAGATCAAGGGCGGCGAGCAAGGGGGAACGCTGGACTTCCTCTCCAAGTTTATGCAGAAGAACTCGGAAGATCCAATCGCCTTCACCACTTATCACGCCTTGGCTGGGTGCACCTCCAACATGATAGCCGGCTCGGACACAACATCGATCAGCCTCAGTGCCATCCTGTACTACGTCCTGCGCGACCCTGTCGTCCTCAAGCGCCTCCGGGACGAAGTTGATGCGTCTTGCCCGCAAGACAAGACTTCACCCTATATCACTTTCAGCCAGAGCAACGATATGCCGTATCTCCAGGCGGTCATCAAAGAAGCACTAAGGGTTCACCCGGCTACTGGCCTACCTCTGGAAAGAATCGTGCCCAAGGGCGGGGCTACCATCAGCGGAGTGTTCTTCCCCGAAGGAGTGAGTTAAGCGACGTGCCGCCGGAAGGCTCGAATGATTAACAAGCCCTCTCAGGTCGCCGTCGGGATCAATAGCTGGGTTGAGCATAACAACAAGAGCATCTTCGGCGAGGACGCAGACATCTTCAACCCTGACAGGTGGCTCCAAGATGACAAGGAAAGGTTAAGCACCATGATGCGTCATTGGATGCCGGTACGTCTTCTGTCCAGTCTTGAACTAACATACCCGTATGGGACTCAGTCTAATGATGCCTAGTTTGGTCTCGGCTCCCGAACGTGCATTGGCCGCCATATTTCGATGCTAGAGATATCAAAGTTGATACCGCGCTTGATTCGGGATTTTGAGATGGAGATTTGCGAGAAAGGGCCTTGGGAAACGCAAAACTATTGGTTTGTAAAACCAAAGAACTTCAAGGTCCTAGTCCGTCCGAGGTTAGTGGGAGGGGCGTGAGATGCAAGTGACGCAAAGAGTGTCCGGTCAGACACGATCACGGCGTGTCTAGGCTTCTGCGGCGGTAGGGAGAATGCAGCAATGAATTGTCCGAATGAAGGAGAAGGGAAGAAACTTAGATGAATTGTATGTATGTCAGTAGGGCATAGAGGGTATTAGCTGGACCCTCGCTATCCTTCCTCATCATTTACTCGTGCACCGCTTTAGCAGTCATGTGTTAATCTACCGGCTTTGTGCGAGTAAATGCAAAGTAACCATTTCAAAAGTAACCGAGGAAGAACTATCTACTTGGCAATTTGAGTCCGTTAAATTGCTCCTGGCTTTTGGTATCCTAATTTGTAAATTGGGTACGTGTGTGCAGGGTTGGTAAATTAGTCAGTAGTCATTAGTCATTTTTGTAGTCAGTCAAAGTCAGTCAGTCAAAGTCACTAGATTCAGTGACTACACGTAGTCTTAGTCACTATACTGACTGACTACATGTAGTCTTAGTCACTTTACTGACTGACTACAATAGACTTCTGGTACTTAAGCTTATATAGCATTTACATATAATTTGTAAGTACCTGTAGTCAGTAAACTGTAGTCAGTCATTAGTCATTTTGTAGTCAGTCACTAAAAAGTCAGTCTTAGTCACTCTACTGACTGACTACATGTAGTCTTAGTCACTGTACTGACTGACTGACTAAGACTAATTTCCAACCCTGCGTGTGTGGCCTAGTGCCTGGCGGAGTAATCGAGAAAGGCGTGGTCCTTGGAGTACTGCGATAGCAACCCGCTTCTATCTTGGGGAGAACTGTTGAATTCCTGAAGAAGTAGGTGACAAACACAGATCTCGGCAAGAATCCGACGAGATTCTCGCCGCCGTAGAGCGTGTTTTCATCTGAGGCCTCGGCGAGTGCACTTCGGAAAATTCACTTTCTTGTCCCGAACCAAGAATTCTCTCGCGTCCATAGTCATGGGACGGGACGGGACGGCCCGAGCCCGGGGTGGCGTGGGCTCAATCTGAGAGGGGTTACACTTGGGTCCGCTGAAACCCGAAGACTAGGTGGAACTCCTCTTTTTGGACAATCAGGAACATGCCTTAATGCTGATGAGTGGGTATGCACAGCTAACTTCCACCAGAATCCGTTAAGTCTAGCTCGGCCACCATATCAAAGTCAAAGAATTTTAGTCGTATTGAAATGAGTACAGTAGCCCAAAAATATCAAAACTTATAGACACCTCAGAAGGTGTAGGATATATATACCTTGAAAGGGCATTAAGATGGTACAGCGGTGAGGTTGACAGCTCGCATCTTCCTAGCAAGGAAGAGCCGACCATTTATCGACTTTCAACAAGAGAAAGACTTTGACAGAGGCTGACGGAAGGCTACTACACGCTGAAAGCATCGCGGGATCGGGATTATAGGGGCTTTTCCATCATTTTACGCGCACTTGAGTTGAACCTGGCCAAGCAGTTTGCATCCTATAGCCCGTCATTCATCCATGACACGCCTAGGGTTTTGAGAGAGAATGTATCGAGGATGCTACTAGCTCTCTTTAGCGGCTAGGCCTTCCTAATATAGCCCAAGAACAATGATTTAGCAGCCCTGTACCCAACCCATGACCGGATCCAGCACTTGTCTACGAGGCAATCTAAGGGGCTTGGTTAGCGTTGGGCCTTTATGAATGTGACAAATGTCAACTTCTCGGTGGCAGAATTAAAAGAGCTGGTTGTGTCCTAGGGCCATGGGCTTGAGACGACGCCTCGTCGGGATCTTGGGCTACAATGGTTAGCACCTAGCAGATGTCAGCAATGATGAAGAGCTAAAGACTGATCAGCTAGGCCCAAGTTCTTACTACCTCTCGCCGCAAGAACATCTACCATGCCTAGAAAAGTCCTCGAGCAACTATATCCAGCGACCACCCCATAGCGCTAGACCAGTGTAAAATGCGTGAAAAGGCCAGTAATATAATCTCAGAACATGTGCTCGGAATCTAAGGGCATGTGTGCCAGTTGAGACTCAGATTGAGAGTGATGGAAGGCATATGCACCCCCAACCCATTCCCGACCAGCTTTCTGATCATGTTACTAGCTGTCCCTTCCTATGCCGAGTAAGTTAGCCGCGAGGTTCAAGAATCATTGTAATAGCGTTCGGAAACCAGGTCTGTACCACTATACATCTTGGCGGGCCAGCACCGATACTTCCAGCCCAGGAAGTTGAACTCTAAGGCGGATTCAGATTCAAGTCAAAAATGTCAAAGTTTGGGACCGCAATCAACTCGTGTCTGATGAGTTCTCTCAATCGGCGTGTGGATGAGTCCTCTGGTAACACAATGCCCGTTCGTAACTACAATCCCCCGCCGACATGGACACTATGATTACTTTATTATAAAATATAATTATGGAATTGACGGAGCCTTGGCTTACCAGTGGTAGCTGCTGGCCAACGACTGAACCACTCCAACAACTAGACAATCACAGTTGTCTTGCTGAGAGCACTGTGCTACGGTAATACTTTGATAGAGTTTCTCCCTGTTTCTAGCTGGTAATATTTTCGGTGGTTGAGGAAAAGAATCTGGCTGGGTGGGGGCTCAACGGGCCCGTTGATGCTTACGCCCAAAGCAATGACTTTATTACTAAAGTAACCGGATCTCATTACCTGCACATCGCAACGCTCAGCCTAAATACCATTATGAAATGCAATCGTAGCACGGGTGAACGGATCTGGGTGCTGGGAATCTTGGCAAACTCGGGCGGACGGAGGTGAGTTGTTGGCCGCTACAGGCAATCGGCCCTCCCAAGATGCTCAGCCTGTTTGGGTCCCGACAATTGGGGCCTGAACTCCGCAGGCGTTATCGAAATCTGCGGCGGCCCTTGCAGTCGCTGTATGGGACTCTATCAAATGGCCCGCCTTTCCCTTGGCTCTAGAAGCAGTTGTTCGGAGGCCCGGATGCCTGTGCTGGGAATTGAGCATGTCGACAGAAGGCGTAGAGGCCGGTGGCACAGTGGAAGGCAGCAGCAACGATTCGTGAAGAGCCTGTCTGAAATTGTCTTGTGCAAGTATACCTGGGTCGGGAATGTGTACGTCAAATCCAAGCCAAAGACGATCAGAACCGAAAGGCGCGGCCGGTTTATGGCCCTCTGAAGTATCAGGATGGCGAATGGGATCATTGGGGCCTTTCCCGTGGCCTAGCAGTTGTCAATGATTTGGTTGACAAAGAATCCGAGGATACCTACCATTTAATTGATGTCTCTTCAATCTGCCTCGTCTTCCATAATTCCTGCCACACCCTGGGTAGTTGTGGCTATATCGGCGCGTAACATCTTGTTGACCGGCAGGGTCCTGGCACCTCGTCGACATTGGATTTATCCAAACGTTACTATGGGTATATTTGGCAGGAAACCGGGGGGTAGCTCTCCACCTGAGTGCTTCGGATTAATCGGTCAGGAATGGAGACAAGAGATGGAGAATCAGGGGTGGAGAGAGTCAGTTTATGGGTGGCTGCCAGCTTGCTTGAGAGATTCTCAAAAACCCTCCTTGTTTGTAAAGTTGGAGATGCCCACAATGTCATCAAGCTCCGGTTGGAAATCCAGGTCGCGGGCGGATGCCGGCGAAACAGGCGTTGGCGCCGATTTCCGCCCTGGTTCCGTCTAGACCGCGTGCCACTGAAGTCGGCGGCAAACGGCAAGCCGTTCGCATCTTGGTCCTGTGGTCCAACTACCCCCCGGGGGATCGGACGCAGGCCGAGCAGAATAAGGGTGACCGAGAAGCTCGTCATTGCGCCGAGCAAAATTGGGAAGATGGTTCCTAGCGCCGCGCCGGTCAAAAAGCGACAGAGACCGCCAAACGACTTCTCCCATGCTGGTGAGAATGTCGGCGAACCCTAGTAGCTTCGGAGTGAGCGAGAACAGAAGGAAGGCTAGATTTTACAGGGCGATGCCCTGGTCAGAAGAACCTCCCTCCACCAGAGGCGGTTAGCAGGCCGCTAGAACAGCCGTCAGCGTTGCGACCGGCGCGCCGGGGAACATACTGGTCGCGTAGATCAGCTGGAACCGACTAGCCGGCAGCAATCCGGGCAGATCCAGCAGCAGTATGAACTCGAAATCCGCGGCCCAGCGTTCGCAGAAATTCCGGATATTACCGCCTTTGCAAGCTTTATTGCCGTCACGGCGGCGCCGGTAATAAACCGTTCCTGTCGCCTCTTCATTTCGCCACCGGCCCCTAGGACCGTCGGCCTGCTGGTCGAAGCCTTGGCGGAGCGCATGCCGGCACCGATGTGGCCGTGGTTGATATTGAGCCTACCTTGCGGGGTATCGCCAACTCCCTCGACATGCCGTTCGCCACGACGGCCCCCGCGAACGCCGTCGAAGTCGTCTTCCATCCGAGCGCTACTACCCCCGGCCGAGAGGTAGTAGCCGACGACGACGAAAAAAAAACATCAAAAGCAACGACAACACCCACATCAGAGTAACAGCCAGGCTACACATTAGAAGAGGAGGTAGCTAGTGCAGGAGGTTGGACACGAATGTGCCTACATACGGTGCGAGATTCGTGATGCTAGGCATCTTGATCCTAGGTACCTTGTACGAACATCTTGTGGAATATCTTGTGGAATATCTCGTTCGAATAGCGTCGTACGATAACGGGCCCCATAGCATTCAAAATGACGGATGAACAAGGTTGAACTTCCTAAGTTGGTAGCCTTCGTCTTTATACAGTGGCCAGTTCCTCCAGAGCTTGACTATTTCGAAATGCGCCATAATGTGACCTATTATAACCTACCATTCCCCCCTACGCAGAATTTTTCTAATACGACATTTCGTTATTTAATCCATAGATTCAAGTATAAAGCTTTTAGTCCTAATGCTCATGCTTTTTCGACAGATACTTCAGACATCAAAAGACTCGTATCTGCATAACTGCTTTTATATTCCTCCGTCACATAAATCTACCTATCTGTCCTCATTACCTCGTCTACAGAGTCAAAATAGACACCCTGCGACCCTTCCACAAGTTGGTCAGTTTAGACGCAGAGATCCGCCTCTAGGTTAACGGGCTGCGGGCATCCATACACCTTCTTCATTGCAGGCGTGCTATAGCAGTTGGCATCGTTGGCAGCGCAATCAAAGACCTGGCAGCCTTCTCCTGGGGTCAGGATGTTGTGTTGGTTAGCGAAAGGGTTACCCCACTCTCTGGAGTCGAGTTAGTAACTATAAAAGATCCTCGCGTAGGTAAGTTCGATGAACATACGTGCTGAACTCATCTGAAGAGAAAACACATTAGCTTGATTGTGGCATAATGTCCTAAGGACGGCCTATTGTAAACTCACAGTAGGCATAGTTTGGGTTTGAGCTGAATGAGTAACCGAAGAACAGCGGGCTGTCCAAGGTCTTAGTTGTCGCTATCTTGACGGTCTGCACGACTTATTAATAATGCTTTCTTCCTACAGTCACTGGGCGAGGAAAGTCTGACCGAGCCAGCCGGGCGCAAGTCCTCAGAGAAGGATTGTCCTCGCCCGAGTGTGGTCAATGGGCCTGCAGCGCTTCCGTCGTAGGGGAAAGACTGAACGTAGACAGTCTTTTGACAATTGTTCTTCACGATGGCCTGCTGACCGAAAGCGCTGGTAGCGAGGAGAGCAGCGCTGATGGCGGCTGTGAATGACTTCATTGTAGCGCAACTAGTGAGTCAGGAATTTCCACGAAATGTTGTAAATTGATAGAAACTGCAATAGAATATTCGGGGGTCCTATAATAATAAAAGAGATTGAATAGAGAGTGCATGTAGAGATCTAACTGTGGCCCAGAGTGGTGCAGGAATCCTGGCTTATATAGCCAGATTAGCATCTCATCAGTCCCGACATCATCAAAACGATCGACATCATCAAAACGATCGTGTCGCTTGAGAGTTCTTCATCACGTCCCATTTTTACCACGTAAGTAGGGACGGTGCTTGAGGCTAGGCGTGGCGCGGACCAATAGGAACGGATCATTTTGTTCACGAGCTACAACGAGCGTACACATAGCGAAAAATGGGCGTACATGTAGCGGAGTTCAATTTATTTAGAGGCTGACTCAGGTCAGCTGAGAGGCTCAATACGAGCCTCAAGACCCGTATCATCACAACACGAGGGCGGGAGCCGTAACAATAACGTTACATAGTGGGCAGATCTATCAGCTTTCAGAAGCTAGGAAAGTAGCGACTCGCCCTGACCTCACCTAGCTCACGGGGCCGCTCACCCCGGCGCACTGGTCTAGGTGAGCTGAAGGCGGCGGGCTCACCCAGGCTCATCCGGATTGGTGGATCCAGGTGAGCCGAGGTAGCCCCGAACACAAATGTCACGGAATGACCGCCTAGGACATTCTGTATGCGCTGCTTTGCGTAATCCTGTTATTTGAAATGAATCTCGCGGGTCGTTACCGCTTTTTTGGTAACGTATACCAACGATAGACACCTCTTACACACCCCAAGTTCACCTTCCAACTCCTAGTGTTACTAACTGCTCTTTTCTCCCTGATAGTCCTCGCTGGACTCGTCGCCTTCGCTGTCTTCGCCTCTATCGCCTATCAAAGCCCCTCCAAGATTGTTGACGCTGGATATGACTATGTACTACTAGATTGACAACAAACGGAAAGGCTAGCTCCTTTAGGAGCCTAATGTTTTGTTCCTTAGCTATTATTCCATACAACTCCTCCCCCTTAATACGCTTTTTAAGATGCAAGATCTTTATCTTTGCTTATTTTTGTTTAGTAAACAGTAGCTGTAGTGTAACCCCTCGTGTTGTGGGAATACCTGCAGTATATATTCTCCTCATCTTCCTTAAATGCGATATTAAGTTTTAAAGTCCACAGCAACTCTTCTTTAGAAGTCTACCCGAGTTTGCTGATATGGAATAAGCTTGTGAGCGGGATGGGTTGCTGAACTTGAATAGGTGGAGTGGAGTAAATGGCTTGGTTGAGAAGAGCGGCATTCTAGACTGAATGAGTTGGTGATTGAATGGGTGGCGTGGATTAACTGAAAGGGTTGGTAGAGCTGAATGCCTAATAGGCTCACCTGATCCGCCATGCCTATAGAAAATCTTCCTCTGTAAAATCCGTGATGCTCCAGTTGCATCCATGATCATCATGACCAGGGATGGGGAGCCGGTTGGCCTGGCCACAGGCGATAACAGCACTCTGCTGGTCGGCGGTGAGCTGGCGATCAGTTTTTGCACCCAGGGCAGCAAACTAGGAAAGAAAAGAAAAGAAAAGAAAAGAATAGAAAAGAAACAGGCAAACAGTCCTCGGAGGTATTATTAGCTAAGCTTCATGTGGTATGTTGGTAAGAGGTACTACCTAGAAGGGATTGCTAAAACTCGGCGTGGCATAACGGGAATGCTATTGACAGCTCCGCTTTGCTTCATATCCTTGCGTATCATCAGAACTACTCATGTTATTCGGGACAACGAGAAATTTGGCGGCGGTGGGTCGTTCTAACCGTTGGCTCGGTACCCGAGCATAAGGATGCCGTACCATTGCCGAGAATAATACTGGACACATGCTGTGAACAATCAGTGGCCGTCAACCTTTGCATATATAAACACTAGGTATATACTTGCGTGGTTCAACTTTGAGGCCCGTGCAAGGTGATATTCATACTGTCTTGTGGAACCGCCCCCTTTCTGTCTCGTTGCCTTTGTGCAACGGATTAACCTGCGCGGTCTACGGATGGCGGCGGCCTAACGTAGGCCATAGCCCTAGTACTCCGACGGATCACACGTTCGTCGTGTGGGTGTAACTGGTCATCTATCTCCCTTTGCGGCGAGAACTAGCCGATGGTGCCGTTTTGACTAGGAGTGGCTAGTACGTGCCCGGAGGGAGCGGCAACAGTCAACGTCGAGGAGAACAGAACAACGGAATGCCCCCAAAACATCGTACCGTCGAACCCCAATGTTGTTATGCTTGATGTCGTGGAGGATCCAACGAGATGAGTAGAGGAACTTCGAGACACCGAGGATTTCGCAGACGATAACGACCAATGCCTCTCTGCTGGCCTGCTATAAATGGTAGAGGCGGGCTTGTCGGTAAACGAGTAAAAGAAAATCATACAAAGTGGCAAGTTCCACAGCAGTTTTCCGCACGTATCCGTATTAGTAAGGAAGTTACCACCGCCCCACTCCATTGACCAGATTCTCTTTAACGGCAGACGGGTTGAAGTACGAACCACACGTCTGCCGAGTGATTCATTCCTCTGGGATCTCCAAAAATAACTTCAACAAGTCGTACAATAATCTCTTTACCCGAAGCAGTTGCAAGCCTAGTCAAAGTTTCCATTGTTCGACTCCGCTTTTGGGCGATTTTGGATGAAGCCTGGGTAGTAGAGGCCCGCTTTAGAGCAACTATCCTTCACTCCAAGTTTACCGCAGCATTCATCCTAGCATCTCCCCAACCCTAATATGCCCAGCATTAGTAAGAACCCATTGGCCCACTCAGATTGCGTCTGTCCAAGAAGGGAGTCGGTGCCAGAGGTAGAGCTGGCACCGTCGCAAATGTCCCATCTCCGGAAATGCAATCGCCAAGTTTGACGTCATACTCGGCTGTCTCGGTGAAGCGTGTATATTCTAACCTGTAGGGCAACTAATCAACCGGGCTGTGGTAGTATGTTGATTGAGGACGAAGGTTACACCTGTCGGCAAAGTATCCCCGTGGACCATGACTCCATCCGAGCTCGCCAACCGCTCACCTACTTGATAATATTATGACTGTTGTGGCCAGGGGCAATTAAACGAACATTGAACGTATCATTCCTCGCCGACTTTTGATTCAAGCGACCAGCTAAATGGCGACATGTCTGTCGGATGCGCCCATAGCTCGAGTAGCAAATGAGTCTCGGCGCGACCGGGGCGGGCAAGCTCATCGTATCCCGTCTCTCCGGAACACAGATCAAAACATCCTTAGTACTGGATGGATGCCCCGAAGCCGTTACTCTAGCCCGCCTCACATCGTCATAGCTAGTGATCGTTGCTGGCCCAGGCATACGAGGAGAAACACAGGGTAAGATGTTTGATCCACGATTGTAGTTATCCTAGGTAATGGTGTGTATAACCAGCCCCTTCTGGACCCCATATCAACGACAGGCGCCCCATTTTGTCGTGCCGCCCTCTACTCCCGTCCAACCATCATCTAGGACTAACCCTGACAGTACATTCAGCAAGACCCTCTGCAAACAACTTGAGATTTTACTCTCTTAGAACAGCATTTGGAGACAATCTACAGACAATCCAGATCTCTACAACAAGTTCCTCATTGCCAACCCCACCAGACTCGGCTGGAACGGTGCCAAGGCAGCGTATGCGGAGAGCAACGGCAACAGCGATTACGACAGCACTGACGACAACCTATATATCAGCCTCATCCAGCCGAAAGGTTTTTTTGCGTCTTCCTAGCAGCATGGCTGTCGTCGCTGCTTCCTGTGCTGCTCATAGAAGGGGTGTCACCGGTAGCTTAAGTACCTGCTACCTCAGCGCCTCATTAAGCGCTTGTTTCACTGCCTAATTAAGTAGCAGGCTACTTTGCATAGCCACTTCAAGTACAGAGCGTTAAAGTAAGGAAGGAAGGGTAAGGGAGGAAGGACAAAGAAGAAAGGGAGGCTAGGCCTCGGTCACTAACCTCTACCGGGAGAATAAAACCGTCGAGGTTGGAACGGTCAGTAACCATGAACAAACGACCAGCGTAAACGCCATGAAGCGCCATAAGAGTCACAGCAACTCAAGGATAAAGAGAATATTTATGTAACTCAAGAGAGAAGAACCTGACTTGACTGAGACAATGTCGTTAACAGCCGAGTCCCCAGCGGTGCAGAAACCACCGTCTCCGGGCGCTGCAGGTTATGCGCGTCAAGCGGCTTGACAATTTAGTCCTGCTTCCACTCTGCCAAGCAGCCATTAAGGGCAATCAGACTGATGCCGACGTGTCTCAGAAAGACCTATTCGTTTTCGCGCATAACTAGTCACAATTTATTATCGGGGTCTAGGCAGACGACCCTTCTCCAGAGCAGGGACTCCTTCATGTCGTAAACAAGCAAATTCGTCGGATCCTTGAGTCGATAGCAGATTAAGTGAATGGCAGCCGGAACATTGACCAGGTTAGTCAATTGACTAGCCAAACCTAAGCCTACTGAATACAAGAAGGATACATTACAGAGAAAAAAGGAAAGGAAAGTGCTAGCCACTTCCGCAGCGATTTTATAGTCTCCACATCGTCGGCGATAGGACCACTGCGCGGTCCCAGCGACCCCTGAAGTAAACCCCCTCTTTTCGGCCTCAGTGGTTCAATCTTCTAATCTCCACCTGGTTTCCGTTCAGTCGTCGGGGGCCCTGTCCCCGAGGGCCCCTGCCCAAGGTCCCCCCACACGGGCGCAACCCGTCACACGTTGATAGTGATTACACTTAATTAAACCTACGCTTCTAACACTGAGTAGTGCGGAACGGTAGCTAAAGGGATGGCACTTGCTCTTACCTAGCATGTTTAACTCCTTTAGCTACCAAATAGATCTTAACCTACCTAACTCGCTTCACCCACACTAAGTCTGAGTCCACAGCTCAGCCTTGAAGATAGTAGGCATCTTCCCTATTTCGCTGCTGCCAGCGCCGCTGTCGCTGCTAGTTCTTCTCTATACTCGTTACCACCACCGAAACCCCAAGACCACGTAGAATTCCCTTCGAGTCACGTCTAAAACTACATACAAACATAACGCGCCTCAGACGCCTGTCCGCTAATGTTGCTGCATGCTCTTTCGTGGCGTGCTAAGACTACGCTTTTGTCTACCCAGCTTAAACATTTACCTGCTCCAGCCCGACCGTTTCGGCATAACCTTGTCAAGGTACTTGTTGCAACAGTGCACAGGCCTTTTGATCAGGATGCTATAGCCTTGTGGCAAGACCTTCATGAAGAAATCATTGCCGGTACCTTACTTTGCGTCAAGATTAGTTCGAGAGTGTTTGTGCACAACACACGACTGCCCAAGGCCCGACTTGTTTAAACTCGGCGACGGTGCTATCGCAAACCAGGGCTGCATGCTGCAGAACCATGTGTCTCACAACAGCTCGTGTAGTTTTGGCTAACAACATGCCGAGGCCGATCGCTGGCTTCGGCTGCCAATTGAAGCTCCGCAGAATATGACAGGCCCCAGATGCACTTGCAATATCGGCACCTACTTCTGGATGCCGAAGCCGTAGTATGTTGATGTACATATTGATAATGCGCTTGACGAGCCAAGTCGGAGAACGGCGTTGAAATGCTAGGCAAATGTCTCCTTCCAATCAAGAATCATGGGATCCAAAGATAAGCCGACAGAACCGTTTTGGCTTGGGTATGCCAGTCCCAAATGTGCGAGTTGCTCAAGGAGACACGCTAACCTAATCTAGTGGGGCAGCAGCCTGTATGGCGGTATGCTTCAGTGAGTACAAAACAAGCTCCTTGTGATTCAGAGACGGTACGCTAAGGCGCTGTCAGCACATCCCTTGGATCAGACGAAATAGTCAGTATTCCTGCTCAATGACGAGTTGCGATGCTCAATGACTAACATGTAAGCCCCTTGCTAGTCGGATGCAGGTCCTAAACTCGAAAAGCTCGATGCTTGCTGCAATGTCTCGGTTCGCAGTGCATGATGGTACGTCCCTCAACTCAATTCTATCGATGTAACTTACAAGATCTACGAGGGATTTCTTCGTTATGGACTGGCCTCTCTGCCTCCATCCTCCGACAAGCTACTTACTCGACTGCCCGATTTGGCATACACTGTTACTTTTCTGAGCAATTGTTAAAGAGGACAGGAAATGACAAACTACCGGCGTCCTTGAACTTAGCATGCGCTGGCCTTGCTGGAGGCATCGCCGGTGTGGTGGGAAACCCAGCCGAAGTTGTGCTTGTCCGCATGTGCGCTGATGGAGCAAAAAAACCCTCCAAGAGATTTCGCTATCCAAACGCCCTAGTGGGACTATCTCGGATCCAAAAAGACGAAAGCTTACGCGTCTTCGGCAAAGGAATCAGTGCCAACGTGACGAGAAGCATTTTGATGAGTACGTGTTGCTAGCTCCGGTGCTTGATTCGGTGAGCTGACAAAGAATATAGACATGTCCCAGATTGCAACGTAAGAAAAACCTTTAAAGGCCCCTTGGGAGATGCGGTGTATATAACGATAATCCAGATATGTCTCAACTAAGCAGTATCTTCTGACCTCGACGGGGTTCGATGATAACATTCAGACCCACGTCTTGGCATCGCTGGTGGCGGGAACTGTGGCCACAACTCTATGTGCGCCAGCTGACGTACTAAAAAGCCGCATCCAGTCTGGTTCTGGAAACGAGGTGAGTTGAAATAGCGTAGCTACGAACATTCCCGACTTACAATTTTGTAGGGGCTTATGAAAATAATGTGTGATGGGCTCCGCGGGGAAGGGCCTCGATTTCTGTGGAAAGGATGGACGCCTGCCTGGCTGAGATCAACGTAGGTTTCAATAATCAATTGACGGTTCATAGGTACTAAAGATCTTCTACAGGCCCCATACCATCTTAACATTTGTGTTTATGGAGAAACTACGCCAACTGTCGCAACCTGGAAGTTAGTATTTAAAAGGAAAGGGCTAAGAGCCCTTTCGCTGAATAAGCCAACAAACAATGCACGTGATTGAGCCACTCGCACCTCCGTTACCCTCTGTTCGCCGACTGTAGGCGTAAACTTAGCCGATGTGTGTGACTCGCCGTGGCATTTTGAGACTCTTCCACTCCAATCCCCCAATGTGACTTGCGAGCGCTAATTTGATACCGAACAAATGCGACTCGTCTCTAGATAGACCCTTGGGTCGCACTCGGTTTTGTCCAATTCGAGCGAGCCGCAGCCAATCCGGCTCTTGAAGATCTTCAAATATGGACGGCTCCCCACGCCCCAAGCAGGCCGCATGTCTCGTGTGCCGCCGCAGTAAGGTCAAGTGCGAGTGGACGCCATCCGTGGCCCGATGCAAGCGCTGCGTCCAGCTTAACAGCGACTGCATGCGGCCGGACTTCCATGCGGGGAGGCAAAAGGGAATCAAAAAGTGAGCCCCTAGTACTGAGCCTCCGCGAGGGAATACCAGCTGCTAAGACTCTATGTAGTAAGCGAGTCGGCCTTGAGAAAGCCCTCTTCCAGATTGAGCAGGTAGTCAAGCGGGCTAGGGGCGGACAGAAGTGTAGCACCGAGGAGGAACAGGTGTTGACGAAGCTGCGATATCTACTGGGCGAGATCGAAGCCAGTGAGATTTCCCCCAGCCAGGCCTCGGCATCACATACCTCGCCCGGCCAAGTCTCAGCGTCAAGCCATATTTTGCCTAGCCAACCATCGGCGGCACATCATCGGTCCTACGGTGATACGGAGGGCATCGCCGGTCCCACGTCCATGTCCGACTTCATACAACGCACCGAAGAGAACCTCGCCATTGACGACGCCGAGAATCCGCTCCAGCTGCTAGCCCGGGCTTCCTACATCCAGGCCCCGAGAACTTCACCGTCACCTGTGCGGCCGCGGGCAGGAATCTACGGATCTCCGAGAGAGACAGACGAGTCTGCAACCCTCGAAAACTTTTTTACGTCGGCGCAAGTGAGCCTCGACGTTGGCGATGAAATTGACCCAATCTCTCTTGGCCTCGTTACCGAGGAAGAGGCAGAGAAGCTCTTTTCATAGTGGGATTTCTCTTCCGTACACTTGGCCGATTTAATTCTAATGGTCTTTTTTTTCCAGCTTTCATGCCAACCTCAGCCATACGCGATGGGGGCTGGATACGAAACTATACGGCGCAATACCCTTTGTCCGCTCTCGATCCGCATTTCTCTGCACCTCTATCATGGCGGCTTCAGCTCTATTTATGCCGTCAGCTTCTGCACTGTCTAAACGGCTATCCAATCACGTCAAGGTCCTCGGTCAACGGGTCATGCTCCGCAAACACAAGTCAGTCGAGATTGTCTTGTCATTCCTGGTCAATATTCCATGGATGTTTCCTGGCCAACATAGTACAGACGACGAGGCTTGCATGTATATTTCCATGGCGACGAGCATTGCCATGGACCTGTCTCTTCACAAAGTGCTGGTCCCGACGGAGCAGCTGGAAGAAGGTCCTAGGTTGACTCTTGCCCGCGGGGAGTGTCTCGATACACGGACAGCCCTAGCGATAGACGGATTTCCGGACGTTGATTCGAGGTCTGAGAGAGGTAAGCTGCTTTTGCGAAGCAGAGAAAGGTGTTGGATGTCCCTGTTTGTCCTTGAGCGAGGGTCAGTGCGCCGTATAATAGTTGGGACCTTAGTCGGGAGTTTTTCGCTAACCGTCTCCAGAATCTCTTTGGCACGAGGTCGACCCTTTACTGTTCCTGTGACTCGACTCATCAAGGACTGTGACAATTGGCATCGTTCACCACATTGTGATGTAAACGATGGGAGCCTAATCTCTATGGCTGTTCTTAGGAGAAACATGGTGGGTGATTTGTCCATGACACTGAGTAGGATATGTATTGACACACGTAGGACGGCCTTTTCAGCATGGTGCGATCCCTGTGCGACGGATCACAAAATACCACGTGTGATGGATCTTTGATTGCTAAATCAATACAAAGCGCAATTGAGCAATTCTTTGACCAATGGCTAAATGAATGGGCCGTATCCATCGGGGTCGGCCCTCAACCATGTCTACCGCCCTACGTCGAAATAGTGGTGACGCACACGCGCCTCTCTATCTACGGCGGCATCATCAACCACCCCACGGCGCCGATTGAAGTTCGGCGCTTCTTCCGAACCGCGGGTCTGTCGTCTTCTCTCAACGTCATGCGCGCCGCCATCCAGGGAGAGTCGCAGTTACAATCAATGCCCAACAATACTACCATTATGATTTCCTTTGCCGCCTGCTTTGCCTTAGCATTGAGCATGTATACAACAGGCGGCTCGACGCTGGCACCAAGCATTAGGAAGCTGATCGACGAGACAGCAGGTGTTTTGGAACGCATCGGCAAGGTGACGAAACATCGCAATGGGCAGTCTCTGCTGTATGGAGAATACCTGCGACGGACTGTGAAGAAAGCTGCGGCCGAGAACGCTTCTTCTACTACACTGCCGCATCAAACTATACAACCTGCCACACCGCAGATGCTCACGGGAACTCCCATGCCAACACAACCCGACTTTATAAGCCAGCAGCTGATGTGGCCCGAGTCGTTACAGCTCTCTACCATGTCTGAAGACCAGATTGCTAATGTGCTGAACCAACCGGGCAATGACTTCGAGCCGTCTTTTGGAGGGCTCTCGTGGGATGACATGAGCAACTTTGACTGGCTGCACTGGCCACAGTTTTAGAAGGACGAAGAAGTTCTGGACTTAGTCCGGGTTGAACAAAAAAAACCAAACTCAATGAGTGTAATTAGAGTTGGCTGATTGACCAGCTGAAAATTAATGTTCGAATGTCGCGGTCACGTCCAATAGGAAAGGGACAAGCTTCGCCTTTCCCACGTAATCACTCATGTGCGACGCGTTTTTCACCCCTCTCCAGCATCTAAGAAAGTATTGGTCGGAGGTTTACCTGTGTTCGAGCTCACCCTAAGTTGGGATTTTGGAATCGCTCACGTCTTGATCGTCTTGCCACCAACATGGCTGCCCGACACATCTCCAATCAATGACATTTGGGTTTTATAAATATACATTAACTCTTCGGCAAACAAATGCAATCTACTTCGGAGGTAGCTCTGGGACCCGGCGCTAAAATTGCGGCATCAGAACTAGGCCCCGGGGAGGGCGGGCGCTGTGGAGACAATGATGGATAGGCACGGGCTCGGTGCTAGAATTAGGCTCCGACGGCAAAGCCGCGGTATATGCCATCATTCGTTGTCTTTACCATCTGGCGAAAGCCGAAACCAAACATCGATCCGGGGACTCCTGTTTTCAATGCACAGTGACAAGGCGGAACAGTAGATGAGAAGCAGACAACATGTCGAAGCTGTCGTCGTCGCTGAAGGCCATCATCAATGCCCCGGTTACACGACCCAGGCCCGTGACTGCGGCAAGGGTCATGGCCGAGATCTATCAGGGAATTGCGCAGGATGCGGCCCGGCACAAGGTTGGCACGAAGCCGTGGCTATCCATCTCGGTGCGTACCTCACACACGTGTACTGTGATGTATCTGTTGGATTGAGTCACTGATAGTTTTTTTTCTTTCCCTCTTCCCCCCCCGTGCAGACAGCAGCTACCTTCACACTCAAGTCGCCCGATTCCCTTTCCATTCTGTACGGCGTCGCCAAGGACATTGCCGGACCTACGCAGGCGGCCGAGATAATTCGAGAAGTAGGCCTGAAGTGCATTAGCTTCAACGGCATACCGAGCACAATCAACTGTCTTAGCGCTTTCTACGCGAGCCTGCCCAAGGACGTTACCTCGCGCCTGTCTACAACGCCATCACGGGCGCCCACGCCGCAGAGCTTCGATTCCATCAGCGCACGCGGCTGCAAGCTGTGGAAGTCCATCTATGCGCCGTTCGACGACAAGCTCTTCGACAAGCTCGCTCTCGTGCACCCGGACTTACCCGTGCACATCCTCAATAGCCACTATGGCCCACTCCTGAGCGACCCTCCGGTAGACGCGGGTCGCCGGTCATTGGCGAGCATAGGGAGGGTACTGACGAGTGCAGTGGCGGTCGCGAGCTTGAGGGCCCAGCCGAGCGTGGAACCACAGTTGCTGTCGCATATCTTTGGCCTGCGAAAGGCGTACGAGGATGGGACGTGGAGGGCGGATGAGGACGCCGAGGAGAGCGTCGTTCGGTGGCTGGCCGGGGATGAGGGGAATGAGTGGATATTGAAGAGCGTGGATAGGATTGTGGCGGGACTAGGCAGGAACGATTTCGCCGAGGCGAATATGGAGTAGAAGCAGTGAGTTATAGGCTTCAAATACAGATATATAGCTGTAGGTGAGGATATATTATCTATGCAATGCTGGGTAGCTTAGCTACATACGTGGGAAGACAAGTTTAGGGACTACGATATATGAGCATTAGGATGAACGTATTAAATCAACTCAACGCTCTTGTCTAGAACTATACGCTAATCTCTCGTCCCAATATGCTCCCATCCCGATATCCTGTCAGTCTATCATCACGGCATTATCTTGATATCCTCGGCTACCGCAAATCCAGCGTCCGTCTTTCTCCGGACCTCCTCAACGTTAACACCGGGTGCCAGCTCCGTCAGAGTAAGACCACCATTCATACGATCAACTTGGAAGACGCACTACAGACTTGTTAGCATGCTTCAATTGGATGGATAGAACTTTGTGGTGGCGTACGAGGTCGGTGATGATGGTGCTCACTACGCGCGCACCTGTCAGGGGCATGTTGCACTGCTGCACAATCTTGCTCGAACCGTCCTTTGCGACATGTTCTGTCACAACAACAACCTTGGTGTTATCCGGGTTGGCGACGAGGTCCATGGCGCCCCCCATGCCCTTGAAGGCCTTACCGGGGATCATGAAGTTAGCCAGGTCGCCGGAAGCGCTGACCTGTAGGGCCTTTTTGCACGTAAGTAATCAATTTACCACGAGTACAGCGAGAAACTAGGTAGAAAAGAGGAGGTAGGTTGGGGGGG
>Ga0164242_10002723_pt1 | contig 20386 bp, 17 predicted proteins | sample OricomgcompostMG_FD_108783 | JGI IMG/M metagenome (GOLD analysis project Ga0164242, IMG submission 108783) | Miracle-Growth compost microbial communities from Emeryville, California, USA - Original compost - Miracle growth compost (MG) ... | reverse complement strand
GTGCCATTAACCGAGTCTCGAAGCATCAAAGGAGTCACAAATACGGGGGTACTTTTGTAGACCTCCTTATCATGGTATCGCCCATCTATAAAATAGGCAGCCTGAAGACCCAGGTCTTTAATTGCCCTCCCGACAATCGTCCTGGATTGCAGGATAGGTATTTCATTTTGGATATTAGAATTTCCACTCAAAAAATTGAGCTGTGCAAGTACATCGTCCTGCAAAGAGGAGGAAGGAGAGCCCTTGTCGTCCTTGATCAGCAATTCTGCGCTGGTTTGGTACTGCGGTATAGCGAAGCGAGTATAAAGAAAGGCTGCTGTCATAGCAACGGCCAGTCCGATGACAAACCAATACCAATGTCGTTTGCATGTGGTAATAACTGCATTTAGGTCTATTGATTGCTCTTCCTGGCTTTCTATATATGGGGCACTTTCCATAAATGTATTTTCAATACTAAAATCTTTTATTTCCTTTATCGCTTCCCAGTTATTTTAAAATCTTGTGACTAATATGCTGATCGCACTTAACACGGTAGCCATTATAGACACGTTCCTTATCGCAGTCTGGTCAGTATTCCATAGTTTTGACTTGCGCGGCTGAACATATACTACATCGTTTTGTTGCAAATTATAAAATGGCGATTCAAATAGATCTTCACTGTTATTCATATTGATCCGACCATATGCTCTTTTTCCATCTTTTTCTCGGATTACTAAAACATTAACTCGTTTCCCGAAAATGGTCATATCTCCTGCCAAACCCAACGCTTGGAGCAGATTAATTTGTTGGTTTGGAATGGTATAGGTACCTGGATGAGCGACTTCGCCCAATATAGTAACCTTGTAATTCAAGAAACGGATATTAACCAATGGCCCTTTAAGATAAGGCTCTAGCAAATGCTGAATTGTATCCTGAGCCTGAGCAAGGGTTTTATCCTTTAGATTCAACGATCCTAAAACGGGGAAATTAATGGTTCCATCTGTGGCAACCAAATAGCCTAATCGGGTATCAGCCGCCCGTCCATAAACTGTCTCTGTGGTGGCAGTCGCCCCTATATATGTTGGTGCATTGTAACTGGTTGCGCCCTGATTAAAGGGTAGAGCGGCGCTTGGATTTTCTCCGCTCACATTGATTAGTAAAATATCATCGGGTTGGATAACTGGGTTGGATGCCGTATTTTGGATAGTTTCCACTGTATCTTGGACTCCATCGCTGATATTCTGGAAATAGGCGACATGTTTAGTGGAAGCACAAGAGGTAAACATACATGCGATCGCCAAAATAGTAACCGCGTTTCGTAGAGCTAACTCCATAGCATTCAAAAGTGTTTTCAAAAAAGAATATTTATGAACATGGCGTTTAAGCAATAATTAAACCAAATCGTTAAAATGCTAGCCGTATAACAATTTAAAAGTCCTTTTTGTCACTTTCTATATTACTTGGTTTTCCATATTAGCTAAAACGTGGCGGCGAAGTAACAACTTTTTTAACAATTATCAGCTACTATTATTTGATCAACACTTCATTCCCCTATGGGAGAATGATGTTTTGGGTATAATAACGCTTTATTTATGCATAACGATATTCCATTACGTGTCAATAATTACTCAGCCGGCAGAACGCCTTTCATTTACGAATCGAATTTATCAACAACAAAAGGCGTCAGAAAATGCATCCATCTTTTTAGCACCGATCAAGCAGTCTCCATGAGACTATCCCGTTAACTTGATGTTTTTAGACAGGGGGATCCGTTGATAGGTTTTCGCTGTATCTCGAGTTCTTGGTTTTCTATAGATATATTGAGATATATTGAGATATATTGATGAGATATATTGATTCAATACCACTATGCCCATATGCCTGCCTTCTCGGAATGCTCGAGAAACAACCCGGATGGCGGTGAAAAAACAAAAGGCAACGCTTCAACTACAAAAAACAAAGGATATGCTTGACGTCATAAGTTCAAGCATTGAGCGGAGCCCATCCTGCGCGCTTTTTAGATCAATCAGGCGAGAATTCAGTCCCAGGAGATGCGTACCCCTGGGAACTGGCCCCAATTCACCGTCCAGGATATGAGCCATTCACCCAGCCTTCCGAGTTTCCGGGTTCCAAGGTAAATATACCCAACCCACCACCGCTGCAGCCAGCCAATGCCTAAAAATGTTATGAGACGTTGCATGATTTTTTTATTCTTACTTTTTTAAATTATGTAATATCTTTGTAAACAGATTATTGAGGAGAAATGTAATAGTGGCGGTCTCAACCAGTAGAGTTTAATGCCCTATCTTATGCTATCGAAAGTCCTATTTCCCCTATTAGGTTTCGCTACCGCGTTATGTATTTCCGCATATGCAATTCCGATCATCATTAAAGTGGCATTCATACGTAAGCTCTACGACAAACCTGGCGGACGTAAAACACATAAACGATTTGTGCCCAATTTAGGCGGCATCGCCATTTTTGCCGGTTTCGTCCTCGCATTTGTTTGTTGGACCAATTTTTCCGATTCAGTCTACTTGCAGTACTTGATTCTCGGCTTGATCATCCTACATTTCCTAGGAGTCAAGGATGACATCGTACCGTTAACTCCTTATAAGAAACTGGTGGGTCAGATCATCGCGGCCGGAGTATTGGTTATCCCAGGCAAGTTCAGGATCAATGATTTACATGGAATTCTTGGAATTTATCATCTCGCTGCCCCTGTTTCCATTGGTCTGAGCGTTTTCGCTGTTATCCTGTTGATCAATTCCTTTAATCTTATAGATGGCATTGATGGTCTCGCCGGTGGAATATCGTTGCTTATCTCCTTGTTATTCAGCTATATCTTTTGGAAATCGGGATTAAATAACATTTTAGTCGCTTCTGTCGCACTTGCCGGTGCCTTGGTGGGATTTCTCTTCTATAACCGTCAACCAGCACGGATATTTATGGGAGATGCCGGATCGATGTGTATCGGTTATCTCATGGCTGCCTTCAGCTTCCAATTCATGAATAGTGCCGCAGCAAATCCCAACGGACTATTTCATCGCAATCCGGCTCTGCTTCTGGCCATATTTATTGTACCGTTATTCGATACATTAAGGGTTTTTACTATTCGTATCCTGCATAAAAAGTCGCCTTTTGAAGCGGATAGCAACCATATTCATCATAAATTACTCCGAATAGGTCTTAGCCACGGAATGGCGTCCATTACCCTAACCTTGGCCAATTTGAGCTTTATTGTTGCAGCCTACTTCCTTCAAGATCTCAACCCCAATCTTTTCATCCTGATTATGCTTTTTGCGGCCGGGATATTATCTTTCGTTCCCACATATGTAGCTGACTATAAGTCTATTAGAAATTACAGGCTAACCACTTTTTCGGATTTCAAAGTCATTCACCCACAGGAATTGGTCAATCATTTAACTCATCAAGCTCCCAAAGCATCTCCTTCTCCCAAACCTGCTTTAAAGTCTGTTGACACCATTTAGCAATTAGCAATTGACGCCTATTGACCCAAAACGAATTTTTGATATTGTTTTAGGATGAGGTCTATCACCAACTCATGAAAGCCTGCGTCAAACGCACGTTATCCGCTCTGCTGCGGACCGCGATACGGACGTAGGAGCGCCCATCAAAGCCATCCTTTCCGCTGCAGTCCTTAATGAGGATATGGTGATCTGAGAGGAGCCTTTGGGTTAGTTTTGTCGAACTCCGGCCCAGTACCTCGGCCAGGAAAAAGTTAGCCTCCGAATCAATAATTCTTAAATAGGGCACAGCGGACAATTGCCGGATAAAGGTCCTTCGTTCTTCCCGGAAATCCTCACATGCCTTATAATAGTCCTTCTCATACTTCCCAAATATCTGAAGGTAAAATTCGGCAAACGAGTTAATATTCCAGATGGATAGTCTAGCGCGGATGGCATCCATGACCTCTTGATCACTACTTACAGCAATGCCCAGTCTGAGGCCAGGAACGCCGTATGAGTTCGAAATACTTTTAATGACGATCAGATGAGGGTATTCTTCCAGTAACGCATTATCCAACAGCGAGTTCACGCTGCCTTCCGCCGTGAAGTCCACAAAAGATTCATCAAGAACAAATCTAATATTCTCAACCTTAGTCCAATTGAGCAATAGCATTAGTTCACTCTTAGGTATAAAATTGCCGGACGGGATATCCGGATTAATAAGGACAAGTTGCGCTACCTTATGTGCCGAGAAATACTGGATCAGATTATCAGCAGTATAAGAGAAATTGGGATTGTCAACTGTGTAAAAGACCAGGTTCTCCGGTTTCATCCTGCTCTTGTACTCCTCGAAAGTCGGCAGAACAACTCCCGTCACCCTGTTGGTGGCACTAATGTACGCGTTGATAATCTCCTCAGCACCATTGCCAACCACCATGTATTTCTCCCTCACAGAAAAATACTTGGCTGCTAGTAATGAGTTTACCCTCAAGCCTGAAGGCGGTTCTTCCAGCAATCTGCTGAAATTTACCTTGATTTCCTCCTTGAGCCGGACAGGCGGGAAATAGGGGTTACCCGGGTTGTAAAAATCCAGCAGCTCAGGATACCGCCAATAACCGCCATATCTCTCCTGATAAGCCACAAGTCTGTTATCTTCATCCGCAAATATGGTTTCAGCGTTATTCAAATCCTGAATATCATCGATTTCATACCAGGCTTCGCCATTTAATCGCATCGCCTTGATATCAGGCTTTTCAAGCAGGGTAATCACCCGGAGAACCTGCTCATAATACTCATTATTCCCCAAGGCCCTGCTATAGGCCTCCAGGAAGGGGACATAATGGCTACGGGCGAATGACTTGCTAAATTTGTAAATATTGACGGTTTTAAAATAGAGATCTATATCCTCGAACCGGAAGTTCTTCTTGGGCACAAAGCTGGTGATATTGTCTTCATCGTCCAGTGAAACCACTGTCCCGTCCATCCAACTCTGATACTTTGCCACCACAGCCAGGTTCGGATAGGGATCATCGATCACCTTGCTCAGGATCTGACTCTCAAATATCAGGTCAGACTCCAATAAAATGGTATCTTCCTGCAACAGATATTCCTTGGCCAGATATAATGAATAAATATTATTTGTTTTATCGTAGATCGGATTCTCCACATATTCTATCTTTAAACCACAGAAGGTCTCTCCCACCAGCGCCTTAAGTTTATGGCCCTGATACCCGATCACGAGCACCACCCTGTTCAGATCCAAATGGGATAATTGCTCCAGCATCCGCTCAATAAGTGTCCGCCCATGTACCTTAATCATGCACTTGGTATTCTCTTCCGTCAGGCTTCCCAGCCTCTTACCCATTCCCGCGGCTAAAATGATCGCTTGCATCTATCTGGATTAAAATTATTTACTAAGCAAAGGAATTCAAGATAATCAACGCATTTGGCAACAGAGAAAAAATACCTCAAGCCACGCTCGCCAATCATTGTCCATGAGCGACGCAATCCTTCGGCCCTTTACTCCCACGCCTTCGATGTCAAAGCCAACGAAGGTGGCCAGTGTCCCCGTGCTACGACTACTCACTTCTGGTATAATTCGGTATTTTGTGTTCAGTCTCCCTGCGTGTCTAATATCCGGTCCCAATGATGCGAACCATATCTCATTACAAATGCGTGATAGCATTGCTGTGTTTCGTCCACAGTCTACCTCTATCTCTACCTCCCCTACCCTAAAGATATACCCCCTTGATAATGTTCGCGATCGACGTTAGCTTCGGTAATCTGACGGCGATTCGAAGGAATTTTTCAAAATCCTTTCGGAGCGCAACTATATCCCAGATCATCATTCCAGGTAATAAATTCATTGACTTATTTTCAGGGAAAAACTGTTGAAAATCCGTCATCTCTCTATTACCAGCCACATTTGTCTTGTATCTGACCTGTTATTCAGCGTTTCCCCTTCATACATATATCCTTTGTCACGTAAGTAAAATCCTTTGGAGAAAAGCGACTTTTTAATTATTTGCTCAAATTCTTCTATAGTACGATATATAGCACTATAAGTTTGATCCATATCTTCCGAATAATGCTCTTTTAATGTAAGCCGTTTCCCAATACCCATTGGCTCTCTAAGCACTATCCTACACGATGGTGTTAACACCGATGCAAAATTTTCTAACGCCGTTTCCACATCCGCATCATTCAAGTACATCAATACACCTGCACATAATATTAAATTAAAAGGTTCAGTTTCTCCAAGCCCTTCTAATGAGAAATCTGTAACTGAAGCTTGTGTAAAACGGCAATTATGCAGGTGTCTAAATCTTTCCGTTGCATAACCAATCAATTCTTTGCTGAAATCAATTCCATGGTAAGACTTGCTATTAGCGGATATTTCATCGGCCCATCGTCCCGTTCCGCAGCCAACATCTAATACCCGTTGTGACCCATCTAATGTCAACAAGGGAAGAATCCGTCTTTTGTCTGCTTCGTCCTTTTGACTTGCGACTTCCGGATGTCTATCCTGGTAAATAACGGTTACCAAAGGGCCAAGTTCTTTTAACCTTTGGGCTCGTTGAACGAAAAAGGCCTCAACCTCTTTCCTATCAATCGATGGCTTGTTTTTATCGTCAGGAGATGAAGCAATTCTTGACATGTTATATTCCGTATTTAAATGTAAATGAGCTACTTAGTTAATTCTTTCAACGCCTCCCGATCGGGCACCTCATAAAAACAACAACAACTCTACACGGCACGTAGCCACCTCTCTGGCTCAGAATGCCTGGTTAGGCCATACGGCGCCTTCTCTGAGATAAAATTTGCTCTAACTAAGGCTACGGTCTGCGCCCCGGGAAACACCCTGTTCTGGGATCCGCGCGAGGGGCATTGCGACCAGATACCTCAACCGGTTGGGGAGCGCGGAAATAACTTTCAGGGGCCGGGAGTCTGATCAATCCGCCCTTCCGCACCAGACGTCCCGGAATATGACTATTCCCCAAATAGACGTTTGATCATATTTACACGGCATAACCGACAGCAATTGCAGAAAGGTAATAGACCTCGGAGGGATAAGCGCCCATTACCCCAAAGGTCGAAGTTTCCCATTCTCGTGCTGCTCCGGTTTTGACCATCCTTGGTCCACCCGTCCAGAGGGTATCCGAAATACCCTTACTAACCATTAAAATGCGTTTCTGATCCATTGTCGGGTGGCAGTATCAAGCCAATTTATATTTCCTGACGCCATAAGCGCGCATCAGAAACAAAAGAAACTCAGTGATCACCACCATCCAGGCAATGGAATAGATACTTATAGCTCCTGCCACGAACAAAATAATGAGTCCGCAGATATGGATCAACGCGGAGGCCACGACGGTTCCATTGGTATAATTTGGATGACCCATGGCTGCCAGGAATGGATATCCTAACAAGATGGAAGGAACGGTTACAAAGCAAACCACAGCCAGAATCCGCAATACAGATACGCTATACATGGCATCCGTATGGAAAAGCAATCTGATAATTTCCGGCGCGAAATAATACACCAAACAGACTACCACCGTGTTCACCAGAACCGAAATCCCGAATACCTTCTTAAAAAAACGAACGTTCTTGTTTTTAGCCATGTGGGGAAAAATCGCGCCGGAGAGTGGATAGTAAGCGCTGTTCAACGCCACGTATATCTTTTCAGCCGCGGAATAATAGCCTACCGCCGTCACATTGACCGTAAGCCCCAGGACAAAAACATTGCTGACAGTAAATAACGACACCGCCGCACGGGACAGAAAATAGGGGCCGCTGTCCTTTAATACCCATCGTACCAGTTGCAGACTGGGTAAAAACAATTTCATCCCCATCTGGAAGTAAATGATATAAATGCTACAGCATCCAGCGGTCAGAAAACCGATACTATATAGTATGGGAATCATGTGGTAGTCCGCAGGTGACCTCACCAAAAAGAATATCGGGATGATACTGATGACTTTGGTAAGGATGGAAATAAGGGTAATGTACTTCATGCGTTCTATACCCTGGAAAAACCACGGGGGGAATAGGGCGCTCCCCAGCACAATGCCATAGAAAAGCAAAAAGAAAGACTTGTCATCTTTAAAAGGTCTGAACGAGAACGTGATGGCACACATGACCACAAATCCCAAGATGCAGATTAACATTCTAGCCAGCATAGCCGCGTTCAGGTAACCATTGATCTTAGAGGTGTCCTCCCGGTGCTCCGCAATATATTTGGTGGCCGAGAGATTAAATCCAAAATCGGTAGCAATAGTAAAATACTGTACAAAGGCATAAGCGAAGCCAAAAAGCCCAAACTCCTTGGTCCCCAACACGCGGAAAAGGTAGGGAATCGCAATCAGGGGTAGAAGGTAATTGACACCCTGAATGGAGGCCAGGGAAAGAAAATTTGTAAAAACCGGAGATTTAATGCCTCTTCTAACGGGTTTTGAATATCGCATCAACATAATTCTGTTTGCCATGCTTTTTTACCAGATCTCCGTCTGTTGAATAACTGTTTATTTTATAACTCCGGCTATCTATCGGCCTCCAGGCGATGCCGTATAAATCCATATTTTTATCGGCTCCGATCGGGGACCAACACATTCGCGTGGCTGATGCGCTTTTCCTCGGGAGGGATCATCATGTAATCTCCGTAATACTTCTTCAGCACGCTGTCGCAATTATGGGGAGCAAGGAATTCTCCGTCCTCGAAAGGAATGCGTTGCAACGGATAAATCTCTTCCACATCAAAGAATCGTACCCAGGGCACGTCAAAGCCCAAAGCGAACCTATATCCCTCGGTGAGTTGCTTATTGCGTATAATCTTCCGTTCTGCTTTTTTCATGTAGCGCTTCAGCCAGAAATCCAACCCAATCACATACCTCGTTACAGATACCATATTTCTCACGTTAACTTTCAGGTTTTTACTCCATTCCCAGCGTAAATTATACAGGACGCACAGCCTCCAATACCGTTTTTTCATCCGAAGTTCTGCATTTTTCTCAGGGTCCGACAGATGCACCCTATCGACGGGGACGATGTCCAGGAACAACCCCGGATGATCCGACAGGCGCCGCTGGAAAGGCTCCACGATCAGGCTATTTTCATCCCTTATCTTGCAGGGAGGCTTCGCGAATGCATCGTAGGTCGGATCGCGTGCAGCCGTCTGCAGGAACAGACCAGGGGGTAACTCTCGGGCAGCGACGAGAAGAAAGCGCTCATAGTCCTTCCTCGGCATCGCAATATCCATGTCATCATCCCAAGGAATGAAACCTCCATGCCTGATCGCCCCGAGGAGTGTGCCGCCATCTAACCAATAGTCAATATCATGGCGATGACAGATATCGTCTACGATCTTGAGGATGCGCAGCATCACCTGCTGTGCATTCTTTAGATTTGAATCAGATTCATTTCTTCTATCCGGGAACCTGGCATATAGCACATTAGCTTCCATTCGATTATGTTTTTGGGTGTCTCCCTCTCAGAGACTCGGGAGCCCTTTAAAGTCCTTAGCGCTAAACGCCGAACGTGGAGCCTTTTTTAGCTAATTTTCGATCTTCCGTTGACAGAGCCCCAAAAGGTCTCTTTCCCGGCCTGCCAGGGAAAACGTAGCAGCTACCCACCCTGTGAAAGAGCTCTATACCGTGAATAAGGGAACAAAAGATTCGGTTTTCCGGGCTTAGCACGATGTTTTTCTGACACGACATCCACGACTTTGAGTATCCCCAGCATGATCAGCCAGGCCTTTCCGAGACCGGTCTCTCATCATGCATCCCATCTGCAACCAATCGACTATAATCCATTATTTCAGGATCAGCGACAAAAGAGTGCCAACCCGTGGCGACAGTCTCAGATAGCCAGCCTTTAACCGCCTTCCAGGTGCTCGTAATTGTGAAGTTGTCGATCAAAGGAAGTGGTTCCAGACTATGAGACCCCACAGCCAAATAGCCGGGCACCTATCTCCTGCCATACGCTTAACTGACCGAAATTGTCGACTATAAATTGTCGTCCGTTTCTTCCATGCGTCTTGGCCAGTACCTGATCATTCAGATACATCTGCATCTTTTCACTCATCTCCGATGGGATAAGTGAGGTAAATACACCGGTTTCGTCTTCCAGGATTGCATCAATACATCCGGTCGCCTTCGTGGTGATGACCGGAATCTCCATGGCAGATGCTTCGAGCACCACGGTCGGGAACCCTTCCCGACGGGAAGGCAGGATAAAAACATCCATCAGCCTGTAATAAGGCGCCATATCACGAACTAGCCCCACATAGATGATGCTTTTCTCGGCTTCGATAAATCCCTTCAAATCGTCTCCTATGGCATCCCGCTTCTCGGGGGGGCCAATAAGTAAGAGCTTTATATTCTTCTCGCGCGCAAGCAGGATTTTCCAGGCGTTAATTAGCTCGCCGATCCCTTTGTCATTGACCAGTCGCCCGACGAAGCCCACTACCCTATCTTGCTGCTTGATACCATGCTGCTGACGCAATGCATTTATCTGAGCTTCGGAGATTAGTTGGGGATTAAAGGTAAATTCGTAGTCTATCCCGTTGCAGGTACCCTTATGAAGGATCAAATTCTTGCTGGGAGTACTCAGTCTCTCCGAGTTGGATAATTTCAGCACGGAATGACTCACGCACACCACCTGTGTGGCAAGGCTCCCCGTAAGGCGTTCAATATACTTAAATATACCACGCTTAAGGCCCCTGGAAGATTCATATAGCAAGCCATGACGAAAATAAATTCTTCGTTGGACGCCCGCTATTCTGGCGGCCGTCATGGCTAAAAGCGCCCCCTTGGGTGTATGCCCGACGACAATATCGATGTGATGGTCTTTGATTATCCGAACAAGCGACCTAATGGTCCTCAGGTCAGCAACAAGCGTGATCTTTTTATGAATCGGCAATGGAAAAGCTGTAAACTCCTTCAATTTCGCATATTCCAGCAAATCCTCGGAAGGAGAACAGGCAACATAGAAATCGACGCCACGTCGTTTAAAATAGTCAAACTGATCGCCTATAAAATAAGATAACACGTAGGATACGTTGACTACGTGGAGTATCTTCTTGCGTATGAGTATTTCCATAAACTGTCCGTCCAACAACGGATAATTCCCTGTTTTGATACAACGGGTCAGGTAAAGTTTTAAAAATCACAGGTATGGATTCCAGCTCTTTACCTGATCTTGTCATTCTATCCAGCCAGGCTGTCCAATAAAGAATCCGCATAGCACTTCTTACTAATGAACGCCCTAAAGGCATTTTCTGATAATTGCCTATACCTAGCGGTCTCTAATACTGCCTCTATCACCCCGTCGACTGCCTTTTCCTTGCTTTCATCATCGGCAATATCCACAAAGATAGCCGAAGTCCCCCCCTGGGCATAATTAGGAATCTCGCCCACCGGCGTAACCACGGGGACCAAGCCGTTTTGCATGGCTTCGGCGACACTCATGGCCATCCCCTCAAAATCGCTCAGCTGGACTAGAAAATCATAGTTCTTAAAAAGCTGAAACCGCTCCCGAAAATTGACTTCACCTTTAAAAGTAACGCGATCCTCCAGACAAAGGCTTTTAACCGTTTCAAGCGAACGGGCGAAGTCATCCCCCTTTCGCCCATAGACATCAAGCACCGCGTTGATACCCCGTTGTTGCAGCGCGTGAATGAACTCAATGGCCAGGGGCAGGTTCTTGACTTTATATATCCGGCCTAAAAAAAGGAACCGGACGCCCCCTTTTCCTGGCTCTCGTCCCGTGCCTAGACGCAGGTTGCTTTCGGGAGTAGATCGGGTTAAAAAGGAAATTACCCTGACATCCACCGCGGACGCGAGCCTCGTCTTCACGAAATTTGCAGTAGAAACCGCATCCACAAAGATCGCGTCTGCGCGTCCGATAGCCAGATCGGTGCAATAGCGGTCCAGCCGATGGAAAAACTTCGTATTGTGAACAAATGGATAAAAGCGAACGCCGGGGGCCTTTTTTTTTACGACAGCGCCAATCAAAGAACCTTTCCACAGGGAACTGATCACGATATCGGGTCCAAAGCGTTTTATATAGCGGACAAGCGACGGGATCTTTAATGGAAACTGATACAAGGGATAGTCAAAGACATGAAAGACCGTTTTTTCCGCCGGAGTAAAGTCTTTGATCAATTCATGATTGACCTTACCCAAAACCACCACCATCAGATCGTACTTATCCCGTAATGCGGGGACGGCGGAGAGCAGAGCAACCTCCGCCCCTCCTATTTCAATATCATGTAATACGTAAACAAGGCGTTGCTTCATCAGGATAGTAGGTGCTTTTACGGACCGACCCGGTTGATCACACGTCAGCCAGTGATCAGGCTTAATTTGCCCTGGATATAGCTCATTTTCCCATCTGGGATAAACAGATAATCCCAGCCTTTCGAGTTTACAGTCTCGCTGGCCAGATCAGAGAGCTTTCGGATACCTGCGATCGACCCGGTCGTCTTTTTCGTAACCTTGCACAAGTGGTATCCAAGGCCTTCCAGCAACTGCTGAATCTGTCGCTTTTTCTCTAACGTCTCGGATCGCACGATCTTGTTGATGGGAGGCAGCAGCTCGCAGATAATGATTGGCTGGTCACGGACAATAGTTTCCTGAGAGCCTTTAAGGGCCTCCAACTCAGCGCCTTCCACATCTATCTTTAGAATTCCCACTGGCTTATCCTCAAAATACCGTTCCCTGAAGTAGGTCAGGTTGAAAACGGGTATCATTTTCTGAAAGGATACTACTTCATTCTTGAAGTCCTTCAGTAAGGAGGCTGAACTGCCCGCGGTGTCGTCCGTGTGATGAATATACAGTGAAGCCACCCCAATTTCTTCGGCGATGGCGACAGGGAAGACAACCGTCTTGTCAAAATGGTTCTCCGCGATTAACTGCTCCAGATAATAACAACAAGCCGGATTTGGCTCAAAGCCGTAGTAATCAACGCTGGTGGAGACACTTTTGAACTTCAGGAGCGTTTGACCCAGGTTGGCGCCAATATCGACGAATATCTCATCCCGTAGATCGGGCAGCAGTGTTGAAAGCAACTCCGTCATCCATGGCTCAGTACCGCGGATATTCTGAGTGCCCATTTGCCGGATGAGTGGAATACGGAACCGGGTATGGTTCCGGGTGACTGGAATCGAGAAATTAAATCGCCGGACGATGTGTTTCAATAGCCCAACCGTTTGCTGCTTAATGGCCATTTCTTATTGAATTTTGATAGCGGAATTTACTTTTCCATCCACTTTGTTGCCGCCCACGAGCCTCCCCTGGTAATGCGTCGCAACCTGCAGGTCCACATTATCAAAGGTATTGTTGACCAAAGTGTCGATCACCGCATTAAGAAATACTGTTTTGCGTACGCCCGAAGGCAGCTCAGAGGAGAAAGTATTTCCCTTGATCCTAAGACCATCTGCGATAAAGCGGGCTATATAGGAAAATTTATAGGCGTTTCCAGGATAAATCACAAAATGGTTGTCCATGATCTCCGACCCCTGTCTACAGGTGCCTTTGGCGTAAAAAGATAATAAACAGCGTTCCTGCGAATTCCGGATCAGCGTAAAATGATTACCGGCAGGAAAGCCTTTATTGGATATTATATTGCCAATAATCTTAATGGGTTTAGACCGGTATGCAGGATTGTTGAAGATCAGAATCCCGAAGTCCGTCCCTTCCAGAGTGTTATTTTCAATGAGATGACCGCCCACATCGGCTTCCAGGTGTATATCCCTGTCATAACCGAAGATATAATTTCCATTCACCACACAGTCTTCGTCGTTATACTCAAGTACTAATCCGGCTCTACCGACCTGTTTAGTTATATTTAGATGATTGATAATCTTGTTCTTGCTAATATTGCCGCTCGCCAGGTTACTGGTGTAAATGCCGTCTCCATAATTATCAAATACGCCCGCCGGACTCTTAGTCGAATGAAGCCCCCAGCAGTTAATCACCTCATTATCGATGATATTGACATGATCGAATCGGTGACTGGGCTTTCCCGCACCCGCATCGGAATAACCAACATATATACCGTCTCCGTAAAAGTTGGATATCTGATTATGCAGCACTGAGGCTTCTGCCATATTCAAAATCCTCAGTCCTACCGTGAAGCCACTTTTGTCGAAATAGGGGTGTGTGGACGAAAACGGCAAATTATTTCCTTGCAGGGCGAGGCCCTCAACGCTCACCTTGCCTTTTGGCGCGGACAACGGAGAAGATATGTCCAGCAGGGTGATAAAGGCAGCCGTTTTAAGCAAAGGCAGCTTTCCAGCCTTCGAATATCCCCGGATAACCAAGCGATCACAACCCGTGACCAGCACCTTTAAACTTTGGTCGATAAGGTACGTGCCATAGGGCACCCTGACGACCACAATACCCGGGTGGGCCGCCGCCGTCTTCAGGCAATTTAGAATAGGCTGCTGATCGTCCGTGTGTCCATCACCCTTGGCTCCGAAATCCTTTACGGAATAAAAAGTGGTATCCGATCTTATCTGTGAAAAGCCAGGAATACAAACCCCCATCCATAATAACAGTGCCCATAGCTGTTTCATACTCAGGTTGTATCCTAGAAATACGGTTGTAAAATGTGGGAAACCAGAATATACCGGAATCCATAATACAAATACATCAATACCACAGAAAAAGCGAAGACATCCCTATATCCGTACCACTTTTTTTCGGAAAGCAACCGGAGAATAAAGGCAATGTAAAAAATGGAGGCCGTGATAAGCGCTCCGGAAACCCGCTGCATGATCGGGAAATTAAGGAACATCAACCCAAAAAAAACTCCCAGCGATAAAGCGATAAATAAGTAGTCAAATTTTACACCAAAAAGCTCTTTCATTTTCTGATAATGAAAAACACCGAAGATCATCAACAGGAAAGCAAAAAGATAGCCCATAAGTCCCGAGGATATTTTCACGGAAGCCATCATGTAACGGGTGATCTGTTCGGGTAACCCCACAAAGTGGGAAATGAGATACATCGGATGAAACAGGCTGATGATATAGCCTAGAGGTGGAAACAAGAGATAAAGCCACCGGTTATAGAAGAGACTGTAACATAAGGGAATAAAAATACCAATCCACGCAGCGTTGTGCAGCAATCCCGCGCATATCAAAAGCGTCCAACCGGCCCCTTTCTCCGCTTCCGAGAGCTTGAACAACCCATAAAGCATCAGGATACAACCAAACGCGAAACGGATTTGCGTAAAGTCGCGGATAAAATAAAAAAGACTCACATATAAACAAAGGGTAATTAATGGATAAGGAGAATATTTATAAATAAGACGTGCCAGCACAACGCCAAGTGCCAGTTCATAGAGAAAGAGGAACGCCCCGAAGGAAAATCCGAGTGATGAAAACAATTTGTTGAGGAAGATATATCCCAGTTCCATGTTGTATGTGGAATAGGCCGACAATATGTCCTTCCAGGGTAAATATTGCATGAAGCCAAATGTCATCGCATAATTCTCGTAATCCCTGTCTACGTATGGGCGGCGCAGACCCGCTACCAACGCCATCACCCCGATCATCGCGGCGAACAGCCATATCTTATCCTGGCTCCTGAGTCGCATAAACTCTACGCCGGCTAGCAGAAAAGCAAGACATAATATAATGACATACAATGCCATAGAAAGTCAGTACAGGAATTTCAGGATTGCAGCAACGCCTCCCACCGGTCTAACACATGATTCTGCTGGTATAGTTCGGCCCGTTTTAAAGCGGCCATGCCCATCCGCTTTCTTAAAGCGGGGTCTCCGGCAAGTTCGACGATCCGATCGGAGAAGCCAGGCAGGTCGTCCGGCGAGAGTATAAAACCGTTTTCCTCCTGGGTAACTACCTCGGTAGGGCCGGTATAGCAGTTAAAACAAACCGAGGGAAGGGCAAATGCCTGAGCTTCCAACAGCACCATAGGCAGGCCTTCAAAGCGGGAAGATAGACAAAAGATGCTGGCATTCAGGTAATATTCGGCGATGTGGGGATTAAAGGGAAGGATCGAAACCACTCCTTCCAGCCCTTCCGATTTAATTTGTGTCTTGAGCATGGGTTCGTCTTCCCCTTCACCAATAATGCAGAGCTTCCACGCGGGAGAAACCGCTGCGACTTGTTTCCAGCACCTGATTAACAGATCAAATCCTTTCTGATAAGTAAGCCGGCCCACGGCGATCGCCACGGGATTATCCCAATTGCGCTCCTTGAGCTGAATGGGTGGAAAGGTAATTGGATTAACGATACAGGTGAGCCGCGCCGATCCCGACACTTTTTTCTCCCAGGTCGCCAGATCTTCCTTGGTGAGCACCACGATCGCGTCCATCATTCGCCCTGCAAGGCGTCTGGCGAACTTTCTCGCTTTCATATCCAGATCGGCATAAAAGTTAAAATGCTCCCAGGCGATCTTCATCACCTTTCTTCCCACGCAGGCGGGAACTGAGTAAAGAATAAGCAAGGTATCCGTGGAGACGACCACATCAGCATGCCTCTTTTTCACGTATTTCCTGAGGCCTCTTACGACCTCAAAATATTTCCATTTGAATTTCCGGTTCTTGGGAAAGAGTTCATGCAATGAGATCTCAGGCTCCAAGGCATACGCCGAGGTCAAACCTCCCCAAAGGCTGACGATGGAGACCTCGTAACCGCGTCTGGAGAGGCCATTGGCAATAAGGGTGGCGACGCGTTCGGTCCCTCCCCGCTCTCCGATGCTTCCCACGAAGAAAACTATGCGCTGAGCTCTTTTTAAAAGAGGCAATGGGTTATCCATAGTAACTAATAATCGTGTAACGAGTGGTCCGATAGACGCCGACCAGGATCAGGAAAAAACGAATCTGGTAAATGTCTTTCGGGACATCACCCAGTAAAGCAGTCCAAACGCAGGAATCCATAATCCGAGACACATCCAGGCGCTTTGCTGTGACCGGTCATAGGTGATCTTAAAAGCAAATAGGACGGAAAATGCGATTAGAGAAAAAAGTAGAAAAGGAACTATTCCACCTAAGTACCGGCGGAAAGACAGTGATTTCAGGATTCGCTTAATGACGATCAACCAGTTAAGGCCAAAGAACAATATCGAAAAAATGGCCTGAGAAACAACAATGCCGAGTATGCCGTAAGAGGCTCCTACAAGAACAAATATCGGGTTGACCAGTACCCTAAGGGTAGTATTGATCAATCCCAAATCCGTTCTGCCCTGGATGATGACCAGCGTCATGACCGTGCTGCCGATGGAGGTAAAGGCCCCCCACACGCAAAGTAGTTGCAAGGTTCCCGCCGAGGTGGCATAGGCCGGACCATATACAAAGTACAGAATCTCAGGTCCGACCAGTGCCAGCAATCCATAAACCCCGAAATTGACGAACGAGACCGCGTGATGCGTCTGCAGATATTTCTCTTTCAGGGTCTTTAGATCATCCTGAAATTTTGCGAGCACAGGAACCGCAACGCCGGTGATGACAGGATTGATCATTAAGGCCGTCTTGAGCACCAGCTGTTTAACCAGATTATAGACCCCCAGGTCACTCACCGACACGAGCTTTCCGATTAACAGGATATCTATTTGCGAGGCGATGTAATCCAGTATCTGGCTTCCTGTCTGGTAAAACCCTATCTTGTAAAAGGATCGCCCTTCCCTGAGGTTGATATACATCACTAAGGGATGCTTGCGGTATCCTGTGATGATCAGCATGATGCCGGCGGTCAGGGAGGTGAATAGCGCGGAGATGATCAAGCTATAAATGCCAGCGCCCCGCACCGCCAATACGTACGCCACAATCAAAGAACAAAGCAGGCTCGTGATATCGATGATTGCAAGCGCCTTAAACTCCAGGGCTTTTTCCCGGAAAACCCGAAATTGCCGCCCCATGCTACCCAAGATCAACTCAACTCCCATAACCGGAATCAACTGGGTCAATTCCGGGAGGTGATAAAATCCGGCCACAAATGGCGTCACAGCCAGCAACACCAGGTAGAACCCCACACTAAGCAACAGACTAACCCAGTAAAGACTACTGTATACTTTTTGGGAGACATGCTGGGTAGAGAACAGTGAGGCCGACACTCCGAGATCCGTCAGGATGTGTGCGAAGCCGACTACAAGCACAACGATGGCAACCAAGCCAAAATCCGATTTCTCCAAAAACCTGGTCAGGATTGCCAGCCTTAATATCTGGATGACAGCCCTGGTAGCTGCCGAAACCGTGGTCCAAAAGGTGCCTTTTAAAGTTTGGGCTCTTAAGCTCATCCGTACAATAGAACCATCCCCATTTGGGGAAATCCCGCAAGACCGGTCATGGAGAAGGGGAACTTGGCCATATCCGTTTCGTTAAACCGGTTGAAGGAAGGGCTTGTCCTTCACAGGCAACCGCCTGCCAGTGCAGGCGGCGTCAAGAGGTCGTCTCGCCCGTATCCATCAATTTCCGATAGAACCGGCCAATGAGTAACGCAAGACAGCAGAGTAAGCCCCCCAGGAAGGCTCCTACCACGATGCATACGATTAAGATGGGTTTTTTCTTCTCCAGCGGCAACACGGGGCTATCGACGATCTCAAACAAAGGCGTCTCCTTCTGTAGATTCATGCGGGCAGTTTCTACCGCGCCCACCAACTGCTGATAAATGGCGGAGTTGACGTTCATCCTTAAGGAGCTTTTCTGCTGCAGTACTCTGGGACCCTCCTTTACCAGGTTCAGATTCCTGTCCTGGAAACTCGCCACATTCGACATGGCGCCGTAAAGCTGGGCTCTGACTGAATCAAGTTGTCTGGTTAAAACCGTCAAATTTGCCCGCGCCCTGCTGGTCGTCGTATTAACATAGTACCTGGCGACATTATTCACCAGATTGGTCAAGAATAAATCGGAAAGTTGTTCATTTTTGGAGAGGAAATTCACCGACATCAGCGTTAAGTCGTTGGACGACTTTCCCTTATCCGGAAAACTTAGATGCTTTTTTCGGATCAATTTACAGATTTCAGCAATGACCTTATTCTGGGATCTGGTTAAGGTTGAAGAATCCAGGGCAAATGTGAGCCCCGTATGAAAGGGTTTGTTCCGCCACTTACGCTTGAGGCCATCCACCTCGATGAACTTGTTGATTAACAGATCTCGCTTCCCTTCAATTTCTACCGGCGTAAGCAATGTATTCTGCAACATCAGCCTGGTTCCCATCAGATCAAATATATTGGCTCCCGCAAACAGGTCATTACCGCCGTTACCCATCCCAAGATCAAGTCCAAATTTTGCAGCCAGGCCCGCGTATGCACTCATATTGGACCCTTCGGGTTTATCGGTATCCGTCACAAAACTGATGGTAGCCAGATATTCGGGGGCTTTCAGCAGGGAATAACTTATTCCCAGTGCCAGCCCGACTACCCCGCATAAAAGCACCCATTTCCATTTTTCGAATAAAAAGCAGATAGCTGCCTGTATGCGCAGCACGAGGTCTCTGAGCGTAATCTCTTTTTCCGCAACCGGTTTGGGGGCTTCATCCATAGGTTCGGCTTTATTTTAGGATATTCAATATAGCTACAATTGCCAGGGCCAATGCCGAGGCACCTGAACTGATGCCCAGAATCTGCTGGGCGCTCATTCTATTCCGCGGCTTCAATGGCACGAAGACTTCGGCCCCTGGTTGCACGGAGGGATAATTCTTAAAAAACAGAAAGTTATGGGTACTCTTTACGAACCCGTTGGCGTATACCACATACACCCTGTTCTTCTTGGCATCGGCGGAAAAGCCACCTGCTTGGGATACATAGTACTTCAATTTCCGTGACTTCTGGTAAGGCGTGATGACAGGATACAGCACTTCCCCGTTGACCTTGACCGTCTGTAATTTACGGGGCACGTACAGCACATCCCCTCCCTGCAGGAACAGGTCTTCTCTGGCATCCGGATTTTGGAGAATCTTATCCAGATGAATGCCCACGAAGTTGTTTTGTACGGTCAGGTTATTCATGTTTTTTAATTCACTGCTATCCCCCGCGAGGGTTCCCTGTAACTTTTCGAACTGCTGCATCCGGAGTCTGGCCTGCTCGGAACTGTCAGCTGTCATCGTACGTTTAAGCGAGGCGCCCTGGGGGTAGGCCAGTCCTGTCAACCCTCCTGCCCTTTTCACCAGGTCGGCGATCGTCTCGTTCTTTTGTACAAGTGTATAAGATCCGGGATACATCACCTCCCCTTCAACCTTTACCTGTTTCTGAAGCTCGAACCCCGGCAAATCGCGGACGGATACAATATCGTAAGGCTGTAATTCGAAATGGCTCGCGTGAAGCCTTAGATCCTTATCCACATTTTCGTCAAAGACCTGGGCGATATGGGCTGAGGTCGTACCCGCGTTCGTGGTGTCCACGAACCTCCGCGATACCTCGATCCGCTGAGATGAGGCCCCCTCGGTAAAGCCGCCCGCCTGCATGATCAGATCC
>Ga0164242_10002722_pt1 | contig 20391 bp, 16 predicted proteins | sample OricomgcompostMG_FD_108783 | JGI IMG/M metagenome (GOLD analysis project Ga0164242, IMG submission 108783) | Miracle-Growth compost microbial communities from Emeryville, California, USA - Original compost - Miracle growth compost (MG) ... | reverse complement strand
AGACAATAAAAGTGCTACCCGCAGGAACAGTTATCCCGGCACTACCTTCAAAACTAACATCTCCATAAATAATAAAAGTACCGCCAGCTGGAGCCATTTTGGCATTTCCATTAAAGACAGCGGTTCCATATACAATGAATACACTACTCGTTGGAATCTCAATAACAGAACCTGCGCCAAACTCAACACTTGAAGGAATGGTTTTCTCTCCTACAATTATAGAATCCCCTGAACCAATGCTCCAGTGAGAACTACCACCTACTGTAAGTCCTTTTTTATATTGAGTATTAGATGTTGGTCCCCCATTCCCATTAATAGTCTGATGTACGTCATAAAACACCCATTGCCCAAAGCCATTGGTTTGAATTGTACTTAGGAGTATTAGTATATAAAGCAGTTTGGGGTAGAGTGCTTTCATTTTTTTGAAGAATCAATGTAAGATAAATTAAAAGGGGATAATTATGCCTTGCGCCCTTTTCTAAGGTCAGCTCAGGTTCCAACATGCAATATTACGACAAATATGCCTTGTCCGTTTCTTTTTTCGACAGAAGGAGGTGAAAGAGGGGTGAATAAGAATAAAAGAGTCACTAAAAAAACCCTCTATAATGTATTTTTATTAAATTATATCCAGTGGGGCTAATTTAATAAAAGAAGGCTTTTAAGCCAAAATCATTGAACAAAAAACAACTTTAACCTTTATTTTACCGTTAAAATGAGTTTATATGATTGTTATGAATAAATTCGTTCCCTTACTATTCTTACTTTTCCCTATTGTCGCATTTTCACAGGATTTCCAAGGTACCTGGCACTGGGAAGGAGAAAAATACGAAGGCACAGCTGTTTTTGACTCCAACAAAATATCCAATACCATTTATTTTATTGGGACAAACAATAAAGTTTTAGAAACTTTTAACTTTTACTACATAAAAAAAAATAAACTCTATCTTTTAAACAGTCCTATTTCGAAAGAATCGAATTTAAAAGAGGCAGAAGCATTTAAAATTAAAAGCTTTACAGGGAAAGAAGCCGTTTTAAGCGGCACAAGCGGAATAAGAAATTATACAAAAGTAAAAGAAAAAGGCTTGGTAAAACAATTTCGAGCAAAGGAGCTTTATTATACCAACCGACTAAACTGCTATTCTAAAGAAGAATCCGTAACAAATGCCGGGGCATGCCTTGTACTTGCAGGAATAAGTTTTTACGCTACTTATAAAGATATAGTAACAAAATTCGGAGATCCAATCAATTCCATAACAAACAAAGACAATAGTATTACCTTTTCCTTTTTGGTCTATCCAACTGAAAAAAACACCCCTATCTTTGAAGCAACAATAGCAGAAAATAAGATTGTTAAGCTTACCTTATCAGGATATAAGACGAAAGATGATGCCTCCTTTTCGTCCATTCGTTTGGGAGACTACTACACTTTTGTCAAAAAAAGATTAGGTGTTCCTTATTATAAGAAGGAAGTAAAAGCTGCAGGAGACGAAACCTGGGTATATTCTCCTATCCCAATAACCATTAAGCTAAAGCTCAATAAAGTAAGTTCTATTTCGATTGAACCCTTTCAACTTAAATAAGTTTAGCGTTAAACCCATATCCTTTAGATTTGCTCAATAAAAAAAGGACAGTTGACAAAAATCCATGGAAACAGCACAAATAGAAAAAAGGAAAAGCCATGTCTTGAATCTTCTAAAGCTTGCTGAGGCAGATGGAGAATGGCATGAAAATGAAAAACGATTTATAGCTGCTGTTGCAAAAAGAGTCGGGCTCACAGAGCCGGAACATGAAGAAATCGTATTTACACCGGAAAACATAGCCTTTACCCCTGCAAATACAGAGGAGGAAAGAATAATACTCCTATATGATCTTTTATTTATGATGAAGATTGATGGTGTTGTAGCAAAAGAAGAAGCGGCACTTTGTCTCAAAATTGGAATGCGGCTAGGCTTTAGTCGCCCCATGGTTGAAGAAATGATTCAGGCAATGAAGACCTATAAAGTAAAAAAAGTTTCGGATCATTCTTTAATTACTATTTTTAAAAAGTACATGCAATAAATAGAATTACAAAAAATTACCCCTTTTAGAAGACTTTTTACTCCGCAGCCACCCCAAAAACCTGTTTCTTTTAGCCCTGGTTTCCAGTAAAATAAAGCAGTTGCTATGATTTAAAGGGTTTCTTTTGGGGATCCATTCGATGATTATTTATATAGTAGAAGAATAAGCTTCCCCTTAATTCCTTTTCAGATTTTTAATACGTCGTTTTTGAGGGTCTTTCATTGGTGCATCTATATCTCCCTCACTAGATAGTGCAATTTACCATACTTTTACACCATTCAAAAATACGGGTGTTACCGCCAATACGACATTTGACCTGAACTGGTCTTTGTTCAGAGGCCCTTTCTCAAATTCCCTACAGCCATTTTTTTAAAAGCTGCACTCTACTTCCTAAAAAATGAACTTTTACCTTTTGTTTTAATTACTTGATAACCTATATGTTGTCTTTTTATTAGTCAACTTTTTTCAGGACATTATAATAAAAAAGCCCTCGGAAGGAGGGCTTTTTTATTATAATTAACAGTTATTTCTCTTAATAATTTGTACCTGCTTGAATCATTGCACAGCGGAAACCTATGGTTGCCGTTGAAGAATCCTCAGCAAGATATCTTCTGGTACCCGGAGACATCCAATAAGCAACATCTTTCCAGCTACCACCCTTATAAACTCGAGTATGATCGTCTATAAGAGACTGGAAACCTGCTTTATCATAGCCACTTGCCTCATCCAGAAATCCATTCCTCCTTAAGGGATTCAAGTCGTCCATATCTTCAAATGAAAGGGGGCGATACACGTCGTAAACCCACTCATTTACATTTCCTGCCATATTGTAAAGCCCATAGTCATTTGGTGGATACTCATAAATATAGGTCGTGATCATTGCTCCATCGTTGAGTTTTCCGGCAATACCGGCGTAATCTCCACGACCTCTTTTAAAGTTTGCCAAGAACATACCCATTTGCTTTCCATAAGGATTTCTAAGCGCATGTCCATCCCAAGGGTAAATTCTGCTATGTGTTTGGTTCTCATCTAGCCACTGGTTTCCAATAAGTGCCTGAGCAGCATATTCCCACTCCGCCTCAGAAGGAAGCCTGTAGTTAGGGAGTACAATCCCGGATTCCAATGGAATTCGACCTCCCGCTTCTTTTGGTGGTTCAACGCCCGCATCTCTTGCAAGCTGATTATTAACAACATGTGTCCTCCAAACACAGTAATCATTTGCCTGAATCCAATTTACTCCAACAACCGGAAAGTATCTAAAACCAGGGTATCTCAAATAGTGTTCTACATAAGGGTCGTTATAGGCAAGTTCACTCGCCCATACAGTAGTATCAGGAAGAGATGCCTTATAAAACTCTTCGGAAGAGTCTCTCCGAATGTAAAAAAGGTACTCAAGCCAATGAATATTAGCAACTTCTGTTTCATCCATATAAAAAGAAGCAACCGTTACTGTCCGCTCAACATTATCGCCTGATTTCAATAAATCTTCTTCGAAAGATCCGAGAACAGTCCGACCACCTTCAATATACACAAGGTTAGGACCTTCGGGTTGTCCGGCAAAATCGCTAACTTGAAATCCTTCGTCTTCATTATATGCGAGCCCGGTTGTCGTACTAGCTTCGCCTGGACTAATACTAGTAGGATGCCCACCTCCCCCACAAGAGCTTAACACAGCAGCCCCCATAACGCAAAAAGCAGCACCCTTGAATACTTTTGAAATTTTCTTCATAACCTGTTAATTAATAATATTTTTCCAAAATAGTTTGTAAATATACAAATTATCTAAATGCAAGCCAAATATGCAGAATAATTATATTAATTGTTTTTTTTATACCATTGCTTTCTTTTATTAAAAACGAATTGATACTAAAAATTGTATACTTAGGAATAGATACTTGTAAATTCAGTTCCATATATACTGTCTTACTCCCAAAAAAGTTATGAGAAAGAAATTTATTTTATTTTAAACTTTTACCACTTCTCTGCAATAGGATAGTCCTGTTATTTATTTTTCAATCGGTAATTCTATATTCATTTGCTCCAAAATGTTAATAGCTGTATCGATAGAGGTAACATCTTCCATAATAAGCATCGGCTTTTTATTTACTTCTTTCAAACGAGCCTTTTTAGGGTTATTCTGCACAAATTTTAGAATTGAACCAAAGGTTTCCGATTTAAAATACGCATCACCTTCTACAAAATAGCATCGAAGTTTTTCATTTTTAAGACTCACTTTTTCAAAACCCAGTTTTTCTGCTTTCCACCTTAAGCGTACAGCTTCAAAAAGTTCTTGAACCTCGGAAGGCAAGGGGCCAAAACGATCCCTAATAGAGTCTTTTAAAGCAAAAAGGTCTTCTTCCTTTTTTATATTATCTAAGGTATTATAAAGACTTAACCTTTCCGAGATATTAAAAACATATTCTTCGGGGATAACAACCGCAAGATCCGTTTCAATAATACAATCTTTTATAAGTGTCTTAATATTAATTGATTCTATTTCTTCGGCAAACAGGGATTGAAAGTCTGTTTCTTTAAGTTCTTGCACAGCCTCATCCAAAATTTTATGGTACATCTCAAAACCCAAATCATTGATAAAGCCACTTTGTTCGGCTCCAAGCAAATTTCCTGCACCACGAATATCAAGGTCTCTCATAGCTACCTTAAACCCATCTCCCAAATCAGAAAACTCTTCAAGTGCTCCTAGCCTTTTCCGGCTATCGGCAGGTAAAGAAGACAAAGGGGGGGTGAGAAGGTAGCAAAATGCTTTCCGGTTTGACCGTCCGACTCTCCCACGCATTTGATGTAGGTCTGAAAGTCCAAACATGTGTGCCATATTAATAATGATGGTATTTGCATTGGGAATATCAAGTCCGGATTCAATAATATTAGTAGAAATTAACACATCATATTCACCTTCCACAAATTTCATCATTACCCTTTCAAGCTTCATGCCTTCCATCTGTCCGTGGGCGATGCCTATTTTTGCATCCGGGACAATCCTTAGTATTTTGTCCGCCAGTGAATCGAGTTCTTTCACCCTATTATGCACCACAAAAACCTGCCCGCCTCTTTTAAGCTCGCTACTTACAGCATCTCGAATTATTTCTTCATTAAAAACATGTATTTCAGTAGTAACTGCTTGTCTATTGGGAGGTGGTGTAGCAATAATAGAAAGGTCTCTTGCACCCATTAGGGAAAAATGCAAGGTTCTGGGAATTGGGGTTGCTGTAAGAGTAAGTGTATCTAGATTTACCTTAAACTCTTTCAATTTATCTTTTACTTTTACCCCAAATTTTTGCTCTTCATCAATAATAAGAAGCCCGATATTTTGAAATTTAACATCTTTACTTATAAGTCGATGCGTACCTATCAGAATATTGGTTTTTCCTTCAGCCACTCTTTTTAAGGTTTCTTTAATCTCCTGTGAAGATTTAAACCGGTTTACATACTCTACAAGACAGGGTAAGCCATGAAGCCTTTCTTTAAATGTTTTATAATGCTGTGCCGCAAGAATCGTAGTTGGCACCAATACTGCCACCTGTTTATTGTCAGAAACGGCTTTAAATGCTGCACGAATCGCAATCTCGGTTTTCCCAAAACCTACATCGCCACATACAAGCCGATCCATAGGATGCGGATTTTCCATATCTACCTTTACATCGGCAGTAGCCTTTGCCTGATCGGGGGTATCTTCATACAGAAAGGAGGATTCTAACTCTGCCTGAAGAAAGGTGTCTCTTGAAAATGCAAAACCCGGAGCCGTTTTTCTTTTAGCATAAAGATCTATAAGCTCTTTGGCAATATCTTTAACCTGTTTTTTAACTTTTGCTTTCTTCTGATCCCATTCTGCAGAACCTAGCTTACTCAATGTCGGGGGACCATCCTCCTTGCCACTATACTTAGAGATTTTATGAAGTTGGTGTATACTCACAAGCATTAAATCATCGTCTCGGAATACGAGCCGTATCGCTTCCTGTGTTCTTCCCCCGGCATCTATTTTTTCAAGCCCGGCAAATCGTCCTATACCATAATCGGTATGTGTGATAAAATCACCGGGGTGTAAAGATTTAAGTTCTTTTAGTGTAATGGATTTGGATTTGGAATATTTCTCTTTTGATTTAAAAGAATGAAATCGCTCAAAAATCTGGTGATCGGTATAGCAAACTAATTTCATTGAATTATCAACAAACCCTTCCCTCAAGCCTATATTGAGGGGTTGGAATTGCACCGAAGAATCCATTTCCTCAATGATAGCACTAAGTCTTTCAATTTGCTTATGCGACTCGGCTGCAATTATATTTGTAAATCCTTTTCGCCGGTTTTCATCTAAGTCGCCTACTAGCAATTTAAACTCTTTATTAAAGGAAGGTTGAGCCTTTGCAGAAAAGTTTATTTCTTCTGCATCTTTATAAAATGCCTGTTTCCCAAATTCAATAAGCTTGAACTTTTCCAGATTTTTCAAAAAGCTCTTTTCTGTTTCAAAAAGATCCTCTGGATGTAAAACGACATTTGTTCCTCCTGCCACTTCCTTTATATGTGCAAAAGTGTTTTTTGCTTTTTCAAAAGTATGGGCAATAATTTCCTTTGAAAATTGTATGTCTTTAATCCAAATAGAAGTATCCTCAGGGAAAAAGTTTAAAAAAGAAGCCCTTGTTTCATGCATCAATTTTGTCTGCACGTTGGGCACAAGAGAGAGCGTTTTTTTTATTTCAACACTCAACTGGGATTCAGGGTTAAAAGTACGCAAACTTTCCACCTCATCTCCAAAAAGCTCTAATCTATAAGGCAGGTCCTGCGAATAGGAAAAAATATCAATAATTCCCCCTCGCACAGCAAATTGCCCGGCTTCATATACAAAATCTGTTTTCTCAAATTCATAACCGTGCAGCAATTCTTCAAGGAAGGCAATGTTCAGCTTTTCACCGACTGTAACACAAAAGGTGTTATCTACCAAAGAGCGTTTATTTATAACCTTTTCCGAAAGGGCTTCGCTGTATGTTACGATAAGCGCGCCTTCGTCAGACTGAGCAAGCATATTTAAAACCTCCGCTCGTAAAAGAACATTGGCATTTTCTATTTCTTCGTATTGGTAGGGTTTTTTATAAGAGGAAGGGAACAAATGCACTTCTTTCCCAAGTAAAATATTTTGTAAATCGTTTTGAAAATAAGCAGCTTCTTCCTTGTCTTGTAAAACAAAAAGTATATGCCCGGGCTTAAATTTAAAACATACCGATGCTATTACAGCATCTAAACTACCGGCTAATCCTTTTAAACGAATGCTTTTCTTTTGTGTAGAAAAGATTTTATGAACCAGGGTTTTTAAAAAACTATCTTCAGTATAAAGAGTAAGAAAATCTTGTATCTTCAACTTTAATGAAGTTTAAAAGCCAAAATTAAACAAATTGGTTGCGATAAGCTAAAAAACAAGGCAAAAAACGTATAAAGTTTATTTGCCTAAAATTTTTAAAGTATCAAGAAATATAAAAACACCGTTTCTATTAAAAAGAGTTTACAACATGAAAAGAAATATAATATTTTTAGTATTTACCATATTATTTCTTTCAACAAAGCCTGTATGGGGGCAATTTAGTTCTGCAACAATTGGTATTAACGGGCTTACCTGCTCCATGTGTTCTTATAGTGTCGAAAGCGCTATTCGCCCACTGCTATTTGTTAAATCGATTGAAATGGATCTAAATAAAAATGTGGCAACAATCTTTTTTAAAGAAGGGAGTAAACCGGATTTTAATAAACTGGTCAAAAAAGTGTTTGAAGCCGGGTTCTCCGTACGATTTGTAGTAGCGAATCTCAATGTTGAAAAGGCTATTCAGAATGAAAGCTTATTGGTGCAGGATAAAACCTATAAAATAATTAATTTCAGCCAAGAAATACCCGTCGGAGAAGTAAAATTAAAACTTTTAGGTAAAGGCTTCCTCCCCAAGTCCGGATTAAAAGAAGCAATTGTTTCTTTGCCAAGCAGCCTGACCAAAGAAGCAAAAAGTGGTAAAATTATATTGGCAAAAATTGTCTATCCATAAAAATAAGCTTTTGCCTTTAACTCTCCTTCTTTTCTTGTGCATAACGGGTAAAGGACAAGAGTTATTTATTAATGCAATGCCTGCAAGCACACTGGCAAAAGGTGTTTGGAGCTATCGTTTTGCTTTAGAAACTTTCAACGATGAGACAGTAAGAAGATATTGGGGAGGTCTACGGCTTATGTACGGGCTTACATCCAATTTTATGCTAATTGCAACAACCAGTATTTCCAACCATCATTTAAAAAAGTTCCCTAAAAACCCTTGGGTCTACTTTTCAAACCACCATAATACCTCTTTCAACCGGAATTACCCTTTAGAATACGATGGCGTTCACTTGTACGGACAATACCGGATTTTCAAAAATGACCAGCAAAACGGGCATTTGCGTATTGCTGCTTTTGGAGAAGCTTCTTATACAAACGCTCCTCACGATGAAGCAGAGGCGAACCTCATGGGAGATAACGCTGGACTCGGAGGTGGTTTTATAATCACAAAACTGGTGCAACGATTTGCCTTCTCTGGGAAGGTCGGATTAATCTACCCTTTTACCTACAAGGAAAAAGCTGCAGATTTAACTTTCCGGTCGGGCAATTCACGCTATATCCTGTTTTCCAGTGGTTACCTTCTTTACCCCGGGAAATACACTAGTTACTCCAACTTAAATATAAATCTTTATTTGGAAGCCCTGTACAAAGAATATGATGAAGGGGTATTGACTGTGCAGGGCAAATATGCGTTTATAAATAATTTTTTTTATTTGCGGCAGGGGCGTTATCTGGAACTCCGCCCAGGTATTCAATTTATACTAAATTCCAAATCCAGGATAGATATAAGTGTTGCCTACCCGGTTTATGGCAATACCTTCATTCGAATTGACCCAACGCTAAACTTTGCTTTTCAAAAATACCTCTTCAAATAACGCAACATCCTTAAACGCCCCTTTATTAATCAAATATGGATTGAATATCGTCTTTGCTAAGGCTTTTCACAAAACTTTCTTCCGCAGTAATCAAATCGGTTGCCAGCTTTTGCTTACCTCTTTGTAAGTTAAGAATCTTTTCTTCAACTGTATCTTTTGTAATAAATTTATAGGTAAACACTCTGTTTCTCTGACCAATCCGGTAAGCCCTGTCAATAGCCTGTGCTTCAATGGCAGGATTCCACCAAGGGTCAAGCAAAAACACATAATCTGCAGCGGTAAGATTTAGCCCGAGCCCTCCTGCTTTCAGTGAAATCAGAAATACCTTTATAGCCTCATTATTTTGGAACATTTCCACTTGTCCTTGTCGCTCTTTGGTTGAACCATCTAAATAAGCATAGTCTATTTGCTGTTTGAGTAAATAGGTTTTTACGATAGCCAAATGTTTAACAAACTGGCTAAAAATTAAAATCTTATGATCCTCAACCAAAGCCCTTTCAAGCATATGAAGTACATCTTCCAACTTGCCGGAATCGCCTTTATAAGAGGCATCTGCCATTTTGGGATGGCTGGCTATTTGCCGTAATTTGGTCAATCCTTGCAAAAGGAGTATTTGGGAACTTCCTACTCCTTTTTTATCGATAGATTCCAAAATCAGGTTTCGGTATTCAGATTTCACCTTTTCATATTCTTTTTTCTGGCTTTCACTCATGGTACAATACTGAATATTTTCCACCTTTTCGGGAAGTTCCCTAGCTACCTGCAATTTCTGTCGGCGTAGAATGAAGGGTTTTATAATTGTATAAAGCTTCTTTGTTTTTTCTTCATCCTGCTTTTTTTCTATTGGAGTAAGAAACTCATTCCTGAAAAACCTTTGTGTACCCAAAAGACCCGGGTTTATAAAAGTCATTTGAGACCAGATATCCATAGTGCTATTTTCAACAGGGGTACCTGTCAAAATAAGTTTAAAATTGGATTGTAATTCTTTTACCGCTCTTGCAATATTTGAATCGGGGTTTTTTATAGCCTGCGATTCATCTAAAATAATATAATGAAAAGCATATTCTTTCAAAAATTCAATATCTCTTCTAGTCGTTCCATAAGAGGTAAGCACAATGTCGTAGCCCTCAAATTGGGCTGTATTTTTTTCACGATTAATCCCTGTATAATTAAAAATTTTAAGATTGGGAGCAAATCTGGCTGCTTCCATTTCCCAATTATATAAAAGAGAAGTAGGCATAATAAGGAGACTGGAGGCTTTAGCCCCCTGTTCTTTTTGCTGTTGAAGCAAGGCAAGCGTTTGAACGGTTTTACCAAGCCCCATATCATCGGCAAGACAGCCCCCAAACTTATATTTATTGAGAAACAGCATCCAGTTATAGCCAGCCTTTTGGTAAGGCCTGAGTTCCCCTTTAAAATTAACGGGAAGAGGCATATTTTCTATTTCTTTAAAATCTTTTAACTGTGCTAGTTTTTTATCTATATCAATTTTAGCCAAGTTGCCTGTGTCCAATTCCTGTACAAGGGCAAGGTGGTGTTTTTTAAGTTTCAATCCTTGATTATCATCTTCCAGGAAAGCAAACAACTCGCTATATTTAGCAAACCATTCCTCGGGAATTACAGCAATTTCCTTATTGGGTAAGTCAAACTCCCGTTTCTTCTTCAATATATAATTACGCAACTTAACAAAAGGGATTTCAAAATCCCCAAAGCGTACAATCGCATGTACATCAAACCAATCTATACCTTCTCTTACTTCCAGGGAAATAGAAGATTCTCCTACAAAATACTTTTTAGCATCTTTATTACTTTGCCTTACCTGTATTCCCAATTCTTGCAATAAGGTCTTATTAGCAGAAAGCCAGGAAAAGGCTTTCGTTTTTTCGACTACTCTTTTCCCATTTTTTAATTCTAGGCCAATACGCTTTAGGCTATTACTTATCATTTTTTCCCAATCAACAGCTCTTTTTACTTTATGGAAAACATAGGAATCTGCTATTTTTTCCATTTTAACATAACAGGGAGCAGAAATGTCACTATTAAATAAATGAAGTCCATACTGAAAGGTCAGTGTAAAAACAAATTTTCCTTCCTCTTCCTCTAAAATCTCCGTATGATTTTGTTCTTGCCCAAACAAATCTACAGGTACTTTTGCACTGGCAAGCTCCGTAAAAGTAAGCACCGCTCTGGGGTTGAGTGTTTCAGTATTTATGGTAAAGCCCTTGGCGTGCACATCAAAGCTGGCAATCAAGGGCGAAACAAAACGGCTAAAATAGGTTTCCTCTACTTTCCGGGGGATCAGGATAAATTTTTTATTTAAAAAGGGCTTTAACTTATTTCCATCAACCTCTTTTTCAAAGGTAAAAAGTTTATCGCCCAGTAACAGGTAAGCCGGAGCCGTGCAAATAATCACTGCATTTTTATATTGAAAATCAAGTTTGTCATTTTCATATTTTATAGTAGGGAAATAATGGGTGTTGTCGTCATTTCTAATAAGATGAAAAAGAACCGTTGCTTTTTTAGGAGCAATAAACACTTGCTTCCAGGTTGGCTCCCCATCACTTCCCATCACAAAAACCATTTTACTGCCCAAAAGATCAAGAATTTGTGCTTTTTTGTCCTCTACGTAACGAGCTATAGTCTCTTGAAGAAGTACGTCGCCTTTTTCCTTGTCATATACTTTAAGGAAAAACACTCTTGGACTAACTTTTTTATTATAAAATTTCCGAACAATAGAGTCCTGATTAATAGAATCAATCAACTTTATAAGCTTAAAATCAATATCATCTAACCCGGAAGCAAACTCTTCGGCATTCTTAAAGGAAATATTCTGATGTTTCAATGTAAGGCGGCCATTTGCATCTACCTGCACAACAAAAGTCTCGAATAAATGCCCAAGATATTCGTGTTCAAAAAGAGAATAGGTTATTTGAAAGGGTTCTGAAGTAGAAACATTCATGCTAAACAAAAAACAAGCTTACAATTTAATAGAAATTACTGAAAAAGCTTCTATTGTGGATAAAATTAAAAGCTTCAACAGCAAACTACATATTTATTTAGTAAACATACGAGAAAGCAAAACCCATAAGACCTTATTGGGCAATAAAACCATACAGTAAAAACACAACAATTTATTGAGCATAAACAAATAATTTGGTATCTAAAAAAGCATGGCTTTTTAATTACGAATGCCTTACTTTTGATAATAGGTGAATGAAAACACAAAAAAAATCGTATTTTATCCTAAAATATATTTTTACCCTAAAATAAATGGTTACCATATCAAGTCCTATAACTGAAATAATTTCCGACAACCCTCTGCTCGAATGTGTTGTTGAGAGGTTTGGGTTTGAAAAAAAGAAACATACCCTCGGCTTACAGGAGATTTGTGCAGGGACAAATAATGACCCACATTTTGTACTGGAAGTTCTGAAAGCCTTTAGTGAAGATTGCCCTTTCCCATCGGAGGAGCTAAAAAAATTCCCTATTGCCGCCATTATTCACTATTTAAGAGAAACACACACTTTTTACCTGGACAAAAAGATCCCGGAAATTGAACTATCCTTTACCGGCCTTAGCAAAAATTACTCTTTTTCCCACCCACAGTTATTAATTCTTGCTAATCTATTTATGGATTATAAGAAAGACTTGATAGAGCACGTTGAATTTGAGGAATACATATTTTTCCCTTACATACTTGAGTTGTTAAAAGTAAAAAACCATAAAAAAGAATTGAAAGCTTATGGTTTAGACAAATACTCGATTGCTCTTTTTATTCAGGAGCATCACCATGAAGAAGCTGTTTTGACAAGTATTAGAGCCAGCATAGAAAAGAAATTCAAAAAAACGTATACGCCACTTCCTTTTAAGGTTTTTCTAAATCAGATAAAAAGCCTCGAAAAAGATTTGCTAATACATGCTCGAATTGAAGATGAAGTGCTTCTCCCTATGGCACTTTTGCTTGAAAAAGAGGTAAAGAACAACTAGCCTCTACATTTTTTTAAGATATGGAATGGACAAAAGATTTTTCAAATTTATTATTTCTAGATATTGAAACCGTTTCTTGTTGCGAATCGTATGACTTGCTTGAAGAACGATTGAAGGTACAGTGGGAGAAAAAAGCATTCAGGCTAAACTTTGATACCCCTAAAGAAGCCCTTTTTCTTGAAAAAGCAGGGATATATGCCGAGTTTGGGAAAATCATAGTAATAGGTATCGGTCTTTTCTATAAAAATGAAATAGGTAATTTAAACTTTCGGGTTAAATCTTTTTCCGGAATCAATGAAAAGGAATTGTTGGAAGCATTTATAGGTCTTGTGCATAAATTCCCTTCCGACAAGCTTTATTTATGTGCCCATAATGGAAAAGAATTTGATTTTCCCTATTTATGTAGAAGAATGCTTGTGAATGGGCTAAAGATACCCAATGCATTAAACCTAAGAGGGAAAAAACCTTGGGAAGTAAAGCACTTTGATACATTAGAATATTGGAAGTTTGGAGATCGGAAAAATTATACATCCCTTGAATTGCTCGCTGCTTTATTTGATATTCCGGGAAGCAAGGACGAAATGGATGGAAGCATGGTAAGCGAAGTATTTTATAAAGAAAAGAATATTGAAAAAATAGCAGCATATTGTTGCAGAGATGTTGTAGTTACTGCACAACTTTTTCTTAAGCTGCATCAAATGCCCTTATTACAAATTGAGAATATTGAATTTTCTGATGTGAGGAAATGATTTCTCGAAAATTTTAAAGAAGAATTAGGATGCCCGAATTTGAAGATAGCAAGCAGAATTATTTACTCCAAGTAAAAAACCTTCAAACGTTTTTTAAAACAGATGAATCAATTGTAAAAGCAGTTGACGACATAAGTTTCAACTTAAAAAGAGGAGAGACCATAGGCATTGTTGGAGAATCCGGGTCAGGAAAATCGGCAACCGCTCTTTCTTTGATGGGCTTAATACCCAACCCTCCGGGACAAATTGTAGGGGGCGATATATTACTTCACACAAGAAATAACGAAATTAAAAACCTTGCAAAAATAGAAGAGAAAGAAATGAGGGCAATTCGGGGCAATGATATTGCCATGATTTTTCAAGAACCTATGACTTCTCTCAATCCTGTTTATACCTGTGGCAACCAAGTAATGGAAACTATTAGGATTCATAAAAAAATATCAAAAAAAGAAGCCAAAAACCTTACGATAGAATTATTTAAAAAAGTTGAATTGCCCAGGCCGGAGGAAATCTTCAAATCCTATCCACACCAAATATCCGGAGGGCAAAAACAACGTGTTATGATCGCCATAGCAATGAGTTGCAACCCATCTGTCCTTATTGCCGATGAACCTACAACTGCATTGGATGTAACGGTGCAAGCCAAGATTATTGACTTGATGAAGCGGCTTAAAGATGAAAATGATATGTCTATTATTTTCATAACCCACGATTTGGGTGTTATTGCAGAAGTTGCCGATCATATAATGGTTATGTACCAAGGTAAGATTGTAGAACAAGGCGATGTCCTTGATATTTTCAATCAACCTCAACACCCCTACACAAAAGGCTTACTTGCATGCAGACCACGGCTTGATATAAAAATGAAAATACTTCCTACGGTCGCAGATTTTATGGAGGTAGATACAGAAGGAAAGCTAATTGAAAAAAGGAAACTATTTTCTTCCGTGGGGCAAGCACTCCTTATGAATTACACCACAGATGACGAGATCAAGGAAAGGCAAGCAGAACTACAGAAACAAGAACCCCAGCTTACAATAAAAAACCTTAAAACTTATTTTCCCATAACACGGGGTTTATTTGGAAGGGTTGTAGACAATGTAAAGGCGGTAGATGATGTTTCCTTTTTTGTTTATCCGGGCGAAACAGTTGGTCTGGTTGGCGAATCGGGATGCGGAAAAACCACACTGGGAAGAACTATCTTACGTTTAATAGAACCAACTTCGGGAGATATATTTTTTGAGGGAAAAAACATAAATAAACTAAACGCTCAAGAACTTAGAGTAATTCGGAAAGACTTACAAATAATATTTCAGGATCCTTATTCTTCTTTAAATCCGAAATTTACCGTGGGAGAAGCCATAACAGAGCCAATGAAGGTACACAGAGTGCTTGCCAATGATTCTCTCAGGAAAAAGAAAGCTATTGAACTCCTCGAAAAAGTAAGTCTCAATGCATCCCATTTTAATCGATACCCACATGAATTTTCCGGCGGTCAAAGACAAAGGATTTGCATTGCTCGTGCTTTAGCCCTTAGTCCCAAATTTATTATTTGTGATGAATCTGTTTCTGCCCTTGATGTGAGTGTACAAGCACAGGTATTAAATTTGTTAAATGAACTGAAAAAAGAATTTAATTTTACCTATATCTTTATAAGCCATGACCTTTCTGTTGTTAAATTTATGGCAGACCGGATTATTGTAATGAATAAGGGAAAAATTGAAGAAGAAGGGTTTGCAGAAGAAATTTATCTTAATCCTCAAAAAGAATATACTAAAAACCTTATAAACTCAATACCTAAAGGCGATGTTGAAGAAATAAGAAAAGCTCGGCTTGCCAAAGAAAAATCAACTTTTTTTTAATTTTTTTTGTTTTTTATAAGGAGTAAAAAAATCTATGCAAAAAGACTTTGTTGATGTTTTAAAAGATAAAATTCTTTCTATTCTGAATTTAGGCCAATCCGGAAACTATTCTTTAAAACAATTGAGCAGAAAAATAGGACTGCGAAAAAGAGAAGAAAAACTAATCTTACAGGACGTAATAGAAACCCTGGTAAAAAATGGCGAGGCAAGCAAACTAAAAAATGGAAACTTTAGTAAAAAGCGTCAATCAGGAGGTAATTATGTTATTGGAAAAGTCGATTGCGTAAATCCCCGCTTTGCCTTCATTGTTGTTGATGGTCTGGAAACCGATATAAAAGTAAGTGTCGCCAAATTAAAGAATGCCCTCGATGGGGATCAGGTAAAAGTAATGCTCTACGAAACCCGGTCAAGAGGAAAAAATCCTGAAGGAGAAGTAGTTGAAATTTTGGAAAGAGGAAAAACCGATTATGTAGGGACTATTCAAATTTCCGATAAATATGCTTTTGTTGTTCCCGATAAAAGAAAAATGTTTTACGACATCTTTGTCCCTCTTGAAAAAATAAAAGGAGCAAAAAAAGATGAAAAGGTTATTGTAAGAATCAAGCACTGGCCTACTAAAGATAAAAACCCCGAAGGAGAGGTTATTGAAGTACTTGGTCCTGCGGGGAACAACGATGTAGAAATGCATGCTATCATGGCAGAATACGGATTGCCTTACTTTTTTCCGGAAAACGTACTGCAAGAAGCTGTAAACATTACAGAGGAAATAAGCCCCCATGAAATAAAATCCCGAAGAGACTTTAGGAATATAACCACCTTTACAATAGACCCTTTCGATGCAAAAGACTTTGATGATGCTATATCTATTCAAAAACTCAAAAATGGCAATTGGGAAATAGGAATACATATAGCCGATGTTTCCCACTTTTTAAAACAAGAGACCATTCTCGATAAAGAAGCTTATAAACGAGCAACCTCTGTTTATTTAGTAGACAGAACGATACCAATGCTACCCGAAAAGCTTTCCAATGAGTTATGCAGTTTACGACCAAAAGAAGAAAAGCTTACCTTCTCTGCTGTATTTGAACTGGATCATATGGCAAAAATCCTGAATCAATGGTTTGGAAGAACCGTTATTTACTCCGATCGACGGTTTACCTATGAAGAAGTTCAAGAAATCATAGAAGGCAAAGAGGGAGATTTTAAAGAAGAAATACTTGCCTTAAATGATCTTGCACATAAACTTCGGAAAGAAAAGTTCAAAAAAGGAGCAATAAGCTTTGAAACTGTAGAAGTAAAATTTAAACTGGACGAAAACGGAAAACCACTCGAGGTAATACCCAAGATCCGGAAAGATGCACATAAACTGATTGAGGATTTTATGCTGCTTGCAAACCGTAAAGTTGCAGAATACGTGCAATTTAAAAAGAAAGGCGAGGAAAAACTGACAATGGTCTTCAGAATACACGACCACCCAAATGTTGAAAAACTTTCCAACCTCGCTTTGTTTGCCAAAAGATTCGGCTATAAAATAGACTTTAGAAAGGGAGATATTAGCAAAACCCTCAATGAGCTTACTGAAAGCATAGAAGGAAAGCCCGAGCAAAATGTTTTGCAAAGCCTTGCAATCCGTACAATGGCGAAAGCCAAATACAGTACCGAACCGGAAATTCATTTTGGACTCGCCTTTAAGCATTATACCCATTTTACATCCCCTATCAGAAGATACCCCGATGTTATGGTGCATCGACTCTTGGCACATTATCTTGAAGGAGGGAAATCTGCTGATAAAGACTTTTACGAAACGCACTGCGAACACGCTTCTGAAATGGAAAAACTTGCTTCCGATGCAGAAAGAGCCTCTATAAAATATAAACAGGTTGAGTTTATGAGAGGAATGGAAGATAAAGTATTTGAAGGGTTGGTATCCGGACTTACCGAATTCGGGATTTTCGTTGAAATAATAGAAACACATTGTGAAGGAATGGTAAGATTGAGCGAAATAGAAGGAGATTTTTATGAACTTGATGCAGATAATTACAGAGTAATTGGTAAAAGAAATAAAAAGATTATTACTTTGGGAGATAAAGTGGAGGTCAGGGTTTTTAATACAGACCTCCAAAAAAGAACTATTGATCTCACTTTTGCCTAAATGATTTTTGATCCTGAAAAAATAATTGTCCGTTTAAACCAGGAAATAGAGTCTGCCTCTTTTGGACTTAATCCACAGGAATTGTATGATCCCATTAAATATATTATGCAATTAGGCGGAAAAAGGCTTCGTCCGCTTCTTACATTATTTGGCGCCTATCTTTTCAACGATGATCTTTCTAAAACATATAAACCAGCCTTGTCTGTTGAGTTATTCCATAATTTTACCTTAATGCACGACGATATAATGGACAATGCGCCTTTAAGAAGAAATAAACCTACAGTGCATGAAAAATGGAATACAAACGCTGCTATACTTGCCGGAGATGTTATGTTGGTTAAAGCATACGAATACCTGCTTTTGACCGATATTTCCCTTTACCCTCTTATACTTCCAGCTTTTAATACCTGTGCATCACAAGTATGCGAAGGTCAACAGATGGATGTAAACTTTGAAAAAACAGAAACCGTTACCGAAAAACAATATCTGGAAATGATACGGCTTAAAACAGCTGTTCTTTTAGGATTTGCAGCAGAATTGGGGGCGCTTTTGGGAGGAGGCGACGAAGTAAACGCCTTACGCTTAAAAAATGCATGTATAAACATGGGTATTGCTTTTCAATTAAAAGATGATCTTCTCGATGTTTATGGAGAAAAAGAAAAATTTGGGAAGCAAGTCGGAGGCGATATACTCAGCAATAAAAAAACATTCCTTTTAATAAAGGCATTGGAAAAAGCAAACTCGAAACAATTGAAGGAACTGAAGCTGCTTTTTTCAGAGGCAACAATAGCTCCCAAAGAAAAGATAAGGAAGGTAACAGCCATTTATACGGCTTTGAATATCCAAGGCGAAACCGAAACAATAATTAGTACCTATATCAAAAAAGCATTGGCAGACCTACAAAAAGTTGAGGCTTCATTTTATCGTAAAACACAGCTTAAAAACTACTTTTTAAAGTTAGCCCAAAGAGATTCCTGATGATCACAATCCTTATTATTGTAGTAACCGTAGCAGCAAGCTTTTATGCCTGGCAAAAGCAGGAAATATACAGGAAATGGGTAATGAATCCCTATTTGGTAAAAAAGAATAACGAGTACTTTCGGTTTCTTACATCGGGATTTCTCCACGCAGATCACATACACCTGTTTATCAACATGTTTGTTTTATACTCCTTTGGTAGAGCGCTCGAAAACTTCTTTTTTATACCCCTATACGGACAAATTGGTGCACTTATATTCCTACTGTTTTACCTTGCAGCCATTGCAATATCGGAAATACCCACCTTTTTAAAACATCAAAATGATTCCTGGTATAATTCTTTAGGTGCATCCGGCGCTGTGTCAGCTATTGTTTTTGCTATGATTATGTTAAATCCTATGGGGAAAATAAGTTTATTTTTCCTCATCGACCTTCCTTCTGTTGTTTTTGGAATCCTTTTCCTTGCTTATAGCTATTTTTCTTCAAAAAAGCAGTCTGATAATATAAATCATGATGCGCACTTTTACGGAGCTGTTTTCGGGATTTTATTTATAATTATTGCAGAACCAAGTACCCTGCCTGCCTTTATAGAACAAATTGGAACACAACTTTTTTAAAAAGGTTACTTATAATTCATTATTCCTGAGTAAGTGGTTTGATATGGCTTCCCATAACACTCGTACTAAAAAAGAAACCCGTTGCAATAAGACTAAGTTATATGCAAGGCTAGACGTTCCGGAAATCAAGCTCTGCGGAGACTGCTGGTTGCAGAGTCTCGGTTTTGAACTCGGTACAAGAGTAACTGTGCCATCCATGCAGAATTTACTCATTATCCGACCGACAGAGTAGTAAAATTAGAGAGCCGTTTACCGCAATTTGACGGCTCTTTTAGTAAAACAGTAAACAAAAGCCCAGAGAAATGCAGGAAGGATTTGCCTTACCTAAAAAACCCATTAGCGGTATGTGCTGAAGAAATTGGCAACAAATGTCCAAAGGAAAAAGCCTTGCTCTTCAACATTTCGTAATTCAGCATTCCCTTTATAAGCTACTTCAATAATTAAAGCGAGGATTATAACAGAAATTTTATTTTTAAAGCATAAAAAAACCTCTGCTCTTGCAGAGGTCAATACTTTAAGTTTATATAAAAGAAATATTTTTTAAGCTTCTATGGAAGGAAGTATAGAAATAAACGATTTATTATTTTTTCCTTTTTTAAACTCAACTACCCCATCTATCAATGCAAAAATTGTATGATCTTTACCTATGCCTACATTTTTACCGGGATGATGAACAGTCCCTCTTTGTCGAACGATAATGTTTCCGGCCTGTGCCACTTGACCACCAAAAACCTTTACTCCTAGTCGCTTGCTATGAGAATCCCTTCCGTTCCTTGAACTACCGACGCCTTTCTTGTGTGCCATTTCTGTATTTATTTAGAGATGTTTTCAATTAAAACCTTAGTAAGAAATTGCCTGTGACCATTTTTCTTCCTAAACCCTTTCCTTCTTTTCATTTTGAAAATAATCACTTTATCATCCTTTAAATGAGAAAGGATTTTTCCACTTACTTTAGCTCCTGTAACTGCAGGAACACCTACTTCCGTTTTGTTACCATCGCTAATAAGAAGCACATTTTCAAAATCTACCTT
>Ga0164242_10002721_pt1 | contig 20393 bp, 18 predicted proteins | sample OricomgcompostMG_FD_108783 | JGI IMG/M metagenome (GOLD analysis project Ga0164242, IMG submission 108783) | Miracle-Growth compost microbial communities from Emeryville, California, USA - Original compost - Miracle growth compost (MG) ... | reverse complement strand
GTTTCGACTGCAGTTGCCATGTGAATCGTCCAAAAAATTAAGAATGCTGTGGTGCGAGGAGGGGGACTCGAACCCCCACACCATTGCTGGCGTCAGGACCTAAACCTGGTGCGTCTACCAATTTCGCCATCCTCGCCGAATGGAATGCGGCCGGCACCAAAAGCAAAGGGCGACCACGAAGTGAATCTGTGTCGCCCTGCACTGCCTTTCCACCGGCTTTTCAACTTCAAGCCGGGATTTTACTGGATTTTATGCAAGCTGCGCTGATTTTTGGGCGCTCCGCCGCGGTCCGCCGCCATGCCAGACCGTGTCCGCGACGGGATTTCCGCGGGCAACGGATTCCGTTACTATTCGCCGCAAAACCAACGGATCCATCCTTCCCGTTCCGCCGCCCATGCCCGTCGACCACTACGAAAACTTTCCGGTCGCCTCCCTGCTGCTGCCCGCCACGTTGCGCCCGGCGGTTGAAGCGATCTATGCTTTCGCGCGCAGCGCCGACGATCTGGCGGACGAAGGCGAGGCCGCGCCGCCGCAGCGGCTGGCGGCCCTCGCCGCCTATGAGGAGGAACTGGACCGCATCGCCGCGCGCGACACGCCACAGACCGCGCTGTTCCGCAACCTGGCTAGCGCGATCGTGCAATACCGGCTGCCGCTGCAGCCGTTCCGCGACCTGTTGTCGGCCTTCTCGCAGGACGTCGTCACGTCGCGCTATCCAACCTTCGACCAGTTGCGCGACTACTGCCGCCGTTCGGCCGATCCGGTCGGCCGCCTGATGCTGCATCTATACCGCAGGACCGACGTGGAAAGCCTGCGCCTGTCGGACGCCATCTGCACCGCGCTGCAACTGGCCAACTTCTGGCAGGACGTCGACCTCGACTGGCGCAAGCGGCGCCTCTACCTTCCGCTGGAAGACATGCAGGCTTTCGGCGTCGGCGAACACCATATCGCATTGCAGCAAACCGATGCAGCATGGCAAGCGCTGATGCGTTTCGAAGTACGACGCACGCGCGCCATGATGCTGGACGGCGCCCCGCTCGCGCTGCGCCTGCCCGGCCGCGTCGGCTGGGAACTGCGGCTGGTCGTGCAAGGCGGACTGCGCATCCTCGAACGGCTGGAAACGGTGGATTTCGACGTCTTCCACCGTCGCCCGCAGCTGAAAAAAACCGATTGGCTGCGCATGGGCTGGCGCGCCGTCCGCATGCGCGCATAGCCTTGCCGGACAACACCTTCTTCCCCGCACGCCGCGTTTGTTCCGCCGTGCTTTGTCGGCTAGCATAGCGGCTTCATCCAGCGCCAGCCATTTCATGTCCCCCGACGAATACTGCCAGCAGAAAGCCGCGCAAAGCGGCTCCAGCTTCTATTACAGCTTCCTGTTCCTGGAGCCGGAGCGGCGGCGCGCGATCACGGCGCTGTACGCGTTCTGCCGGGAAGCGGACGACACCGTCGACGACTGCACCGACGTGTCGGTCGCGCGCGCCAAGCTCGGCTGGTGGCGCCAGGAAATCGCGGCGATGGCGAACGATGCGCCGACGCATCCGGTCACCCGTGCGCTGCAGCCGCATCTCGCCACCTATGCGCTGGACACCCGCCACCTGCTCGCCATCATCGACGGCATGGAGATGGACCTGGACCAGACGCGCTACTTCGATTTCACCGGCCTGAAGAAATACTGCTGGCACGCCGCCGGCGCGGTCGGCCTGCTGTCCGCGCGCATCTTCGGCGTCACCGATCCCGGCACGCTGGCCTATGCGGAAAAACTCGGTCTGGCCTTTCAATTGACCAATATCATCCGCGACGTCGGCGAAGACGCGCGCAAGGGTCGCATCTACCTGCCCGTCGCCGAACTGCAGCAATTCGGCGTAACAGCTGCCGACATACTCAATGGCCGGCACAGCGCGCAATTCGAACGGTTGATGCAGTTCCAGGCGACGCGTGCCCGCGCGCTCTACCGCGAAGCGCTGGCCAGCCTGCCCGAGGCTGACCGGCGCGCCCAGCGCCCCGGCCTCATCATGGCGTCGATCTATCACGCGCTGCTGGACGAGATCGAACGCGACAGCTTCCACGTGCTGCGCCAGCGCATCTCGCTCACGCCGATCCGCAAGCTGTGGCTGGCGTGGATCACCTATGTGCGCCGCCGCCCGGCATTCTGAACGCGCGCCGGCGGACGACGAATCGGTTGCCGTCATCGGCGCCGGCTGGGCCGGCTGCGCCGCCGCGATGGAACTGGCCGCCGCCGGCTGTCGCGTCACGCTGTACGAAGCGTCGCGCACGCCGGGTGGCCGGGCGCGCGCGGTCGCATTCGACGGCAGGCACTTGGACAACGGTCAGCACATCCTGCTCGGCGCCTATCGCGCAACCCTGCGCCTGCTGCGCATGGCCGGCGTCGATACGGAAACCGCGTTGCTGCGGCTGCCGCTGCAACTGCGCTATCCGCGCGGCAGCGGCGGCATGGATTTCCGCGCGCCGCGCCTGCCCGCGCCCTGGCACATTACCGTGGCGCTATTGCGCGCCGGCGGCCTGGATGCCGCCGATCGCATGGCGCTGGCCCGCTTCTCCAGCACCGCGCGCTGGATGGGCTGGCAGTTGCACGTCGATTGCACGGTCGCGGAACTGCTGCAGCGCTTCGATCAGACCGCGCGCCTGGTCCGGCTGATGTGGCGGCCGCTGTGCATCGCCGCGCTCAACACGCCGCCCGAGCGCGCCTCGGCGCAAGTCTTTCTGAACGTGTTGCGCGACAGCCTGGGCGCGCGGCGGTCCGCTTCGGACATGCTGCTGCCGCGCATCGATCTGGGCACGCTGTTTCCGACGCGTGCGATGGATTTCGTCGCACGGCACGGTGGCAGCGTCAGGCTCGGCACCAGGATAGCCGCGATCTTGCCGACCGAAGGAAAATGGCTGCTGCGCGTGGCGGACGCGGGCGATACGGCATGCCACGACGCGCTCGTCGTCGCCACGCATGCGACGCAGGCAAGTGCCCTGCTTCGCGACCTGGACGGCATACCGCCACCCGTGTTCGATCACGAACCGATCACCACCTGCTATCTGCAATATGCGGCCGGCCTGCGGCTGGATGCGCCGTTCTTCGTGCTGCCGGACGATCCCGCGACCCAGGCATGGGGGCAATTCGTGTTCGACCGGGGCCATCTCGATCCGGCGCAGGCCGGATTGCTGGCGGTCGTCGTCAGCGCTTCGTCGGAGGCAATCGCGGGCGGCAACGATGCATTGGCGGCGGCGATCGTGGCGCAACTGGCCGCAACGCTGCGCATGCCGCAACTGGCTGAGCCGCGATGGACGAAGGTGATTTCGGAAAAGCGCGCGACCTTCGCCTGCACGCCCGGGCTGCAGCGTCCTGCGAACGCGACGTCGTTCCCCAATCTCGTGCTGGCGGGCGATTACACGGTCAGCGACTATCCCGCCACGCTGGAATCCGCGGTGCGCAGCGGCGTGAACGCTGCCCAGCTGCTCATCGGCCGCGAGGAAAGCAACTGATCGTGCTTATTCATGCTTACTCGTGCTCGCGTATGCGGTTCAACGCCTCGTCGATGCGTTCGACGCCGATCACGGCCAGCCCTTCGATCTTCTGCTTGGGCGCATTTGACTTCGGAATCAGTGCCAGCGAAAACCCGAGCTTGGCCGCTTCGCGCAACCGTTCCTGTCCGCGCGGCGCAGGACGGATTTCGCCGGCCAGTCCCACTTCGCCGAACACCACCAGGCCGCGCGGCAACGGCCTGCTGCGCATCGACGAATGGATCGACAGCAGCACCGCCAGATCGGCGGCCGGCTCGCTGATCTTGACGCCGCCGACCGCGTTGATGAACACATCCTGATCGAAGGCGGCGATGCCGGCGTGGCGATGCAGCACGGCCAACAGCATCGCCAGCCGGTTCTGTTCCAGTCCGACCGAGAGCCGCCGCGCGTTCGGCACGTGCGAACTGTCGACCAGCGCCTGGATCTCGACCAGCAGCGGACGCGTGCCTTCTTGCGTCACCATCACGCAGGAGCCGGGCACCGGATTGTCGTGCTGCGACAGGAACAGCGCGGACGGATTCGATACGCCCTTCAGTCCCTTTTCCGTCATCGCGAACACGCCGAGCTCGTTGACCGCGCCGAAGCGATTCTTGATCGCGCGCACCAGGCGGAAGCTGGAATGCGTGTCGCCTTCGAAATACAGCACGGTGTCGACGATGTGTTCGAGCACGCGCGGCCCGGCCAGCGCGCCTTCCTTCGTCACGTGGCCGACCATGATCACCGTGATGCCGCTCTGCTTGGCCACGCGCGTCAACTGCGCCGCGCATTCGCGCACCTGCGCGACCGAGCCGGGCGCGGACGTCAGCGCATCGGAATAGATGGTCTGGATCGAATCGATCACCGCGACGTCGGGCTTGTGTTCGGCCAACGTGGCGAGGATTTTTTCCAGCTGGATCTCGGCCTGAAGCTTGACTTCCCTGCCGTCCACCGACAGGCGGCGCGCGCGCAACGCGATCTGCGCGCCGGACTCCTCGCCGCTGACGTACAGCACCTTGCGGATCTTCGACAGGTTCGCCAGCGCCTGCAGCAGCAGCGTGGACTTGCCGATGCCGGGATCGCCACCGATCAGCACCACGCCGCCGGCGACCAGGCCGCCGCCCAGCACGCGGTCGAATTCCTCGACGCCGGTGCCGAAGCGCGGCACGTCGATCGCCTCGATGTCGGCCAGGTTCTGCACCGGCGCCGTCTGCGCCAGTCCCTGATGCTGCGCCGAGTAGCGGTTGGCACCGGATTCGGCGACGCTTTCAACCATCGTGTTCCATGCCCCGCAAGACGGGCACTGGCCGCTCCACTTGTTGCTGACGCCGCCGCATTCGGTGCATGCGTAGACGGTCTTGGTCTTTGCCATGTAAGCGTTCCCCGCTCAGCGTTCGATCATGCGCACGCGCGGCGCGACGGCGCACATCAGCTCGTAGCCGATAGTACCCGCGGCGCGGGCCACCTCGTCGATCGGCAACCGTTCTCCCCACAGCTCGACCTTGCTGCCCACGTGCGCGCCTGCGACCGGCGTCAGGTCTACCGTCATCATGTCCATCGACACGCGTCCGATCAGCCGCGTCTTCACGCGATCGACGATGACCGGCGTGCCGGTCGGCGCATGGCGCGGGTAGCCGTCGGCGTAGCCGCAGGCCACCACCCCGACCTTCATCGGTCCTTCGGCGACGAAACGGCTGCCGTAACCGACCGCGTCGCCGGCGCCGATGTCCTGCACGCCGATGATCTCGCTCGTCAGCAGCATGGCGGGGCGCAGGCCGAAGGCATGCGCCGGCGCATCGCTCGGCGAACCGCCGTACAGCATCACGCCCGGCCGGACCCAATCGGCCGCGCATTCCGGATGCAGCAGATCGGCGGCCGAGTTGGACATGCTGCGTTCGCCGGGCAGACCGGCCGTCGCTTGCGCGAAGCGGCGCACCTGCTCGGCGAGCGCCAGCGCCGGATTGTCCGCGTCTTCGGCGTTGGCAAAATGGGTGAGAAAGGCGATCGCGCGCACCGAGGGCAAGGCGCGCAGGCGTTCGTACGTGGCGCGGCACGCGGAAGGGATGAAGCCGAGACGGTTCATGCCGCTGTTGATCTTGATGTGCACGTCGACCGGCGCGGGCAGCGGTGTGCGTTCAAGCATGCCGACCTGTTCGGCGTTGTGCACGACGATGTCCGCATCGTGCATGGCGGCGGCCAGCAGGTCCGACGTCTCGAACACGCCCTCGATCAGCAAGATGCGTTTGCGCCATCCGAGTTCGCGCAGGCGCCGCATGCCGTCGAGCTCGATCAGCGCCAGGCCGTCGGCCTCGGCAAAACCGGACATGCCGCACGCCAGTCCGTGGCCATACGCGTTCGCCTTGACGACCGCCCAGATCTTCGCACGCGGCGCATGCCGCTTTGCGATGTGCAGATTGTGTCGCAGGGCGGCGATGTCGATGGTGGCGACGAGCGGTCGAGGCATGCTGGCTGAAGGGGAATGGATGCGAAGAAAGTCCTTATTCTACCGGACGCGCCGATGTATACAGGCGGCAATTGCCGCCTCTCGCGGCGCGGAGATGTGATGGTTTCGTGGTATAAAGCTAGCCGGAGAGACAGTAGAACACCAACGAATTTGCGGATGAATCGCGGCTTTTACACCATCATGGCGGCGCAGTTTTTTTCTTCGCTTGCCGACAACGCCCTTCTGATTGCGGCCATCGCCCTGCTGACTGCAATGAAGTCGCCGGACTGGATGACTCCGCTGCTGAAACTGTTCTTCGTGCTGTCCTACGTCCTGCTCGCCGCCTTCGTCGGCGCCTTCGCGGATTCGCTGCCGAAGGGCCGCGTGATGTTCGTCACCAACATGATCAAGATCGCCGGCTGCGTGATGATGTATTTCACCGTGCATCCGCTGATCGCGTATGCGGTCGTCGGTTTCGGCGCAGCCGCCTATTCGCCCGCGAAGTACGGCATCCTCACCGAGCTGCTGCCGCCGGAGAAACTGGTGGCGGCAAACGGCTGGATCGAAGGCCTGACGGTCGCGTCCATCATCCTCGGCACCGTCATGGGCGGCGCGCTGATCAACCCGAAAATCACGTCCGCGCTGCTGTCGCTGAATTTTCCCGTGATCGATTTCGACGTCGACACGCCGGCGGAAGCGGCATTGTGGATCATCGGAGCGGCTTATGTCGTCGCCGCGCTGTTCAACTTGCGCATTCCCGATACCGGCGCGCGCTATCCGCATCAGCAACGTAATCCGGTCCGCCTGCTGACCGATTTCGCCGCCTGCTTCAAGACCTTGTGGTGCGATCGCCTCGGCCAGATCTCGCTCGCGGTGACGACCCTGTTCTGGGGTGCTGGCGCGACGCTGCAGTTCATCGTGCTGAAATGGGCGGAAAGCTCGCTGCGCATGCCGTTGGACAAAGCCGCGATCCTGCAGGGCATCGTCGCGGTTGGCGTCGCGCTAGGCGCGATAGGGGCGGCGCGCTTCGTCCCGCTGCGCAAGTCGCTGTCGGTGATGCCGCTGGGCATCGCGATGGGCGTGGTCGTGATCCTGATGACGCTGGTCCATACGACGTGGATCGCGTACGCGCTGCTCATCATCATCGGCGCGCTTTCCGGCTATTTCGTCGTGCCGATGAACGCCCTGCTGCAGCACCGCGGCCATATTCTGATGAGCGCGGGGCATTCGATCGCCGTGCAGAATTTCAACGAGAATCTTTCCGTGCTGGCGATGCTGATGTTGTATGCCTTGATGGTCAGGCTGGATCTCGCGGTCAACGTCGTCATCTTCCTGTTCGGATTGTTCGTCGCGGCGATCATGGCGCTGATCATGCGCCGCCATGCAGCCAACCAGCGCGAGCACGATTCGCTGTCGCTGATCGGTGAACACCGGCACTGACTTTATCGCCTAAGGCCGCGTCGAACCGTGCTGCGCGTCGGCGCGTGCACGCCAGTCGTCCGGCACGATGAATCCCCTGTCCGCTTCCAGCGCTGCCTCGCCGGCGACATCCAGCACGGCGATCAGCACCGGCATCCGTTCCCCGGCAAAATGCGCAGCCAATGCGTCGCGCAATGAATGCCGGTCCAGCGCCTGTGCGATAGGTAGCCGCGCCGGCGCCAGCCAGTCCAGTCGCGGCAGGACGGCATAGCGTTCCCCCGTCACCATGTCGATTTCCGACATCGGCCGCCAGAAACCGCGGCAATGCATGGGCGATGTGCCGGGCAGCTGGCCGTCCTCGCCTTCGCGATAGAAAAGCCAGCCCTTCACCAGCGCCTGCGCGGCGCTCACCGGTTCGGGCAGATGGACTTGCGCGGACGGATGGGCCGAAAGCTTCAGTTGGCGCTCGAATATCTTGCGCGTCTTGGCGCCCAGCGTATCGGCCAGATTGGGACCGATGAAATAATCCGCATCGTTGCCATGTCCGGAAGCGGCAAGCAGATAGAACTTGGTCGCGAATTCCCAGTGCACCAGGCGCTCGTGCAGCTTCAGCAGGAAATCGAATTCGCCCACGGTGCCGTCGTCGCGCGAGCGCACCTGTACGCCATGCGCGACCAGCACGCCGCATTGCGCCAGGCAAAAAGCCATCAGCTTTTCCGCGTAGCGCCCGAGCCTGACGATGGGCTGCGCGGCGAGATGGCGATGCAGCGCCGCGGGATGACGGTCCAGGTCGTGCAACCATGCATCGAGATCCGGCAGCGGCAGCGCCGACAGCGCGGCGATGCGTCCCTGCCATTGCGGCGCGGCGGCGTCGAGCAGGTCCGGCGCGCACAGTAGCCATGCCAGCGCGCGCACGTGACGGTCGGAAAGACCGCCCCAGCGCTGGTGGAATTGCGATTGAAAGCCAGGCGGAAAATTATGCGCCGGCGGCATCGTGCGTCTGCATGGCCAGGCACAGATCGGCCCATACCTTGCCCTTGTCGCGCAGGTTGCGCAGCAGGTAGGCCGGGTGATAGGTGACGACGAGCGGCAGATCCATATAGCGGTGCACGCGCCCGCGCAGCTTGCCGACCGGCGTGGCCGGATCGAGCCCGAGCAGCGACAGCGCGGCGGTCTTGCCCAATGCGACGATCACGGTCGGATTGATCAGCGCGATCTGTCGTTCCAGGTAAGGCATGCAGGCATGGGTCTCGTCCGGCTCCGGCGGCCGGTCGCGCTTGTTGCCGTCGGTCGGACGGCATTTGACGATGTTGGCGATGTAGGTGTTGTCGCCGCGCTTCAGGCCCATCGCGAGCAGCATGTTGTCCAGCAGCTTGCCGGCGGGGCCGACGAAAGGCAATCCCTGCGCATCCTCGTTCCGGCCCGGCCCTTCTCCGACGAACAGCCATTTCGCCTGGCGGTCGCCGACGCCGAACACGGTCTTGGTCCGGCCGCGGCACAGCCCGCACTTGGTGCAGGACGCGACCGCCGCCTGCAGCTGCTCCCAGTCCATGCCGCCGGTATCGCCAGCCGCACTTTCCGCGATTGCCGGCACGGCCGCAAGCGGCACGGCTGCCGACATTGCGGGCTCCTCCTCAGACAGCTGCTGCAACGCGGCCGACGCAACGTCGTCCGATGCGGGCTCGGCAACCGCCGTTCGCCGCGTCCACACCGGCCCCAGTCCCATTTCCTGCAGGAAGGCGTAGCGCCGCTCGTTCATAACTTCAGCCTCATCACGATGGCATCCTCGCGCTGGTTGTTCGGCGCCGGATAATAGCCCCGGCGGATGCCGATCTGGACGAAGCCATAGCGGCGATAGATCTTTTCGGCGCGCGCATTGGACGGGCGCACTTCCAGCAGCATCGATTCCAGCTTCCGGTCCTGCGCGATGGCCCTGGCCTTGTCGAGCAGCAGCAGGCCCAACCCGCGGCCCTGCAGCGCGCGATTGACGGTGATGTTGAGCAGATGCGCCTCGTCGACCGACAGCATCAGAAGGAAGTAGCCGTTCAGCAGGCCGCGGCTGTCGCGCAGTATCCAGGTTTCGTAGCCGCTGCTGATCGAATCGAGGAAATTGCCGCGCGTCCACGGAAACGGGTACAGGTCGTTCTCGATCTTCAGCACCTCGTCCAGGTCAGCCGGCCGCATGCGGTGGAAATACAGCCGCAACGCCGGCTGCGACGGACCGAAGGAAATCGGACTCGGGACGGAGCTCATACCGCCTCTCTCGCCGCCTTCTCGATGCGTTCGCTGGTGGTCAGCGCCACCTTGTTGCGCAGGTAGAGCGGCTCCGCCTCGCGCGCCGCCAAGCCCTCTCCGCGCAGGAAGGCCTGTTCACCCAGGCGTGCGATCTGTTCGGCATGCGGCAGCATATCCATGCCGCAGCGCGCCGGCCCGAGGAATGCGAAGGCATCCATGTAGGCCGCCAATCCGTTGCCGCAGGCTGCGACGAGACCGACCGGCGCCACCGCTGCCGGCGTCGACAGCGTCGGGGCGACCGTCGCCTGCCATGCGCCGTCGAACCGGTACTGCGCCCAGTAGACTTCTCCCATGCGCGCATCCAGCACGGCCAGCACGTCGTCCGCCCCGGTCCGTTCGCGGCAATGCGCCGCCATCGCGAGCAGCGTCACGACGGGCAGCAGTGGCAGCTGCGCGCCATACGCCAACCCCTGCGCGATGCCGCAGGCGGTGCGCACGCCGGTAAAGGAACCGGGCCCTGAGCCAAATGCGATGCCATCGCAGTCCTGCAGGCGTATGCCCGCCTTTGCCAGCAGGGACTGTGCCATCGGCAGGATGGTCTGCGAATGCGTGGCGACGCCGGCCGCTTCATCGGCGATGAGCGTGCCGTCGTGCAGCAGGGCCGCCGATGCGACTTCGGCCGAGGTTTCGATGGCAAGGATGGTAGGCATGGCCTTATTTTACCGTGCGCTTCCGCAAAATCGAGCATGGACGAGGCAAGCGCGAGGCCGTCGCCCACGCGCCGCGCTTTCCATGATGTCCTGGGGGAAGCGGTTAAAATAGCGGCCATGCCCAGCATTACCCTGACCCCGGAAAATCTCCGGCAGATTTCCGCCCGCATGACCGATGACACCTGGGTCGTGGCCTGCCTGTGCGCCGCGTGGTGCGACGTCTGCAATCAGTATCGGCCCGGCTTCGACGCGTTGTCCAAACGCCATCCCGACAAGCTGTTCCTGTGGATCGACATCGAGGACCGCGCCGACCTGGTCGGTGATTTCGACGTGGAGAATTTTCCGACGCTGCTGCTCCAGCGCGGCGACGACGTGGTCTTCTACGGCACTACGCTGCCCGACCAGCACGTCGCACACCGGCTCGCCACGTCGCACGCCGAGAAGAGCGAGACCGAACGCCGGACGGAATCGATGAGCACCGAACGCACGGCATGGCGGCGCGAGCGCAACCTGCGCAAGATCCTGCGCGAGGCTGGCTGATCCGCGCGGCGCGACACGACGAATCAAAAGAGAAAAAGCAGGCAAAAAAAATCCCCGACGCATCGGGGATTCTTTCATTCGGCGTTCGCCTTACAGCGGCTGGATGTTCGCAGCCTGCTTGCCCTTCGGACCGGTGGTCACGTCGAACGAAACGCGCTGGTTTTCCTGCAGCGACTTGAAGCCGCTGGATTGAATTGCCGAGAAGTGCGCGAACAGGTCTTCGCTGCCTTCGTCCGGGGTGATGAAACCAAAACCCTTTGAATCATTGAACCATTTTACGGTGCCAGTTGCCATGCTAATTTCCTAATTCCAGTTAATGGGCTTGCGCCCGACAGATTGCTTCAACCAAGACAGGAATGACAGACAGACTGCACCACAAGCTCGAATCTCCACGCGGGCGATTATACGCGGATAAAACCCGAAGCGGTTGAATACTTGAAGATTTTCCGGCATCCGATGCGCATCTTGCACGATCGCAATCCGGCTGGGTTTCCGCCGTCAAGGCGCGACGGTCGCCGCCTGCCCGCTGGCCGCCGCCGCGGCTTTCGCCGCCTTGGTCGCCTTGACCTCGCGGTCGTGCTCGCGCTGCGCTTTCTTCTTGGCAACTTCTTCCTGGCGCGCCTTTGCCTCTTTCACCTTCTTGTTGTAGCGGGCAATGTTCTCGGCGCGCTTTTGCGCATCCTGCGCGGCTTGCTGCTCGCGCTTGCGCTCGTCCGCCTCGTACTGCGCCTTTCTTTTTGCCGCTTCGGCCGCGCGCTTCTGCCGCTGCGCCTCCTTGCCCGCCACTTCCTGCTGGTCGGCTGCCGCCTTGTCCTGCACCGCCAGCGCATGTTCCTTGCCCTCCTGCGCATGCTGCGCCGCGTCCTCTTCGTTCTGCTCAGCCTTCTCGGCCAGCTTGCGGTCCCGCTCCACGACCTTGGCCTTGCGCAGATAGGCGTTCGCTTCCACCTCGATTGGGCGTATCGCCGCCAGATCCTTGCGCCGCTTTTCCGTCACCTTGTCCAGGCAGGCGGTGGTGAAGAATTTCGGATAGCAGGCACGCTGCTCGACCGTGTAGCGCGTCTCGACGCGCGCGCGCGCATCCTGCACGTCCTTCAGCGCCTGGTTCGCCGTCTTGGCGGACTGGATCGAATCGGCCGGATAGCGCTGCAGCAGAGGGGCGACAGAATACGCGGCGGCATCCGCGTCCGACTGCGACGTGCTCTGCGCCCACGTGCCGGCATGCAGCAGCACCGCGGCGGCAAAACAGGAGAGGGAAAGGAAATTCCGGATATGTTTCATCATTGCGTATGTTGGTCTGGTTGGGTCGCCGCGCCCCGTCAGCGGCGGCGTTCCGCCTCCATGTATTCCGCCGACTGCATTTCCGCCAGGCGGGACGCGGCGCGCTGGAACTCAGTCAGCAACGCGCCTTCGACGCAAAGCCGGTCGGCGGGCACCGCGGCGGACAGCAGCACCCTGGTCCGGCGATCGTACAGCACGTCGATCAGCCAGATGAAACGCCGCGCCTCGGCTGCCATCGAAGCCGTCATGGCCGGCACGTCGGACAGGATAACGGTGTGGAAGCGGCTGGCGATTTCGAGATAATCGTTCTGTGAACGCGGGCCGCCGCACAAGGTGGCGAAGTCGAACCATATCACACCGCCGGCACGCCGGCGCGCCTGGATGTCGCGCCCTTCGACATGGATGCAGGGATTCTCGTCGGCCGCCTCCGCGATCCGTTCGAAGGCCGCATGCAGCGCGCGGTCCGCCTGTGGGCCGGACGGCACGAGATAGCGGTCCAGCTGCTGCATGACGCTCTTGCGGTAATCCCTGCCGCCGTCCACGTTGAGGATCAGCATCTTTTCCTTCAGCAGCGCGATCGCGGGCAGCAGGCGGTCGCGGTGCAGTCCGTCCGGATACAGCGCGTCAGGATGGAAGTTCGATGTCACGACGAAGGAAACCCCGCGCGCGAACAGGGGACGGAGCAGGTTGTACAGGATCATCGCGTTGGCGATGTCCGTCACGTGGAATTCATCGAAACAGATCAGCCGGTATTGCCGTGCAATCCCGGCCGCCACCTCCTCGAGCGGATCGGCGACGTCCTTCAAGTCATCCAGCTCGCGATGCACGTCGCGCATGAACTCGTGGAAATGCACGCGCGTCTTGCGTGCGACCGGCGCCACCGCATAAAAGCTGTCCATCAGGAAGGACTTCCCTCTGCCCACGCCGCCCCACATGTAGATGCCGCGCGGGACTTCGCGGCGGCCCAGCAGGCGCGCCAGCAAATGCGCTTCCTGCGCCTCGTAGGCGGCCCAGGCGTCATAGGCTTCCTGGAGGCGATCGACCGCCGCGCGCTGCGCCTCGTCCGCCTGGAAGCCGCGCCGCTGCAACGCCTGCTCGTAACATTCACGCACGTTCATGCGGGAAGCCTTCGGCCGTTCTCGTCGAGGTCATGGTCGGGTCGCGTTCCGCAAAAAAGGGCGAGTCCGGCTCGCCCTTGGTACACGCGATGTTCCGGATCACAGGCGGTGCATGCTCACCACCACCCGCGTCGGATAATAGTTGTCGCTGCCCATCTGAGGGAAGTTGTAGCTGGCGCCCAGGCCGATGTTGCCGCCGTCTCCGTCCGCAGCCGCGACCGGACCGGCGCCGGGCAGCGGCGCATAGGGCGGCAGGATCAGTTCCGACGCCCGATACCCCTGCTTGCTGCAGGCGACGCGCAGGTCGCCCTGGCCGTATTGCAGGGTCAGCTTGGCTGGTGTGACGACCTGCCAGCTTCCCGACTCGGTCGCCACGATGCAGCGCGCACCGTCGAACTGCCGGCCATTGGCGGCAGTCGTGATCGACACTTCTCCCTGATCCGGAATCCGAGTTGCGCATGCCGCCAGCAGCAGCGGCAGGACAATGACAGTCACGACACGACGCATTACATACACCTCCTAGAAATTCAATGCACGGCGATCGACCGCCAGCGCGGCTTCCTTGACCGCTTCGGACAGCGACGGATGCGCGTGGCAGATGCGGGCGATGTCTTCCGACGAAGCGCGGAAGGCCATCGCCGCCACCGCTTCGGCAATCAGCTCCGAAGCGGTCGCGCCCATGATATGGATGCCGAGGATCTCGTCCGTCTTCGCATCGGCCAAGACCTTGACGAAGCCGGTGGTGTCGCCCAGCGCGCGCGCGCGGCCATTCGCGAGGAAAGGAAAGGTGCCGACACGGTAGGCGACGCCCGCCGCCTTCAGTTGCTCTTCCGTCTTGCCGACCCAGGCGATTTCCGGCGACGTATAGATCACCCATGGAATGGTATTGAAATCGACGTGGCCGTGCTGGCCCGCGATGCGCTCGGCCACGGCCACACCTTCCTCTTCTCCCTTGTGCGCCAGCATCGGGCCGCGCACCACGTCGCCCACCGCCCACACGTTGGGCAGATTGCTGCGGCACGCCTCGTCGACGTCGACGAACCCGCGCTGGTCGAGTTTCAGTCCCACCGCTTCGCCGTTCAGACCGCTGGTGTTCGGTACGCGGCCGATCGAGACGATCAGCTTGTCGAAGGTGGCTTTCTGCGCGACGCCCTTGTCGTCGACGTAGTTGACGGTCACACCGTTCTCGCTGCTGGTCACGGCAGCGATCTTGACGCCGAGATGGATGGCCAGGCCCTGCTTGACGAACAGCTTGTGCGCCTCGTCGGCCAGCTGCCGGTCGACCGCGCCAAGGAAGGTCGGCAGCGCCTCCAGCATCGTCACGCTGGCGCCGAGCCGCCGCCATACACTGCCCATCTCCAGGCCGATGACGCCGGCGCCGATGACGCCAAGTTCGCGCGGCACGTCGGCCAGCGCCAGCGCGCCGGTATTCGACAGGATGCGCTGCTCGTCGAACGGCGCGCCCGGCAGTTCGCGCGGGAGGGAACCGGTCGCGACGACGACGTGCGTCGCCACGATCGTGTCTTCGGTGGCGCCGGCGATCCTGATCTCGTAGCCGCCTGCGGCGCGGCCGGCAAAGGCGCCGCGACCGTGGAAGAAGGCGACCTTGTTCTTGCGGAACAGGTAGAGGATGCCGTCGTTGTTCTGCTTCACGACGCCATCCTTGCGCGCCTGCATGCGCGCCAGGTCGAGCGACAGGCCCTTGATGGTGACGCCGTGCTCGGCGAATGCGTGGCCGGCATGCTCGAAATGCTCGGACGATTGCAGCAGCGCCTTGGACGGAATGCAGCCGACGTTGGTGCAGGTGCCGCCCAGCGCGGGACCGCCCTTGTCGTTCTTCCAGTCGTCGATGCAGGCGACCGTCATGCCGAGCTGCGCGGCGCGGATGGCGGCCACGTAGCCGGCCGGGCCGGCGCCGATCACCACCACGTCGAAGGTTTTCGCCATAGTCTGTTCCTTGCAGCAGAAAGGCCGTGGCCCGGCGTCAGAGATCGAGCAGCAGGCGCGCCGGATCTTCCAGCGCCTCCTTGATCGCCACCAGCCCAAGCACCGCTTCGCGGCCGTCGATAATGCGATGGTCGTAGGACAGCGCCAGGTAATTCATCGGCCGGATCACGATCTGGCCGTCCTCCACCACCGGGCGATCCTTGGTGGCGTGGATGCCGAGGATCGCGGACTGCGGCGGATTGATGATCGGCGTCGACAGCATGGAGCCGAAGATGCCGCCGTTGGAAATCGAGAACGTGCCGCCGGTCAGGTCGTCCAGCGTCAGCTTGCCGTCCTTGGCCTTGGCGCCGAATTCGCCGATCTTCTTCTCGATCTCGGCGATCGTCATCTGGTCGGCGTCGCGCAGGATCGGCACCACCAGCCCGCGCGGCGAGCCGACCGCGATGCCGATGTCGAAGTAGCCATGATAGACGATGTCGTTGCCGTCCACCGACGCATTGATGATCGGGTACTTCTTCAGCGCGGCGACGGCGGCCTTGACGAAGAAGGACATGAAGCCGAGCCGCACGCCGTGCTCCTTCTCGAACTTGTCCTTGTAGCGCGCGCGCAGCGTCATCACCGGCTGCATGTTGACCTCGTTGAACGTGGTCAGGATCGCGTTCTCCGACTGCGATTGCAGCAAGCGCTCGGCGACGCGGGCGCGCAGGCGGCTCATCGGCACCCGTTCTTCCGGCCGGTTCTGCAGCCATTCGCCGACCGGCGTCTCGACCTGCTGCAGCGGCGGTCTGGCCGCGGCAACTGCCGGGACCGGCGCCGGCGCGGCGGCAACCGGCCTTTCCAGATGCTGGATGACGTCGCCCTTCGTCACGCGGCCGTCCTTGCCGGTGCCGGCCACGTCGCCCGGCTGCAGGTTGTGCTCGGCCAGCATCTTGGCGGCCGCGGGCATCGCGACGCCTGCGGCGGCGCCCGCCGGAGCGGATGCCGATTGCGGGGCTGTGGCCGGCGGCGCGGCCTTCGGTGCGGCGGGCGGCGGCGTCTCCGCTGCCGGCGCGACCTTCTCCGCGGTGACCGTCGCGGTCGCTTCGGTATCGATCAAGGCAATCACTTCTTCCGCCTTCACGGTGCTGTTGTCCTCGCGCAGGACTTGCGTGAGGACGCCGGCCACCGGCGCCGGCAGTTCCAGCACCACCTTGTCGGTTTCGATGTCGATCAGATTTTCATCCCGCGCGACAGCCTCTCCGGCTTTCTTGTGCCACTGCAGCAAGGTCGCTTCTGCCACCGATTCCGACAATTGCGGAACCTTGACTTCAATGATTGCCATCTAACTCTCCGTTTCGGGTGGGTTCGTACCGGGACCGGCAACCGGGCCGCGGCAGGGTTCCTTATTTCGTCTGCACAAAACCTTTGAGCTTCGCGAAGGCGGCGTCGATCAGCGCCTTTTGCTGCGCGTAATGCTTGTCGTAGTAGCCGACCGCGGGGGCGGCACTGGCGGGACGGCCGGCGTAGGCCAGCTTCTGTCCTTCCGCCATGTTCTCCAGCAGGTTGTGCTGGATGTAGAACCACGCACCCTGGTTCTGCGGCTCGTCCTGCACCCAGACCATTTCGGTAAAGGCAGGAAATTTCTTCAGTTCGGCCGCAAAGTTCTTGTGCGGGAACGGATACAGCTGCTCGACGCGGAAGATGGCGACGTCGTTCTGGCCGCGCTCGCGCCGCGCGTTCACCAGGTCGTAATAGATGCGCCCGGAGCAGGCTAGCACGCGCTTGACCTTCTTCGGATCGATCTTGTCGTCCTGTTCGCCGATCACGGTCTGGAACGAGCCCTTCGCCAGATCGGCGAGCGGCGAACCGGCGTCCTTGTTGCGCAGCAGCGATTTCGGCGTCAGGATCACCAGCGGCTTGCGGAACAGGCGGATCATCTGGCGGCGCAGCACGTGGAAGATCTGCGCGGCGGTGGTCGGCTGCACCACTTGCATGTTGTTGTCCGCGCACAGCTGCAGAAAGCGTTCGAGCCGCGCCGACGAGTGTTCCGGCCCCTGCCCTTCGTAGCCATGCGGCAGCATCATCACGAGGCCGGACACGCGGCCCCACTTGACTTCGCCGGAGCTGATGAACTGGTCGATGACGACCTGCGCGCCGTTGGCGAAATCGCCGAACTGCGCTTCCCAGATCGTCAGCGTGTTCGGATCGGCGGTCGAATAACCGTATTCGAAGGCCAGCACCGCTTCCTCCGACAGCACGGAGTCGATGACGCGGAACCAGGCCTGCTGCTCGGATACGTTCTGCAGCGGCACGTATGTGCCGGCGTCCCAGCGTTCGCGATTCTGGTCGTGCAGCACGGCATGCCGATGCACGAAGGTGCCGCGGCCGGAATCCTGCCCGGTCAGCCGCACCGCATAGCCGGAACTGACCAGCGAGGCATAGGCGAGGTGTTCGCCCATGCCCCAGTCCAGATCCATCTCGCCGCGCCCCATCGCGGCGCGGTCGGCCAGCACCTTTTCCACCAGCGGATGCAGCTTGAAGTTGTCGGGGACCGTCGTGATGCGGCCGGCCAGGCGCTTCAGCTCGGCCAGCGGCACCGCGGTATCCGCCGCGTCGGTCCATTTGCGGTTCAGGAACGGCACCCAGTCCACCGCGTACTTGCTCTTGAAGTTCGAGATCACCGGATCGACCGTGTGCTTGCCGGCGTCCATCGCGTCGCGAAACTGGCGGACCATCTCTTCGCCGTCGTCGACGCCGATCACGCCTTGGGCGACCAGCTTGTCGGCATACAGCTTGCGCGCGCCGGGATGCTGTGCAATCTTCTTGTACATCAGCGGCTGTGTCAGCGCCGGCGTGTCCTGCTCGTTATGCCCCAGGCGGCGATAGCAGACGATGTCGACCACGATGTCCTTGCGAAACTCCAGCCGGTAGTCGAGCGCGAGCTGGGCGGCGAACACGACGGCTTCCGGGTCGTCGCCATTGACGTGCAGCACCGGCGCCTCGATCATCTTGGCGACGTCGGAGCAATACAGCGTCGAGCGCGAGTCGCGCGGGTCCGAAGTGGTGAAGCCGATCTGGTTGTTGATGATGATATGTACCGTGCCGCCAGTGCCGTAGCCGCGCGTCTGCGCCAGATTCAGCGTTTCCATCACGACGCCTTGCCCGGCGAAAGCAGCGTCGCCGTGGATCAGCACTGGCAGCACCTGCTGCGACGGATCGCTGGCGCCGGCGCTGCCACGCCGCTCGATGCGGGCGCGCACCGAGCCTTCGACCACCGGATCGACGATCTCCAGGTGCGACGGGTTGAATGCCAGCGACAGATGCACCGGACCGCCCGGCGTGCTGATGTCGGAAGAAAATCCCTGGTGATATTTGACGTCGCCGGACGGCAGGTCCTCGGCGTGACGCCCTTCGAATTCGGCGAACAGTTCCTGCGGCGTCTTGCCCAGGATGTTGACCAGCACGTTCAGGCGGCCGCGATGGGCCATGCCGATCACGATTTCCTGCACGCCCTTTTCGCCGCCGCGCTGGATCACTTCGTCGAGCGCGGCGATGAAGCTCTCGCCGCCTTCCAGCGAGAAGCGCTTCTGGCCGACATACTTGGTGTGCAGATAGCGCTCGAGGCCTTCGGCGGCGGTGAGGCGCTCCAGGATGTGCCGCTTCTTTTCCGCCACGAAGGTCGGCGCGGAGCGGATCGACTCCAGCTTCTCCTGCAACCAGGCCTGCGCTACCGGGTCGCTGATGTACATGAATTCCGGACCGATCGAGCGGCAATAGGTGTCGCGCAATGCGTTCATCAGGTCGCGCAAGGACGAGGTCTCGCCGCCGAAATAGGTGTTGCTGATGTTGAACATCAGGTCCATGTCGGTGTCGGTGAAACCGTAGAAGCCCGGCTCGAGCTGCGGCAGCGCAGGACGGCTCTGGCGCTGCAGCGGGTCGAGGTTCGCCCAGTTGTTGCCGAGCACGCGATAGGCGGCGATCAGCTGGGTGACGGCCACCCGCTTGCGGCCCATCTCGATGTCTTCGGTCGGCGTGACGACGCGGCTGGGACCGCGCTTGGCGCGTTCGGCGAAGGAAGCAATGACGGAGGCATGGCCGACGTCCGGCTTGGTGGACCCGTCCACTGCGGGGACGTGCTGCATGGCGTCGAAATAGGCGCGCCAGTTGTCGGGAACGGAACCGGGATTGTCGAGATACGCTTCGTACAGCTCTTCGATATACGGCGCATTGCCGCCGAACAGGTACGAGTTGGAGAAGGCCTGCTGCATCATCATCTTGCTCACCTCTTCTTCGCGTTCTCGCGAGATTAGCGGGTTGTCGACCTTCCGCGGCCCGGCCTGGCCGGTTGGCGGATTGCGCCAGGCTGCGGGAAAGGAAAAGGACCGGCGTTCCCGCTGCCTGCATGACCGAACGAGAATAGCATAATCGGCAATCCGCTTCGTACGGACGAAAAAAAACGGACCCTGGGGTCCGTCTTTCGGCGATGCGAACTCACTTCCGCTTGGCCATCTCCGGCACGTTGCGCTGCGTCTCGCCGATATACAGCTGGCGCGGGCGGCCGATCTTCTGTTCCGGATCGGAGATCATCTCGTTCCATTGCGCCACCCAGCCGACGGTGCGCGCCAGCGCGAAGATGCCGGTGAACAGCGAAACCGGGATGCCCAGCGCGGACTGCACGATGCCCGAGTAGAAGTCCACGTTCGGATACAGCTTGCGCGACACGAAGTAGTCGTCTTCCAGCGCGATGCGCTCCAGCTCCATCGCCAGCTTGAAGAGCGGATCGTCGTGCAGGCCCAGTTCGTTCAGCACCTCGTAGCAGGTTTCGCGCATCAGCTTGGCGCGCGGATCGAAGTTCTTGTAGACGCGATGGCCGAAGCCCATCAGGCGGAAGCCGGAATCCTTGTCTTTCGCTTTCGCCAGGAATTCCGGAATGCGGTCAACCGTACCGATTTCCTTCAGCATGTTCAGCGCCGCCTCGTTGGCGCCGCCGTGCGCCGGGCCCCACAGGCAGGCGATGCCGGCCGCGATGCAAGCGAACGGATTGGCGCCGGACGAACCGGACAGGCGCACCGTCGAGGTCGACGCGTTCTGCTCGTGGTCCGCATGCAGGATCAGGATGCGGTCCAGCGCGCGCACCAGCACGTCGTTGATCTTGTATTCCTCGCTCGGCGTCGAGAACATCATGTGCATGAAGTTCGCGCTGTACGACAGGTCGTT
>Ga0164242_10002720_pt1 | contig 20410 bp, 22 predicted proteins | sample OricomgcompostMG_FD_108783 | JGI IMG/M metagenome (GOLD analysis project Ga0164242, IMG submission 108783) | Miracle-Growth compost microbial communities from Emeryville, California, USA - Original compost - Miracle growth compost (MG) ... | reverse complement strand
CGGTTCCGCGACGCCGCCTTCTGGTGGATGCACGCGATGGTCTGCGTCTGGCTGATCTTCGCCTTCCTGCTGTTCGTCGGCGAGCCGCTGATCCTGCACCGCCGCTTTCCCGGCTGGGCAGCCAAGCGGCCCGAGGTGGCGTTCGCTTGGCTGCACCGCGCGCATGTCGTGCTGCTGACGCTTAGCTTGGTCACCGTGTTCGGTGCGGTGGCGGGCAGCCATGGCTGGTCGATTTTCTGACGGGAGGCTGCGATGCTCTGCCCTGAATGCGGCGAAATGCTTGCCCCGGGGCCGCTCGACGCTCGCCGAGCGGCGAATGGTGGACGGCCGCTGCTCGCGCGTATCCGCCGCTGGTTCCGCGGGAAGGCTGAGGATGGTGGCGCCCGCTAGACCGCGCGCCTGGTCAGGCCGAAGCGCCGCGGAACCGCGCGCCGCGCGCCGTCAGAATCTTCTTCCAGAACGGTTCGTGCTGCGCGCCCGCGTCGCGCACCGCCTCGACCCGATCGAGTTCGGGTACATAGCGTTTGAGCGTCGTCTCCACGCCCCGCTTGAGGGTCATCAGTGCCGATGGGCAACCGCCGCACGCGCCGCGCATCTCGACCGTGGCGACACGACCGCGATAGCTGACCAAAGTGATGCTGCCGCCGTCGCGCGCGACCGCGGGGGCAATGCGGGTGCGCAGGATATCGGCGATCTGCTGCTCGACTGCGTCATGCTCGGCGGGAACCGGCGCAGCCAAAACCGCAAGCTCGGCATCATCGCCCTCGTCCAATCCCGCGATCAGCGCGATCACGATGTCCGTCTGCAGATCGGGCCAGTCCGGCGCATCAGCTGTACGGCTGACCGCGATGAAATCGGGTGCGAGCAGGATGTCGCGCACCCCGGTGATGCCGAGCAGGCGTCCAGCCAGCCTCGGGCGCGGATCGCCGTCGCCACGCGCGAACGCGATCGGTTCGGAAAGCGGCAGCCGGCGCGGGAGCAGGAAGCGCAACGTGGCGGGATTGGGCGTCGCCTCGATCTCGATCAACATGCCGCTGCTCCCGTCTCGTCCGCGCCCGAGCAAGATCGTCCTTTGCCCGACAGAAAGCAATATTACAAATACCTCTTTATGCGGGTAGTATCTCAGTTTGAATTTTGACTGATCGATGTCGCATCGGGCCGGCGCTTCCTACATGCTTAGCGGAAAGCATGGAGGCCGAAGTGGCAACGACAAAGAGCGGTCAGCTTGCTCGTGCGAAAGGCCCATTTGATCGGGCTAAGCATTTGCGCTGGGGTAAGCGACTATATTGGAAAGCCGAGCGGCAAGCCGGAAAGGCATCGGCGCGCAGCGAGGCGTCCAATGCCTAAAAGCCCCAACGGAGAGAAGCGCCCCGCCGATGCGATCGGGCGCGCGGTGATGATCGGCAAGATCGCTACTGGCGAGATCGAGGACGAGCGCGAAACGCTCGCCAGCGCAGCCGCTGAGCTCGGGCGCAAGGGCGGGAAGGCGCGGGCGGAGAAGATGACACCAGAGCGACGCCGTGAAATTGCGCAAGCCGCGGCGAAGAAGCGGTGGGGGCGTTGAAGCCCCCACCGATACGTCGGCCGGCGATGTCGTGCTCGGGCCCGCCGGCGTGCCTCACAGGTTTGAGAACCTGGGGCCCAGCCGCCTTCAGACGGTCGACATCCACCATTCACCTCAGTGGATCCAGACAGAACTGGAACAGGCCGCTGCGTGATCGGCGGCCGTGGCCAATGGCGCAGCTGCCGACTAGGATTGCCGCGGAGAAAGACGCTCATGCCAATGCCACAACAACCGATCGAGTTCGCAACCCCCGTCGTCGTGTCTAAGCTTCGCACGATCATGCGGCCGACAGTCCGTATCCTGGCATGCGCCATCGGACTCCTGGTCGGCGCTTCCGCGATCGCGGGCGACTATACAACGCGGGATATTGGCGACTGGATCGTGGCTCCAAGTGAGGATGGACAGGGCTGCTTCCTGACCAAGGTGTACGAGCATCTCGGAGACACGACGTTGCTGTTCGGCCTCGATCCAGACGGCAAGAATCGTCTATCGGTTCTCAACGCCAACTGGTCGATCAAGCCGAAGGACCAGCTAAGCCTCGATTTCCGCCTCTCCAAAGGCAGCTATGCGAAGCACTTCGCGATCGGCATGGCGTCGGACGGAAAGCAGGGGTTCGTCACAAGCTTCGAGGCGAAATTTTCCGCCTACTTCGCTGCATCGAAGATGCTCGACATCTTTCGCGGCGACGTGCCGGTCGAGCGGCTGAGCCTCGATGGAAGCGGCGCTGCGGTTGCCGAATTGCGCAAATGCGTCGCGGCTCGGCGGGAAAGACCCGTCGCAGCGGACGGGAAGGTTCGTTCCGATGACATTCCCGAGGATCCATTCGCGCTCGGTTCGGCGCAGAACCCGAAGAACTAACGAACGCAAGGGGCCTGCCGTTGCGGCGAAGAGCCCGAAAATCAGGTCGTATGCAGCCAGTCTATCTGCCGGACGGAGAAGATGCACGGCCGGTCAGAATCCGGATTGTGAGAAGATCGCCGTTCGGCTTGCTAGGTCGGGTTGGTTAACGATTGGAAGAAATTTGATGTCCGTTCATGCATCGAAATCCGTTCTTGCCGTGGCGACTTTGGCCGGCGCTCTTGGCCTCGGCGGTTGCGCAACGAAATCTTATGTGCGCGACCAGATCGCACCGGTGAGCCAGCGCGTCGACTCGCTCGAAACGAGATTACAGGAGACCGACGGCACGGCCAAATCCGCACTGGCGGAGGCGCAGGCCGCATCCGGGCAGGCGCAGAACAACGGCCAACGCCTCGATCAGCTCAACAGCCGTGTGGATGGCATCGATCAGCGGCTGACAGTGCAGGAGCAGAAGCGCAGCAAGCGGGCGCGCCATTGATTACGGACGACCAAATAGCAAGACTGCCTTTCCTATCGATCGCCCCTCGACGGGGCGGCCGATTCCTTTCGAGTGCTTCGAGCAGATGATTCATTTCTTGCGGGCGCTGGCCGGGCTCGCGCTAATCGTTCCGGCCGCGGCAGGGGCGCATCCGTCCAAACCTGTGAAGGCGCAACCGCACAGCAAAACCGCGTCGGCGATTGTCCCTTCGGAGGCGGCAACGCGCGTGGCGAAGTGGGTCGCAACGTCGAATGACAACGATTCGCTACCCTGGGCCGTCGTCGACAAGGCGCATGCCGCCCTGTTCCTGTTCGCTCCGGACGGAAAGGCGCTCGGTGCCGTGCCGGTCCTGATCGGCATTGCCATCGGCGACGAGGCCAGTCCCGGTGTCGGCGACAAGAAGCTGGCCGATCTCGGTCCGGCCGAGAAGACCACGCCGGCGGGACGTTTTCTCGCAAAATTCGGAATGCCGGTAGCCGGGCATCGGGTGCTCTGGGTAGATTATGCTACATCGGTGGCGCTCCACCCGATCCCGAAGGACGCCAGTCCCAAGGAGCACCGGCGTGCGCGAATGCTGTCTCCGACGTCGGAAGACAACCGCATCACCTTCGGGTGCATCAACGTGCCCAAGGCCTTCTATAACCATGTCCTGAGCCCGCTATTCCGGAAGAAGGGCGGCTATGTCTATGTACTGCCCGACACCGAGCCGCTCGAGCAGGTATTTCCTCGTTTGCGGATTCAGGCCGCCATGAACGGCGGTTCAGGCCAGTAATCAGCAAGCATTGCGAAACTCGGATCGGTGAATACACGCAATCGTCGTGGCTTGACGGAATTGCCGGGCGGTCGGTTGGATGAGGCGTTCCGTCACCGGTTTCGGGCCATGTAAGTGTCAGAGGCAGAGTGATCCCGTTCGGTATAAGCAGCGTTCAGGCATGTCAGGGTCGACACTTGCGGTGAGGTGTCTGACCAAATCACCACTTTGGCGATCAGCCGAACCGTATCCCTGCCCGACGACAATCCAACTCTATTGAGGAGCGCCTGGTAGGCGCTAACGCGGCGATCCTTCTTGGGCCCGCGGAGCTTGGGGGCGGCATCTTGTTCTGCTAGGTGGCGCCCACCATGCTCAACCTCAGCGACATCACCGTGCGCCTCGGCGGCCGCACGATCATCGACAGCGCGACCACCAGACTGCCGCCGCGCGGCCGGATCGGGCTGATCGGGCGCAACGGCGCGGGCAAGACGACGCTTGTGCGCGTCATCACCGGGGCGATCGAGCCCGATGCTGGTGTGCTCGACATGCCCCGCGGCACTCGATTGGGCTATATCGCGCAGGAGGCGCCCGCCGGCGACGCGACGCCGTTCGAGACCGTGCTTGCCGCAGATACCGAACGGGCCGCGCTGATGGCCGAGACCGAGACTTGCCAGGATTCCGAGCGGCTCGGCGACCTTTATGAGCGGCTGATCGCGATCGACGCCTATACGGCCGAGGCCCGCGCAGCACAGATTCTCGTCGGTCTTGGCTTCGATGAGGAAGCGCAGCGCCGTCCGCTCGACAGCTTCTCGGGCGGCTGGAAGATGGGGGTAGCGTTGGCCAGCCTGCTGTTCTCGCAGCCCGACGTACTGCTGCTCGACGAGCCGTCGAACCACCTCGATCTCGAGGCGGTGCTGTGGCTCGAGGATTTCCTGAAGACCTATCCGGCGACAATCCTGCTGGTCAGCCATGAACGCGATTTCCTCAACAATGTGGTCGATCACATCCTGCACCTCTCGGGCGGCAAGCTAACGCTCTACCCCGGCGGCTATGACGCATTCGAGCGGCAGCGCGCAGAGCGCCAGGCACAACTCGCCTCGGCACGCGCGAAGCAGCAGGCCCAGCGCGAAAAGCTGCAGGACTATGTCGCGCGCAACTCGGCCCGCGCTTCGACAGCCAAACAGGCGCAATCCCGCGCCAAGATGCTCGCCAGAATGCAGCCGATCGCAGAACTGATCGACGATCCCAGCCTGAGCTTCGACTTTCCCGATCCCGACGAGCTGCGCCCGCCGCTGATCACGCTCGATATGGCGACGGTCGGCTATGGCGATACGCCGATCCTGAAGCGGCTCAACCTCAGGCTCGACCCCGACGATCGTATCGCGTTGCTCGGCCGCAACGGCAACGGCAAGACCACGCTGGCGCGGCTGCTCGCGGCGCAACTTGCGCCGATGGAGGGCGGCATCACCGCCAGCTGCAGGATGCGGGTGGGCTATTTCACACAATATCAGGTCGAAGAACTCGATCGCGACGAAACGCCGCTCCAACACATGACGCTGATGATGAAAGGCGCGAGCCAGGGCGCCGTGCGCGCGCAGCTCGGGCGGTTCGGGTTCCAGGGGCAGAAGGCGACGACGCAGGTCGGCAGGCTGTCGGGCGGCGAGCGAGCGCGCCTCGCGCTGGCGCTGATCACGCGCGATGCGCCGCACATGCTGATCCTCGACGAGCCGACCAACCATCTCGACGTCGATGCCCGCGAGGCGCTGATCCAGGCGCTCAATGCTTATACAGGCGCTGTCGTGATCGTGAGCCATGACCGCCACATGATTGAGATGACCGCCGACCGGCTGGTGCTGGTCGACGGCGGAATGGCGAAGGAATTCGACGGCTCGGTCGACGATTATATCGCGCTGGTGCTCGGCGGTGACGCCAAGCCGGCCAGGGGCAGCAAGAAGCAAAGGCGCCTGCCCGCCGAAGCGTGCAACCGTGAAAAGGAGCTGCGTCAACGCGCCAGGGCCGCCGAAAGCGATCTCACGCGCCTTTCCGAGCAATTGGGTGCTGTCGATCGGGCGATGGCCGATCCCGCGGCCGCCGGGACGGCGTTTGCGCGACTGTCGATGACCGAGCTGATGAAGCGTCGCGCCGAGCTCGACGCAGAGGTTGCGACAGCGGAAGCCGCTTGGCTGGAGGCGAGCGAGGCGCTGGAGGCGATCGCGGCGTAACTGTCGTAGCGTCAGCGTCGCTTCAAGCGGATGATGGCTGCGTCGAGCAATTGCAGAAAGTTCGACCGATCGGCCCTGCTGAACGGCGGCGGTCCGCCCAACTGATCGCCGCCGGCGCGCAGGTCAGCCATGATCGCCCGTGTCGCGATCGCGCCGCCGATCGAGTTCGTGGTGAACGGTTTGCCGGTCGGCGCAAGCACGGCGGCACCCGCCTTGAGGCAACGATCCGCGAGCAGGATGTCGGCGGTGACGACGATGGTTTCGTTGCTCGAGAATTCGGCGATCCAGTCGTCCGCGGCGTCGAAACCGTCGCCGACCGTGATGCGCTCGATCAGCGGATGATCGGGCACCCGCAGCCGGCTGTTGCTGACGATCGCCACCGGCACCTCGTGCCGCCACGCGACCTTGTACACCTCGTCCTTGACCGGGCAGGCGTCGGCATCGACGAGGATGCGGACGCTCATGCCGGGCCGCCCTTGCGCCCTTGCTGTTTGCGCGGCGCACCTTTCCGTTTCGGCCCGCCGGGTCGGAACGGTCGCGGCCGACGCGGCGCTCCCGACGGATGCGGCTGGGTATTGCGATTGCCGCGTGCTGCACCACGCGGTCCCTCGGATGGTTCGATCCTTACATCGGCCTGCTCGCCCTCGTCGTGGGCGGTGCGCGCGACCGCGGCGGTGAACTTGCCGGCAATCGCGTGCGGCACCTGGAAATGGGTCTCGTCGGCACCGATCCGGATCGCGCCGACCTCATTGCGAGTGATATGCCCGCGGCGGCACAGCAGCGGCAGCAGCCAGCGCGGATCGGCATTCTGGCGGCGGCCGATATCAATGCGGAACCAGACGACATCCTCGAAGCCGGCACGATGCCGCTCCTTCTGCGCCGCGCGACGCGCTTCGGGAGTGTTCTCGATCATCTCCTCGGGCTCGGGCATCGCAGCACGGTGTGAGCGCACCAGCGCGGCGGCGATGTCCTCAGGCGAGCGCTCGGCGAGCAGGCGCTGGGCGAGCGCGCGATCCTCCTCATCGACCTCGGTCGGCGCAAGCAAAGCGGCGAGCAGCCGCTGACGATCCTGTGCGCGGATCGCGTCCGGCGTCGGCGCATCGATCCACACCGCGTTGATCCGGGCGCCGCGCAGCATCGCCTCAACCCGCTTGCGGCGCGGATAGGGAACGATCAGCACCGCCGTGCCCTTGTTGCCAGCGCGACCTGTGCGGCCCGAACGGTGTTGCAGCGTTTCCGCATCGCGCGGGATTTCAACGTGAACGACCAGACTCAAGCTCGGCAGGTCGATGCCACGCGCTGCGACATCGGTTGCGACGCAGACGCGCGCGCGCCGGTCGCGCAGCGCCTGAAGCGCCTGGTTGCGCTCCGATTGCGAATGTTCGCCGGATAGGGCGACGACGGCGAAGCCGCGCTCCTGCAGCATCGCGTGCAGCCGCCGGACGTTGTCGCGCGTGGCGCAGAACAGGATTGCGGTTTCCGCCTCGTGGAAACGAAGCAGGTTGACGACCGCCGCCTCGATCTCGGCGGGCGACACGGTGACCGCCTGATAGGCGATGTCGCCATGACCCCGTTCCTCGCCGACGGTCGAGAGGCGCATGGCGTTATGCTGATAGCGCCGCGCCAGTGCCACGATCGGCTTGGGCATCGTCGCCGAGAACAGCAAGGTCCGTCGGTCGGTTGGCGTCGCGTCGAGAATTTCCTCGAGATCCTCGCGAAATCCCATGTCAAGCATCTCGTCGGCCTCGTCGAGCACGACGGCTTTCAACGCCGAGAGGTCGAGTGCCCCGCGTTCGAGATGATCGCGCAGCCGCCCCGGCGTGCCGACGACGATATGCGCGCCGCCGTGCAACGCCCGCCGCTCCCTCGCGGCATCCATGCCGCCGACGCAGGTCGCGATCCGCGCTCCGGCCCCGGCATAAAGCCATGCGAGTTCGCGGCTGACCTGCAGCGCCAGTTCGCGGGTCGGCGCGATCACCAGCGCCATCGGCGCTTGCGCGCGCGGCAATGCGCCCTCCGGGCCAAGCAGGTCGGCTGCGATTGCCAGTCCGAATGCGACCGTTTTGCCCGACCCGGTCTGCGCTGAGACGATCAGATCGCGGCCTGCTGCGTCCGGCGAGAGGACGGCGGACTGGACGGCGGTGGGAGCGGCAAAGCCGCGTTCGGCAAGCGCGTCGGCGAGGACGAGCGGAAGGGACGAAAAGGACATCATACTCACGGATCTGCCGACCACGATGGCTGTCGGGCTGGGGTTCAAGCAACTGTGCGGCGGCCTTTCGGCAGGCTACCATGCGGCACCCCAAATTTAGGGTCACATCGCCAGCTTCGTCGAACCCATACAGCCCGGCGAACCGTTTGGCTCCTATTGTTTTCGCTCGCACAGGAAAGTCGTCGAAAACCACATTCCCGCTGATCAGCCAGAAGAGGCGAGTTTACCGACCCGCGCTACTCGCCGCTGCTGGAAAGCAATTCGTCGAGCTGCTCCAGTTGCTCCGGCAATCCGGCCGCCGAGCCCTGCAGCGCTTCCTCAAGCGCCTCCTTGGACGGATAGACTTCGTGGAAATTCAATAGTGTCTTCCCGCCCTGATCCTCAAAGGTCACGGTTGTGACGGCGCCCTCTTCACCCTCGTCGTTGGTCCAGACGATGCGCTCGTTGGGCACCACCTCGAGATACTTGCCGTAGAAAGCCATGGTGTCCGGACCGCCGGTGCTGAATTCCAGCCGATATTTGCCGCCCGTGCGGACGTCCATATCGCACGATACGAGCGAAACGCCGGTTACCGATTTCGGCACCCACCAACGCTGGAACAGCTCGGGCCGGCTCCACGCCTTGTAAACCGTGCTCGGCGGCGCATCGAATGTCCGCGTTACGACGAGTTCGCGATCTCCTTTGCGCTCGACTGACGTGGGGCTCTGCGCACCACCTGCACCGTCAAGTTGCTGATTCATGGCTTTCCTCCTGCTTCATTTCGCTGATGATTTCGTCCAATGCTTCGAAGCGGGCCTCGAAGAGCTTGCGATGCGCCTCGATCCACTCTGCCTCCGCCTCGAGGCCGCGTTTCCCAAGCTTGCAGGTTCTCACTCGCCCGACCTTTTGCGTGACGACGAACCCCGCCCGCTCGAGAACCTCGACATGCTTCTTCACGCCGGTCAGCGTCATCCGGAAATTTTCCGCGAGACTGGTGATCGATGCGTCCCCTCGCCCCAACTGATCGATGATCCCGCGGCGGGTCGCATCGGACAGCGCCGCGAACGAGAGATCGAGGGGAATATTCGAACACTGAACCATGTGGTTCAGTTTCTAACCTGCTCTTCCAGAAAGCACAAGCGTCATCGACTTTCCTGCCGTGGACTGATCATTCGAGGTCATGCATCGCAGCGGCGGCAGCAAAAATCGTCGGCGATGGGTCAAAGCGGATTTTCGAGCCGCTGATGAACGAATGTCAGCTTTCAGCACATGCGTTCCGGGCACGAAAAAGCCCCGGAAAACCAATTGTTTCCCGAGGCTTGATCTGGTGGGCGTGGCAAGGATTGAACTTGCGACCCCTGCGATGTCAACACAGTGCTCTACCACTGAGCTACACGCCCGTGAGGGCGCGCTTTAGCGGCGGCGGCTACGACTGGCAAGCACCCTTTGGCAGTGGAGATCAATTGCCACCGGACAGGCTTTCGATCCCGAACAGGCGGTCGACCTCCAGTACGAGATCGCGCAGGTGGAACGGCTTGGAGAGGACGCGCGCCTGGGGCATCGTCTTGCCGGCCTTGAGCGTCACCGCCGCGAAGCCGGTGATGAACATCACGCGCATCTCCGGCGCCATTTCGGCAGCGCGCTGGGCGAGTTCGATGCCATCCATCTCGGGCATGACGATGTCGGTCAGCAGTAGATCAAAGCGCTCAGTTTCGAGCAGCGGGATCGCCGCCGTGCCGCGATCCACCGCGCTGACCGCATAGCCCGAGCGCTCGAGCGCGCGCGTCAGATACTCGCGCATCACCTGATCGTCCTCGGCCAGCAATATCCGTATCATCGACGCCCATCTTCCCCCGGTCGTGGTGCGGCGCCATATTAGGCGGGGCAAGGTTAAGATTCCAGTGTCGCCCGCATCACCGGCTGACGGATTGCGGGACATTCCGGCCGTGCTTACAACGGCGGTGATGGTTGGCACCGCACACTCCTTCGACCTGTTCGGCTCGCTCGAAGCGCCCGCCAGTCCGGTGATCCTGTCGGTGCCTCATGCCGGGCGCGACTATCCCTTGGCGCTTCGTGCTGCGCTTCGCGTGCCGACCGAGGCGCTGACTGTGCTGGAGGATCGGCATGTCGACCAACTGGCGAGCGCTGCGCGAGATGCGGAAACCATGCTGGTGCAGCGCCCCGCCCGCGCCTGGATCGATCTCAACCGCGACGAGAGCGAGCGCGACCCGCGTGTCGACGACGGCGTCGATCCACGCGCGGCACAAGCGCCCTCGGCCAAGCTGCGTAGCGGGCTGGGGCTGGTGCCGCGCCGGATCGGCCGGCATGGCGACCTGTGGCAGCGGCCATTCGCCGGCGAGGCGATCGCCGCGCGGATCGCCGCCAACCACCGCCCCTATCACCGAGCGCTGGCGGCCGCGCTGGCAGCGGCACGAGCTCGGTTCGGGGCCGCCGTGCTGATCGACGTGCATTCGATGCCGCCGCTTGCCGACACCGCGATGGTGTTCGGCGACCGCTACGGCCGCGCGGCGGCGACCCGCTTCGTCCATCGGCTCGAAGCCGAGGCGGAGGCGGCAGGGCTGCGCTACGCCCTCAACGCGCCTTATGCCGGCGGCCATATCCTCGACCGGCACGGCGACCCTGCCCGCGGCATCCACGCCGTCCAGATCGAATGGAGCCGCGCGCTCTATCTCGATGCCGCCCTGGACCAGCCCGGCCCCGGCCTGGCTGGTGCCGCGCGCATATTCCGGCGGATGATCGATGCCATCGCCGACGAGGCGGCGAGCGGTGCCCTGTCCCTTGCCGCCGAATAAAAAAACCACCTCGTGCAAGCACGAGGTGGCCAAGGTTCAGGGAGGAGACACGCCCGAAGGCGTGCCATACGGTGTCGCGAAAGGGGGGACACGAACACCGTACTTGAGCAATATAGGCATGTGGTATTGACGCTTCAAGACGCTATTCGCAGCCGCACAACAACGGCTGGTCGCATTGTCAGCGACGCGGGCTGAGCCCCGGAATCATCCGCCCGAGTACTGAATCGCGCAGCAACAAATGGTGCCGCAGCGCCCCGGCGACATGCAGGACGACAAGCCCCGCGAAAGCGAAGCCGAGCACGACGTGAATGCTATGCGCCGACCCTCCGGCCGCAGGCGACAGGCTGAATTCGGGGATGTTGAACAACCCGAACCAATTGACCGGATGGGGGTGTCGCCCGTTCGAAACCATGATCCAGCCGGTCAGAGGCATGATCAGCAGCAGCGCATAGAAGATGAAGCGGACGGTCTTTGCCGTCGTCCGTTCCCACCCCGTTACAGCCTCGGTGAACGGCGGCGCAGGGTGGCCGAGCCGCCAGGCGATCCGTGCCAGCGTCAGCACCAGCACCAACATGCCGATCGCCATATGCGCGCCCATCAGCTTGCGCAATGCCGGCACCGAATCATGGAAGATGCCGACGATGATGTTGAACAGCACCAACGCCGCGATGATCCAGTGGAACCAGATCGAAACGATCGAATAGCGCTCTGCGGCAACGGTTTCGGCGTTCATCGGCACTCCCCCCTTGCGGGTCTCAGACGTTGAGCTGCGGCTCCGGCGTGGGCATCTTGCCCAGCTCCATCTGCCGCCCGAAGATTTCGCGCATCAGGCTCAATGAGAACAGATGCGCATATAGGAGCGGCAGCATCCCCGATTGGTTCATCTTGCGAAGCTGGTCACCGCGCACGTCGGCGAGCTTCTTCTCGTCGACCATCTGGAAGCCGCGGTAAACGAACGGCTGGCTGGCGCCCTCGGGCTGGATCGACATTTCGCCGTCCATCAGCAGGCCGAGCTCGCCGAGCTCCTTCATGAACGCCGCGGTGCGCGCGCCGGCCTGCTCGAACGATTCGTTGAAGGCGAGAATGCCCTTGGTCGTCTCGGTCGGTTCGCCGTCGGCAAACAGCGGCTCGCCATCGTCGAAGTCGCCGATCCGGTCCGATGTCGGGTCGAAGCACAGCGACATCTCCTCGGCGTCGGGCCGCAGCCGCGCGAGCATATAAGGATAGCGGCGCACGTAGGCCGGGACGTAAAGGTTCTTCTCGGTCAGCTTGCCGTCGTCGTCGATGAACACGTTGACGCCTTCGTTGAGGCCCATCAGTGCGATCGGAATCGCCTCCGGCCCGACGGTGAAGACGATCGGCATGAAGCGCTGCAGCATCGGAAATTCGTCGACCGTCACCGGAATGGCGTGGGCGCCGACCAGGAACGGCGCGGTGTTGGTCATGCGCGCGCGATACTTGGCGTGGACCTGGCTCGAGAGCGGTTCGAGGCCGTTGTAGAAAAGAGGAAGCTGATTCTGCGGCGCGCTGGCCATCGATCTCTCCGTGAAACTGAACTTTCGGTTTCGGCCGCGGCGGCCGGACGCCGCCCGGCTCTAGGTGAGCGACGCAGGCGGCGCAAGCGTGACGAGCTTGCCCGGATTCATGATGCCGGCAGGATCGAAGGCCCCCTTGATCGCGCGCAATGCGGCGAGGCGGCTCGGTGCGGACAGCCGTTCGAGCTCGCCGATCTTCATCTGGCCGATGCCATGCTCGGCGGAGATCGAACCGCCGGCGGCAACCACCAGATCGTTGACGAAGCGCGAGACGACGGGCGCATCCTCTGCATACCAATGATCGCGGTCGGTGCCGGCAGGAGCGCGGACGTGGAAATGGACGTTGCCGTCGCCGAGATGACCGAACGCGGTGGCGTGGGTGCCCGGGAAATGCGCCTCGGCAGCCTTGGCAGCCTCGATCATGAAGCGCGGCATGGCGTCGACCGGAACGGAGATATCGTGCTGCACCGCCGGACCGGCAGCACGCTCCGCCTCAGACAGCGAATCGCGAAGCCGCCAAAACGCCTCGGCCTGCGCCTCGCTCGCGGCGATCACCGCATCGGCAACCAGTCCCGTTTCGAGCGTCGGGGCGAGCAGCCGTTCGAGCAGGCGCTGCGGCGGCTCGGCGGCGGGATCGGCGGCCACCGCCTCGATCAGCACATGCCAGCGGTGCTCGCCGGTCAGCGGCGCCCGCGCACCCGGAATGTGGCGTAGCACCAGCGCCAGTGAATCGCCGGGGATGATCTCGAAGCTCTCGATCGCATTGGTTTCGCCCTGCATCCGGCGAAGCAACGCGAGCGCGTCTGTCGGGCTGGCGAGCCCCGCCCAGGCGACCGCACGCGCGACGATCGCCGGCGCCAGCCGGAGCGAGGCCGCGGTGACGACACCCAGCGTCCCCTCGGCGCCGATCAGCAACTGGTTGAGATCGTAGCCGCGATTGTCCTTCTTGAGCGCGGCGAGCCCGTCGTGGATCGAGCCGTCGGGCAGCACCGCCTCGACGCCGGCGACGAGAGAGCGCATCGTCCCCCACCGCAATACCTGCGTACCACCGGCATTGGTCGACACCAGCCCGCCGATCGTCGCCGAGCCGCGCGAGCCCAAGGTCAGCGGAAAACGTCGGCCGGCAGCCGCCGCCGCATCATGGAAGTCCGCCAGGATCACGCCGGCCTCGGCCACCGCCAGATTGGCCTCGGCCGAAAGCGAGCGGATGTGGTTCATGCGTCGAAGCGACAGGATCAGCGCTGAACCGTCGCCGGGTGGCGTCGCTCCGCCGACCATCGAGGTGTTGCCGCCCTGCGGCACCAGCGCCACGCCCGCCTCGCTGGCCAGCCGCACGATCATGGCGACCTCGTCGCGCGTCGCAGGCGCGAGCAGCGCCGGCGCCTCCCCGTGGAAGCGGCCGCGCCAGTCGGTGAGCCAAGGGGCGATATCGGCGGGATCGGTGACGACCACCTTGGTGCCAAGGTGATCGCGCAGCGTATCGATCAAGCGGGATTGAGCCGGCGTCATCCGCGGCGCGGTAGCACGCGCCGGCACCATCGCCAATTCATGCAATGTTCAAACGCTTCAGCTAAGGCTGGCCGCTCCGCCATGACGAATCTGCTCGCCTCCGTCGCCCTGATGACGCTGCTCGCCTCCCCGGCGGCGCCATGGCCCAGCGCACCGTTCGAGGGGCAGGTGATCTTTCACCAGCATATCGTCATTCGCATCCCGCGGATGCCGATGCCGCGCGAGATGGTCGAGCGACCGCCGATGCCGCCCATGCCGCCGATCGAATGGACCGAGCGGGACGGGCCGAAATGCGTCGAGGGTGACGATCTGGTCGCGGCGACGATCCCCACCGCCGACCAGGTCGACCTGATGCTGCGCGATGGCGAGCGGATACGCGCGCGGCTCGACAAGAAATGCCATGCGCTCGACTTCTATACCGGCTTTTACGTCGTCGCCGGGCGCGACGGGCGGGTCTGCGCCAAGCGTGATTCGATCAAGACCCGTTCGGGTGACGACTGCCTGATCGACAAGTTCCGGCGGCTCACACCGGCACGCTGACGCCCGCCGCGCCTTGACATCGCGTTGATGAGCCCGCAAGCGCAAAAGCGCTTTGGGGCGGTGTCGGCAGCGACGCCTTTTTTCCGGACACGACATGAATTTTGCCGATCTCGGCCTTTCCGACGAACTTCTCCGCGCGGTCGACGAGGCCGGCTACAGCGAACCCACGCCGATTCAGGCCAACGCCATCCCGTCGGTGCTGATGATGCGCGACATCATTGGCATTGCCCAGACCGGCACCGGCAAGACCGCGTCGTTCGTGCTGCCGATGATCGACATCCTCGCCCATGGCCGCCGCCGTGCGCGGATGCCGCGTAGCCTGATCCTCGAGCCGACCCGCGAGCTCGCCGCGCAGGTCGCGGAGAATTTCGAGAAATACGGGAAACACCACAATCTGGAGATGGCGCTGCTGATCGGCGGCGTGTCGATGGGCGATCAGGTCAAGGCGCTGGAAAAGGGCGTCGACGTGCTGATCGCCACGCCGGGCCGGCTGATGGACCTGTTTGGCCGCGGCAACATCCTGCTGACCGGCTGCAGTCTGCTCGTCATCGACGAGGCCGACCGGATGCTCGACATGGGGTTCATCCCCGATATCGAGGAAATCTGCACCAAGCTTCCGCGCCAGCGCCAGACGCTATTGTTCTCGGCGACGATGCCGGCGCCGATCAAGAAGCTGGCCGACAAGTTCCTCGATAATCCCAAGACGATCGAGGTTGCCCGCGCCGCCACCACCAACGCCAATATCAAGCAATGGCTGGTGCCGGTCGCGTCGGCCGACAAGCGCGCGCGGTTGCGCGACCTGCTGCGGCAGGACGAGGTGCGCACCGCGATCATCTTCTGCAACCGCAAGACCACGGTGCGCGAGCTCAACAAAAGCCTCAAGCGATCGGGCTTCCGCACCGGCGAAATCCACGGCGACATGGACCAGCCGCAGCGTCTCGCCGAGCTCGAACTGTTCAAGCAGGGCGAGGTCGACATCCTGGTCGCCTCCGACGTCGCCGCGCGCGGGCTGGACATCAAAGGCGTCAGCCATGTCGTCAATTACGACGCGCCGTGGCACCCCGACGATTATGTCCACCGCATCGGCCGCACCGGCCGCGCCGGCGCGACCGGTACCGCCTACACCTTCATCACGGCCGACGACGCCGAGCATATCGACAATATCGAGAAGCTGACCGGGCAGAAGATCGATCGGCTCGAAGCCATGCCGATCGCCGGCGAACGTGCCCCCGCCCAGCCGACGGCAAGGTCGTCCGACGGAGCCAAGCCGCGGCGCGGCCGTCGCAAGCGCGGCAGCGATACCCCGCCGCCCGCCGCCGAGTCACCGCCCTCGGCTCCGCACGAAGCCGAACCTGCCGATTCCGCCGGCTGGAACGGGCCAATTCCCGACTTCCTCCAGGCGCGCATCGACATCTGACCCGCCATGGACGGGATCGTCGAGATTGTCGCGCCGCAGCGTATCATCAGCCCGTGCGTCAACGTCTGCCGCATCGATCCGGCGACGCGACGTTGCCAGGGCTGCACCCGGACGATCGACGAGATCACCCGCTGGACGCGCATGACCGATGCCGAACGCGATGCCGTGATGGCGGAGCTGTCTCGACGAAAGGGCGCCTAGGATCGGCCAATCCGTTCATGTCGGGCGCAGTCGAGAAGCCTTGGCTTCGCTTGACGGGCAGGGAGCGACGGTCCGATTTGGCGCGACATGGCTCTCGCCGCTAAGGAGCCTAGCTTTCGTTGGGATGACGTGCCTGGTCGCCGAGCCCTCCGCGTTTTCCGCCCTGACTACGCCGCGCTCGGCGCCGGCGCCGGCATCAGCGCGTCGTCCTTGACCATGGCGCGCTTGTAGGCGTCGCGTGCCATCAGCTTGTCGGCATAGGCGACGAACGCATCACGCCTGGGCAATGTGCCGAACTGCAATCCCCAGCCGATCTGAGACCCGACGTAGACGTCGGCGGCGCTGAAGCGGTCGCCGGCGACATAAGGATGCGCCGTCACCGCCTTTTCCAGAACGTCGATGGCAAGATCGAAATTGCCGTAGCCGAACATGCGGCCGCGTTCAGCGGTCGGCTCGAAGCCGGCGGCCTTGTTGGTCACCGCCTGCTCGACCGGCCCGGCGGCGAAGAACAGCCAGCGATAATAATCGGCGCGATCGTCCAGCGCAGGTGCGAGCGCAGCATCGGGAAAGGCATCGGCAAGATAGGCGCAGATCGCCGCGCATTCCGTCACCACGCGGCCCTGATGGACGATCGCCGGCACCTTGCCCATCGGGTTGACCGCCAGATAAACGTCCTCTTTCATCGTCGAAGCGTAATCGAGCAACTCGGTATCGTAATCGCATCCGACCTCCTCGAGCATCCAGCGAATGATCCGCCCGCGCGACATCGGGTTGGTGTAGAAAACGAGATCGGCAGCCATGGCATTTCTCCGGCGAGTCGAATTTCGAACAGATAGGGAACGAAATCAGCGGGGACGTCAAGACGTATTGCGACAGGTCGAGGTCAATCCTCGAAGGCCGGCGTGCGGCGATCGAGATTGGCGGCAACGGCTTCCATCATCGCGGGCTTGCCGATCAGCTTGAGCTGCTCCTCGGTCTCCGCTTCGAGAATTGCGCATGAATCGGCCTCGGCGGCGAGGTTGAGCAGCCGCTTGGCGCCGCGGATCGCGGGTGGGCTGCGGCCGGCGATGATGCGCGCCAGCTCCATCGCCGTAGCGTATGGATCGTCGGAGAGCCGGGTGACGAAGCCGTGGCCGAGAGCCTCGGCAGCATCGAATTCTCGCGCCGTATAGACTAGCTCGCGCAGCACGTCGTCGCGGACCAGCGTGCGCCACAGTGCGAAACCGGCCATGTCGGGCACGAGTCCCCAATGCGCCTCGCGGATGGCGAAGCGCGTGGCGGGAGCGGCAATGCGGATATCCGCGCCTGACATGATCTGGAACCCGCCGCCGAACGCGACACCGTGCACCGCCGCGATCACCGGCATTGGCAGCATCCGCCAGCCCCAGGCGACATGCTGCGGCAGAATCGCGCCCTGATCGTTGCGATCGATCCGCGACAAGCCGGAGCCGCCCGCCGCCATGCTAGCCATATCGAGCCCGGCGCAGAACCCCCTGCCCTCGCCCGACAGCACCACGCAGCGCACGTCGCGCCGCACCGCCAGCGAGTCGATTGCCGCGCCGATCGCGGTGAACATCGCCGGATCGATCGCGTTCATCTTGTCGGGTCGAGCGAGGCGCACGTCGGCGATCCGATCGGCGACGACGATCGTCACGCGATCCGCATAATTCTCCGTTTCCGGCATCGCCCACCTCCCGCTCAATGGTCTCAGGCTATCGAGCGTTGCCGCCTCGTCAACCGGCGACGAGGCGCCGCCCTTCTCACGTCGAGTGGGCCGAGCTACGCGCCGGAGCGCGTCCGAAGCGCCGGCGGGCAAAGCGCCCGAGGCGCCGCCCGCCGGCGGACGACGGCTCCGGCGATAAGGCGACTGGTCCGCTGAACACCGCCCCCCGCTATCACCGACGCCGCGACGAGGTCGGGTCGACTAACCTCGCCTGAGCACACCATCGCCGGGAACGCCTGTTACTGCAATTAATACCCAATCCACGGCTATTGCATCCGTTCCGGAGATATCTCGTTGAATGTGTCGACTCGCTCCTCAGGCGACGACAGCGCGCTGGCGGTTGCGGGCATATTCCTGGGTGCCGGTGGTGATCACGCTGTCTTCCGGCATGATATGGCCGATCTGGATGTCGGGCTTGGCGGCGATCTCGCGATAGAGCGGCACGAAATCGGTCTCGATGGTGACGCGCCGCAGTTCGTCGAAGCTCGGGATGACGAAGTAATTCTGCTGGAAATCGTCGATCCGATATTGCGTCCGCATCACCCGCTTCAAATCGAAGCGGATGCGGTTGGGGCTGAGATCGTCGAGCGCGAAGCGGCTCTCCGCCGAGCTCGACACGATGCCCGAGCCGTAGATGCGCAACCCCTCCGGCTCCTCGATCAATCCGAACTCGACCGTGTACCAATAGAGCCGGCCCAGGTATTTGAGCGCGTCATGGTGCATCGCCCGTAGACCGCCGCGACCGTAGGCCTCGAGGTAATCGGCGAACACCGGATCGGCGAGCATCGGCACATGGCCGAACACGTCATGGAAGACGTCCGGTTCCTGCAAATAATCGAGCTGGTCGGGCCGACGAATGAAATTGCCGGCGACGAAGCGGCGGTTGGCCATATGGTCGAAGAACACCGCGTCGGGCACCAGCCCCGGCACGGCGACGACCTGCCAGCCGGTCAGCTTCGTCAGCCGCTCGCTCAGCTCCTCGAAATCGGGAATGCCCGGCTTCGACAGCTTGAGCACGTCGAGCCCGCGCAGATAGGCTTCCGAGGCACGGCCAGGGAGCAATTTCGCCTGACGTTCGAACAACTTGTCCCAGGTGGCGTGCTCCTCGGGGGTGTAATGCGCCCAGTTCTGCGGAATCGTCCAGTCGGTGCCGGCGCCGAACGGTGGCTTGTCCAATACGTGCGTTCCCTCTGCCATGGCCATAGGATAGCACAGTGCGATAGGGCCGGGAAATCGACGTGGCGACGATAAATTGGGCAAAAACGGGACGCGGCGTGATCGACCTGCTGCTCGCCCTCATCGCGCTGATCCTCGCCTATGTCGCCGCCGGGCTGATCGGCGGCTCGATCCCGGCCAATGCCGGCTGGCGGCCGAGCGCCGGCGGGGTGACGATCTATGTCGAGAGCAACGGCGTCCATACCGACCTCGTCGTGCCGGTCGCCGCTGCAGGCGTCGACTGGCGCGGCCTGATCCGGCCGGAGGACATCGCCGACCCGCGCTATGCCGCCTACGATCATCTGGCGATCGGCTGGGGGGAGGCGCGCTTCTATCGCGAGACGCCGCATTGGGCGGACGTGCGGCCGATGACGGTGCTGCACGCCGCATTCGGCAGCGACCAGACCTTGCTCCATGTCGAGCACATCCCGGCGCCGCCGATCGGCCCCGACGCGCGGCCGATCCAGATCAGCGAGGCGCAATATCGCCGCCTCGCCGCCTTCATCGCCAACAGCTTCGCGCCCGCCCGGCCGGGCGAGCGACCGATGATTTTTCACGGTTATGACGATTTCGATGCCTTCTATTCAGCTTTCGGGCGTTATGACGCTTTGATGACATGCAATGCCTGGACGGGAGCGGCATTGCGCGCGGCGGGTGTCCGGGTTGGCCGGTGGACGCCCTTCGCGGTGACGGTGATGGGATGGTTCTGACGATGGCGACGGCAGTGCGAGAGACGATCCAGGCCCCTTCCAAGCTGGCGATGGCGGCGGAATTGCCGCGCGCCGCCTGGACGCTGGGCAGCCTTGCCTTCTCGCGGGCGATGCTGATGGAGGCGCCGCGCGGCGATGGGCGGCCGGTGATGCTGCTGCCCGGCCTGTTCACCTCCGACACGTCGAATGTGCTGCTGCGGCGCTATCTCGATTCGCTCGGCTATCGCACGGCGGGCTGGGAGCTCGGCTACAACCTGTCGCTTCGCACGATCGGCGCCGACGGCGAGCGGCTGCGCGCGCGGATCTCTGGGGTAGCTGAGGCGGCCGGCGCGCCGGTGACGCTGGTCGGCGTCAGCCTCGGCGGGGTGATGGCCCGCCTCGCCGCACACCGCTGGACCGAGCTGGTGCGCGAGGTGATCACGGTGAGCTCGCCCTTCGCCGGCTCGCCGCGGGCGACCAATTTGTGGCGCACCTACCAATGGCTGACCGGCGAACGGGTGGACAGCGACGAAGCATTGGCGCTGCTCGCCGAATGCGGCGCCCCCCTGCCCGTCCCCGCCACCGCGATCTGGAGCCGCAGCGACGGCTTCGTCAACGGCATGATCTGCCACGACCCCAACGATCCGACCTGCCGCTCGATCCACATCGACAGCAGCCACATGGGCGTGCAGGTCAAGCCCGAGGTG
>Ga0164242_10002719_pt1 | contig 20411 bp, 14 predicted proteins | sample OricomgcompostMG_FD_108783 | JGI IMG/M metagenome (GOLD analysis project Ga0164242, IMG submission 108783) | Miracle-Growth compost microbial communities from Emeryville, California, USA - Original compost - Miracle growth compost (MG) ... | reverse complement strand
GCTGGAAGCCGATCTCGTGGATCTCGCCCGACTGCTTGTCGCCGAGCACTTCGCCGGTGCCGCGGATTTCGAGGTCGTGCATCGCGAGATAGAAGCCCGCGCCCAGCTCCTCCATCTGCTGGATCGCCTCCAGACGGCGCTGCGCCTGCTTCGTGAGCCCCTGCGGATCGTGCACGAGCAAGTAGGCGTAAGCCTGGTGATGCGAGCGCCCGACGCGGCCGCGCAACTGGTGCAATTGCGCGAGGCCGAATTTGTCGGAGCGATGGATCAGGATGGTGTTCGCGGTCGGCACGTCGATGCCGGTCTCGATGATGGTCGTGCACAGCAGCACGTTGGCGCGCTGCGCCACGAAATCGCGCATCACGGCTTCGAGCTCGCGCTCGTGCATTTGCCCGTGCGCCACGGCGATGCGGGCCTCGGGCACGAGTGCCTCGAGCATCGCGCGGCGGTTCTCGATGGTCTCGACTTCGTTGTGCAGGAAATAGACCTGGCCGCCGCGCTTGAGCTCGCGCAGCATTGCCTCGCGGATCACGCTGTCTTCCTCGCGGCGCACGAAGGTCTTGATGGCGAGGCGCTTTTGCGGCGCGGTCGCGATCACGGAGAAGTCGCGCAGGCCTTCGAGCGCCATGCCGAGCGTACGCGGAATCGGCGTGGCGGTGAGCGTGAGCACGTCCACTTCGGCGCGCAGCGCCTTGAGCGCCTCCTTCTGGCGCACGCCGAAACGGTGCTCCTCGTCGATGATCACGAGGCCGAGGCGCTTGAACTGCACGTCGGACGAGAGCAGCTTGTGCGTGCCGATCACGATGTCGACGCTGCCTTCGTTGATCTGCTGGATTGCCGAGTTCACTTCCTTACCGGTCTTGAAGCGCGAAAGCTCGGCAATACGCACGGGCCAGTCGGCGAAGCGGTCGGTGAAGGTCTGCGTGTGCTGCTCCGCGAGCAGCGTGGTGGGCGAGAGGATCGCCACCTGCTTGCCGCCCATCACCGCGATGAACGCCGCGCGCAGCGCCACCTCGGTCTTGCCGAAGCCCACGTCGCCGCACACGAGGCGGTCCATGGGCTTGCCGCTCGTCATGTCGCCGATCACGGCCGCAATCGCCGCCGCCTGGTCGGGCGTTTCCTCGAAGCCGAAGCTCTCCGCGAACTTCACGTAGTCGCGCGGTTCGAGCGCGAACGCGTGGCCCTCGCGCGCGGCGCGGCGCGCGTAGAGGTTGAGCAGTTCGGCGGCGGTATCGCGGATCTGCTGCGCGGCCTTGCGGCGCGCCTTTTCCCACTGGCCCGAGCCGAGCGCGTGCAGCGGCGCGCTTTCCGGATCGGCGCCGCTGTAGCGCGAGATCACGTGCAGTTGCGAAACCGGCACGTAGAGCTTGCTGGCGCTTGCATATTCGAGGTGCAGGAACTCGGTGTCGCCTTCGCCGAGGTCCATCGTCACGAGCCCGTGATAGCGGCCGATGCCGTGCTGCGCATGCACGACCGGGTCGCCCACCTTGAGCTCGGAAAGGTCGCGCACCATCGAATCGACGTTGCTTGCCTGCTCCTGGCGGCGGCGTCCGGCGCGGCGTGCGAGCGGGCCATAGAGCTCGGTCTCGGTGATGATCGCGAGTTCCTCGCCGGGCAGCGCGAAGCCGCTCGAGAGCGGCGCCACGCCCAGCGCGAAACGCTCGTCGCCGGTGAGCCAGTCTTCGTAGCTATCCGCCGAAGTGGGGCGCAGGTGGTTCTCGGCGAGCAGTTGCGCGATGGTTTCGCGGCGTCCCGCCGATTCCACCGCGAACAGCACGCGGTTCTTCGTGGTGCCCAGATAGTCGCGCAGCGCGGCGAGCGGATCGTCGGCGTGGCGGTCGATCGCGAGGCTCGGCAGCGCATTGGCCCAGCCGCCCGCGCTCGCGGCCGGCAGCGCCAGGCGCGCGAAGGGCTTGGCGAAGGCGAAGAAGTCCTCGTCGGTCAGGAAGAGGCGCTGCGGCTCCAGAATGGGCCGCTCGCGGTCGTGGGCGAGGAAGCTGTAGCGTTGCCTGGTGTCGGCGGTGAAGCGGCGGATCGAGGCGTCCAGATCGCCCGAAAACACGAGCTGCGCATTCTCGGGCAAATAGTGAAACAACGTGGCCGTCTCTTCGAAGAAGAGCGGCAGGTAGTACTCGATACCCGCCGAGGGCACGCCGTTGCCGATGTCCTTGTAGATGGACGCGCGGCTCGGGTCGCCTTCGAACACCTCGCGCCAGCGGCTGCGAAACGCCGTGCGCGCGGCCTCGTCGAACGGAAACTCGCGGCCCGGCAAGAGGCGCACGTCCTTGACCGGATAAAGGCTGCGCTGGTTGTCCGGGTCGAAGGCGCGGATCGAATCGACCTGATCGTCGAAGAGGTCGATGCGATACGGCAGCGGCGAGCCCATCGGGAACAGGTCGATCAGCGAGCCGCGCACGCAGTATTCGCCGGGCCGCACGACCTGGCTCACGTGCTCGTAGCCGGCCAGCGTGAGCTGCGACTTGAGCTTCGCCTCGTCGAGGTGCTCGCCCTGCGTGAACGAGAAGGTATAGGCCGCGAGGAACGACGCGGGCGGCATGCGGTAGAGCGCGGTCGTGGCCGGGACGATGAGGATGTCGCAGCGGCCTTCGCCGAGATCGTGCAGGGTCGCGAGGCGCTCGGACACGAGGTCCTGATGCGGCGAAAACGTGTCGTAGGGCAGCGTTTCCCAATCGGGCAAGAGGCGCACGCGCGCCTCGGGCGCGAAGAACGGGATCTCCTGGGCGAGGCGCTGGGCGTCCACGGCGCTCGCGCAGATCACGGCGAGCAGCGGCGCGCCCGCGCGCGATGCCTCGCGGTAACGGGCGATCAGGAGCGCATCGGACGAGCCGTGCGTACCGTCGAATGCGAAGCGCTGCCCCGGCTTGACGACGGCGACCGGGGACGGGGAAGACGGTGACTGCTGGGGTGCGGCGATATCGGACATAGGGGCAACAGGTTGGCGAGGCGCTGCTTCGCGTATGCGTCAGGTCTGCGTTAATACCGGACCGCGAGCGCGCGATCCGGGTGTCGACAGTCATTCGTAAGGCTTGAGGCCGCGCTGGCGCGCCGTTCGGGCGGCGCGCCAGCGATTCCCGAGCGGCGCTGGTGCGTCCCGGGTGCCGGGCACACGCGCCTTGCGAAGGACTGCCATCGTGCCCGCCGCGCCGGCCGGCCAGCGCCGCTTGCGGCGCGGGTTGCTGGCTCTGGGCGTGCGGGTAAAGGACCTATTATAAAATCCGTCCTTTACTTTGACTCATGCGGCCCGCGATACCGTGACTTCACGCCTTTTTGCCCTGATTCCCTGCGCCGGCACCGGCAGCCGCTCGGGATCGGCCATGCCCAAACAATATCGGACGGTTGCCGGACACGAACTTCTGCACTATACGCTCGCGGGATTCGACGCCTGCAGCGAATTTACCCAGACCCTCGTCGTCATTTCTCCCGACGATAGCCATTTCGACGCGCGCCGCTTCGCCGGCCTGCGCTTCGCGGTACGCCGCAACGGCGGGGCGTCGCGCCAGGCGTCGGTCTATAACGGCCTCGGCGCGCTCGCCGACTTCGGCGCCACCGACGACGACTGGGTGCTCGTGCACGACGCCGCGCGCCCGGGCATCACGCCCGCGCTGATCCGCTCGCTCGTCGACGCGCTCAAGGACGACCCCGTGGGCGGCATCATGGCGCTGCCGGTCGCTGATACGCTCAAGCGCGTCGCGCCTCATCATGTGCCGGGCGGCCCGCGCATCGAGCGCACGGAGTCGCGCGACGGGCTCTGGCAGGCCCAGACCCCGCAGATGTTTCGTATCGGCATGCTGCGCACGGCCATCGAGCGCGCGCAGCAAGACGGCCACGATCTCACCGACGAAGCGAGCGCCATCGAATGGCTCGGTCATTCGCCGCGGCTCGTGCAGGGCAGCCTGCGCAACTTCAAGGTGACGTACCCCGAAGACTTCGCGCTCGCCGAGGCCATTCTCAGCCGCACTCCGGGCAACTGAGCCGGCACGCAGGCAGATAAACACGCAGACGAACCGGCGCACCGCGCATCACTTATACGGAAGACTCCATATATGGACATCAGAATCGGACAAGGCTACGACGTGCACGCGCTCGTGCCGGGGCGCCCACTCGTCATCGGCGGGGTCACGGTGCCTTACGAGCGCGGGCTGCTCGGCCACTCGGACGCCGACGTGCTGCTGCACGCCATCACCGATGCGCTTTTTGGCGCCGCCGCGCTGGGCGACATCGGCCGCCATTTCCCCGACACCGACAAGCAGTTCTACGGCGCAAACAGCCGCGTGCTGCTGCGCGAATGCCTGCGCCGCGTGCAGGAGGCGGGTTTCTCGCTCGTGAACGTGGACAGCACCGTGATTGCGCAAGCGCCGAAACTCGCGCCGCATATCGAAGCCATGCGCGCGTGCATCGCGGAAGATCTGCAACTACCGCTCGATCGCGTGAACGTGAAGGCGAAGACCAACGAGAAGCTCGGCTATCTGGGCCGCGGGGAAGGGATCGAAGCGCAGGCGGCCGTGCTGCTCACCCGCGCCTGAGAGCGCATTCGAAGCCCCGAATCCAGCATTTTTTCGTACCCCGAAGTTTCTTGCGCAACACGCAGCAAATGGCGTGCCTCGAAAGCGTCGCGCGCGTCGAGCAGGCCGCGTGCCTGCTCCCGAACAACGGGCGGTGATTGCACCTGCAACCACCGCCCTGGCTTTTCTTGTCGATTAATTTCTGTTTTTTTCGCCGCATACTGAACGGGTAATAAGGCGTACCGGAAGCGGAAAGGTTCATGACGGGACTCGAAAGACGCGTGAAAGGCCTCGACGGTCTCCGGGCACTGGCTGTGATGCTGGTGTTCCTCTCGCACAAGGCGCACGTCGAGGCGATCGATGCCGGCAAGATTGGCGTGTGGCTGTTCTTCCTCATCAGCGGCTATCTCATCATCGGTGAATTGCATCGCAACCGCCTGCGCGTCGAACGGCGCACGGCGCGCCGCGATGCGGTGCTCTACGTGTTCTTCGTGAAGCGCACGTTGCGCATCTTCCCGGTCTACTATTTGCTGCTCGTCGCGCTGACGATCGCGCACGCATGGTTCTATCAGCGCGATGTGGATCTCGGGCTCGCGTGGCACTACGCATTCCTGTCCAATTTCTGGATTGGCATCGTTCATGACGGATGGCCGGGCACGGTCTCGCATTTCTGGAGTCTCGCGGTCGAGCAGCAGTTCTATCTGATTGCGCCATTCGCGCTGTTGTTCACGCGCGCGTCGCGTCATTGGGCGATCTGCGTTGGCATGATCGGCGCGGCGGCGCTCGCGCATCTCGCGCTCTATGCAAACGGTGCGATCGAGCCGCTCGTCTACGCGTTCTCGCCATGGAATTTCGCGCTGCTCGCGCTCGGCGGCGTGCTGGCCATCGGCGGCGCTCGCGTGCCGATGGAAGGGCGGGTGCAAAGCGGCATCTGGCTCGTGCTCGCGAGCGCGAGTCTCACGGCATTCGCGCTGGCTCGGGCCGATTGCGACGTCTGCGACGCGACGCAGAGCGCCATCTTGCCGGGCTTGCTCGATATCGGTCTTGCGCTATCGCTCGGCGCCGTTTTTCTGTGGCTCGTGCGGCGCCAGGACAGCATGCTCGTGGCCGCACTCGAAGTGCGGCCGCTCGCGTATCTCGGCACCATCAGCTACGGCTTCTATCTGTTCCACAATCTGATGCCGTCGCGCCTCGGCGACGCGCCGGCGCTCTACGCAAGCCTGCGCGTGCCGCCGCTCGCACAGGATCTGCTGCCGCTCGTCTTGCAGTTCGCGCTGTCCGTGCTGCTTGCGCATTTGTCGTGGCAGTTGCTGGAAAAGCGCGTGCTCGAGTGGAAAGAGCCGCTCGCCACGGCCATTCGCAACCGCTTGCCTGCACGTGCCGTGGCAGGCCGAACCTGAATGGGTTCGCGCTGGGCGGTCCCGCTCAAGCGCGCTTTAGCGAGTGGGTCTCCAGAGGATGAACCTCGAGCGGGCGAGTCTCAGAGCGTTTCCCCGCCCACTTCACGGTCGCTCGGGCAGAGTTCCCCGGTCTGCAGTCCGTCGAGCACGCGCAGGACCTCGGCGGCGCTGCGTCCGACGCTCAGGCTGTTCACCGAGACGTGCTGGATGACGTTGTCCGGATCGACGACGAAGGTTGCCCGCAGCGCCACCCCCGCTTCCTTGTCGCGAATGCCGAGCTGGTCGATCAGCTCGCCTTTCACGTCGCCGAACGCGTAGTGGTTCAGCCGGTCGAGCGCCTTGTTCTCGCGCCGCCACGCGAGCTTCACGTATTCGTTGTCGCAGCTGCCGCCCATCAGCACGGTTTCGCGGTTTTCGAATTCCTTGTGCAACTTCGCGAACGCGGCAATCTCGGTCGGGCACACCACCGTGAAATCCTTCGGATAGAAGTAGATCACTTTCCACTTGCCGGGAAAGCTCTGCTCGGTGATCTCGACGAAGGCGGATTCGCCGTTTTCCTCGGGTTGATTGAAGCCGGGCTTCGCGGCCGTGACGGTGAAGGCTTCGAGTTTGTCGCCGACGGTTTTCATGGCGTCGCTCCTTGAATACGGGGCGCACGCGCGCGCCATGCGCGTCGATTGGCCCGATTGCATCGGGACATTGTCGCAGGGGCGGGCGGCGCGTGCTGCGAGCGTGCGCCGGTGTCGTGTTCGAGCGGAAGCGGGGCGCGCAAAGCGGCGGCCCTCGGCTTCTCAGGGCGGGCGCTCAGGCACCCTTGGCGAGCGGGAACTCGATGGTGACTTCGAGACCGGGGCCCGGCGCGCGATTGCGCAGGCGCAGCGCGCCGCGATAGCGGCCCACGAGGCGCTGCACGATGGCCATGCCGAGCCCGGTGCCATTGGCCTGGGTGCGGGCGCTGTCGACGCGATAGAACGGCCGCGTGACGAGCGAGAGCTGGTCTTCGGGAATGCCGGGGCCTTCGTCGACCACCGAGAGCTCTACGCGCGAATGCGAGACGCGCGTCTCCAGCATGATGTGCGGAATGCCGTCGGTTTCGCTCAAGCCGTATTTGCGCGCGTTTTCGATCAGATTGCCCACCACCCGGCGCATGTCGGTGTCATCGGCTTCGATCACGGCCGTGGGCGCGAGGCGCGTGATGAGACGCACGCCGTCCTCGGTCGCCATGCGCGCAGCCATTTCGCCCGCGATGACCGAAAGATCGACGCGCTCGGGCATGCGCTGCACGGGCCGCGCGTAGTCGAGGAAGCGGCCGATGATCATGTCCATCTGCTCGATGTCGTCGATCATCGCATCCTTGGTCGTCTGGTCGGACGGGCTCATCTCCGTTTCCAGCCGCAAGCGCGCGAGCGGCGTGCGCAGATCGTGCGAGATGCCGGCGAGCATCAGCGCCCGGTCGGCCTCCAGTTGCTCCAGATCGCGCACCATCTGGTTGAACGAGCGATTGGTCTCGGCGGCCACGCCCATGCCGCTCTCGGGCAGCTTGGCCGGCGATTGCCCCGAGCCCACCATGCGCGCGGACATGGCCAGCCGCGCGAACGGCCGGTTCACGAGGCTCGTGATGAACGCCGCGCCGAAGAGCGAGAGCGCGAGCGCGGAAATGCCCCAGCCGACCCACTGCAGGCCGGTGACGTTGTCGAGCTGATCGCGGTCGAGCGCGACCCAGTAGTCGTCGTCGTCGATCTTGAAGCTGATCCACACGCCCGGAATGCCGTTCACCGACTGCGCGATCACGGTGTCGTCGCCGAGACGCCCGCGTATGTCGTGCTCGATCAGGCGATTGAGCGACTCGTCGGGCTGGAGCTTGTATTTGTCGGTGGCTTCGCGCGGGTAGACGCGCACGCCCTCGTTGCTCTCGAGATCCTGCAGCAGCGCGCGGCGCAGGTCGGGATCGGAGTAGAGGAGCGCGGTGCGCGTGAGCTTGACCACGGCGACCAGTTGGAGCGCCACGCGCTGTGCGCGCGGCTCGCGCTCGATCACGCGAAAGCTCTGAAACCATGCCGCGAGACTGACCGCGATGAGCAGCGCGATGAGCAGGAAGGTACGCCAGAACAGATCGCCAAACGCGAGCGTCAGCAAACGCCGGTCAATCCGCATGGACCCTTCCCGTTTCAACAGTGGCAGTGCAGACAACGAGACACCATCCAGTTATCAGGCAGCGCCGTCGGGAATGAAGACGTAGCCGAGGCCCCAGACCGTCTGGATGAAGCGCGGGCTGCCCGGATCGGGCTCGATCAGCTTGCGCAGACGCGAAATCTGCACGTCCAGACTGCGATCGAACACTTCGTACTCGCGACCGCGTGCGAGCTCCATGAGCTTTTCGCGCGAGAGCGGCTGGCGCGGATGGCGCGCGAACACCTTGAGCACCGAGAATTCGCCCGTGGTGAGCGGAATTTCCTGGCCGGCCTTGGTGAGCGTACGGGTGGCGAGATTCAATGCGAATTCGCCGAACTCGAACACCTCTGTGGTTTCCGAGGGCGCGCCCGGCAGCTCCGAAGGCGCCTGGCGGCGCAGCACCGCATGAATGCGCGCGACCAGCTCGCGCGGATTGAAGGGCTTCGGGAGGTAATCGTCGGCGCCCATTTCGAGGCCGACGATGCGATCCACATCTTCGCCCTTCGCCGTGAGCATGATGATGGGCGTGCGATCGTTGCTGCCGCGCAGGCGACGGCAGATGGACAGGCCGTCCTCGCCTGGCAGCATGAGGTCGAGCACCAGCAGGTCGAAACGTTCGCGCACCCACAGCTTGTTCATGGCGGGTGCGTTTTCTGCCACATAGACGTTAAAACCTTGCTCGCCGAGATAACGGCGCAGCAGGTCCCGCAGTCGCGGGTCGTCGTCGACAACGAGAATTTTGGACGGGTTCTTGGTTTCCATGCCTGGCATCTTAGCGCGATTGAGATGGAGTGCGAGTTTGCAACAATTATCAGGTTACAGTCAGTTACAAAATTTACCCGTGCTGTGGCACGGCATCAAGCACTGACAGATAGACTTCTTTACGTTTAGCGGCCATTCGGTAGATACTTCATTCGAATTTCGAACCGGTGCCCGTATCGAGCCGGGTCCGCACATGCATTCGAGGTAGCCGTTTGCCGCGTCAAGAAGGGAACAAAACGATGGGAGGGGTCAGGCCTACAATGCGCCACACCATGATTGCACTGGCGTTGGCCAGCGGCGTCGTGGCTGCATTGGATGCGGCGCCGGCCCACGCCCAGCCTTTCCCGGACGGTCGTTACGCATCCGCCATGCCTAACCGGCGCCCGGGCGCAAAGCCGTCGGTGCGCAAGGTTCGCAACGATCCGCCGGCACGCCCAGCGTCGGACATCGCACAGCGCACCGCAGTTCCCCCGGATCTCGATCAACGCCGCCGTGACGGTCACATGACGCCCGACGAGCGCCGCCTCCTGCGTCAACACATCGAAGACGCCGTGCGCGAACTCTACAAGCGCTGATAGTTCGTTCTTCGTCCCCCTGGTTGCCCTCTTGTCGGCGTAGTCGCAGATGCGGCGCGCCGCGCTGCCGCTCGCATGCGTCGATGGACTTGCGCCTGGCAGCAGCGTGGGCGCATATCTCGAAGCACTCCTGACGGACCCTGCCTGTCAGTTGAAGTGACACGGCATAAGTGATCCAATGACGCTAGCGGCGAACGACTGAAATGGACGCTTGCAACTCCCATCGCAATGACAATCACAACGGCAACAGCGGCACCGCACGGCGTCGCATGAACCAGCGAGGCATGGCATGAAGCGGCGCGACTTTCTGGCAGCGGCGGCCGCGATGACGGCTGCGGGCGCCGCACCGTGGCTACCCGGGGCCGCGCATGCGCAAGGCGGCGCGGGCGCGCCGCGCCAGGCGAGCGGGTACGACAACCTGCTGATTCTCGTCGAACTCAAGGGTGGCAACGACGGACTGAACACCGTTGTGCCTTTTGCGGATCCGCTTTATTACCGCTATCGCGCGAATATCGGCGTGCGTCGCGGCGAGGCGATAGGGCTCGACGAACGCACGGCGTTGCATCCCGCGCTCGCGCCGCTCATGCCGATGTGGCGCGCACGCGAACTGGCGATCGTGCAGGGCGTGAGCTATGCGCAGCCGAATCTTTCGCATTTCCGCTCGACCGAGATCTGGGACACGGCCTCGAATGCCGATCAGTACCTGCGCGAGGGCTGGCTCACGCGCGCGTTCGCGAGCGCGCCCGTGCCGCGGAGCTGCGCGGCCAACGGCCTCGTGCTCGGCAGTGCGGAGATGGGGCCGTTCGCGAACGGCGCGTGTGCTGCCGCGCTCGTCAATCCGGCGCTCGCGCACATCCTCGGCGTCGAGAGCGATATCGTCCATGCCGCGGGCCAGTTGCGTTCGGGCTCCGGGCAGTACGCATTGACGACGGCGTTTCCGGCGGGGGCTTTCGGCGCCTCGGTGAAAACTGCGCTGCGCGCGCTCGCTCAAGGCGGACCCGTGCCGGGGCAGGGCGTGGCGGCGCTTCGGCTCACGCTCGACGGCTTCGACACGCATCAGAACCAGCCGCAACGGCATGCGGATCTGTTGCGCCAGTTCGCGGCGGGCATGCTCGCAATGCGCTCGGCGCTCATCGAGATGGGGCGCTGGAACCGCACGCTGATCGTCACCTATGCGGAGTTCGGGCGGCGCGTACGTGAGAACGAGAGCCGCGGGACGGACCACGGCACGGCGTCCGCGCATTTCGTCGCGGGCGGCCGCGTGGCGGGCGGGCTCTATGGGGCGACGCCGCAGCTTGCGCGCCTCGACGGCAACGGCAATTTGCCGGTTGCCGTCGACTTCCGGCAGATCTACGCGACGGTGCTTGGAAAATGGTGGGGGCTCGACGCGCGGACGGTGCTGCAGCAGCGCTTCGAGCCGCTACCGTTGCTGCGCGCATAGGCGCTGTGGGGCGCGTAGCAGCGACATAACTGCGTTTGCGTCGACCCGCATTCAGGCGCGGCGTGCGGCCCGCCAGGCAATCCAGAGCTTGCGGATCGGCGTGAGCACGATTTGCTGGTGCAGCACCTGGAAGCCTTCGCGCTCCACTTCGTCAAGCAAGGCAAGCTCGAGCGCGGCGAGTGCGCGCAGGGTGCGCTGCTGGCGACGCGCCGCGGCCGGAATGGCCTCGAGCGCGGCGTTCACGGCCTCGCGCGCGCGCGCCGTCTGGAACTGCATGAGTTGCGTGAACTCATCGCTATAGCGGCGGTTGATCAGATCGGCGGCGGTGACGTTGTAGCGCTGCAATTCGTCGATGGGGATATAGATACGGCCGTGACGCGCATCGTTGCCGATCTCGGGCACGAACTGCGCGAGCATCAGCGCATTGCCGAGCGGCGCGGCCCACTGCGCGACGCTCGCGCGCGCTTCGTCCGTGCGCGCGCCGACCTGCGCCACGAGCGTGGCGAACGTGCCGCCCACGCCGTCCATGTAGCGGCGCAGATTCGGCAGATCGAGATAGCGGGCTTGCTCGAAGTCCATTTCGAAGCCGGCGAGCAATTGCTGAAGCAGCGGGTAGATGCGTGCCGGGTCGTCGAGATGTTGGGCGAGCGCTTTTGTCACCGGATGCGCGGCGTTGCCGGCGGCCAGCGCGGCCAGTTCCTTTTGCCACCACGCGAGCTTGGTGCGGCCGACGGTGGGGTCGCTCGTCTCCTTGGCGGTTTCCTCGAGCTCGCGGCGCAGCGCGAAGAGGGCGGCGAGCAGCGGTTGATGGGCGGCGCTGGCCTGGCGCAGCGCGTAGTAGGTGCTCGATCCGGGCGGGGCCGCCTTTTGCAGGCAGTATTCGTCGAAATTCACGGCGTTCGGGGGCGAGGGGAGGCGCGGATGGGTTGGCGCCCCGATGGGGCAAGCGCAGCAAGTGGCCGCGGAGCGGCGATTCTAGCACCGGCGCCTGATCGGGCGGGCCGGCGGGGGAATCCGGATGCTCAGCCTGGGGGCAGACAATCGCAAGGCAATCGGTTAGAATCTCGCGCTTGCGCTTTGCGTGGTTTATCCAGCCGCCGGGCGTAGCGCAGGTTTGTATCGCACGCGATGGATCCCACGTCACACGCTCACGTGAACTCGCAGCGGTCTCGCCAGAAAAAAGATTCGCGTGAGTGGCGAAATTGGTAGACGCACCAGGTTTAGGTCCTGACGCCCGCAAGGGTGTGCCGGTTCGAGTCCGGCCTCACGCACCAAAGGCAAAGGCCACATACCGAGAGGTATGTGGCCTTTTTGTTCTGGTGCCCACGCGGCAAATCGTGTGCGCCTGAGCTATCTATTCTGGTTATCGCGCGAACCGCATCACGATGCTTCCTGCGCGGCCGCGATGACTTTTTCGAGCGCGCGATTGAGCAATTCGCGCTCCTTGTCGTCGAGGCAGGCGAACAGGTCGACGTTCCACTTGCGCGCAACGGGCATGACCTTGCGATAGAGCGCGCGGCCATCGGTTGTGAGCGAAACGAGTACGAGGCGTCCGTCTTCCTCGCTGGCGTCGCGCTGCATCAGGCCGCGGCGCATCAACGCCTCCGCGGCGCGACTGGCCTGGCTCTTGTCGAGATTCGCATGGCGCGCGAGTTCCATCACCGAAAACGGGCCGAACGCGCCAACGGCGGCGATGAGACGTGCCTCCGGCAGCGTGATGCCGAGCTTCTCCTGGTAGCGCTCGCTCGCGCCGCGCTCGGAAAGCTTGTTCAGGACATGGAGCCGATAGGTCAGAAATTGTTCGAGTCCGGCTTTGCTTGCCTTCATGGTCGTCCTGGTCTGGTCGCGTGAGGTCGGCACGATCATGCCGCGCTGACCATGATTGTTGCCTCAACCAGCGCCGGGGTCAACGTGCATGAACCCTCGGACGCCCACGTCGAATGGGCGCACGAATCTATTAATCGCTTACTGCGAAGCCGGACGACAGCGCACAGGCTAAAGTCAGACGAATCTTTCGTCCGCAACGTTATGCGTTGCGCGATCCGTACTTCAAGCGCGTGAGTTGCTCCGCTTCGTTCGCAAGCAGCGTGGCGGCTTCGCGGATGGCCGTGTCGAGCGTGATCGGGCCCGGCGCCGGCGAGAAGCAGCCGCTGAAATGCTCGGACAGACGTGGCAGCGCCGCCGGGTCGACCGCGCCCGACAGCAGCGTGGCCGGCACGCCGGCGGCCTGCGCATGGCGGCAGGCGATGAAGGGCGCCTTGCCGTGCAGCGTCTGCACGTCGGAGCGGCCCTCGCCGGTGACGAGCCAATGCGCGCCTGCGAGCGCGGCGTCGAGGCCGATCGTGCGCGCCACGACTTCGGCGCCGGGCTCGAAGCTTGCGCCGAGCATGCGCAACGCGAAGCCGAGGCCGCCTGCGGCGCCCGCGCCCGCTTCGTCGCGCGCATGGCGGCCGAGCGCCGCTTCGAGCAGATCGGCGAAGCGCGCGAGGGCGGCGTCGATCGGCGCGACTTCTTCGGGTTTGACGCCTTTTTGCGGGCCGAACACGGCGGTCGCGCCGTGGCCGCCGTTGAGCGGATTGTCGACGTCCGACATTGCGACGAAGCGGGCTTCGGTCAGCCGCGCATCGAGCCCGGAGGCGTCGACGCGCGCCACGCGCGCCAGCGCTTCCGGCGTGGGCGCGAGCGCGTCGCCGGCCGCGTCGAACAGTTGCAGGCCGAGACCCGCGAGCAGGCCCGCGCCGGCATCGTTCGTGCTGCTGCCGCCGAGCGCGACGTAGAAACGGCGCACGCCTTCGTCGAGCAGCGCGCGAATGGCCTCGCCCATGCCGCGCGTGCTGCGCGCGGCGACCGGCACGCCCATGCCCACCGGGTCGGTGATGCCGACGATCTCGGCGGTCTCGATAATCGCGCTGCCGTCGTGCAGCAGGCCGACAGCCGCGTCGCGCCGCGCGCCGGCCGCGCCTTCGACATTGATCACACGGCGCTCGCCGCCCACGCCGAGCATCGCGTCTAGCGTGCCTTCGCCGCCGTCGGCCATCGGGCAGATGCGGATGTCGGCGTCGCTGCGGGCGCGGCGGATGCCGTCGGCGATCGCGGCGGCGACCCCATCCGCGCTGAGCGAGCCTTTGAACGAATCGGGAGCGATGACGACGACGGGTGCGTCAGCAAACGTCTGGTTAGGCATGGTGTCTCGACAGGAAGAGTTGTGTTGGCAAAGGCTGTGGCCGGCGGGGCGTCCGGCGCGAGCGTTAGCTTACCAGCGCTCGGGGGCGTGCTGGATACCCGGGGCGAGATAGCGCGCATCGCAGGGGGGCGCGGCGCGAGGTCCGAAGCTCGCAAAGGGGGTCGCAAAGTCGCAAAGGGGGCGCAAAGGGGGGGGCGCGATGCGCGTGCTCCGAAGAGACGTGCGAAGCCCCGCGCAGCTTGCCCGGCGGCGCTGCGCCGTGCGTGAAATCCGGCCGATTTTGCTGCGGCGACAGCCCCATCTTTGCGCCGGAACGGCAATTCCATTTGGGTGAGGCAATAGTTTGCTAAAATACCCGGCTCTTTTGACGGAACCGCACCGCAAACCGCCCGATTCGGCCCAATTTGGCTGATTTGCTGCGGAATGGGTCTCGCGGATCCCGGAAAGGGCGCCGCCGATGCTTAAAGAAGGAGCGCAGGCCGGTCACGACCGGCAGGCGGCGCTGACGAGGCAAAGCGAGACGCAAGCGATGCGGGCCACCCGTGCGAATCACCGCGCGGGCCGCCCCATTGGACTGCGGCAGCAAGATTACTGATTACGCTCGAACAATTTTAGGACGATTGAAGCCATGGCTAACGTTGTTGAAAACCTCGGCAAGCTCGAACGCCGCGTGACGATTTCCCTGCCGAAGGACGCCGTGCAGAAGGAAGTCGACTCGCGCATCCGCCAACTCGCGAAGAATGTGCGCATGCCGGGTTTCCGCCCGGGCAAGGTGCCGCTCAAGATGGTCACGCAACAGTACTCGGGCCAGGTGGAAGCCGAAGTGCTGAGCGACAAGGTCGGCAAGGAATTCTTCGACATCAGCCGCGCCGAGAATCTGCGCGTTGCCGGTCAGCCGAGCTTCGCTCCGAAGACCGAAGCCGTCGAAGGCGACTACGCGTTCGACGCGACCTTCGAGGTCTATCCGGAAGTGACGCTGGGCGACGTCGGCACGGCCGAAATCGAGCGCACGACCACGGCCATCACGGAAGCCGAAATCGACCGCACGCTGGACATCCTGCGCAAGCAGCGCGTGCACTACCACGCACGCGGCGAAGCCGGCGAGCACGGTGACGGCGGCGCCGACACCGCAGCGAAGGAAGGCGATCGCGTGACGGTCGACTTCGTCGGCAAGATCGACGACGTCGCGTTCCCGGGCGGCAGCGCCGAAGGCTTCGCATTCGTGCTGGGCGAAGGCCGCATGCTGCCGGAATTCGAAAAGGCGGCGATTGGCTTGAAGAAGGGCGAGTCGCGCGAATTCGACCTCGCCTTCCCCGAGGACTATCACGGCAAGGAAGTCGCCGGCAAGACCGCGAAGTTCACGATCACGATGCAACAGATCGAGTGGCCGCACCTGCCGGAAATCGACGGCGAATTCGCGAAGTCGCTCGGCATCGCCGACGGCGACCTCGTGAAGATGCGCGCCGAAATCAAGGACAACCTCGAGCACGAAGCGAAGCGTCGCACCCAGGCCATCGTCAAGAACCAGGTGATGGACGCACTCCTGAAGATCGCCGAACTCGACGTGCCGAACGCACTCGTCGAGCAGGACCAGCAGCGCCTCGTCGAAATGGCGCGTGCGGACCTCGCGCAGCGCGGCGTACCCAACGCCAAGGACGCGCCGATCCCGGCCGAAATGTTCAAGGAACAAGCCGAGCGCCGCGTGAAGCTCGGCCTCGTGCTGGCCGAGCTCGTGAAGGCGAACAATCTCGAAGCGAAGCCGGAGCAGATCCGCGCCGAAGTCGACGAATTCGCGAAAAGCTACGAAGACCCGAAGGAAGTCGTGCGCTGGTATTATTCGAACCAGCAGCGTCTCGCCGAAATGGAAGCCTACGTCGTCGAATCGAATGTCGTGGACTTCGTGCTCGGCAAGGCCAAGGTGACGGACAAGCAAGTGAGCTTCGAAGAACTGGCAAGCGCAACGGCGCAGGCTTAAATCTGCCCGCTACGGCGTGCCGGCTGTCGGAGCGACCGACGGCCAGCACGCCGTTTTTGTATCCGCAGAATTTGGCCACACTCGGGTTGTGGTTGATTTTTGCAGGGTCCGTCGCCATTGAGCTTTATCAGGGCTACCAGAACAACTCTTCCAGACAAGGATGCATCGCATGACCATTCGCGCTCAATCGCTGGACACGTTGACCTCCCACGCTTCGCGTGACCTCGATCCGCAGGCGCTCGGGCTCGTGCCGATCGTCGTGGAGACGAGCGGCCGCGGCGAGCGTTCGTATGACATCTACTCGCGCCTGCTCAAGGAGCGCGTGGTGTTTCTGGTCGGCGAAGTGAACGACCAGACCGCGAATCTCGTCGTCGCCCAGTTGCTGTTCCTCGAAAGCGAGAATCCCGACAAGGACATCAGCCTGTACATCAACAGCCCGGGCGGCTCGGTTTCGGCCGGCATGGCGATCTACGACACGATGCAGTTCATCAAGCCCGACGTTTCGACCCTTTGCATGGGCCTCGCGGCCAGCATGGGCGCGTTCCTGCTCGCGTCGGGCGCGAAGGGCAAGCGCTTCGCGTTGCCGAATTCGCGCGTGATGATTCACCAGCCGCTGGGCGGTGCGCGCGGCCAGGCGTCGGACATCGAAATTCAGGCACGCGAAATCCTGTATTTGAAAGAGCGCCTGAACCAGTTGCTCGCCAACCATACGGGACAGCCGGTCGAGCGCATCGCGCGCGATACCGACCGCGACAACTTCATGTCGGGCGACGACGCACAGGCCTATGGCCTCGTCGATCAGGTGCTGCACAAGCGTCCCTGATCCGGCACGCGTTTTGGTTGGCAATTCTTTTTGGCTGGTAATTCTATTTGTCAGCCGAGGTGCCAACCGAAGGTCCGCTCGCATCGTGCGCGCCCCCGTGAAATAAGGGATAGGCACGAGCGCGCGGACCATGTGAAATAATCGGCAAACGCGCTTCGCGGCCTGCGGCCCACGCCGTCACAGCAAGCGGTTCACGCGCCCCCCGGTCTTGTCCGGGGGAAACGGCGTATCATGTAACAGAGTGTCCGGAGGCTCATTTATCCATGGCGGACAAGAAAGGTTCTAACAGCGAGAAGCTGTTGTATTGCTCGTTTTGCGGCAAAAGCCAGCATGAGGTCAAGAAACTGATTGCCGGCCCGTCGGTGTTCATCTGCGATGAATGTATCGACCTATGCAACGAGATCATTCGCGACGAGGCCGCCGGTGCGGGCGTCGACGCGGCGCTGTCGCGCTCGGACCTGCCGAGCCCGCAGGAGATCCGCGACATCCTCGACCAGTACGTGATCGGCCAGGAGCGCGCGAAGAAGATTCTTGCGGTAGCGGTGTACAACCACTACAAGCGTCTGAAGCATCTCGACAAGAAGGACGATGTCGAACTCTCCAAGAGCAACATCCTCTTGATCGGGCCCACGGGCTCGGGCAAGACGCTGCTCGCGCAGACGCTCGCACGCCTTCTGAACGTCCCGTTCGTGATCGCGGACGCCACCACGCTGACCGAAGCCGGCTACGTGGGCGAGGACGTCGAGAACATCATCCAGAAGCTGCTGCAGAACTGCAATTACGAGGTCGACAAGGCTCAGCGCGGCATCGTCTATATCGACGAAATCGACAAGATCAGCCGCAAGTCGGACAACCCGTCGATCACGCGCGACGTGTCGGGCGAGGGCGTGCAGCAGGCGCTGCTCAAGCTCGTCGAAGGCACGATGGCCTCGGTGCCGCCGCAGGGCGGCCGCAAGCATCCGAACCAGGATTTCATCCAGGTCGACACGACCAATATCCTGTTCATTTGCGGCGGCGCGTTCGACGGCCTGGAAAAGGTCATCACCGACCGCACGGAAAAAACCGGCATCGGCTTCGGCGCGAGCGTGAAGAGCAAGCAGGAGCGAGACACGGGCGAAGTGCTGCGCGAAACGGAGCCGGAAGATCTGATCAAGTTCGGCTTGATTCCGGAACTGATCGGCCGTCTGCCGGTGGTCGCCACGCTCGGCAAGCTCGACGAAGCCGCGCTCATGAAGATTCTGGTCGAACCGAAGAATGCGCTCGTCAAGCAGTATCACAAGCTCTTCAACATGGAGCGCGTGGAACTGGAGATTCGCCCGGCTGCGCTGCAGGCCGTCGCCCGCAAGGCGATCCGCCGCAAGACCGGCGCACGGGGGCTGCGCTCCATTCTGGAACAGGCATTGCTCGACGTGATGTACGAGCTGCCGGCCATGAAGGGCGTGAGCAAGGTCATCATCGACGACAACGTGATCGACGGCGACGGCAAGCCGCTCTTGATCTACGAAGACGCGCCAAAGGTTGCAGGCTCGAATTGATGGTGGTGATCGGCTAAAGAGTTCCGGGAAAGAGCCGTTCATACAATGGGATGAACGGCTTTTTCGTTTATCTTGTGGTCGATGGCGCACTTTTTTGGAGTCACTGAACTTTTCCCACTTGCTCGAGGCTTGCAATCGACTTTTCTGGCCTCACTTACCGAACAATTGATTCCACTCATGGGGAAATGAAATGTCAGGAACCCAACTCCTCCCGCCGGAACGCATCACGCTCCCGCTGCTGCCGCTGCGAGACGTCGTAGTTTTCCCGCATATGGTGATTCCCCTTTTCGTGGGCCGGCCCAAATCGATCAAGGCCCTCGAAGCGGCAATGGAAGGCGGCAAGCACATCATGCTCGTCGCGCAAAAAACCGCCGCCAAGGATGAGCCGACCGAAAAAGACATGTACGAAGTGGGATGTATCGCCAACATCCTGCAAATGCTCAAGCTGCCCGACGGCACCGTGAAGGTGCTCGTGGAAGGCTTGCAGCGCGCGAAGACGCTCTCGATCGAAGAGCAGGAAACGCAGTTCTCGTGCGAAGTCATGCCGCTCGAGCCCGACCACGCCGATAGCGCCGAAACCGAAGCGCTGCGCCGTGCGATCGTCTCGCAGTTCGACCAGTACGTGAAGCTCAACAAGAAGATCCCGCCGGAGATCCTGACCTCGCTGTCGGGCATCGACGAGGCTGGTCGTCTTGCCGATACCATCGCCGCGCACCTGCCGCTCAAGCTCGACCAGAAGCAGCATATCCTCGAGATGTTCCCGGTCGTGGAGCGTCTGGAGCATCTGCTCGCGCAACTCGAAGCCGAGATCGACATTCTCCAGGTGGAGAAGCGCATCCGTGGCCGCGTGAAGCGCCAGATGGAAAAGAGCCAGCGCGAGTACTACCTGAACGAGCAGGTCAAGGCGATCCAGAAGGAACTGGGCGAAGGCGAAGAGGGCGCCGATCTCGAGGAGCTCGAGAAGCGCATCACCGCCGCGCGCATGCCCAAGGAAGCCAAGAAGAAGGCCGACGCCGAGCTCAAGAAGCTCAAGCTGATGTCGCCGATGTCGGCGGAAGCCACCGTCGTGCGCAACTATATCGACACGCTGATCGGCCTGCCGTGGCGCAAGAAGAGCAAGGTCAACAACGACCTCTCGAACGCCGAAGCCGTGCTCGACGAAGACCACTTCGGTCTCGAGAAGGTGAAGGAACGCATTCTCGAGTATCTCGCGGTCCAGCAGCGCGTGGACAAGGTCAAGGCGCCTATCCTGTGCCTCGTCGGGCCTCCGGGTGTCGGCAAGACCTCGCTCGGCCAGTCGATTGCGCGCGCAACGAATCGCAAGTTCGTGCGTATGGCGCTGGGCGGTGTGCGTGACGAGGCCGAGATTCGCGGCCACCGTCGTACGTACATCGGCTCGATGCCGGGCAAGATCCTGCAGAGCCTCGCTAAGGTCGGCGTGCGCAATCCGCTCTTCCTGCTCGACGAAGTCGACAAGATGGGCATGGATTTCCGCGGCGATCCTTCTTCGGCGTTGCTCGAGGTGCTCGATCCGGAACAGAACCACACGTTCGCCGATCACTACATCGAAGTCGATTTCGACCTCTCCGATGTGATGTTCGTCGCCACGTCGAACTCGCTGAACATCCCGCCGCCGTTGCTCGACCGGATGGAAGTCATCCGCCTCTCGGGCTACACGGAAGACGAGAAGGTCAGCATCGCCCAGCGCTATCTGCTGCCGAAGCAGAAGAAGAACAACGGCCTCAAGCAAGGCGAGATCGAGGTCGCCGAAGACGCGATCCGCGACATCATTCGTTATTACACGCGCGAAGCGGGCGTACGTTCGCTCGAGCGTGAAATCTCGAAGATCTGCCGCAAGGTCGTGAAGATGCTGTTGCTGAAGAAGGCCGACAAGGCTGTCACGGTCGACAGCGGCAACCTCGACACCTTCCTCGGCGTGCGCAAGTACGACTTCGGTCTGGCCGCGAAGGAAAACCAGATCGGTCAGGTCACGGGCCTCGCGTGGACGGAAGTCGGCGGCG
>Ga0164242_10002718_pt1 | contig 20417 bp, 22 predicted proteins | sample OricomgcompostMG_FD_108783 | JGI IMG/M metagenome (GOLD analysis project Ga0164242, IMG submission 108783) | Miracle-Growth compost microbial communities from Emeryville, California, USA - Original compost - Miracle growth compost (MG) ... | reverse complement strand
TGACCGGGGCCGTCCTCCTGTACGGCTATTACGGGCACTACTTCGGCGCGCCGCCGGCGCAGACGTCACCGCTTCAGCCGCAGGGGTATCTGCGCACGGGCGCCCCGCCGATCTTCCTCGCGCACGGCACGAGCGACGGCTGGGGCACGGTCGAGGGCGCACGCGACTTCGCCGCCCGACTCGAAGATGCGGGCGGCACCGTCGTCTACGCCGAACTCCCCGGTGGTCAGCACTCCTTCGACGTCTTCCACTCCGCCCGTTTCGAGGCGGTCGTCGACGGGGTCGATGCCTTCACCGCGCGGGTGCTCGCCGATCGTTGACCAGCAGGTCGCGCCGCGACCCCTTACGCCGGAAGCTCCACCACCTGCCCGGCATACGCGAACCCGCCGCCGAAACCGAACAGCAGCGCCTTCCCGCCGCGCGGCAGCTCGCCGCGATGCCAGGCCTTCGACAGCCCGAGCGGCACCGACGCGGCCGACGTGTTTCCCGACACCTCGACGTCGTGGATCACCATCTGACGCTCTGTGACACCGAGCGAGCGGGCGAGCGGCTCGATGATCCGCAGGTTCGCCTGATGGAAAGCGAACACGTCGATCTCCTCCAGCGTGACCCCGGCGACCTCGAGGATGCGCTCGGCGACGCCCGTGGCATCCTTCAACGCCCACCGCAGGATCTGCCGCCCGTCCTGCGAGAAGCGCTGCGGATCGCCGCTGACCTTCACCGCCTCGGTCAGCCCCGGTACCGTGCCCCACACAACCGGGGAGATGCCTGGCTCATCCGCGGCCCCGATGACCACCGCCCCGGCACCGTCCGCCGTCAGCACACACGTCGACCGGTCGGTCCAATCCGTGATGGCGCTGAGGGTCTCGGACCCGATCACGAGCGCCGAGTCGGCGGAACCCGCGCGCACGGCCTGATCGGCCACGCCGAGCGCATACTCGAACCCCGAGCACGCCGTGTTAACGTCGATGGCGGCGGCCCCGTCGAGCCCCAGCTCGGCGACCACGCGGCCGGCGGTGTTCGGGCTGCGATCGGTGGCGGTGGTGGATGCCACGATCACGAGGTCCACGGATGACACCCCCGCGTCATCCAACGCCCCGCGCCCGGCCGCCGCCGCCATCGACGCGACGCTGTCGCCCGGCCCGGCGATGTGCCGCTCGCGAATGCCGGTGCGCTCCCTGATCCACTCGTCACTGGTCTCGACCATGGTCGCCAGCTCGTCATTGGTGAGCACCCGCTCGGGCTGGAAGTGACCGAAACCGAGAAGACGCGATCCGCGACGCTGAAGATCCCTCATGGGCCACACGCTACTGCGCCGTTCATTCCCGTGGGGGCATTTGCCCGCCGCGACCCCGCATAGGCTCGTTTCATGCCTCCTGCGCCGCCCGTCCTGCGCCGCGCCCGCGTCGGCGTGGCGATGCTATTCCTGACCAATGGCGCGCTGTACGCGAACATCCTGCCGCGGTACCCCGAGATCAAGTCGGCATTGGGGATGGATGCCACCTCCTACGGCCTCGCCGTCGCCGCTTTCCCCGCGGGCGCGATCACCGCGGGCCTCGCCGCGGCCGCCCTCATCCGCCGGTTCGGTTCGGCGCACGTCGCCGTGATCGGCACGGTGGTCACGAGTGTGTGTCTGTTGGGCGCGGGCATCGCGCCGAGCGCCGTCCTGTTCGCCCTCACCCTCTTCGTCGGCGGTGCGGCCGACGCGATCACCGACGTCGGCCAGAACGCGCACAGCCTGCGCGTGCAGCGCGGATATGGCCGCTCGATCATCAACTCGTTCCACGCCATCTGGTCGGTGGGCGCCGTGATCGGCGGGTCGATGGCGGCCGGCGCCATCGCGCTGCACGTGCCGCTCGGCATCCATCTCTCGATCTCGGCGCTGATCTTCTGCGTCGTCGCCCTCGTCGCGCACCGTCTGTGTCTGCCGGGTCGTGACGAGGCGGGGGATGCCGCGGCCCCGGTCGCGACCGAGCACACACCGGCCCGCGGCATCCCGATCACCACGATCGCCGTCATCGCCGCCCTCACGCTGATCGCGATCGCCGGCGCCGTGGTCGAAGACGCGGGCATGTCGTGGGCGACGCTGTACCTCTCGACCTCGCTCGCAGCCCCCGCGGCGCTCGCCGCCACCGGCTACATCGCTCTCGTCGGTGCACAGTTCGTGGGGCGCATGATCGGCGACCGCTTCGTCGACCGCTTCGGGCAGCGCGCGGTCGCACGCGTGGGCGGCCTGCTCATCACGATCGGGATGGGGCAGGCGCTGGCGTTCCCGACGGTGCCCGGCACGATCATCGGGTTCGCGATCGCGGGGTTCGGCACGGCCACCCTGATCCCCGCGGCGCTGCAGGTGGCCGATGCGCTGCCCGGCCTGCGGCACGGCGCAGGCCTCACGGTGCTGTCGTGGCTGCTCCGGTTGGGCTTCCTGCTGTCACCGCCGTTCGTCGGCCTCATCGCCGACCACGCGGGGCTGCGTGCGGGGGTGCTCGTCGTACCGATCGCTGGCATCATCGCGATCGCCTTCGCGGGGGTGCTGACGGGGCGTCCGCAGCGTCGGTGACCGCGCGGGCTCAGAATCCGGCCACGCCCAGCAAAAGCTGCTCGGGGTATGGCAGCGACGCGTCGCCGCGGAATGCGGGGTCGGCGCGACCCGGTCGCCAGGGTGGTGTCGGTTTCCGGCCGTTCTCCCGTCGCCGCCCTATCCTGTTCCCAGGAGGGGAACATGATGGTGTCCGAGGTGCAGGCGAGCGGCGAGACGCTCATCGCATCGGTGCAGCGTGCGCTGCGGCTGGTCGACATCGTCGCGAACGCGCCCCGCCCGGTGACGCCGAAGGCCCTCGCCCACGACTCGGGCCTGACGCTCGGCACGACCTACAACCTCGTGCGCACCCTGCTGCGCGAGCAGTATCTGTCCGCCGAGCCCGATGGACTGGTGCTGGGCGGCCGGTTCCCGGCCTTCAGCAACGTGAGCGCGTCGGGAGTGTTCCTGGCACGCGTGCGCGAGTCGCTGCACGACGTCGCCGACGGGGTCGGCGCCACCGCGTACCTCTCCCGGTACTCCGACGGCGAGGTGAACCTGGTCGACATCCTCGACGCCGAGTCGAGCCCGCGCGTCGAGTTGTGGGTGGGGCTGCACTCCAGCGCCCATGCGACCGCGCTCGGCAAGCAGATCCTGGCCGAGCTCTCGCCCGACGAGCGTCGCGACTATCTGTCGCGCCACGCCCTCGAAGAGCTCACCCCCTACACGATTCGCGACCGACGGCTACTGCTGCAACAGCTCGAGCGCCCTGCGCCGGCCGTGCGCGACGAGCAGGAGTACGCGATCGGCTACACGTGCCTGGCCGTTCCCGTGCGCGCGCCCGGGGTGACGGCATCCCTCGCCGTGTCCCTGCCCACCGACGGGCCGACGCCCGATACGGCGCTGATCGCCGGTCAGCTCCGGGCCATCGCCAACCGGCTCTCGCTGCGTCTGGGCGCGGAGAGCCTCGGCGGCGAGCTCTGACGCTTCATCATCTGAAATCCTGCGGCTGTCGCCGCGTCGGCTCGGCTCGTAGCGTGGTGGTACACCGTCGGTGAACTGTCCGTCGGGCGACAGGATGCGATCGGCATCCCCAGTGCACAGCATTCCGTCGCCCATCGGTCCGGGCAGACGGCGCCCGGGGGGTCGCCGTCACCGAGGTCTGTCCGCACGAGGCGCCGGATCGGGGTCCCCAGCTCCGCCGGCGCCTCGAGCACATCTGCGGGTGCTCCGCCAGGATGGGAGCATGACGCTTCCGGATCTTCCTGACACCACAGCCCTCGTCGTCATCGACATGCAGCAGGGCTTCACCGACCCGTCCTGGGGCGGTCCCGCCGACCTCGATGGATGCCGCGGCCATGTGCGTGAGCTCGTCGAAGCCTTCGAGACGGCCGGGCGGCCCGTCGTCATCGTGCGGCACGACAGCGACAAGCCGACATCGCCGTTGCGGCGGGATGCCGCGGGCAACGCCTTCTTCGACGAGATCGCCGCGGTCGACCCGGCCGTGCTCGTCACGAAGTCGGTCAACTCGGCTTTCCTCGGCAGCCCCGACCTGGGCGCCTGGCTGCGCGAGCGCGGCATCGACACCATCGTGCTGTGCGGCATCCAGACCAACATGTGCGTGGAGACGACCGCGCGCATGGGCGGCAATCTCGGCTACCGAGTGGTGGTCGCGCTCGACGCCACGACGACGTTCCCCCTCAGCGGTGCAGGCTCGGCCGCCGATGCCGAGACGCTCATCCGCATCACGGCGGTGAACCTGGCCGGGGGCGGCTTCGCCGAGGTCGCGACGACCGCCGAGACCATCGCCGCGTGCGTGCACGGGCAGCAGTCGTGACGGCACGCCCCTGGACCGACGCGCCCGCCGGCGCCGATGTGCGGCTGGTCGTGTGCGACATGGACGGGACGCTGCTGGATGCCGCCGGTGACGTTCCCGCGGAGTTCTGGCCGCTTCTGCAGCAGCTGCATGCTCGCGGCATCGACTTCGCTCCGGCGAGCGGGCGGCAGTATGCGACGCTCGCGAAGATGTTCCCGGGCGCCGACACGTACATCGCCGAGAACGGCACGATCGTGGTGCACGAGGGGCATGTCGTGTCGACGATCGACGTCGACCGGCCGACCGTCGATCGTGTCATCGACGCCGTGCGCGAGACGGACCATGATCTGGGCCTCGTCGTCTGTGGGCGTGACAGCGCGTACGTCGAGCGCACCGACGATGCGTTCATCGAGCAGGTCGAGAAGTACTACGTCGCCCTTCAGGTGCACGGCGACCTGCACACGGTCGACGACGAAGTGCTCAAGCTGGCGATCTACACGTTCGATGACGCCGCCGTCGTCGCGCCCGAGGTGTTCGCGCCGTTCGAGGCCGATCACCAGGTCGTGGTCTCGAACACGAACTGGGTCGACGTGATGAGCACCGAGGCGAACAAGGGCCGCGCGGTGCGTGCGATGCAAGAGGCCTTCGGCATCTCACCGGCGCAGACCGCCGTGTTCGGCGACTATCTCAACGATCTCGAGATGCTCGGCGCGGGCGACCTGTCGTTCGCGATGGCCAACGCGCACCCCGACATCCGTGCGGCGGCCCGGTACATCGCCCCTTCCAATGAGGACGGAGGAGTGCTCACGGTGCTGCAGCACCTGCTGGAGCTCTGATCGATCAGTCGTCGGTGTAGCGGTCCACGAATGCGAGGGTGACCGTCAGCGCGGTGGCGACGGTCGCGCGCAGCGGGGCCGGCACCTCGAGTCGCCCGTTCGCGGTGCGCTGCAGAATGCCGACCTGCTCCATGCCGTCGAGCGTCTGCGTCGTCCGCGCGGTGGGCGTGCGCACGTCGGGCACCTCCGTGCTGATCGCTCGCATCAGCGCGGCGAACGCATCGCCCGACTTCGCGGCATCGGGTACGGGCTCGCCGGTCACGAGATCCGCGAGGATCAGGTGCGTGATGAACGAGACCGCGATCTTCTCGAGGTCGTCGAACGACCGGGTGCGCGCCGACCCATCGACGGCAGCAGGACCGGGCAGGACTCGTTCGTTCCCGATGACGACGATCTCGCTGTCTTCGAGGGCCGCCCACCAGGCGCCGACGGCCGGCAGATTCCACACGGTGTGCACGCGCGCGCCGGTCTCGATGCCGAGCATCGCGGCGATCTCGGGGATGTCGGCGCGTCGCACGCTGCCGCGCACCGTCGTCCGGCGCCCCTCGCCGACCCACGCGAGCAGCGCGGGGATCGCGCTGATGATGCGCGTGCTCGCGAGGGCGGCGAATCGCTCGCTCTCGGGCAGCGCGCGCGAGGCGTCGATCTCGGCTGTGACGGCCTCGACAGGGGAGTGCCCGTCGCCGAGCTGCTGGAGGCTGCGCTGCGCCTCCTCCCACGGCGCGGTGTCGTCGAGGGTGTCGAGCCGGAAGGCGACGTAGTCGTCGAGCGCGAGCAGCGCGCTGTCGGTCACTTCGGTGCCGGCGTGCTCTTCGGCGTCCAGGACGAGGTCGATGATCGGGTCGATGCCGCTCGCCGCGAGCGGGTCGATGTCGTGCGAGCGTGCGAGCATCAGAAGCTGCTGGAACATGCCGGCCTCGAGCTCGGGCGTCGGTGCCGCGATCTCGTCCTGCACCTGCAGCCACGCCGTGAACTCGGCCAGCACCGCACGATCGGCCGCCCGCAGACCCGTGCCGCGGAACGACGCCGGCGTCGCGGGGCGCCCGGTGCGCGGCGGCAGGGCTGCGCGCGCCGCGTCGTCAATGAGGAGGGCGGCCGCGGCATCCACCACCGTCGTTCCGGTCTGCGCCGCAACGGCCTGCACCGCGCCGGCGACCGCGAGCACGGTCCCCTCGAGCACCGTGAAGCCGCGGTACCGGCGGATGAGTCCGTCGTTCGCAGCGAACGCGCGACCCTTGCGCGCGACGGCGAGGATGTCGGTGGCGGCGCCGCGCCCGGGCTTGGTCCAGCGCGGCGCACGGACGGCGGGCATCGCCGGCTGTCGCTCGGTGAACCATGTGTCGAGCAGGCCGAGCCCGACGCCGATCACATGCGAGACGGCAGCCTGGTCGTCGCCCTCGGGGTCGGGTTCGATCGCGGCGATGAGGTCGTGCGCGACATCGTCGCGACCGTCGGCGACGGCTTCGGCGATCTCGCGCAACACCGCCAGCGCCTGGTCGCGGACGACGCCCACGGCCGTCATCAGCTCGAGGTTGTGTCGCTCGTTCGCCCGGGCCAGCGCCGCGTTCACGACATCGAGATCCGCATCGGCGGGGAGATTGTCGAGATCGATGCCCTCGGCGGCCAGCAAAGGCGCGAGCTGGTCGAGCGTGCGGCGCCCGCTGCCGGGGGAGTACACCACTCCGGCGGCGGCCATCGCGGCGGCGAGTTCAGAATCGTCGAACGGAGACGTCGGCATCCCTCCAGCCTAGGTGCACGGGTTCGACGCGCGGCGGCCGACAGGGTCTGCGACACTGGCCGCATGAGACTCCTCGTCCTCGGCGGCACGGGATGGCTCGGTGGCACGGTCGCCGCCCGCGCCGCGGCAGCCGGTCATGACGTCACCGTGGTCGCGCGCGGTGAGCGCTCGCCCGTGGGGACGACGCTCGTGCGTGCCGACCGTGAGCGTGACGACGCACTCGCCGGGCTCACGACCCGGCGGTGGGATGCGGTGGTGGATGTCGCGACCCAGCCGGCGCATGTGCGCCGGGCGGTGCGCGATCTCGCACCGGTTGCCGCGAAGTACGTCTACGTCTCATCGGTGAGCGCCTATGCCGACCAGGCCACGAGCGGGACGGACGAGACGGCCGCACTGTTCGCGCCGCTGCCCACCGACGCGATGCGCACGATGGCGGACTACGGCCCGGCCAAGGCCGCGTGCGAGCAGGCCGTGCGCACGTCGCTCCCGGCGGACCGCCACGCGATAGTGCGCCCCGGGCTCATCGGCGGGCCCGGTGACCGCACCGGGCGGACGACGTACTGGCCGCGCAGGTTCGCGCATCCCTCGAATCCGCGAGGGCGGGTGCTGGTGCCGGATGCCGCGGACCAGCCGACGGCGGTCGTCGATGTCCGCGATCTCGCCGCATTCGTGCTCGCGCTCGCCGCCGACGGCGGAAGCGGCGCGTTCGACGTGCTCGGCGAGCCCCTGGCCCTCGGCGAGCACCTCGCCGTCGCGCGGCAGGTCGCGGCGCACGCCGGGCCGCTCGCCGCGGTCTCGTCATCATGGCTGCTCGCTCACGATGTAGCCGAGTGGATGGGTCCGCGTTCCCTGCCGCTCTGGCTGACCGGCCCCGAGGCGCACGGGATGAACACCCGCTCGTGCGCGCGAGCGCTCGCCGCAGGACTCGGCCGTCGTCCGCTCGCCGAGACACTCGCCGCCGCGCTCGCCGCCGGTGGCCCCGTCGTCGAGGGTGCCGGGCTCACCGACGACGAGGAGCGCGAGTTGCTGGCGGCACTGGACACCGAGGCCGACACGCCCCGGCGCTAGTGTGGATCGGTGACGACCGAGCAGGAGAAGACCGAGGAGTACATCCCCGACCCGCGTCGCTGGCAGGTGCTCGCCGTCCTGGTCGTGGTGCTGTTCATGTCCCTGATGAGCGTGAGCAGCATCAACGTCGCGCTCCCGACGATCCAGCAGAGCCTGCATGCGACGCAGTCCGAACTGCAGTGGGTGCTCTCCGGCTACGCGCTGACGTTCGGCATCGGGCTCGTGGCTGCCGGTCGCGCAGGTGACATCTACGGCCGCGGACCGCTGTTCATCGCAGGCACCGCGATCTTCACGGCGTGCTCGATCTGGGCGGGCCTTGCCACCGACCCTCTGCACCTGAACATCGCGCGTGCGGTGATGGGCATCGGCTCGGGCCTGATCAGCCCGCAGGCGGTCGGCATGATCCAGCAGTACTTCCGCGGGGCCGAGCGCGGGCGCGCCTTCGGCATCTTCGGCAGCGTCGTCGGGGTCTCGGTGTCGATCGGACCGCTGCTGGGCGGCCTGCTCATCCAGGCGGGCGGGATGGATGCCGGATGGCGCTGGACCTTCTTCGTGAACGTGCCGATCGGCATCCTGGCGATCATCGCCGCGTTCATCTGGATTCCCAAGCCGCTGCTCAACCGCAACCGTGAGAAGACGCTCGGCGAGGTCGAGCCGGTGCGCGACCTCGATCCGATCGGCTCGGTGCTGCTGGGGCTGGCGGTGCTGGCCGTCATGTTCCCGTTCCTCGAGACCGGCGCGACCCCCCTGGTGTGGATCGCCCTGCCGCTGGGCGCGGTCATCCTGCTGATGTGGATCTGGTGGGAGAACCGCTACAAGGACCGCGGGCGGGCCCCCATGGTCGACCTGCACATCTTCCGTGTCACGAGCTTCGCCAACGGCACGCTGCTGGTGAGCCTGTATTTCCTGGGCGTGACGAGCGTCTGGGTCATCGTGACCCTGTACATGCAGGAGGGTCTCGGTCACAGCGCGCTCGAGGCGGGCTTCGTGAGCCTGCCGAGCTCGGTGCTGTCGGCGTTCGCCGCGCTGTGGGCCGGTCGCAGCGTCGCCCGGCTGGGGCGCAAAGTCGTCATCGGCGGCCTGCTCAGCGCGGTGCTGGGCCTGGTGCTGAGCATCCTCGTCGTGTGGCTGCACGCCGAGGGCCTTGCGAGCGAGTGGTGGCTGCTGCTGAGCCTCTCCTTCGTCGGGATCGCGCAGGGTGCGGTCATCAGTCCCAACCAGGCGCTGACCCTCGCCGAGGTGCCCCTGCAGTATGCCGGCAGCTCGGGCGGCATCATGCAGACCGGGCAGCGCGTGGGCACCTCGATGGGCATCGCGATCATCACCGCCGTGGTCTACGCGGTGCTGGCCGTCACCTCGTGGGCGGGCGCGTTCATGGTCGGCTTCCTCGTCATCGTGGTCGTCGTCCTGCTCTCGCTCGGCGTCGCGTTCCGCGACCTGCGCCAGCGTCACGGGAACGCCTGGCTGTGACGTCCACCCTCGTCCTCCGTGATGAGCGGGCACGGGATGCCGCGGTCGACCTCGAGCTGTCCGTCGAGCTGCTGCGGGCCGTGGCGGCGGGAACGATGCGCGACGACCGCGTGGTGCGCGTCTACTCGCCGTTGCCGACCGTGGCGATGAGCAGACGGGAGAGCCGGATGCCGGGGTTCGACCTCGCGGCGCAGGCGGCCGCAGATCGCGGCTTCGCCCCGGTGATCCGGCCCACCGGTGGGCGGGCGGTCGCGTACGACGCGTCGTGCATCGTGTTCGACGTCATCGAGCGCGAGGCGGGGCTCGGCGACCAGAGCGCGTTCTTCCTGAGGGTGGGCGAGGCGCTCGTCGCCGGCATGCGCGGGCTGGGCGCTGACGCGCGTGTCGGCGAGGTGCCGGGGGAGTACTGTCCGGGCGAGTTCAGCGTCAACGCCCGCGGCGCCGTCAAGCTCATCGGCACGTCGCAGCGCGCGGTGCGCGGGGCGCGCCTGCTCTCGGGCATGGTCGCGCTCGGTGACGTCGCGCACCTCGTCGAGGTGCTGATCGCGGTGAACGCCGCTCTCGGACTGGAGTGGGATGCCGCGACCTTCGGCACGCTGCGCGACGAGGTGCCGAACGGCGCGGTCGTCGAGCGTGCCGCCGTCGAAGACGCCCTGATCGGCGCGCTCGTCGAGATGTGAGCTGCGCTCAGCCGCGCGCGATGACGTCGGCGACGAGGTCGAGCGTCGTGGCGTCGAAGGCGACGATCCGCACCGTCTGCACGGCCGTGGCGGTGCCCCGGATCGTGTCGACGGCAGCGGCTGCGGCATCCCGTTTCGGCCATCCGTACACGCCCGCGCTGATGAGGGGGAAGGCGACGGATGCCGCGCCCAGCTCGTCGGCGACGTCGAGGCTGCGCCGGTAGCACGAGACGAGCAGCGAACGGTCACGCTCGCCGGCGCTGTGGTTCGGGCCGACGGTGTGGATCACCCAGCGTGCGGGCAGATCGCCGGCGGTGGTCCAGCCGGCATCGCCGGTGGCGAGCCCCTGCGGGAAGCGCGCGATGCAGTCCTGCAGGATCGCGGGACCGCCGGCGCGGTGGATCGCACCGTCGACGCCCCCGCCGCCGCGCATGGCGTTGTTGGCGGCGTTGACGACGGCATCCACGTGCTGTGCGGTGATGTCGCCTTGTACGGCGATCGGCTCAGGCATCGTCCTCCTCCGATCCCGGGTAGGTGATGGTCAGCCCGTCGACGTGCGCGAACGAGGTCAGCGTCTCTTCGCGCGCCGAGCCTGCGCCGATGATGTCGAGCACGCGCACGCCGCGCACGAGCAGCGCGTCGCCGATCAGCGAGCGATGGCAGCGCCACGGCACAGCCTCGGCGCACATGATCGCGGTCGGCGTCTGCTCCGCGATCTCGAGCAGTTCGTCGATCCCGGCGGCGAACTCGGGCGTCTGCATGTAGTCGGCGTAGCCGCGGAAGCTCGCGTTGCGCCAGCCCGTGTTGACCGAGTCTTTCCGGGTGTGGCGCAGGCCGCCGAGCGCGCTCAGATGACGGTAGGGGATGCCGCGGCCTGCCAGATCCGGACCGAAGACGTCCTCGTTGAACTGCGGCGTGTGCCGGGATCGCGGCATGGTGCGCACGTCGACGACGCCCCGGGCGCCATGTGCCGTCAACAGCTCGACGAACTCGTCGACGGTGCGCGTGGAATGGCCGATCGTCCACACGGTGACCTCGCCCATGGCCTCGACTCTACGACGCGAAACGGAGCCGGTGGCCGCTGCGCTCGGTAGGATTGCGGTCATGGCATCCGGTATCCGGGCCAGCCGACGAGAAGACGTGCTGCGCCTTCTCGACGAAGCAGACGAGCCGCTCACGGTGGCAGCGCTCGCCGCTCGCCTGGGCACGCACCCGAACACGGTACGGCTGCATCTGGAGAAGCTGGTCGCCGAAGGCCACGTCGAGCGCACATCCGACGGCCGCGGCATCCCGGGCCGTCCTGCCCAGCTCTTCCGTCGTGCGTGCAAAGAGCCGGGGGCCGACCCCGGCCGGTACCGGATGCTCGCCGAGATCCTCGTCGATGAGCTCGCCGAGTCGCCGCAGCCGCAGCGGGCGGCGATCGAGGCGGGCCGTCGTTGGGGGCGCCGCGAGGCCGAGCGCGATCCCGGACACGAACCGGTCGAAGGGTTGGTGAACCTTCTCGAGCGCGTCGGCTTCCAACCGCGGGCGTGCACCGCCGACGGCCGCGTCGACGTGTGCCGCTGCCCGTTCCTGGAGCTCGCACGCGAGCACCCCGATGTCGTGTGCTCGGTGCATCTGGGCCTCATGCAGGGCGCTCTGCAGGCCTGGGGGAGCGACACGTCCGTCGACACTCTCGAACGCCGCGAAGACCCCGACGTGTGCACCGCGCATCTGGCGGCGCGCACGGCATGAGTGCATCCGACGCCCCGGCGCCGGGCCTGCTGCGACAGGTCGGTCTGCCCTATTTCGTGATCGCCTTCGTCGCACGCATGCCGTTCGCGATGATGGTCGTCGGCGTGCTGACCCTCGTCGTCTCGGTGCGCGGATCGCTCTCGCTGGGCGGTCTCAACTCGGCGGCGGTGGGACTGGGCACCGCGTGCTTCGGGCCGTTGCTGGGCGCGGCATCCGATCGTTTCGGCCAGCGTCCGGTGCTTCTCTCCGTCGGCATCGCGAACGGAATCGTGCTCGCGGGCTTCGCCTGGCTCGTCTACAGCCCCGCGCCCGATGCCGTGATGCTGATCGGGGCGTTCCTCATCGGGGCGACCGCCCCGCAGGTGGCGCCGCTCTCTCGCGCGCGGCTGGTCACGATCATCGGGTTGCGCATCGATCGCGGCCGGTATGAGCGCGTCTTCAACTCGACGATGGCCTACGAGTCGGCGGCCGACGAGACGGTGTTCGTCTTCGGGCCGTTCATCGTCGGCATCCTCGCCTCGTTCCTCGCGCCATGGGCCCCGCTGGTGGGGGCGGCACTGCTCACCGTCGTGTTCGTGACCGCGTTCGCCCTGCACCCGACGGCGCCGCCCCCGCAGACGCGGTCGCACGGCACGACGGCGGGTTCGGTGTCGGAGCTGTTCCGCCCCGCGTTGGTCGTCGTCGTGGTCGGCATCCTCGGCGTCGGATTCTTCTTCGGAGCGATGCTCACCTCGCTCACCGCGTTCATGGAAGATCGCGGCGTGGCCGAGCAGGCGGGCCTGCTCTACGGCGTGATGGGGATCGGATCGGCGTCGCTCGCGCTGGGCGTGGCGCTGTTCCCCGAGCGCTTCACCCGCGGGTGGCGGTGGCTGGTGTTCGGCGCGGTGATCCTCGCCGGATCGCTCGCCCTGCCCTTTGTCTCGGGTATCGGCGGCATGGCGGTCGTGCTGGCGATCATGGGGCTCGGCATCGGCCCGACGCTGGTCACGCAGTACAGCATCGGCGCCGAGCGCAGCCCTGTGGGCCGTTCGTCGACCGTCATGGCGATCCTGGGATCGGCCGTCATCGTGGGGCAGTCGCTCAGCTCTGCCGTCACCGGTGAGCTCGCGCAGGGGCTCGGCACCCCGGCGGCGCTGATAGCGCCGATCGTCTCGGCGGCGATCGTCGTGGCCGCCGGGGCCGCGAACCTCGCGCTGTCACGCGGCGCTCAGGCCTTGGCGCACACCCAGCCGTCGGGGAACGTGCCCGACTCGAGGAACGCCGCGAGCTGATCGCGCTGGCCGCCCGTCAGGTCGGCGTCGGCGCGTGGGTAGACCACCGGCTCCTCTTTGCTGTTGTGGTCGTCGAGCAGCGCGAGCAGGCTGCGGCACGCGTCGCGCAGCTCTTCCGGGTCGCGCGGCGCCAGCAGCGTCTGCTCGAGCGCGTCCATGCCACGCCACAGCTCGCCGTGCTCGCGCTCCATCACCATGATGGCCATCATCAGTCCGCCGGCCTTCAGCGGCGGGAAGAGGAAGGTCTCCTCCAGATAGATGTGCCGTCGCAGCGCGTGCATGGCGGCGTGGAGCGGAGCGGGGCCACCGCCGGAATCGAGCCCGGCGAGATACGTCTCGATGCCCGTGTCGATCTCGTGGTGCTCCGTCGTGAGCGCGTCGGCGAGGGCGGTGGCGGAGCTCTCGCCGATCACTGCTCGAGCTGCGCGTCGACCGAGATCGTCGCGCCGGCGAACAGCCGCGACACCGGGCAGAGCTTCGCGGCTTCGTCCACGAGGCCGGCGAAGGCTGCGGCATCCACTCCCGGAACCGTGCCGCGCACGGTGATGTTCGACGTGGTGATGGTGGGCACGCCGTCGACCGGGTCGAGGTGCACTTCGGCGCTGACGACCAGGCGGGTGGGCGTGATCTTGTGCTCGCCGAGGGTGAGGGCGAGGGCCATCGAGAAGCACGACGAGTGAGCGGCGGCGAGCAGCTCTTCGGGGCTCGTCTTGCCACCGGGCGCCTCGGTGCGCGAGACCCAGGTGACCTCCTGGCCATCGAGGGCGCCGCTGCTGGTCGCACCGAATGTGCCCGTTCCGGAGGCGAGTGCCCCATCCCACGTCGTCGTCGCATTGCGAACCGCGATGCTCATATCGCTCCCATCGTCGAGGTTTTCCACAGTGAACACTGTGGAAAACACTCTATCGCGCGCGGGCGCTAAGGGGGAGTGGATGCCGCGGCCCTCCCGCCCCGAAATCGGTGAGGGTGCAGCGGGTGGACGAGGATGCGGGTGCTTCCCTATCTCTCGGCGACCCGCTGCACTCTCACCGTCGGGTGGGGGCGTCCTCGCGGCGTGCGGTCAGGGCCGATCGCTACGCTCGCCCCGTGACCTCGCACCCGCAGATCGCGATCGGCCGCCGCCTGATCGCGCTGCTCCTGCTGCTGTGCGCGATCGCGGCGGGCATCGGCATCCATGACGGCGCGCCGCAGGGCACGGTCTCCGACATCGCCGGCGACGTGCTCTACGCGGTCGCCGCGTACCTCGCCGTGGTGATCGTCGCGCCGCGGCTGCGTCCGCTCGCCGCGGGCGCCATAGCGGCCGGCTGGTGTGTCGCGGTCGAGCTGTTCCAGCTCACCGGCATCCCCCTGGCGCTCGGCGCCGTGTTCCCGCCCGCAATGCTGGTGCTGGGCACCGTCTTCGACGCTCGCGACATCGCGCTCTATCTCGGCACGGCCGCGGTGCTCACCGCCGTCGACACCGCCGCGCAGCGCGTCGCTCGCCGCGCCCGCACCGCCGCGGAGTCGCCCCGGGCCTGACCGTGGAAGGATCGATCTGCGGCATCCACCCCACCCACCGACCCCACGGAGACCTCGGCATGATCGTTCTGTCCCTGCACGATGTGACGTTCCGGCGCAACGGGCGGCTCATCCTCGACGACATCACGTTCGAGGTCGCCGCGGGGGAGCACTGGGCGCTGCTGGGCCCGAACGGCGCGGGCAAGAGCACGATTCTGAGCATGTGCGGCGCGAGCGCGCACCCCACCAGCGGCACCGTCGAGGTGCTCGGCAGCCGGCTCGGCCGCGTCGACCTGCAGACACTGCGGCAGCGCATCGGGCACGTGGACCCGCGGCATCCCATCCGCTCGCCGATGACCGTCGAAGAGGTCGTACTCACCGGCTTCACCGGAACGGTCGACACCCCGTTGCGCTGGGAGCCCACAGCCGCCCAGATCTCCGCCGCGCGCGAGCGCATCGCGCAGGTGGGGCTGTTCGAGCGCCGCGAGGCGGTCTGGCCGACCATGTCGCAGGGCGAGCGCGGGCGCGCACTCATCGCGCGTGCGCTCGCCCCCGAACCGCAGCTGCTGCTGCTGGACGAGCCGACGACGGGGTTGGATGTCGCGGCCCGAGAGCAACTGCTCGAAACCGTCGACCATCTCTCGGTCGAGATGCCCGCACTCGCCTCGGTGCTGGTGACCCACCACCTCGAAGAGCTTCCCGAGAGCACCTCGCACGCGCTTCTGATCGGGCGCGGGCGCATCGTGGCCTCCGGCGCCATCCACGAGACCGTGACGACCGAGACGGTGACGCGCGCCTTCGAACACCCCATCGGCGTCGCGCACGACGACGGCCGGTGGAGCGCCCGCGCGCTGCGCGGCGCCACGCGGGCTCGGGCGTAGCCGCACCCGTGCCAGGGTTGTCTCATGCGACACAATCCTCTTTCCCGCACCGGCCGTGACGTCTCGGCCATCGGCCTCGGCACCTGGCAGCTCGGCGCAGACTGGGGTGCGGTGGGCGAAGACGACGCGCTCGCGGTGCTCGCGGCATCCGCCGACCACGGCGTGACCCTGTTCGACACCGCCGACGTCTACGGCGACGGGCGGTCGGAGTCGCTCATCGGCCGCTTCCTCGCCTCCCGTCCCGGCCACGCCGTCACCGTCGCCACGAAGATGGGCCGCCGCGTCGACCAGGCGCCCGAGAACTACACGCCCGAGAACTTCCGCGCGTGGACCGATCGCAGTCGCCGCAACCTCGGCGTCGACACCCTCGACCTCGTGCAGCTGCACTGCCCGCCGACGGCGGTCGTCGAAGACGATGCGACCTATCAGGCGCTCGACGCGCTCGTTGTCGACGGTGCGATCGCCGCGTACGGTGTTTCGGTCGAGACCTGCGCACAGGCCCTGGCCGTCATCGCGCACCCGGGCGTCACGAACGTGCAGATCATCCTCAACCCGTTCCGGCTGAAGCCTCTCGACGAGGTCCTGCCGGCGGCGCAGGCGGCGGGCGTCGCGATCTTCGCCCGCGTGCCGCTGGCCTCCGGGCTGCTGAGCGGCAAGTACACCGCGCAGACGACGTTCGCCCCCGACGACCACCGCAGCTTCAACCGGCACGGTGAGGCGTTCGATCGCGGCGAGACGTTCTCGGGCGTCGACTACGAGACCGGGCTGGATGCCGCGCGCGAACTCGCCGCGGCCCTGCCCGACGGGGTGAGCCTGCCCGCGGCATCCCTCGCCTGGATCGCCTCGCGGCCCGGTGTCACCGCCGTGATCCCCGGCGCCCGCAGCGTCGCGCAGGCCACCGCGAACGCCGAAGCCGGCACGCTGCTTGATGGCGGATTCGACCTCGACGCCTTCGACGCGGTCGTACGCGAGGTGTACGACCGGCGTCTGCGTGCCGACATCCACCCGCTCTGGTGACGATCAGGCCCCGCTCATCCCGACCACGCTGCGCAGGGTGTCGGTGAAGACGTCGGCGGCGGTGTGCCCGGCGGCGAAGTACTCGCGGATGGCGCGGGTCGCGGTCGGCATGCGCCGCTCGAACTCGGCGAGGTCGGGCGGGGCACTCGTGGGAGCCGGCGCCTGCTCCTCGAGCACATAGCCGACGGTGAAGCGCTCGACGGCGAGAACCCTGATGCGTGCGTCGCCCAGCGCCACGCCGCGGGCGACGAGGGCGGCCATCGCGGCGTCCGAGAACTCGGCGCGGGCGAAAGAGTCGCGTGCGCCCGCCACGACGCGGGCGCCGTCGCGGTGCGCACGCAGGGCGTCACGAAGCGCGGTGGATGCTGCGAACAGCCACGCGCGGTCGTCGACCGTGCCCGCAAGGGCCGGCAACGCGTCCAGCGCCGGCGCCATGATCTGGTCGGCCAGCGCCACCTGCAGCGCGTCCTTGTCGCGGATGTGCCAGTAGAGGGTCGAAGCCGTCACGCCGGTGCGCCGGGCGAGCGCGCGCATCGTGACCGCATCGAGTCCGTCGGCATCGAGCACTGCGAGCGCGGCCTCAACGACGGCATCCCGTGTCAGTGCCACTTGCACCCCTTGCCCCTCGCACGCGAACAGTGTGAGACACTGTAGCTCTCGAACAGCGTTCGAGAGGGAGAGGTGGGCCATGAAGGCAGCAGTCGTCGATCGTCGTGGTGGGGTTCCCGAGTACCGTGACGTGCCCGATCCGCGCCCGGCCGAGGGGCAGGCCGTGCTGCGCGTCGAGGCTGTCGCGGTCGAGAATGTCGATCGCGCCATCGTCGCCGGCACGCACTACACGGCGGCGCCGTTCCAGGCCGCGTTGCCGGCCGTCCCGTGCTTCGACGGTGTCGGGCGCACGGTCGACGGGACCCTGGTCGGGTTCGGCGGCCTCGAGCCGCCGCAGGGTGCACTCGCCGAGTACGTCGTGGTGCCCGAGGGACACTGGGCGCCCATTCCCGAGGGGATCGCGCCGGAGACGGCCGCGGCGCTGGCGACGGCGATCACGGGCATGAGCATGAAGACCGCGGCGAACCTGCAGTCCGGCGAGACGGTGCTCGTGCAGGGCGCCACCGGCGTCGCCGGCCGGCTCGCCGTGCAGACAGCGCGTCTTCTGGGTGCGGGGCGCGTCGTGGCGACGGGGCGGGATGCGGCGGCATTGGCTTCGCTTGCCGAGCTCGGCGCCCACGCGGTGATCGACACGAACATGTCCGATGAGGACCTTGTCCGCGCGTATCGCGACGCAGCGGGCGACGGATACGACGTGGTCGTCGACTTCCTCTGGGGGCGCCCGACGCGCGTGCTCTGCCAGGCGCTCACACCCGAGTCGTTCGCGATCGGGCGGCCGGTGCGCCTGGTGCAGGTGGGCGAGGCGGCGGGCGAGGCGTTCGAACTGCCGGCACGTGCGCTGCGCACGTCGGGGCTGGAGATCTACGGGGCTGCACGCAACCTCATGGACGGCATGGCCGACGCCTACGCGCAGGTCGTCGAGTGGGTGCGCGGCGGGCAGCTGATGATCGACGTCACGACGATGCCGCTGCGCGACATCGCCACCGCCTGGCAGCGCACCGATCTGCGCGGCTCACGGCTGGTCATCGTGCCCGATCACTCCGCATAGACGCCGCGCTCGAACGCGGCGACGCCGTCCTCGGCGATCGGATCGAAGAACGGCAGCAGCTGCGTCGCCCACACTGCGGCGACGCCCGACGTGCGGTCGATCCAGTAGAAGACGTTCGCCAGGCCCGCCCAGGTGAGCGCGCCGGCTCGCCGCCCGCCGACGACGTCATCCTCATTGCGCAGGAACGAGTACGCCCAGCTCTTGCGCGCGCCGGGGAAGAAATCCGCCTCGCGGGTGAGGGCGGGGATCGCCGAGGGCAGCGGCGTGACGACCACCCCCGGCGCACCCTCCGTCGCCCATGCGAGCGTCTCAGGACGCAGCACCCGCCCGCCGGGAGCGGATCCGTCGCCCAACCACACCCGCAGCAGCGCGAGCACGTCGGGCACGGTCGAGAACAGACCCTGCCCGCCCATGTCGAGTTCGGGGCGGTCGGGCGGCGACACCTTCGTCGCGACGATCGACCCGTCGCGCTGATGGCGGTACACGGGCAACAGCCGAGCACGCATCGCGGGCGTGACGTCGAACGACGTCGAGCGCATGCCGCACGGGGAATAGATGCGCTCGGCGAAGACATCGTCGAGCCGCTTGCCGCGCACGGCGGCGATGATCAGCCCCATCCAGTCCATCGACGTGCCGTAGGTCCAACGCTCGCCGGGGTCGTGCAGGAGCGGCGTCTGGATCGAGTCCCACAGGGGAGTGGGGGAGGGATGCCGCATCCGCTCGCGTGCGAGCAGCGCATAGCGCTTGTCGAACATGTCGTACGCGAGCCCCGATGTGTGCAGCAGCAGCATGCGCGGCGTGATGTCGCGCACCGGGGGACGTGTGCGCACCGTGCCGTCGTCACCGAGATCCTCGAGCACCTGCAGCGCGGCGATCTCAGGCACGTACTCGCGAGCCGGCGCGTCGAGGTCGATCAGGCCGTCTTCCACACACTGCAGGGCTGCGGTCGCGGTGAACGCCTTCGTCACCGAGTACAGGGCGATCACGGCGTCGGTCGCGGCACTGCTCGCGCGCAGGTACGCAGTCGAGTCGGGGTCGGTCACGCCGGCGATGACCAGAGGGGCTCCGGCGTCGACGGCGGAGTCGACGGCGGCGTCGAGTTGAGATTCGCGCACGTCCCCACTCTGCCATGTGCTTGACGGCATAGATGAGTTTCCTCTAATCTTCTTATGTGGGGACTGTGTCCGCGCGGGGCTCGACACCATGTCCGAGCCCTGCGCGAGATGCATACTCCGGCGCCACGGGCGGGGTAATCTGGCCTTTCTGAGACCGCCCCGGAGGACGCCCGTGATGCCCGCACCCGCGCTCGTCGTCGCGCTGGTGATCGTGGGTCTGATCGGCGTCGTCGTCGGCGCTCTCGTCAATGTCATCGTGACACGCGTGCCCGCGCAGGTGCCGCTGACCGGGGCGGTGCGGCCGCGAATCGTCGAGTTGGTGACGGGTGGCCTGTTCGTCGGGGTGACGGCATGGCTGCTCCACGCCGACATCGCCGGACAGGGTGTGGCCGGCGGGCGATCGGCGGTCGACTGGCTCGCGGCATCCCTCATCCTCCTCGCGTTCCTGTATCTCGCGGCTGCCGGCGTCGCGCTCGTGCTCATCGACCTCGACGTGCATCGGCTGCCCGACGCCCTCGTGCTGCCGTCCTACCCGATCGCGCTCGTGCTGCTCGGGGGCGCTTCGCTGCTCGGCGGCGACGGGGGTGCCGTCGTGCGCATGCTGCTCGGAGGTGCGCTGCTGTATCTGTTCTACGCGTTCCTCCGCTTCGTGCAGCCGGCGGGAATGGGCGGCGGCGACGTCAAGCTCGCGGGGGTGCTCGGCATGTATCTGGCGTGGATCGGCTGGCCGGCGCTCGTGATCGGGGCGTGTGCGGCCTTCCTGCTCGGCGGCGTCTTCAGCGTGCTGCTGCTCGTGTTCCGTCGCGCGACGGGGAAGACCCGCATCCCGTTCGGGCCGTGGATGATCGCAGGCGCGTGGATCGGCGTGATCGGCGGTCCCGCGCTGACCGCGTGGTCCGCGGGGCTCACCGATCTCGCGGTGTGACGACCCCGGGCGCCTCCGTCCGTGCGCGTCCACTCTGCGCCGCGCCGCGCCGACCCGAGCGATCCGCGACGGTCGCGGCTAGGGTGGCAGGCATGCGTGAGCTGGTGCGAAAGATCACCGCGTGGGCGCTGTCGCTCAGGCTGGTCCGCACGTACCTGCACTACAGCGAGCGGCACGGTCCGATGCTCGCCGAT
>Ga0164242_10002717_pt1 | contig 20417 bp, 16 predicted proteins | sample OricomgcompostMG_FD_108783 | JGI IMG/M metagenome (GOLD analysis project Ga0164242, IMG submission 108783) | Miracle-Growth compost microbial communities from Emeryville, California, USA - Original compost - Miracle growth compost (MG) ... | reverse complement strand
GTGGTGCGGCTGCCGCGGCTGTCCAACGTCACCGATGTCGACCCGCTGGCCGCCGAGCCGGGTGTCGCGGTGCAGCTCGTCACCGCGCCGGAGCAGCTCGACGGCGCCGACCTGGTGGTGCTGCCGGGCACCCGGGCCACCGTCAGTGACCTCGACTGGCTGCGCCGGACCGGCCTCGCCGACGCGATCGTGGCGCGGGCCGCGGCGGGGCGGCCCGTGCTCGGCATCTGCGGCGGACACCAGATGCTGGCGCGGACGATCGTCGACGACGTGGAGTCCAAGCGGGGCGTCGTCGACGGACTGGGGCTGCTGCCGACGGCGGTCGAGTTCGGTGGCGCGAAGGTGCTGGCCCGGCCGAGCGGGACGGCGCTGGGCGAGCGGGTCGACGGTTACGAGATCCACCACGGCGTGGTGCGGGTGGACGACGGCGCGACACCGTTCCTCGACGGTTGCGTGGCGGGCTCGGTGACCGGCACCACGTGGCACGGGATCTTCGAGGCGGACGGCTTCCGGCGGGCGTTCCTGCGCGACCTGGCCGCCCGCGTCGGCAAGGACGGCTTCGTCGGCGCGCCGGACGTGGTGTTCGCCGACGTGCGCCGGCGCCGGTTCGACGCGCTCGCCGACCTCGTCGCCGAACACCTGGACACCGGTGCCGTCACCGCGCTGATCGAGCACGGCGCGCCCCCCGGCCTGCCGGTGGTCAGATCAACGTTGACGGAGTGACCTGCACCGGGAACGGCCTGTGCAGCTCGACGGTCTCGCCCCCGGTCGCCGCCCCCGCGTCGACGTAGCGGCCGTCGACCAGATCCCACCCGACGATCGACGGCGCCACCGGGTCGACCACCCAGTAGGACAGCACGCCGGCGTCCTCGTACTTCGAGCGCTTGAGGACGAGGTCCTTACGGCGCGTCGACGGCGACAGCACCTCGACCGCGAGCTGCAGCGGCGTGGTGATGTTTTTGTACTCCACCTGGTCCTCGCGGATGACCAGCAGGTCCGGCTGCAGGGAGGTCCGATTGTCCGGTCGCCAGTCCAGCGGTGCGAACAGCACCTCGTGGTCGGCCGGGCAGGCCGCGTCGAGCACCTTGAACAGGCGTGCCGCCACCCGCTGATGCCCGAAGATCGGCGCCGGCGTCACGAGCAGCAGCCCGTCGAGCAGCTCGTACTGCAGCCCGTCGTCGGGCAGCCGGTCGAGGTCGTCGACCGTCCAGTCGTAGTCATGCGGCATCGCCGTCATAGCTGTCATGATGCCCCCACCGTCCTCGCGCGTCATCCGGCATCGGTCCAGGCTGCCATGGTGAGCCGCCTGTTTCGGCGTTGTCCACAGGGTGGATGTCAGCGGTCCTCGAGGTCGCCTTCGGTCTGCAGGTAGGCCTGCTTGAGCGCGTCCAGCAGCGCCGGGTCGGGGGAGTCCCACAACTTGCGCTCGGCGGCCTCCAGCAGCCGCTCGGTGATGCCGTGCAGCGCCCACGGGTTCGACTTCTCGAAGAACGCCCGGGTGTCGGGGTCGAGCACGTAGGACTGCGTCAACTTCTCGTACATCCAGTCCTGGACGACGCCGGCGGTGGCGTCGTAGCCGAACAGGTAGTCGACGGTGGCCGCGAGCTCGAACGCGCCCTTGTAGCCGTGCCGCTTCATCGCATCGATCCACCGCGGGTTGACGACGCGCGCGCGGAAGACGCGGTTCGTCTCCTCCTGCAGCGAGCGGGTCTTCACCGTGTCCGGCCGCGTCGAGTCGCCGATGTAGGCCCGCGGCGAGCGGCCGGTCAGCGCGCGGACGGTGGCGATCATGCCGCCGTGGTACTGGAAGTAGTCGTCGCTGTCGGCGATGTCGTGTTCGAGGGTGTCGGTGTTGTGCGCGGCGACCGCGATCCGCCGGTAGGACGACTCCATGTCGTTGCGCGCCTCGCGCCCGTCCAGGCCCCGGCCGTAGGCGAAGCCGCCCCACGCCGCGTACACCTCGGCGAGGTCGGCGTCGTCGCGCCAGTTGCGCGCGTCGATCAGCGGCAGCAGGCCCGCGCCGTACGCGCCCGGCTTCGAGCCGAAGATGCGGGTGGTGGCGCGGCGGTGGTCGCCGTGTGCGGTGAGGTCGTCGACGACGTGCGCGCGGACGAAGTTCTGTTCCGGTGGCTCGTCGAGGTCGGCCACCAGCCGCACCGCGTCGTCGAGCATGCCGACCACGTGCGGGAACGCGTCCCGGAAGAAGCCGCTGATCCGCACCGTCACGTCGATGCGTGGCCGGCCCAGCTCGTCCAGGCTGATCGGCTCCAGCGACGACACCCGCCGCGACGCCTCGTCCCACGCCGGCCGGACGCCGAGCAGCGCGAGGATCTCGGCCACGTCGTCGCCGGAGGTGCGCATCGCCGAGGTGCCCCAGATCGACAGGCCGACCGACGCCGGATACTCACCGGTGTCGGCGCGGTGCCGCTCGAGCAGCGAGTTGGCCATGGCCTGGCCGGTGTCCCAGGCGAGCCGCGACGGCACGGCGCGCGGGTCGACGGTGTAGAAGTTGCGGCCGGTCGGCAGCACGTTGACCAGCCCGCGCAGCGGGGAGCCGGACGGCCCGGCCGGGATGTACCCGCCGTCGAGCGCGTGCAGCACGTGGGTGATCTCGTGCGTGGTCTGCGCCAGCCGCGGCACAACCTCAGCGGCCGCGAATGCGAGGACGTCGGTGACGACGGACGAGGACGGGTCGCCGGCGCGCAACCAGCCTCGCTCCTTCGTCGCTCGGCGGCCAGGCCCATCCACGCTCGCCGGCGACCCGTCCTCGTCCGCCGCCGCTACCAGCGCAGCGATCGTTTCGGGGTCGGTGGGCCAGCCGGCGTCCTCCATGGCCTGGACGAGCGCGCGGGCCCGCGTCTCGACCTCGTCAGAATCGAGAGCACTGCTCTCGTCGTGCCCGAGCGCCTCACGCAGCCCGGGCAGCGCCTGTGCGGTGCCGCCCCACATCTGCCGGGCGCGCAGGATCGCGAGGACGAGGTTCACCCGCGCCGCGCCGGCCGGCGGCACACCGAGCACGTGCAGGCCGTCGCGGATCTGCGCGTCCTTGATCTCGCACAGCCAGCCGTCGACGTGCAGCAGGAAGTCGTCGAACTCGGCATCGTGCGGGCGGTCGTCGAGGCCGAGGTCGTGGTCGAGTTTCGCCGCCTGGATCAGCGTCCAGATCTGCGCGCGCACGGCCGGCAGCTTGGCCGGGTCCATCGCCGCGATGTTGGCGTGCTCGTCGAGCAGCTGCTCCAGGCGGGCGATGTCGCCGTAGCTCTCGGCGCGCGCCATCGGTGGCACCAGGTGGTCGACGATGGTGGCGTGCACGCGGCGCTTGGCCTGCGCGCCCTCACCCGGGTCGTTGACCAGGAACGGGTAGACGAGCGGGATGTCGCCGATGGCCGCGTCCGCGCCGCAGGCCGCCGACAGGCCGGCCGTCTTGCCGGGCAGCCACTCCAGGTTGCCGTGCTTGCCGACGTGCACCACCGCGTGCGCGCCGAACGTGTCGCGCACCCACCGGTACGCGGCGAGGTAGTGGTGCGACGGCGGCAGGTCCGGGTCGTGGTAGATCGCGACCGGGTTGGCACCGAACCCGCGCGGCGGCTGCACCATCACGACGACGTTCGCCGAGCGCAACGCGGCCAGCACGATGTCGCCGCCGTCGACGTAGTGCTCGCCCGGCGGCGGACCCCAGTGCTCGACGACCGACGCCTGCAGCGACGCGTCCAACGTGCCGAACCAGGCGGCGTAGTCCGCGCCGTTGATGCGCACCGGGTTGCCCTCGAGCTGCTCGGCGGTCAGCCACTGCTCGTCCTGCCCGCCGGCGGCGATCAGCGCGTGCATCAGCGCGTCGCCCTCGGTCGGCAGGTCCGAGCCCACGTCGTAGCCGGCGGCGCGCATCGCGGCGAGCAGCGCGATCGTCGACGCGGGCGTGTCCAGCCCGACCGCGTTGCCGATGCGCGCGTGCTTGGTGGGGTAGGCCGACAGCATCAGCACGATCCGCTTGACCCCGTTGGGCACGTGCCGCAGCTGCGCGTGTTTGACCGCGATGCCCGCCACCCGCGCCGCGCGTTCGGGGTCGGCGACGTAGCGGGTCAGCCCGTCCGCACCGACCTCCTTGAACGAGAACGGGACGGTGATGATCCGTCCGTCGAACTCCGGGATCGCGATCTGGTTGGCCGAGTCGAGCGGCGTGAGCCCGTCGTCGGAGGACACCCACTCCGCCCGGGAGGAGGTCAGGCACAGCCCCTGCAGGATCGGCACGTCCAGCGCGGCGAGGGCGCCGACGTCCCACTCCTCCTCGGCGCCGCCGGCCTGCACGGCGGCGGGGGTGGAGCCGCCGGAGGCCAGCACGGTGACCACGACCGCGTCGGCCGAGCCGAGCTCGTCGATCAGCTCGTCGGAGGCGGTGCGCAACGAGGAGCAGAAGATCGGGACGGGCCGCCCGCCTGCGGCCTCGATCGCGTCGCAGAGCGTGTGCACGAACCCGGTGTTGCCGGACAGCTCGTGCGCCCGGTAGTAGAGGACGGCGACGGCCGGCCCGGTGGCGTCGGACGAGCGGGCGAGGTGCCCCCACGACGGCATCGGCGCGGGCGCGTCGAAGCCGTGGCCGGTGAGCAGCACCGAGTCGGACAGGAACGCGTGCAGCTGCCGCAGGTTGGCCGGCCCGCCGTGCGCCAGGTACTCGTGCGCCTCGGCCACGACGCCGCCGGGCACGGTGGACAGCGCCATCAGCTCGGCGTCCGGGGCCTGCTCGCCGCCGAGGACCACCACCGGCAGCCCGCTGGCCAGCACGGCGCTCAGGCCGTCCTCCCACATCCGCCGGCCGCCGAGGATGCGCACGACGACGAGGTCCGCGTCGGCCAGGAACGCGGGGACGTCCTCGACGCGGTTGGGGTTGGCCAGCGTGTAGTCGGCACCGCTGGCGCGGGCGGACAACAGGTCGGTGTCGGACGTCGACAGCAGGACGATCACGCGCGCCAGCGTCTCACAACGCCGACCGGCGCCTGACCGGCTCCCGTAGCATCGCGCCGTGCCGACCACCCCTGCCACGCCCCGGCTGGCCGAGGACCGCTGCCCCGGTGTGCTGCGGCTGATCGAGGCGGCCGACGGGCTGCTCGCCCGGGTGCGGCTGCCCGGTGGGTTGCTCGGCGTCGGCGCCCTGGCGGCCCTGGCGGCCGCGACCGACGCGGTGGGCGACGGGCGCCTCGAGCTGACCTCCCGCGGCAACGTGCAGGTCCGCGGCATGACGGCCGACGGTGCGGACGAGCTCGCCCGGCTGGTCACCACCGCCGGTTTGCTGCCGACACCGGCCCGCGACCGGGTGCGCAACGTCCTCGCCTCGCCGCTGGCCGGCATCGACTCGGGCGCCGACCTGACCGACCTGGTGCGTGAACTGGACGCGCGGCTGCAGGCCGAGAGGGGGCTCGGCGAGCTGTCCGGCCGGTTCCTGTTGGGGCTGGACGACGGCCGCGGCGACATCGCCGCGCTGGCGCCGGACCTGCTCGCGGTGGTCCGCGACGACGGGGCGTGGGTGGAGGGTGCTGCCTGCGCGGTGACCGATGTCGTGCCGTTGCTCGTCGACGCCGCCCGCGCGTTCCTCGCCGCCCGCGTCGCGGTGGCGCCGGAGGCGTGGCGGATGGCCGATCACCCGGCGCTGCGGGCCGCCGTCCGCGAGCGCCTAGGCGGTGCGGACGTGGAGCTCCCGCCCCCGCCGACACCACCGCTGGGCCGGGTGACCCGCAGCGACGGGGGGGCGGCGCTGGTCGCCGCCGCGCCGCTGGGCCGGCTGACGTCGGAGCAGGCGCGCTGGCTCGCCGGCCACGCGACCGGCGAGCTGCGGGTCACACCGTGGCGCTCGGTCGTCGTGCCGCACGCGCCGGCCGCCGACCCCGGAGAGGTCGGGCTCGTCACCGACCCCACCTCGCCGTGGCGCACGGTCACCGCGTGCGCCGGCCGGCCCCGCTGCGGCTCGGCGCTGGCCGACGTCCAGGCCGACGCCGCGGCCGCGCTTGGCCGGTTCACCGGCCGCCGCGTGCACTGGGCCGGCTGCGACCGGTGCTGCGGGCGGACCACCGACGTCGAGGTCACCATGATCGCCACCACCGAGGGATACCGCATTGCCTGAGTACAGCTACGTCACCGACGGCGCGGAGATCTACCGCCGCTCGTTCGCGACGATCCGCGCCGAGGCCGACCTCGGCCGGTTCCCCGCGGACGTCAGCCGGGTCGTCGTCCGGATGATCCACGCCTGCGGCATGACCGACCTCGGCGACGACGTCGGCTACTCGCCCGGCGTCGTCGCCGCGGCGCGGGCGGCGCTCGACGCCGGCGCGCCGATCCTGTGCGACGCCCAGATGGTCGCCTCCGGCATCACCCGCCGGCGGCTGCCCGCCGCGAACGAGATCGTGTGCACGCTGTCCGACCCGTCGGTGCCCGGCATCGCCGAGCGCATCGGCAACACCCGCTCGGCCGCCGCGCTGGACCTGTGGCTGGACCGGTTGGGTGGCGCGGTGGTGGCCATCGGCAACGCGCCCACCGCGCTGTTCCGGCTGCTCGAACTGGTCCGCGACGGCGCGCCCCGCCCGGCCGTCGTGCTCGGCATCCCGGTCGGCTTCATCGGCGCCGCGGAGTCCAAGCAGGCGCTGGCCGGGTCCGGCCTCGAGCACCTCGTCGTGCACGGCCGGCGCGGCGGCAGCGCGATGACCGTCGCCGCCGTCAACGCGATCGCGAGCGACGCGGAGTGAGCGCCGAGCGAGCATCGCAGCGAGCGCTAGCGAGCGAGGAGCGGAACGAGGCGGCGATGAGCGCTCGCGCGAAGAGCGATCGATACAGGGGGACGCTGTACGGCGTGGGGCTGGGCCCGGGCGACCCGGAGCTCGTCACCGTCAAGGCGGCGCGGCTGATCGAGCGCGCCGAGGTGATCGCGTACCACTCGGCACGTCACGGGCGCTCGATCGCGCGGGCCATCGCCGAGCCCTACCTGCGTGCCGGGCAGATCGAGGAGCAGCTCGTCTACCCCGTCACGACCGAGAGCACTGCTCACCCAGGCGGGTACGCGGGCGCGATCGCCGACTTCTACGAGCAGGCCGCGGCCCGCTTGACCGCGCACCTCGACGCCGGGCGCGACGTCGTCCTGCTCGCCGAGGGCGACCCGCTGTTCTTCTCCAGCTACATGCACATGCACAAGCGGATCAGCGAGCGGTACGACACGGTCATCGTCCCGGGCGTCACGTCGGTCAGCGCGGCCGCGGCGGCGATCAAGACCCCGCTCGTCGAGGGCGACGACGTGCTCACCGTGCTGCCCGGCACCCTGCCGCCGGACCAGCTCGCCGAGCGGCTGCGCGGCACCGACGCCGCCGCCGTCATGAAGGTCAGCCGGCACTTCGCCGGCATCCAGGACGCACTCGAGCAGGCGGGCCGGCTCGACGACGCGTACTACGTCGAGCACGCCTCGCGCAGCACCCAGCGCGTCGCCCCGGTCGCCGCCGTCGACCCGGCGAGTGCGCCGTACATGGCGATCGTCATCGTCCCGGGCGGCGAGGCCGCCGGTGCGCCCCGGCGCGGGGCGCAACCCGCCGCCGCGCCGGGCCGCGTCGACGTCGTCGGTCTCGGCCCCGGCCCGCGCGACTGGCTCACCCCGCAGGCTCAGGCCGTGCTCGCGGCGGCCGACCACATCGTCGGCTACTCGACCTACGTGGCGCGCGTGCCGGCCAACAGCCGCCAGCAGCGGCACGCCAGCGACAACAAGGTCGAGTCCGAGCGCGCGGAGTTCGCCCTCGACCTCGCGCGGCGCGGGCACCGCGTGGCCGTCGTCTCCTCCGGCGACCCGGGCGTGTTCGCCATGGCGAGCGCCGTGATCGAGGCGGCCACCCAGCCCGGGTACGCGGGCGTGGAGGTCGCGATCGTCCCGGGCCTCACCGCGGCGCAGGCGGTGGCCGCGCAGGTCGGCGCGCCGCTGGGCCACGACTTCGCCACGATCTCGCTGTCCGACCGGCTCAAGCCGTGGTCGGTGGTCGCCGGGCGGATCGAGGCGGCGGCCGGCGCCGACCTCGTCGTGGCCATCTACAACCCGGCGTCGACGGAGCGTCGGCAGCAGGTGGCCGACGCGCGCGACCTGTTCCTGAAGCACCGGGCGCCGGCCACGCCGGTGGTGGTGGGCCGGGCGGTCGGCTCGCCGGAGCAGTCGGTGACGGTGACGACGCTGGCCGACCTGGACGTCGACGCGATCGACATGCGCACGCTGCTGATCGTCGGCTCGTCGCAGACCGTCGCGGTCGACGGCCGCGTCTACACCCCCCGGCGCTACCCGAGCAGCTGAGCCAGCACCGCCTCGACCGAGTCGCAGGCGCGCACGCCGTCCGGCAGCGGCGGCCGGTCGACCATCAGCACCGGCACGTGCAGCTCGCGGGCGGCGTCGAGCTTGGCCACCGTCAGTGTGCCGCCGCTGTCCTTGGTCACCAGCAGGCGCGCGTGGTGGCGTCGCAGCAGCGCCAGTTCACCAGCCAGGTCGTACGGGCCGCGGTCGAGCACCGGGGTGAACCGCGGCGGCGTGCGGCCGGCCGGGGGGTCGACCATCCGGGCTACGTAGTGGTGGCCGGCGTCGGCGGCGAAGACGGCCAGGTCGCGGCGCCCGGTGGTCAGCAGCACGGTGCCCGGCGGTGACGCGGCGACGTGCGCGGCGGCCGCCTCGATGGTGGGTACGCGCGTCCAGTCGTCGCCGGCGCGCGCCGTCCACCCCGGGCGGCGCAGCGCCACGAGCGGCACGCCGGTGACTGCCGCGGCCCGGGCCGCGTTCGCGCTGATCGCCGCGGCGAACGGGTGGGTGGCGTCGACCAGGTGGGTGACGGCGTGCGTCCGCAGGTGCCCGACCAGCCCGTCCACGCCTCCGAAGCCGCCGATCCGGACGTGGCCCACGGGCAGCCGCGGGTTGGTCACCCGGCCGGCGAGTGAGGAGGTGACCTCGACGCGCCGCTCGACCAGGGCCGCGGCGAGGGCGCGGGCCTCACCGGTCCCGCCGAGCAGCAGTACGCGCACGTCGGCGAGACTAGAGGCGTGCGCGAACTCCTCGTCATCGGCATCGGCACGGGCAACCCCGACCACGTCACCGTCGAGGCGGTGTCCGCGCTCAATGCGGCGGACGTATTCTTCGTCGTCGACAAGGGCGCCCAGAAGTCCGGGCTGCTCGCACTGCGGGAGGAGATCCTGCACCGGCACGTCCGCGACCAGGCCGGCTACCGCGTGGTCGAGATCCCCGACCCGCCCCGCGACCGCGACCCGGCCACCGGCGCGGCCTACCACGACGCCGTCGAGGGCTGGCACGAGGCGCGGGCGCGGCTGTTCGCCGAGGCGATCGCGCGGGAGCTCGGCGAGGACGGGGTGGGCGCCTTCCTCGTCTGGGGCGACCCGTCGCTCTACGACAGCACCCTGCGGGTCATCGACCGCATCCTCGCGCTCGGCACCGTGCAGTTCGAGCACCGCGTCATCGCCGGCATCACGTCGGTGCAGGCGCTCACCGCCGCCCACCGCATCCCGCTCAACCGGATCGGCGAGCAGATCGTCATCACGCCCGCCCGGCAGCTGACGCCGGAGGTCGGCAACGCCGTCGTCATGCTCGACCGCGGGTTCAGCGCGGCGGCCTACGACGGCCTCGACGTCTACTGGGGCGCCTACCTCGGCAGCCCGGACGAGGTGACGATCGCCGGCCGGCTGCCCGACGTCGGCCCGGAGATCGAGCGCACCCGGGCCGAGCTGCGCGAGCGGCACGGCTGGATCATGGACACCTACCTGCTGCGCCGCCCCTGACGCGCACTCAGCGGGCCCGCGTCGTCGAGTAGAGGTGGCTGTCGCGGAACCCCTCCGCGGCCAGCACCCGCCCGATCACGATCACCGCCGTGCGCCGGATGCCGGCCGCGCGCACCTGCTCGGCGATGTCCGCGAGCGTGCCGCGTAGCACCTGCTCCTCGGGCCGGCTGGCGTAGGCCACCACGGCCACCGGGCAGTCGGCCCCGTAGTGCGGCATGAGGTCGGCAACCACCTCGTCGACCCGCTGGACCGCCAGGTGCAGCACCAGCGTGGCGCGGGTGGCGCCGAGGCTCGCCAGCTCCTCCCCGGGCGGCATCGGGGTGGCCGAGTGGGCGATCCGGGTCAGCACCACCGTCTGCCCGACCGTCGGCACCGTCAGCTCGCGGCCGAGGGTGGCCGCCGCGGCGGCGTAGGCGGGGACGCCCGGCGTGATGTCGTAGGCGACGTCCGCGGCCTGCAGGCGGCGCACCTGCTCGGCCACCGCGCTGAACACCGACGGGTCGCCCGAGCACAGCCGCACCACCGACTGCCCGGTCAGCGCGGCCGTGACGAGCTCGGCGGTGATGGCGTCCAGGTCGAGGTCCGCGGTGTCGACGAGCCGGGCGTGCCGCGGGCAGTGGGCGAGCACCTCGCGGGGCACGAGCGAACCGGCGTACAGGCACACGTCGGCCGCGCGCAGCAGGTCGACGGCCCGGACGGTCAGCAGGTCGGCCGCACCCGGCCCCGCCCCCACGAAGTGCACTGTCATGCCGTCTTCCTCCAGGCCCACTGGGTCACGGCGCGCGCCGGGCGCCAGCCGGTGAACCCGCCGATCGGCCCGGCCCGCTCCACCGCGATCCGGGTCAGCGTGCCGCCCAACCGCTCGTGCCACGCCGCGAGCACCGACTCCGTCTGAACGGTCACGCCGTTCGCGACCAGCCGGCCCCCGGGCGCCAGCGCCGCCACGCAGGCGTCCAGCACACCGGGCACGCTGACCCCGCCCCCGACGAACACCGCGTCCGGCGCCGGCAGCCCGGCCAGCGCGCCCGGGGCCGATCCCGCCACCACCTGCAGCCCGGGCACGCCCAGTGCCTCGGCGTTGCGCGCGATCCGGGCGCGGCGGTCCGCCCGCGGCTCGACCGCGACCGCCCGCGAGGCGGGGTGCGTGCGCATCCACTCCACGGCCACCGAGCCGGAGCCGGCGCCGACGTCCCAGAGCAGCTGGCCCGGCACGGGCACCAGCGCGGCCAGGGCGAGCGCACGCACCTCACGCTTGGTGATCTGCCCGTCGTGGTCGAACGCGTCCTCAGGCAGGCCGGGCGTGCGGGGCAGCAGCGGCGCGCCCGGCGCGGCGGCGCAGTCGACGGCGACGATCGCCAGCCGGTCGTGCGGGCCGGGTGCGGTGGTCAGCCGCTCCGCCGGCCCGCCGAGGCGCTCGAGGACGGTGACGGCCGACGCCCCGAAGCCGCGGGCGTGGAGCAGCGCGCGCACCGCGTCGCCGGCGTGCTCGTCGCCGACCAGCACGAGCACGCGCCGCCCCGGCTGCAGCGCCGGGTGCAGTAGCGCCAGTGGCCGGCCCACCGCGGACACGACGTCGACGTCCTGCAGCGGCCAGCCCAGGCGGGCGCAGGCGAGCGACACCGACGACGGCGCCGGGTGCACCTCCACCCGCACGCCCAGCCGCAGCAGCGTCGAGCCGATACCGAAGAACATCGGGTCGCCGCTGGCCAGCACGGCCACCCCGGGCCCCGCGTCGTCGACGACCCGCCGCAAGGACGGCAGCAGCGGCACCGGCAGCTCGGCCCGGCGCGCCGTCACCGACCCGTCGAGCAGCGCGAGCTGGCGGGGTCCGCCGAGCACGGTGGCCGCCGCGCGCAGGATGTCGCGGGAGGCGTCCGGCAGGCCGGCCCAGCCGTCCGCGCCGATGCCCACCACCGAGACGGAGGGCGCGGCGGCATCCAGTGACACATCCCGCAGTCTGCCGCACGGGCGTCCGGCGCGATTGACCGCGTTGCCTGCGGACGGCTAGCTTGGGCGGGCACGTCGACGGCAGGAATCCGGTGTGAATCCGGAACGGTCGCGCCACTGTGAGCCGGTTAGTCCGGTGAGTCAGACACTGCGGCGACGGGCAGCCGGTCCACATCGACACGGGGCGCTGGATCCCCGTCAGGAGGCACAGACGATGAACGAGGCTTGCGGAGCGAACAGGGGCACAGCGCAGGCGGGTCCGCGCACCGAGCGCAGCGAGGTCTCGCGATGAGCAGCCCCGCCGCCGTCACCCGTCCGACCGTTGTCACGCCGGTCGTCATCTCCCTGCCGCGCACGGTTGTGCAGCTGGCCGTCGTGATGATCGTGGCGCTCGCCGTCTACTACTTCGTCGGCGTCGACGAGGGCATGACCTCGGTGTTCGGCAACTCGATGGACATTCACGAGTTCGTCCACGACGCCCGGCACTTCCTCGGCTTCCCCTGCCACTGACCGGCAGCGGACTCCCGAGCCATGGAGGGCAAGCTCATTCTCCGTGGCGTGCTGGCCGGTGCTTTCTCCGGCCTGCTCGCCTTCGTCTTCGCCCGGATCTTCGCCGAGCCGCAGATCCAGAAGGCCATGAACTACGAGTCGGCGCGTGACGCCGCGCAGGACGCGCTCGACAAGGCTTCCGGCATCGCGGTGCCGCCCGAGGGGCCGGACATCTTCAGCCGGACCATCCAGGCCAACGTCGGCATCGGCGTCGGCATGGTGGCGTTCGGCGCCGCGATGGGCGCGCTGTTCGCGATCGCGTACACGGTCTGCCTGGGCCGCGTCGGCCGGCTGCAGCCCAAGCCGCTGGCGTTGCTCGTCGCCCTGTTCGGACTGCTGGCGATGTACCTGGTGCCGTTCGTCAAGTACCCGGCCAACCCGCCGGCGATCGGGCACGAGGACACCATCCGCCAGCGCGGCGCCTACTACCTGATCATGGTGTTCTGCTCCGTCGTGTGCATCGTCGCGGCGGTGTGGCTGGGCAAGCGGCTCGCCGCGCGCTTCGGCAACTGGCTCGGCGCGGTGCTCGCGGGCATCGCCTTCCTGGTCGTCATCGGCGTGATCATGGCGCTCCTGCCCGACTTCGGCCACCTCGGCAACAACGTCGCCGACTACGGCAACCACACGACCGAGACGCCGCAGCCGCTGCGGGACAAGGCTGGCACGCTCGTGTTCCCGGGCTTCCCGGCCGACACGCTGTGGAACTTCCGCTTCTACTCGGTGGGCGCGCAGCTGATCCTGTGGGGCGTGCTCGGCCTGGTGTTCGCGCCGCTGGCCGAGCGGGTGCTGCGGCCGGCGATGCAGCCGGTCGAGGACGAGCCCGCGTTCGCCTGAGCCCCCGCGATCTTGTTGCGCCTGGCGGGTTGATCTTGTTGCGCCCGACGGGAGAGCCGATCTTGTCGCGTATGGCCTGTGTCTGTTCGGACACCGCGATCTTGTTGCGCCTGATGGGCCAGGGCGCGTCAGGCGCAACAAGATCGCGCGGCCACTGCTGATCTTGTTGCCGCGAATGGGCTGGGGCGTAGAAAGCGCAACAAGATCGCGCCGCTACAGCACGTCGCCGGGGTCAGAGCACGCAGTCCCCGCACGTGCCACCGCCGGGCACGCGGTAGAACAGGCAGCAGCTGGTGCGGCGGAAGAACCGCCCGTCGACGCCGAAGGCGCCCGCCCCGGCCAGCGGCCCGCTGGTCAGCAGCTGCGTCACGACCTCGCGGGGATCCAGCGCGAACGGCGTCGACGCCCGCAGCAGCATGCTGGCCGCGCCGGCCAGCGCCGAGGCCACGTTGCCCCACAGCACGGTCGGTGAGACGGCGGTGCCGTCGACGTCGGTGAACGCCTCGACGAGTGGCGCCACCAGCGGGGTCAGCACGCCGTCGCGCAGCGCCGCGGCCGCCCCGGCCGGCGAGGTCACGGCCACGCCGGTCACCCCGTCGAGTGTCAGCGGCACCGGCCCGCCCTCGACCCGCTGCCACCGCACGCCGGCGGCCGACACCGCGACCCCGGCCAGCGCCACCGCGGCCAGTGCGGGTGCGACCAGTCGCGAGGCCAGGCCCAGGAAGTGGATCGACGCGCAGGCCCGCAGCTCCAGCGCGGCCTCGTCGAGCCCGGTACGCGCCGCCAGCGTGGCCCGCACGGCCCGCACCCGCGCGGCGACGATGTCCGGACGGTCGAGCAGGTCGGCGAACGGCTCCCACGCTGGATCTGCTGACGCGTCCGCCGGTGCATCCGTGATGACGGCGAAGTACGGGCCCACCGCGGCCGCCCGCCGCAGGGCGGCGAGGGCGTCGGGGCTCGGCACCGGCCCAGCCTGCCACGGCCCGGTGTGAGACGATGCGCCCTGACGGCTGAGCGAGGAATCCGGTGCGACTCCGGGGCGGTCCCGCCACTGTGACCGTGGCTGTCGACAGTGCATGTCGACGGGCGCGGAAGCCAGGGCATCGGCAGCCGTGCCACCCGGGGTCCGACCGCGGTGGTCGACTCCGTTCGGTGGGCGCGGACACCCGCCGGGTGAGGGGCAGTGGTGCCGGAGTTCCCGTTCAGCGCGGTCGTCGCGATGGACGACATGCGGCTGGCGCTCGTCCTCAACGCGGTGTCGCCGGCCATCGGCGGCGTGCTCGTCCGCGGCGAGAAGGGCACTGCGAAGTCCACCGCCGTGCGGGCGCTGACCGCGGTGCTGCCGCCGGTCGACGTCGTCGCCGGCTGCCGCTTCTCCTGCGACCCCGCCACCCCCGACCCGCGCTGTCCCGACGGCCCGCACCTGCACCCGCGCACCGAGCATCGCCCGGCCCGGCTCGTCGAGCTGCCGGTCGGCGCGGGCGAGGACCGGCTCACCGGCTCGCTCGACGTCGAGAAGGCGCTCACCGAGGGCGTCACGCACTTCCAGCCCGGCCTGCTCGCGGCGGCCCACCGCGGCGTGCTCTACGTCGACGAGGTCAATCTGCTGCACGACCACCTCGTCGACCTGCTGCTCGACGCCGCCGCACTCGGCACGTCCTACGTGGAGCGTGACGGGGTGTCGGTGCGCCACGCGGCCCGGTTCCTGCTCGTCGGCACGATGAACCCGGAGGAGGGTGAGCTGCGGCCCCAGCTGCTCGACCGCTTCGGGCTCACCGTCGAGGTCGCGGCGCCGCGGGAGCCGTCGCTGCGCGCCCAGGTGGTGCGCCGGCGTCTTGCCTTCGACGCCGATCCGGAGGCGTTCGCGGCCGACTACGCCAAGGACGAGGCGGGTTTGGCGGCCGACATCGCCGCGGCCCGCGAGCTGCTGCCCGACGTCGTGCTCGGCGACGCCGCGCTGGAGCAGATCGCCGCCGTGTGCGCGGCCTTCGACGTCGACGGCCTGCGCGCGGACATCGTCACCGCCCGCACGGCCGTGGCCCACGCCGCCTGGCACGGCCGGATGGCGGTGACCACCGAGGACGTGCGCGCCGCGGCCCGCCTCGCGCTGCCGCACCGCCGCCGCCGCAACCCGTTCGACGCGCCCGGCCTCGACGAGGACACCCTCGACCGCGCGCTGGACGAGGCGACCCCGCCCGACGACCCGACCCCGCCCGACGACCCGACCCCGCCCGATGGACCGACCCCCCCGGACGACGGGCCTGACGGCGGCGCCCCGGAGCCGGCGGACGCCGCCGAGCAGGAGGCGGCCGCCGAGCAGCCCCAGCCCGCGCCGTCCCCGCCCCCGACGCAGTCAGCGCGCGGCCCGGCCGAGGACTCGACGCAGGACGACACCACCGGCGCACCAGGTGACCGCGCCGACGTCGCCGCCCCGGCCGACCCGTTCCGCGCCCGCCGCCTTGAGGTCCCCGGGCTGGGCGAGGGCGCGGCCGGTCGCCGCTCCCGCGCCGAGACGCAGGCCGGCCGCACCACCGGCGCCCGCACACCGGAGGGCCGCGTCCGGCACCTGCACGTCACCGCCACGCTCACCGCCGCGGCGCCGCACCAGCACGCCCGCGGGCGCCGCGCGCCCGGCCTCGTCCTGCACCGCGACGACCTGCGCGAGACCCGGCGTGAGGGCCGCGAGTCCAACCTCGTGCTGTTCGTGGTCGACGCCAGCGGCTCGATGGCCGCACGCAAGCGGATGAGCGCGGTCAAGGGAGCAGTGCTCTCGCTACTGCTCGACGCCTACCAGCGCCGCGACAAGGTCGGCCTGATCGCGTTCCGCGGTGTCGGCGCGGAGCTGCTGCTGCCGCCCACGTCGTCCGTCGAGGCCGCCGCGGCCCGGCTGCAGACGCTGCCCACCGGCGGCCGCACGCCGCTCGAGGCCGGCCTGCTCGAAGCCCAGCAGACGCTGGCCCGCGAACGCCTGCGCGACCCCCGCCGCCGCCCGCTGCTCGTCGTTGTCACCGACGGCCGGCACACCCACGGCCGCTCGCCCGAGCGGGCCGCGCTGCTGCTGCGCCGCGACCAGGTGTCGGCCGTCGTCGTCGACTGCGAGTCCGGGCCGGTGCGGCTGGGGCTGGCCGCCGGCCTGGCCGCCACGCTCGGCGGGCGGTGCCTGCAGCTCGGCGAGTTGCACGCCGGCGAGCTGGCCGACACCGTCCGCGCCGCCCGGAAGGACGCCGCCTGATGCCGCAGGGCGTACCCAGCTCCGTCCCCGACGACGGCCTCACCACCCGCCAGCGGCGCAACCGGCCGCTGCTCGTCGTGCACACCGGCGACATGAAGGGCAAGTCGACCGCCGCGTTCGGGCTCGCGCTGCGCGCCTGGAACCAGGGGTGGGGCGTCGGCGTCTACCAGTTCGTCAAGAGCGCCAAGTGGAAGGTCGGCGAGGAGGCCGCGTTCCTCGCGCTCGGCCGGCTGCACGAGCAGACCGGCGAGGGCGGCCCGGTCGCGTGGCACAAGATGGGCGAGGGTTGGTCGTGGATCCAGCGCGGGCCCTCCGAGGACCACGCCGAGAACGCCCGCGAGGGGTGGCAGCAGATCAAGCGTGACCTCGCCGCCGAGCGTTTCGGCTGCTACGTGCTCGACGAGTTCACCTACCCGATCAACTGGGGCTGGATCGACGTCCAGGACGTCGTCGACACGCTGCGCGAGCGGCCCGGACACCAGCACGTGATCATCACCGGGCGGCGCGCACCGCAGCCACTGGTCGACGCCGCCGACCTGGTCGTCGAGATGACCAAGATCAAGCACCCGATGGACGCCGGGCAGAAGGGCCAGCGAGGCATCGAATGGTGAATGTGCGGACGGTGACGATCCCGCGGGTGGTCGTCTCGGCGCCCGCCTCCGGGCAGGGCAAGACCTCGGTGGCGACGGGCCTGCTCGCCGCGTTCCGCGCGCGGGGCGCGACCGTGTCGCCGCACAAGGTCGGCCCGGACTACATCGACCCCGGCTACCACACGCTCGCCGCGGGCCGGCCCGGCCGCAACCTCGATCCGTGGCTGGTCGGGCAGGAGCGGCTCGTCGGGCTGTTCGCCCACGGCGCCACCACGCCGACGGTGGCCGACCTCGCCGTCATCGAAGGTGTGATGGGGCTGTTCGACGGCCGCTCACCGGACTCCGACTTCGCCTCGACGGCGCACGTCGCGCGGGTGCTGCAGGCGCCCGTCGTCCTGGTCGTCGACGCCTCCGGGATGGCCCGTTCGGTGGCGGCGCTCGTGCACGGCTTCCTGACCTACGACCCGGCCGTGCGGCTGGGCGGGGTGATCCTCAACCAGGTCGGCTCGCCACGGCACGCCGACCTGCTGCGGGAGGCGCTGGCCCCGATGGGGGTGCCGGTGCTCGGCGCGATCGAGCGGCGCGAGTCGCTGGCCGTCCCGTCCCGCCACCTCGGGCTGATCCCGGCCGCCGAGCGGTCCGCCGATGCGCAGGCGGTGGTCGACGAGCTCGCCGCGGTGGTGGCCGCCTCGGTGGACCTGGACGCCGTCGAACAGCTGGCCCGGTCGGCGCCGCCGCTGACGGTCGACGCATCGCCCGTGCCGCCGGCGGCTGCGGCGTCGGTCGCGGTCGCGGTCGCGGCCGGGCCCGCCTTCACGTTCGGGTACGCCGAGCACCCGGAGCTGCTGGCCGCCGCCGGTGCCGAGGTGGTGCCGTTCGACCCGACCCGCGACGAGCACCTGCCCGACGGGGTCGACGGCCTGGTCGTGGGCGGCGGCTTCCCGGAGGTGCACGCCGCGGACCTCGCGGCCAACGCCACGCTCCGTTGCGAGATCACTGCTCTCGTCAGCCGCGGCGCGCCGGTCGCCGCCGAGTGCGCCGGCCTGCTCTACCTCGCCCGCACGCTCGACGGGCACGCCATGTGCGGGGTGCTCGACGCCGACGCGCGGATGACGGGCCGGCTCACGCTCGGCTACCGCGAGGCCGTCGCGCCCACCGACTCGGTGCTCGCCGCCGCCGGCACGCGGGTACACGGACACGAGTTCCACCGCACGGTGTGCGAGCCGGCCGCTTCTGGTGAGCCGGGCGCTTCTGGAGAACCGGGCGCTTCTGGAGAACCGGGTGCGTCGGGTGAGCCGGGTGCGTCAGGCCCGGCGTGGCAGTGGCGCGGCCCCGACGGCGCGGGTGGCGCCGTGGTGTCGGAAGGGTTCGTCCGCGGCTCGGTGCACGCCTCCTACCTGCACCTGAACTGGGCGGGCACGCCGTCGATCGCCCCGCGGTTCGTCGCCGCCTGCCGGGCCGCCCGGACGGCATCGTCATGAGCACCCAGCAGCCGATCTTGTTGCCCCAGGGGGACGATGACGCACCCGGGGCAACAAGATTGCCGGACGACGACCTGCGTCACCACGGCGACGTCGACGCCGCGCCCGGGCTGGTCGATCTCGCGGTCAACGTCCGGCAGGCGCCGCACCCGGCCTGGCTGCGCGCCGCCATCGCCGCCGCCGACCTGACGCGCTATCCGGAGCAGACGGCCGCCCGCGGGGCCGTCGCCGCGCACCACCACCGGCCCGCCGCGCAGGTACTGCTCACCGCCGGCTCGGCCGAGGCGTTCGTGCTGCTGGCTCGCACGCTGCGCCCGCGCCACGCCGTCGTGGTGCACCCGCAGTTCACCGAGCCCGAGCTTGCGCTGCGCGCGGCCGGTCACGTCGTCGACCGCGTCGTCCTGCCGCCGCCGTACCTGCTCGACCCGGCGCTCGTGCCGGCCGACGCCGACCTCGTCGTCGTGGGCAACCCGACCAACCCGACCTCCGTCCTGCACCCCGCCGCCACGATCCGCGCGCTGGCCCGCCCGGGCCGCACGCTCGTCGTCGACGAGGCGTTCATGGACGTGACTCCGGGGGAGACGCAGTCTGTGAGCACTGCTCTCGACGTGCCCGGTCTGGTCGTCGTCCGCAGCCTGACCAAGACGTGGGCGCTCGCCGGGCTGCGGGCGGGTTACCTGCTCGCCGACGCCGCGACGGTCGACGCGCTGGCGGCCGCACAGCCGCACTGGCCGGTGTCCGCGCCCGCGCTCGCCGCCACCGTCGCGTGCATGTCCGAGGCCGCCCGGGCCGACGTCGCCGCCTGGCTGCCGCGCCTGGCCGCCGACCGAGCGCACCTGCTCGCCGCGCTCGCCGATGCTCCCGGGGTGGCGGTGCAGGCCGAGCCGCAGGCCCCGTTCGTGCTGCTGCGAGCAGAGCGCCCGGAGCTGTGGAATCCCTTACGGGACAGGGGTTTCGCCGTCCGTCGCGGTGACACGTTCCCCGGTCTGGACGCCCACCACCTGCGTGTCGCGGTCCGCGACCGCACCGTCACCGACGCCGTCGTCGCCGCACTCACGGAGCTCGCCGCATGAACCTCCAGGACGCCATCACCGGGCGCCGCGACGTCCGCAGCGGCTTCACCCTCGAGCCGGTCGACGACGCCGCGCTGACCCGCGTGCTCGCCGCCGCGCACCATGCGCCGAGCGTCGGGTTCTCCCAGCCGTGGGACTTCCTCGTCATCCGCGACCAGGCCACCCGCGAGCGCGTCCGCCGGCTCGTCCACCGCGACCGCGACCGCTACGCCGCATCGCTGCCCGCCGCCCGCCGAGCCGCGTTCGCCGAGCTGAAGGTCGAGGCCATCCTCGAGACGCCGGTCAACGTCGTCGTCACCAGCGACGCCACCCGCGGCGGGCGGCACGTGCTCGGCCGCCGCACCCAGCCGCAGATGGCCGCCTTCTCCACCGCGTGCGCCGTGCAGAACCTGTGGCTCGCCGCGCGCGCCGAGCAGCTCGGGGTCGGCTGGGTCAGCTTCTTCGACGAGCGTGAGCTGGCCGCCGAGCTCGGCCTGCCCCCGCACGTCGAGATCGTGGCGTACCTGTGCGTCGGGCACGTCGAGGCGTTCGCCGACGAGCCCGAGCTCGCCACGGCAGGATGGGCCCGGCGGCGTCCGCTGCCGTGGGCGGTGCACCAGGAGCGGTGGGGCGAACGCGCTCTGCCCGGAGGCGAGGCGACCAACGTGCTGGACGAGACGATCGCGGCGATCGCGCCGCTGGACGCCGCGGCGCTGGCCGCGGCCAGCGAGCGGCAGGGCCGGCTGACCAAGCCGCCCGGTGCGCTGGGCGTGCTGGAGGACGTGTCGGTGCAGCTGGCCGGGCTGGCCGGGCAGTGCCCGCCGCCGCTGCCCGAGCCCGCCGCCGTCGCGGTGTTCGCCGGTGACCACGGCGTGCACGCGCAGGGTGTCACGCCGTGGCCGCAGGAGGTCACCGCGCAGATGGTCGGCAACTTCCTCGCCGG
>Ga0164242_10002716_pt1 | contig 20421 bp, 16 predicted proteins | sample OricomgcompostMG_FD_108783 | JGI IMG/M metagenome (GOLD analysis project Ga0164242, IMG submission 108783) | Miracle-Growth compost microbial communities from Emeryville, California, USA - Original compost - Miracle growth compost (MG) ... | reverse complement strand
GGGGCACGAGGATTTTTCCGAGGACACCTATCGCACGCTGACCGCGGTCGATTCGGCGGTGATGGTGATCGACGCGGCGCGCGGCATCGAGGCGCAGACGCGCAAGCTGTTCGAGGTGTGCCGATTGCGCAGCGTGCCGATCATCACCTTCGTCAACAAGGTCGATCGCGAGGGCCGCGCGCCGTTCGAGCTGCTCGACGAGATCGCCGACGTGCTGGCGCTCGACGTCGCGCCGATGAGCTGGCCGGTCGGCATGGGCGGCACCTTCGAGGGCGTGTACGACATCGCACAGGATCGCGTGGCACGCCCCGAGGGGCCGAGCCGCGAATTCCTCGGCAAGGTCGAGGATGCACCGCCGCTGCCCGAGGAGGTGCGCGAGGAAGTCGAGCTGGCCGGCGCCGGCTATGCCGCGTTCGACGCGGCAGCGTATCGCCACGGCGACCTGACGCCGGTCTATTTCGGCTCGGCGCTCAAGGATTTCGGCGTCGCCGAGCTGATCGACGCGCTCGCCCGCTTCGCGCCGGGGCCGCGCCCGCAACCGGCCGAGCCGGCGCCGGTCTCGCCTGAAGGCGACGAGGTCACCGGCTTCGTCTTCAAGGTGCAGGCCAATATGGACCCGCAGCACCGCGACCGAATCGCCTTCATGCGGCTGTGCTCGGGCACGTTTCGGCGCGGCATGAAGCTGACGCCGACCGGCCATGGCAAGCCGATCGCGGTCCACTCGCCGATCCTGTTCTTCGCGCAGCAGCGCGAGCTGGCTGATGAGGCCTATCCCGGCGATATCATCGGCATTCCCAACCACGGCACGCTGCGCGTCGGCGATACGCTGAGCGAGCGCGCCGACGTGCGCTTCACCGGCCTGCCCAATTTCGCGCCCGAAATCCTGCGCCGCGTCGTACTAAAGGACCCGACCAAGACCAAGCAGTTGAGGAAAGCGCTCGACGATATGGCCGAGGAGGGGGTGACTCAGGTCTTCTATCCCGAGATCGGCTCGAACTGGGTGATCGGCGTGGTCGGCCAGCTCCAGCTCGATGTGCTGGTCAGCCGGCTGGATGCCGAATACAAGGTCGCGGCGGGGCTGGAGATGGCGCCGTTCGAGACCGCGCGCTGGGTGTCGGCAGACGATCCCGCCGATCTCAAGGCGTTCGCCGACCTCAACCGCGCGGCGATGGCCAAGGATCGCGACGGCAACCCGGTGTTCATGGCCAAGACCGCGTGGGAGGTCGGCTATGTCGCCGAGCGCTATCCCAAGGTGCGCTTCATGGCGACGCGGGAACGGTAGGCGTTTTCTGGGTTAGGCCGCACCGGCCCGCTCCCCCACCCGACCTCCCAACGGCAGTATCATATGGGAGGTCGGGTGGGGGAGCGGGCCGGTGCGGCGCTCGATCAAGAATGCCACCCCCGCCGCAGCGGCTTGACCGCGAGCAGCATCAGCACCGCCGCGACCAAATAGAAGCCGAGGCACAGGATCGCGGCATCGCGCAACGCATCGGCGCCGCGGGTGGCGGTCATCGCGTCGGACAGGCGGCCCATCAGCCACGGGCCGATGCCCAGCCCGATCAGATTGTTGATGAGCAGGAAGCTCGCCGAGGCGGTGGCGCGCATGTGCTGCGGCACGAGATGCTGGACGGCGGTCGTCACCGGGCCGAGCCACAGGATGTTGAGCGCGTTGGGGACGAGCAGCAGCACCCAGGCGAGCGTCGGCGAGCCGGCCGACAGTAGCCCTGCGGCGAAAGTCGGCGCGGTGATCAGCCAGGCGATCGCCGGGAGTTTGGCGTACCAGCCGTGATCGCCCGGGCCGAGCCTGTCGGCGAACCAGCCGCCGGCGAACACCCCGATCGTCCCGCCGATCAGCAGCAGCGAACCCATGAACTGGCCGGTGGTGATGAGATCGAAATGGAAGCTGCGCACCAGCACCGATGGCGTCCACAACGCGAGGCCATAGCCGGTCAGCGAACTGCACCCGGCGGCGACCGCCATCAGCCAGAAGGCTGGTTTGCGCGCGAGCAACGGAAACACGGTGGCGAGCGGCGCAGCTTCGGCCGGCGCTGCCTTCCGCGGCACGTCGCGGACGATCAGGCGGAACAGGGGCGCGATGACGATCCCGGCGAGCCCGACCGCATAGAAGGCGGTGCGCCACTCGACCGCCGAGGCGATATAGGCGCCGAGCAGCGTGCCGCCGGCAAGCCCGACGGGAATGCCGAGCGAATAGATGGCGAGCGCCCGAGCGCGGCTCTGCGGCGGGAAATAATCGGCGATCAACGCATAGGACGGCGCCACCCCGCCCGCCTCGCCGACTCCGACGCCGAGGCGATAGAGGAACAATTGCCCGACTCCCATCGCGGTGCCGCACAGGGCGGTGAAGCCGCTCCACACCACGAGGCTGCCGGTGATCACCCACGATCGGCTGGTGCGATCGGCGAGATAGGCGAGCGGTACGCCGAGCACCGAATAGAGCATCGCAAAGGCGAGCCCGCCGACCGCGCCGAACTCGGCGTCGGAAAGGTGCAGGTCGGCCTTGATCGCCGGCGCCAGGATGCCGAGGATCTGCCGGTCGAGGAAGTTGAAGGTGTAGACGAGAAGCAGCATCGCCAGCACCAGCCGGCGATAGGCGGGGGTGGTGAGTGGCGTGGTCATTCTGCTCATCGTCCCCTCCAAACGCCAACGTCACCCCGGCGAAGGCCGGGGTCCATGTCTGTCTCGATCTACCGGACCGATCGCCCGATCGCCACAGACATGGATGCCAGCCTGCGCTGGCATGACAGATACGTCAGAACTTCGCCGTCGCGGTCAGCAGCACCTGGCGCGGATTGCCGTAGAAGGCGTCCGCCACGCCGTGCAGGCCGAGCGTCGACTTGTACGTGCCGTCGGGATTCTGCGAGACGTAATTGTAGCCCGCGATGATGTAGTGCTTGTTGAGGATGTTCTTGGCATGGACACCGATCGAATAGCGGTCGTCGCCGAAGCTGTAGGTGACGTTGGCGTCCCATAGCGCGAAACCGGGCTGGTCGAGCCACGGGATCGGCGACTGGAACTGATAGGTCTTGCTGCGGTACGAAACCGTGGTCGAAAGGTCGAGCCGGTTCGCGCCGACCGGCAGCGTCGCGCCGAGCGTGCCCGACAGCGTCCATTTGGGCGTGTTCTGGAAGACCTGGGTCTTGTGGACGTCGTTGCCGAAGGCGTCGATGAACTTGTTGAACCTGGCGTCGATATAGCCCGCGGTCGCGGCAAGATTGATGCTCGATCCCGGCCCGGCGAAGTTGCGCGCCAGCACCGCGTTGCCCTCGAACTCCACGCCCTTCATCCTGGCCTTGGCGGCGTTGGTGGTGATGCCGATGAAGGTGTCGTTGATGCCGTCGCCGTTGGTGTCGTAGCCGATCGAACCGGGAATCTGCACGTCCTTGTAATCGGCGTAGAAGCCGTCGAGCGCGAAGGTCAGCCGGCGATCGAGCAGCGATGCCTTCCAGCCGATCTCGTAGCTGTCGACGTGCTCGGGTTTGAATAGAAGGAAATTGTAGATTTCCTGATATTCGTGGATACCGTCGTGGTTGGTGTCAGGCGCGGCGACCGCGCTGCCGCGCGGATCGAACCCACCGCCCTTGAAGCCCTGCGAATAGCTCGCGTAGAACAGATTGTCCGGGGTCGCCTGGAAGTTGAGCGAGACGCGCGGCGTGAATCGGCGGAACAGCGCCCGCCCGCGGAAATCGGTATCGGTGACGATCGGAATCGCGGTGCCGCCGAACTCGGGCGAGGTGCCGCCGATCTTGGTCTGCTTGATGATGTGCGACTTGCGTTCGTCCCAGGTGTAGCGGCCGCCGACCTCGAGGCTCAGCCGGTCGGTGAAATTATAGGTGAAGTCGCCATAGAAGGACGAGGTGTTGGTCCGCACGTCGCCCGCCGTATAGGCGTTGAGCCCGGGCAGCCCGATCAGGTCGCCGGTCGGGAACAGCAACACGTCGAACGCGGTCGAGGCGTCGGCGTCGAGGTAATAATAGCCGAAGATGCCGTTCAACTTGCGGCTCGAATAGAGCAGCTGGAATTCCTGGCTGATCTGCTCGTTGCGATAGACCGCGGGCACGTCGACATCGGCGGTCGGCCCTGAATCGAAATCGATCGGGGTGTACGAGCGGTCCTTGCGCCAGGCGCTGATGCTCTTGATCGTGACGTGGTCGGAAAGCTCGGCCTGCGCTGTCATGGCGAGGCCGCCGGCCCACACGTCCTCCTTCGGATTGTCGAGCCCTGCCTCGGTATCATAGACGTTCTTGAGCGGCGGCTCGCCGGTCACGAAGTCGGGGAAGATGCGGTGGCCGTTGCGCGGGTTCGACTTGTCGTGGGTATAATCGCCGGTGATGCGGACGAAGGTGTTGCTGTCGGCATGGCCCATCTCGATCGTGCCGCGCGCCGCCCACAGATTCTTGTTGTAATTGTCGATGCCGAGATAGGTGTTGCGGCCGAAGCCGTCATGGCTGAGGCGGGCGACCGAGGCGCCGACGCGGAACATGTCGCTGATCGGCGTGCTGACGGTGATGACGCCGTCGGCCTCGTTGTAGCTGCCGTAGGTCGCCTTGACCTTGACCTCGGGATGATCGGGCAGCCGCGCGGTCACGTACTTGATCGCGCCGCCGATCGTGTTGCGGCCGTAGAGTGTGCCCTGCGGCCCGCGCAGCACCTCGATCCGCTGCACATCGTAGATGTCGAGCAGCGCCGCCTGCGGGCGGTTCAGATAGACATCGTCGATGTAGATGCCGACGCCCGATTCGAACCCCGGCACCGGATCCTGCTGGCCGACGCCGCGGATGAAGGCGGTGATCGTCGAGTTGGTGCCGCGCGACGGCGTCAGCGTGATATTGGGGGTGGTGCGTTCGAGATCGCCGAGATCGGTCGCGCCCTGCTTCTGGAGCTGATCGCCGGTGAACGCGGTGACGGCGATCGGCGTGTTGAGCAGCCGCTCGCTGCGGCGGCGAGCGGTGACGACGATGTCGCCGGTGCCGCTGGCGTCGGTGGGCTGCGCCGCGGCCTGATCCTGCGGCGGTGCGGCAGCGGTCTGGTCCTGCGCGACGGCCGGCATGGCGGTGAACGCAAGCAGGGCAGCCCCGGACGAAAGCAGCGCGCGGGCGCACATCAGGCGTGACATCGTGTCGATCCTCCCCTTTTGTGGCACATCCCGTTGGGGTTGTGCGGCAGTTGGCGACGCTATACTGAAACCTGAACCGGGTTTCAACTTTATCGATGCGGGGAGGATGACGATGACCGATCAGCGTGTCCCCAAGGCCACGATCGCAGCGGCAATCGCAAGCGACGGGAAGGCGCCGCGCACCGAGCGCGGCCGCAAGACGCTGCGCGCGATCCTCGATGCGGCGGCAGCCGAGTTCGGCGAGAAGGGCTTTCACGAAGGCTCGATCAGCGGGATCACCCGACGGGCCGGCGTCGCGCTGGGCAGCTTCTACACCTATTTCGATTCGAAGGACGCGGTGTTCCGCGCTTTGGTCCGCGACATGTCGGCCCAGGTCCGCGATCGAGTCGCCCCGGCGCTCGCCGCCGCGCCCGACCAGCTTTCCGCCGAGCGTGCCGGGCTGCTCGAATTCCTCGATTTCGTCCGCGACCACAAGGAGATCTACCGGATCATCGACGAGGCCGAGTTCGTCGATCCCGACAGTTTCCGCGCGCATTACACGACCACCGCCGAGCGTATCGCGCAGCGGCTGCAGGCAGCGGCGGCGCGCGGCGAGCTGCGCGCCGACGTGTCCGAGGTCCATGCCTGGGCGATCATGGGGATGAACGTGTTCCTTGGCCTTCGCTACGGCGTGTGGGAGACCGACCGGCCGGTCGCCGAGATCGTCGATCCGATCGCCGAGATGCTCGCGCGCGGCCTGGCGGCGCGATGAGCGCCGGGCTCGACCGCTTCGTCGACGCGCAGCGCGACAGCTACCCGGCCGCGCTCGCCGAGCTCGAGGCCGGCGCCAAGCGCAGTCACTGGATGTGGTTCGTCTTCCCGCAGATCGCCGGCCTCGGCCGCAGCGAAACCGCGCGCTTCTACGCCATCCGCAACATGGCAGAGGCGCGCGCCTACCTCGCTCACCCGCTGCTCGGGCCCCGGCTTGTCGAGGCGACCGAGGCCTTGCTGACCCATGCCGACCGCGGCGCCGAATCGATTCTCGGCCCGATCGACGCGATGAAGCTCGCCTCGTCGATGACCCTGTTCGAAGCCGCCGCCGGCGACGGGACGCGGGCACTGCCGTTCGTGCGCTGCCTCGACGCCTTTTTCGCCGGCCGCCGCGATGCCGCTACGCTCAACCGTCTGTAAAACACGACGAATAGAACCATTTCGGAGCAAATCCGCCCCAAATCCCGATGTCTTGTGCTACCGGCTGTGGCGAGCGGGAGTACCAGATGACCAGAACGCGCGCGATCGCGTTTTTTCTAGACGCAGCCGTCAACGGCGAGGACGATCGACGGCAGCGGCGCGACGACGAGCCCCCGCTGACGCCGCACAAGACATCCGACAACGATCACAACCGCACCGAAGCGCGAGCGGAACGCGGGTAGCGCGTCGAACGGCTGACAATCATTACCTGGCCGACGGCTCTGCCAAGCAAAGCCGAAAGCCGCTTCATCCCCCGGAAAATGGGGATTCACCTCGAACCCGCCGACAACACAGCCGCTGAGATGAAGATGAATCCCCGCTCTCACTGGGATGACGGATAGTCACGGTCCGCCATCGAACCGCCCACGGCTGGACCCCGGCCTTCGCCGGGGTGGCGCTGGGAGGTCGCTGAATCGAATTCAGACGGATCGAACGCTACCGCCGCCAGTGGCCGCCGTGCCAATGGCCGCCGCGATAGCCACCGCGCCACGGGCCGCGATGCCAGGGCCCGCGGTAATGGTGATAGTACCAGACGTGATAGGGATAGGGCCGATAGACCCAGGCATCGTCGACGAACACCCACGGCCGATACCAGTCGGGCGCGGCGTAATAATAGCCGGTCGGCGCATAGCTGAAGCTCACCGCGTCGCGGCGGACGACATAGCCCGGCGGGCAGCCTGGGCTGGTCTCGCCGCCGGAGCTGCTGGCGATCGCCGCGCCGCCCGCGGCGCCGACCACCGCGCCGGCGATCGCGCCGCCGGCATGGTCATGCCGGCCGCCCAGCCCCGAGCCGATGATCGCTCCCAGGATGCCGCCGACCGCCGCGCCGGCACCGACATTGCCGCTCGACTTGACGCAATAGCGCCGCGCCCAGTCTTCGGCGGCGCGGGCATAGGCATCGTCCTCAGTGTTCCACGCCTGGTCGTAACCGGGGCCGGCATAGCCTGGCGGGGGAGGCGGGAGCTGGCGCCCGTCATAGCCGGCCGGCGGCGGGGGCGGCGGCGCATAGGCCTGCTCGCCCTGGTTGCCGTAATAGCCCTGGTCGTCCTGATACGCGCCGTTGTCGTCGTAGCGATCGTCGGGCGGCGGCTGCTGATAGCCGTTCTGATAATAAGGATCGCCGCTCTGCTGCTGCGGCGGCGGGGGTGGGGGCGGCGGCGCATAGCCGTAATTGTCGGATTGCGCCGCGGCTGCGGTGGCGGCCAGCGGCCAAAGCGCCACGGCCGCGGCGCTGGCGGCGAGCACGAGCTTGGTCGGTCGAACGGTCATTGCAGTCATTCTCCTGCACCGCCGGCGGCGGATGGAGCGTTGAGGCTGCCCGCCAACGGCTGAACGGCGGCTGAGCGGCACAACGATCGGCTGCGGCGAATGTTCAGCCGGTCGATCGCCGCGCGGCCTTCAGATCCGCGACGAACCGCGCGAATTCCTCAGCCGCTCGCGCGCGGTCGGGAATGCGCAGCAGATAGCTCGGGTGGACCGTCACCCAGCCGATTCCGCCCTCGGGCAATTCATGCGCCTCGCCGCGGGCGCGGCCGATCGTCACCGGCCGACCGAACACCGATCGCGCCGCGGTCGCCCCCATCGCCACGATCACCTGCGGCGCAACCAGCGCGATCTCCTGCTCGTACCACCAGCGGCAGGCCTTGATCTCGCCGGCGTTGGGCTTGGAATGAAGGCGCCGCTTGCCGCGCTGCTCGAACTTGAAATGCTTGACCGCGTTGGTGACGTAGGTGCGGTCGCGGTCGATCCCCGCCTCGTCCAGCGCACGGTCGAGCATGTGCCCGGCCGGGCCGACGAACGGCTTGCCGGCGAGGTCTTCCTGGTCGCCCGGCTGCTCGCCGACCAGCATCATCGTCGAATCGATCGGCCCTTCGCCGAACACCGTCTGAGTCGCATCCTTGTAGAGCGGACAGCGCGTGCAGGCAGCCGCGTCGTCGCGCACCGCCTTCCAGGCGGCGCGGGCGTTGCCGCCGATCCGGCTGCGTGCGGTATCGGTCATGCGCGTACAACGCCGCGCCGCGCCGATCTTTCCGGGTCAGCGCTGGCGGACGTAGCTGCCGGGGGCGTCCTCCAGCGCCTTGAGCTTGCCCTTGCCGGGCCGGCGCGCGCCCTTGACCGGCACTTCCTCGGCATCCTGATCGCGCAGCCAGCCGATCCAGTCGGGCCACCAGCTGCCCTTGGTCTCGGTCGCGCCGGCCATGAAGTCGGCGAGGCTGCCGGCGGGCTTGTCGTTGGTCCAATATTGGTACTTGCCGGCGGCAGGCGGGTTGACCACGCCGGCGATATGCCCCGATCCGGCCAGCACGAACTTGAGCGGCCCCTTGAAATGGTGGGTGATCTTCCACACGCTCTCGGCGGGCGCGGTATGGTCCTCGCGGCCGGCCTGGACATAGGCCGGCGTCGTCACCCGCGTGAGATCGAGCGGTGTGCCCGCCACCGCCAGCGCGCCGGGGCGGACCAGCAGATTGTCGCGGTACAGGTCGGTCAGATAGCTCAGATGCCACTTGGCCGGCAGGTTGGTGGTGTCGCCGTTCCAGAACAGGAGGTCGAACGGTGCATAATCCTGGCCGAGCAGGTAATTGTTGGTGACGTAGTTCCAGATCAGGTCGCGGCCGCGCAGCAGGTTGAAGGTCGCCGCCATGTAGCGCCCGTCGAGGAAGCCTTCGGGCGACAGCGATTCGATCAGCTTCAATTGCTCGTCGTCGACGAACAGCTTGAGGTCGCCGGCCTGGGCGAAATCGACCTGCGCGGTGAAGAAGGTCGCGGTCCTCACCTTGTCGGCCTGCCCGCGCGCGGCCAGCACCGCCAGCGTCGCGGCGAGCGTGGTGCCGGCGACGCAATAGCCGATCGCATGGACCGCCTCGACGCCGAGCCCATCGCGGATCGTGTCGACGGCGTCGATCTGGGCGGAGACATAATCGTCCCACACCACCTCGCCGAGCGAGGCGTCGGCCGACTTCCACGAGACGACGAACACGCTCAGCCCCTGGTCGACCGCCCATTTGATGAAGCTCTTCTCGGGGCGGAGATCGAGGATGTAGAAGCGGTTGATCCACGGCGGGAAGATGACGAGCGGCGTCTTCAGCACCTTCTCGGTGGCCGGCGCATACTGGATCAGTTCGTAGAGCGGGGTGCGATGCACCACCTTGCCCGGCGTGGTGGCGATGTTGCGGCCGACCTCGAAAGCTTCGGTGTCGGTATGCGTGAGCTGCCCCCTGCCGAGATCGGCAAGCATGTTCTTGAGGCCATTGAGCAGATTCTCGCCGCGCGTCTCGATCGTCCTGCGGATCACCTCGGGGTTGGTGGCCGGGAAGTTTGTCGGGCTCATCGCGTCGACGAAGCTTTTGGCGGCGAAGCGCAATTGCTCCTTCTGCTGGGGCTCGACGCCTTCCAGCGCATCGACGCCGCGCAGGATATGGTCTGCGATCAGCAGGTAGCTCTGGCGAATCCAGTCGAACACCGGATTGTCGCGCCACTCGGGCGCCTGGAAACGGCGATCGGGCTTGACCTTCGCCTCGCCTTCCGCGGTAGCCGGATCGAGGAAGCGCCGCCACAATCTCATGCTGTCGGCCCAGAACGCCTGCGCGCGCTCGATCGTCGCCTGGTCGGTGAAGCCGGGAATCGTCGGGATCGCCGGCGTCTGCTGCAGCGTCTCCAGCCCCGCCTCGAGCATCATCTGCTGCGCACGGCCCATCACCCAGGTCCAGTGCTGCATATCCTCCAGGCTGGGGATGGTGCCGGGTGAACGCGGCGTGTCGTCGGCCAATCTCATCTCCTCTGGCAAGCGCCCCGGCGGAACCGTATAACCAACGCGCGGGGACAGCACGATGTCCGTGGTCCCCAAGAGGAGTCGATCATTGTCCGAGGAATTCTACCGCATCAAGCGGCTGCCGCCCTATGTCATCGCCGAAGTCAACGGGATGCGGGCAGCGGCGCGCGCGGCAGGCGAGGACATCATCGACCTCGGCATGGGCAATCCCGACCTGCCGCCGCCGCAACACGTCATCGACAAGCTGTGCGAGGTCGCGCAGAAACCCGACGCCCACGGCTACTCGCAGTCGAAGGGCATTCCCGGCCTGCGCCGCGCCCAGGCGAACTATTACGCCCGCCGTTTCGGCGTCGATCTCGATCCCGAGAGCGAGGTCGTCGTGACGATGGGCTCGAAGGAGGGCCTCGCCAGCCTCGCCACGGCGATCACCGCGCCCGGCGACGTCGTGCTGGCGCCGAACCCGAGCTATCCGATCCACACCTTCGGCTTCATCATCGCCGGCGCGACGATCCGCGCGGTGCCGACCACGCCGGACGACTATTATTTCGAGAGCCTCGAACGCGCGATGGCGTTCACCGTACCGCGGCCGAGCGTGCTGGTGGTCAACTATCCCTCGAACCCGACCGCCGAGACGGTCGACCTCGCTTTCTACGAGCGGCTGGTCGCCTGGGCGCGCGACAACCAGGTGTGGATCATCTCCGACCTTGCCTATTCGGAGCTCTATTATGACGGCAAGCCGACCGTCTCGATCCTGCAGGTGAAGGGCGCCAAGGACGTCGCGATCGAGTTCACCAGCCTCAGCAAGACCTATTCGATGGCCGGCTGGCGGATGGGCTTCGCAGTCGGCAACAAGAAGCTGATCGCGGCGATGACGCGGGTGAAGTCGTACCTCGACTACGGCGCCTTCACGCCGATCCAGGCCGCCGCCTGCGCCGCGCTCAATGGGCCGCAGGACATCGTCGAAAAGAACCGCCAGCTCTATCACAAGCGCCGGGACGTGCTGGTCGAAAGCTTCGGCCGGGCCGGCTGGGAAATCCCGTCGCCGCCCGCCTCAATGTTCGCCTGGGCGCCGCTGCCGCCGGCGCTGGCGCATTTAGGTAGCCTTGAGTTCTCCAAACAATTGCTCACCCATGCACAGGTCGCGGTCGCGCCGGGGGTCGGCTATGGCGAGAACGGAGAAGGCTTCGTCAGGATCGCAATGGTGGAAAACGAGCAAAGGCTGAGGCAGGCGGCGCGCAACGTGAAGCGCTATCTGCAGTCGATGGGGGTCAACACCCCGTCGCAGCAGACGGGCTGACACGCGCGTGTTCCTGTTCCGGGGCGTCGAGAGCCATCCGCGCTCGTTCGTCAAGGCCGTCACCTGGCGCGCGCTGGGCAGCGTCGACACCTTTGTGCTGAGCTATCTTTATACCGGGAGCTCCAGCGCCGCCGGGGCGATCGCCGGCACGGAGGTGTTCACCAAGATCTTCCTGTTCTATTTCCATGAGCGGATCTGGTCGCTGATCCGCTGGGGGCATCTGACCCCCACGGAAGCGGTTGCGGACGCGGCCGAGGCCCCGCGGGAATCGGCGGGATAGATCTGTCGGGCTGGCAGGTCGTCACATGGGCACCCCGGAGCCAGGTTTCGCCATTCGAACGAATAGCTTCGTCCGGGCGGGATTCGGATGTACTGAAGGCGATCAGTCGGCGCTGAGCCGCGCGATCAGCGCCTGGGCCCCGGCGGGCGCCCGGACCTTGGCGCCGTTGATGAAGAACACGAAGGTGTCGCGCGGCTTGCGCTCAAGCGCGCTGCCCGCCGCATAAGGCAGGCCCTCGGGCTGGCCGCCGCCGGCCCAGTATTGCGCGGCATCGCGCCAGCGGTCGAGTTCGGCGGGCGCATAGCCGGCCGGCTCCTCCTCGCGGGCATTCTCCAGCCGGGCATAGACGAAATCGCCGCTGACGTCGGCGATCGCCGGATAATCGGCCGAATCGGCGAAGACGATCGCCACACCCGCTTGCCGTGCCATCTCGACGAAGGCCGGCACCGCGAAGCTTTCATGCCGCACCTGCACCGCATGGCGCAGCGCCACCCCGGCGTGGCGCGCCGGCAGCAATTTCAGGAAGGCACCGAAATCGTCGGCGTCGAACTTCTTGGTCGCCATGAACTGCCACAGGATCGGGCCGAGCTTGTCGCCGAGCTCGACGATCCCCTGGCCGACGAAGCGGTCGACCGACTCGCCCGCCTCGGCCAGCACCTTGCGATTGGTGCAGAAGCGCGAGGCCTTGACGGTGAAGACGAAATCGTCGGGCACCGCGGCGGCCCAGCCGGCGAAGCTCGCCGGCTTGAAGCCCGAATAATAGGTGCCGTTGATCTCGATCGCGGTCACCGCGCGGCTGGCGAATTCCAGCTCGCGCTTCTGGGCGAGGCCTTCGGGATAGAAGGGCCCGCGCCAGGGCGGAAAGGTCCAGCCGCCGATGCCGACCCTGATCCTCGCTATTTCTGCAGCTCCTGAAGGTGATCGATGTGCTTCTGCACGATTGGCACGGCCGACTTCGCCGCGTCAACCAGCGCCGGCGTGTCGCCGTTCTGCGCATAATTCTGGATCAGCGTCAGCGCCTGCTGGTGCGCCGGCATCTGCTGCGCGAGATAGGCCTTGTCGAAATCGTCGCCCTTCAGCGGCTTCAGTTGATCGAGCATCTGCTGCTGGTCGGCGGTGAGCTGCGGCGGCGCGGGCGTGAGCCCTGCCTTCTTCGCCGCTGCCTTGACCGCATCGGTGGTCTTGGTGTGATCGGCGATCATCATGTTCGCGAACTTGTGGATGTCGTCGCTCTTGCTGTTGGCCAGCGCGAGCTTGGCCGACTGAATCTCGAACATATCGCTGGCGCCCGCCGCGGCGATGAAGCCGGCGGCGTCGGTAGGCATCGCCGAAGCGGTGTTGCCCATGTCGTTGCCGATCATGTTGTCGGTCATCATGTCGTTCGCCGCCATGTCGTTGGCCATCAGATTGTCGCTGGCCATCATCGCATTCGACTGATCGTTGGCCGCATTGTTGTTGTGCGAGCACGCCGCCAGCGCCGCCGCCGAGGCCAGCATAGCAAGGGTAAGTGAGGCACGCATCATCCGTCTCCCGATTCTTGTCAGGCCACCAAAGCAGTCGGCGCGGCTTTGTTCCGAAGGAAGCGCGGGACGAACGCAGCCGATTCGCATGGGTGAAGGCTGCGGGCCAAGCCTCATCGCCGCGGCGCCTGCGCGGCGACCCGGCCAGTCCGTTGCAGCTTGCCCCAGCCGACGCGGGGCCCGCGCACCGCCTGAGCGATCGCCTTGACGACGACGTAATACATCACCTGCCGATAGCCGATCCGTTGCGGGATCAGCAGCCACAGCAGCCGCCAGCGCTCGCGCCGCTCGAGCGCGAAGGCGATCGTCGCAGCGAGCAGGTCGATCGCGGTGAACACCAGCCAATAGACCAGCATCTTCTCGACATCGTGCGAGGTCTGCGCCCAGCCATGCGCCTTGACCGCGAGATAGGTGGTGAAGAAGCTGACCAAGAGCGCCAGGTCGATGATCGGCGAGATCGCCGCCAGCACGATCTGGAACACGATCGCCTGCGGCAGCCCGATCCGGGCGAGCCCCTTCGGCTGGCCGGTGGCCATGATGCGGCCGTGCTTCCACAGGCATTGCAGCGTGCCGAACGCCCAGCGGAAGCGCTGCTTGGCGAGCGCGCGCAGGCTCTCGGGCGCCTCGGTCCAGGCCATCGCGAACTGGTCGTAGCGGACGGTCCAGCCGGCGCGCTGGATGGCGATCGTCAGATCCTGGTCCTCGGCCAGCGTGTCGGCGGGATAGCCGCCGACGCTCTCGATCGCGGCGCGCCGCCAGGCACCCACGGCACCCGGCACCACCGTCATCGCATCCAACCGGGCGAGCGCGCGGCGTTCGAGATTCTGCGCGGTGATATATTCGAGCGCCTGCCAGCGGGTGACGAGGTTGACGCGATTGCCGACCTTGGCATTGCCGGCGACCGCGCCGAGCTTGGGATCGTCGAACCAACGAGCGAGGCGCGCGATCGTCGTCGGCTCGAACTGGGTGTCGGCGTCGAGCGCGATGACCAGCTCGGTGGTGACCAGCTCGAGCGCGCGGTTGAGCGCACGCGCCTTGCCGCCGTTCTCCAGCGTCAGCAGGCGGACGCGCGGCTCGTCGGCGAAAGCCTCGGCGACGATCGCGCTGGTGCGATCGGTCGAGCCGTCGTCGATCACGATCACCTCGACATGCACGTCGGTCGAGGCGAGCACGCCGTTCACCGCGCGCTCGATCACCCGCTCCTCGTTGAACGCCGGGATCAGCACGGTGACGGCGCGTTCCGGGTCGATGGCGGGGAAAATCTCGCGGTTTTCCTTGCGCGCCTGGATCAGCGCCAGCGCCGACAAGGCAATCGCGCGAAGGATGCCGATGGTAATGGCGAAGATGAACAGCCAGCGCAGCGCGACGACGATCGCGCCCAGCGTGGTGAACAGTGCGAGGTCGGCGCCGGCCATGAAGCGGTCGCTCGCCGAGATCGGCGGCATCACCGCCTCGTGCGACAGCCCGGCAAGCGTCGAGATCGGCACGAAGCGGTAGCCGTGCGCGCGCAGCTGATCGATGATGATTGGTAGCGCCGCCACCGTTTCGGCGCGATTGCCGCCGCCGTCGTGAAGCAGGATGACGTTACGGCTGCAATTGGCGTCGGCATCAGGGCCGCAGGCCGGCGGCGCGCTGAGCACGCCGGCAAGCGTGCGGTCGATCACCGCCTGGACGCCGGGACGCTTCCAGTCGTCGGGATCGACGTGCAGGCCGACCGTCAGATAGCCTCGCTTCTGCGCTTCCAGTGCGGGCACCAATTCGTCGGCGGTGGTCGGCTCGGCGTCGCCGAAATAGGGTTCGCGGATCAACCGCAGTGAGCGGCCGGTGAACGCCTGGAACAACCGTTGCGTGGTGTTGAGCTCCAGCGCGACCTGCCGCTTCGACACGGCGGCGAGATTGGGATGGGTATAGGTGTGGCTGCCGACCTCGTCGCCGTCGCGGATCATGCGCTGTAGCAGGCTGCGCTGGGTCAGCGCGTTCTCGCCGACGATGAAGAAGGTCGCCGGAACGTGGTTCTGCTCGAGGATCGACAGGATTCGCGGCGTCCAGGTCGGGTCGGGGCCGTCGTCGAAGGTCAGCGCGAGATCGCCGCGGATGTTGCCGGTACGCTGCACGACGTAGGGCGAGGGCAGCCGCTGGAACACGACATCGGCGAGCGAGCCGTCGGGCGCCGCGGTTGCCCGGCGGATGCCGGCGACTGGCGTTGCGGTGATCTTGAGGATTTCGCCGGCGCCCTCGATATCGGCATTGGTGCCGGCGGGAATCGCGTCGATCGCCGAGGGCGGCGGCAGCGTCCGGTGGTCGCGGCCGAAGATCGACCACAGGCCGGGATCCTCCGAGCCGAGCCGCCACAAGGCGGTGCCGCCGATCCCGGCGCGGTCGAGGAAGTGCAGCTCGTTGTACGCCGAAGCGGCATCGAGCAGCCAGACAATATGGCTGGTATCGCCGTCGTCATAGGCGAAGCTCGAATTGCCGCTCTCCTTGTCGAACACCGGCACCGCGCCCGAATCGGCGGCCTCCTGCCATGCCTCCTCGACGTCGAGCGAATCGCCGCCCTTGTCGTGCCAGTCATAGGCATAGTTGCCGAACGCGACGACGATCTTGGCCTTGGGGATGCCGCGCACGTCGCGGGCGACGGTCTGCGCGAACCAGCGCTGCGAGGCGATCGGGCCGGCGGGCCCGCTGGTCTCGTGCTCGTCGTAGGTCATCAGGAAAAGCTTGTCGACGACCGCGGCATAGGCCCTGAGGTTCCAGTCGGGATCGTCGACCGGCACCGCGATCGCGATAACCCAGCCCTGCGGCTGGAAGCGCCGATGCGCCTCGGCGAGAAAGGTGCGATAGTCGGCCTGCGCGCTGGGCGGCAGCTCCTCGAAGTCGAAGAACACGCCGCCGGCATGATTGCGCGTCAGGAATCGCTCGAGCCGGTCGAGCAGCGCCTTGCGCATCGCCGGCTGGTGCAGCAGCGCCGCCATCCCGGCGCCGTCCCATTTGTCATTGAGCGCGTTCTGCACCATCGGCAGCAGCACCGGCCGGTGCACCGCCTGGTTGATGATCGCACGGCCGGCGGTGTCGCGGAAGATGGTGATCTTGTGATCGGGCCCGGTCACCGAGATCCAGCCGGGGATCAGCCAGTCGAGCTGGTTGATATGGCGCTGCAACGAGGCGACGCTCGACGGATCCCACGGCGCGTGAAAGGCGATCGCCAGCGGCGCGTTGGCAGCGGCGCCCGCCTGCGCCGGGCTGCTGCCGAAGATGCGCTGTGCATACCAGTCGATGCTGCGCCGGGTGCGCGTCAGCACGCCGCCGTGCGGCGCGTTGAGCTTGTGCAGCGCGGCGTTTTCGGGGTGGATCGGCAGCAGCGGCGCGCTCGGCACCGCGCCGACCGAGGCGACGAGGATGACGAGCGCGAGCAGGACGAGCAGCGCAAACGCGATCACGCCGACGCGGAACCGGCGGCGTCGACGGCCCGAGGCATCGTAGAAGACAGGACCTTCGGTCATTCGTGCACGTCTCTGCGCGGCGGAACGGCCGCGACAAGAATCCTTAGTCTGAAGTGGGCCCCAGGCTCAATGACGACACCGCGGGAGCGCGCCGCAGCTCACCGCGCGCGGGGCGACGGCCGGACGCCCGATCGCGGTCAGTGCGTCGGGCTCGCGGCGGTGAAGGGCGAGCAGCACGGCTTGGTCACCGGCTGGAACTCCATCAGCTCGATCCGGGTGCCGTCGGGATCGTAGAGATTGGCCTGCCACTTGCCGTCGAGCCCCATCTGCGGCCCGTCGTGCCGCGGGCTGAGGCGGTTGCCGGCGATCAGCCTGGTCACTGCCGCTTCCATATTGGGGACGCCGAGCGAGAGGTGGTCGAGCACGCCGAGCTCGTCGTGGTCGATCTTGCCCAGCGGCGTGGTCGAGCCGGGGCCGACCATCATATATTCGAGCCAGTCATGGCCATCGGGCACCTGCTGCGACACCCAGTCGGTCGTGCCCGGCTTCATCGCACCGTGCCAATAGGGCCGGAAGCCGAGCAGGCCGCGGTAGAAGCGGTCCTCGGCGGCGCGGTCATGGACCATGTAGCCGATGTGGATCATGTGGTTGCTGATCGCGCCGGGCACCGCGGCGGCCGGCGCAATGGTCTGGACGAACTGCACCTCGTTGCCTTCGGGATCACGCACGGTGAACCAGCGGCTGCCGGCGCCCTGCTCGATTGCCGAGACCGGCTTGACGCCGTGAGCAGCCAGATAGGCGCGCATCGCGGCAACGTCGGTCGTCCGATAGGCGACGTGCGCGAGTCGATCCGCGCCATGGCCGGCGGGGAGCGGCAGCACCTCGACGAACTGGGTCTGGCTGAAATAATAGCGCGTGCCCTGCTTGTCCTCGGGATCTGGCCCCCGTCGCGCACCAAGCGAGACGATGTAGAAATGCGCCGAGGCGGCCGGGTCGCTGGCATAGACGGCGAGATGCGAGATGCCGGTGATCGGCGGCCGCACCGCCGCGTCGGGGGCCGGCGCGGCGGCACCGGCCATCAGCATCGCCATCGTCAGCAGCGCTGCTCGTCGAATCATGATTCCTCTCCTCGCGCCAAGTCGTTATGGTAGCGCTATAACAATGCCAGCCGCAAAGGGAGAGGGGCATGAATCGTCGTGAGCTGCTCGGCGCCGGACTGATCCTGTCGGGTGCCGCACTGGCCGGGACTGCGGGGCGCGCCGCGGCGCGGCCGTTCTTCGCCCGCCACCGCCTGGCGATCGGGGTGCAGCTCTACACGCTCGATCCCGATCTCGACCGCGATTTCGACGGCACGCTCGCCAAGCTGGCGCGGATCGGCTTCCGCTCGGTCGAGATGGCCGGCTTCCACGGCCACAGCGCCGCCGATCTGCGGCGAGCATTCGACGCGCACGGCCTTCGCTGCACCAGCGCGCATATCCAGCCGAGCGGGCGCGGCAACGGCCCCAGCTTCGCCGATCACGACGCGCTGATCCGCGCCATGCATACGATCGGGGTGACCGACGTGATCCTGCCGATCCCGCTGTTCCCGCAGGATTTCCGCGCGCCGGCCCAGACCAACGCCGGCGACGGCTTCCGCCTTTCAGGCCGGGCGATGAAGGCCGGCGACTGGCGCCGCACCGCCGCCTTCCTCAACGACCAGGCGAAGGCGCTGGCGCCGCACGGGCTGCGCGTCGGCTATCACAACCACAATTTCGGCTTCGCGCCGCTCGCCCACACGATCGGGCTGGAGATCCTGCTGCGCGAGACCGATCCCAAGACGGTCGCGTTCGAGATGGACGTCGGCTGGGTCGCCGCCGCCGGGCACGATCCGATCGCGCTGCTCAAGGCGCATCCCGGCCGCTTCACGCAGATGCACGTCAAGGACATCAAGGCCTCGACCAAGCCCAATTTCGAGGTGCGGCAGGACCCGACCGAGGTCGGCTCGGGCGAGATCGCCTGGCGGCGCATCCTGCCGGTCGCCTATGCCGCGGGCGTGCGGCGGTTCTATATCGAGCAGGAGCCGCCGTTCCCCGGCCCGCGGATCGACTCGGTCGCCAAGAGCTTCCGCTACCTGACCGGGTTGGTGACGGCTTAGACCGGACAGCTCGTTCCCGTCATTCCCGCGGAAGCGGGAACGCATCTCCTGCCCTCGCCCCTAAGGAACGAGAAGAAGATGGTCCCTGCTTTCGCTGGGGCGACGAGTTCCTAAACCGCCTTCAGCGCCGCGTCGAAATCGGCAACCAGGTCGTCGGCGTCCTCGACCCCGATCGAGATGCGCACGAGATTGTCGGTGATGCCGAGCGCCTTCTTGCGCGCGTCGGGCACCGACAGGTGGGTCATCGCCGCCGGGTGGCTGGCGAGCGTCTCGGTGCCGCCGAGGCTGACCGCCAGCTTGGCGATCTTGAGGTGATCGAGAAAGGCGAAGCTCTCCTTCTCGCCGCCCTTGACGTAGAGCGAGAAGGTCGAGCCGGCGCCCGTGCAATGGCGGCGATAGATGTCGGCCTGGGCGTCGTCCTTGAGGAAGCCGAGATAGCCGACCCGCTCGATCTTGGGATGCTGGCGCAGGAAGTCGCAGACCTTGGCGGCATTCTCCCCCGCGCGAGTCATGCGCAATTCCAGCGTCTCGAGGCTCCGCAGCAGCATCCAGGCGGTGTTGGGATCGGTGATCGTGCCGATCGTGTTCCGCATCGCGCGGATCACGTCCATGTGGCGCTTGGTGCCGAGCACCCCGCCCGCCACCAGATCCGAATGACCGCCGGCATATTTGGTCAGGCTGTAGACGACGATCTCGGCGCCATGCTTCAGCGGCTTCTGCCACAGGGGCCCGAGGAAAGTATTGTCGATCGCGATCGGCGGCTTGTCTTCGGCATCGCCCCAGATCGCGTCGCGGCTGGCGCGCACCGCCTCGACATCGACCAGCGCGTTGGTCGGGTTGGCGGGGCTTTCGAGATAGATCAGCGCGACCCGGCCGGCATTGGCCTTGGCCAGCACGGTGTCGATCTCCTCGCGGCTGGCGCCGGCCGGAAAATCGAGGAAATGGACGCCGAACTTGCCGAGCACGCGCGCGATCAGCGTCTCGGTCGCAGCATAGAGCGGGCCCGAATGGACGATCGTGTCGCCGGGCTTGACCAGCGCCAGGAACAAGGTGGCGATCGCCGACATGCCCGACGAGAAGCTCAGCGCCTCCTCGGCGTCCTCCCACACGCCGAGCCGATCCTCGAGGATTTCCTGGTTCGGGCCATTGAAGCGCGAATAGACCAGGCCCTCGGCCCCGCCGGGACGCTTGCCGGTGATCCCTTCGAAATGACGCTTGCCGGCGGCGGCGTTGGGAAAGACGAAGGTCGAGGTGGCGAAGATCGGCGGCTTCAGCGACCCTTCGGAGAGGGTGGGGTCAAAGCCGTGGCCCATCATCAGCGTCGCGGGCTTCAACTTGCGTCCGCCGATCCGGTCGATTTTCGGCTTGGGCTTGCGCCGCGGCGCGGTGCCGGTCAGCGCGGCTTCGGTTTCGTCGGTGATGTCGGTCATGGTCTCTCCGAATGTCTCATGGGCGCGCTCGACGGCGCGCATGATGAGACCCGTTTAGAGGCCTGACCTAGCGCTTGTCGAACGCGACGAACTCGTAGGCAATCGATGACTCGACGAGATGATCCCACAGGCCGGCGATAACGTCCTCGGGGATGTTCGCGGCGCGGGCGTGGCGGCGGACATTGTC
>Ga0164242_10002715_pt1 | contig 20421 bp, 22 predicted proteins | sample OricomgcompostMG_FD_108783 | JGI IMG/M metagenome (GOLD analysis project Ga0164242, IMG submission 108783) | Miracle-Growth compost microbial communities from Emeryville, California, USA - Original compost - Miracle growth compost (MG) ... | reverse complement strand
TCCAAAAAAATAGTTACTTTTATTCATTGTATTTTTTGTTCTCAAAACTAAAATACAAAAAAGCGGGAAATCTTATTATAGAAATCCCGCTTTCAAAAAGTTTTATCGGACAGTAGTGATTTTAAATAAATACTCAATATTTGAAAAAGATAAATATTACTTCATAACAATTGGTATACGTTTTGAACATATAAATAGTGATGATAATATAATAGTAAAAAAATTAGACAGTCTTGAAGGCAGGTATTACATATTACAAAAAAGTGACACAAATTTTAAATTTAATATTGATACAATACCATTTAATCAAATTCCAAAAAATATTGATGAGTGTATTATTCAGCTTGATTCTGCATTAACTAATTCAACAAAAAACAGAATTAAAACTTGGGATAAAGAATGTTTTACTTCTATAACTAGCAATGAATTCCTTAATTGGATTCGACGTAACTGGCACATATTGTGTGGTGGTTTAACCTTAAATAAGTATGAAAAAGTTGGATTAGAAAAATACTTTTATGATTTAGGCATTACAGAACCCTGTTATATAGTCAGTATAATAAGAAATTGCTATTATCGACATTTAAATGGTAGTAATATTAACTTTAATGATGAAGTAACTAATTATATCGAAAAACAAAAGCTTAATTAACTTATTGTATAAAAGAGTTTTATATTAGTTCTTAAGACAAAAAATCTATTAAACAACCACCCAAGCTATGGAATTAATAATCGAATCTGATGATATGAGAGACTATCTCAAAGAGGTGCCTCCAGTTATTCAATTTACCACACCTTTGATACAAAAACAGATCAAGATCATTGTGTCTAAAACTGATTCTCCTAGAGAACGGGCTAAATTGGCTTTTGAATTTGCACGAGATGAGATTCAGCATTCGTTCGATTCAGAAGCTTGTAAAGTGGTGACTATTAATGCCGAAGAAACTGTAAAAGAAAGAGAAGGTATTTGCTTTGCAAAGTCACACGTACTGGCGAGTCTTTTACGTGGTATGAATATCCCAACTGGGTTTTGTTACCAACTTAAAAACGACCCCAAAGTTGGTAAAGCGTTGCATGGTTTAAATGCAATTTATTTAGAGAACACAGGTTGGTTTCGTGTTGACCCAAGAGGTAACAAACCTGGAATAGATGCGCAATTCACTACCGATGTGGAGCAGTTAGCCTATCCTATTGACACCACAAAAGGAGAAGTCGATTATCCAATGGTATTTACAGAGCCTTTACCTGCGGTTATTTCGGCAATGCAAAATTCAACAGATGTCCACGATTTGTTTTATAAGCGTCCGACTGGGGTTTATAACTAAAAAAACAGCTAAAAAACAATGTCATTTATAAAAGTATATATTCATTTTGTTTGGAGCACTAAAAACAGGCATCCTTTTTTAGACTCAAAAGAACTACGTCTCAAGGTTTGGAATCATATTAGAGAAAATGCAAAAGAAAAAGGAATCTTTGTTGATTTTATTAATGGTTATGAAGAACATTGCCATTGTTTAGTTTCATTGGGAGTAGATCAAACGATTCAAAAAACAATGCAGTTAATTAAAGGAGAATCATCTTTTTGGATTAACAAACAAGGATTAACAAAGGAACATTTTGAATGGCAAGATGAATATTTTGCAGTTTCTGTGTCTGAATCTATGATTAATACAGTTAGAAATTATATTAAAAATCAAGAAGAACATCACGGAAAACAAACATTCCAACAAGAATATGATGAATTTATCAGCAAATATGGATTTGAGAAATATCATGATTAATGTTTCCTCCAGCTAAAGCCAATTATAGATTTGAATTTCTGTTTCCTCCAGATAAATCTGGAGGCATTTTAGAAACTGGAGCCAATTCAAAATTTAAACATATTTCAAAATTAATTTTGAATAGGAATGCGGCTTTAGCCCATTCCTATTCAAAAGACACAAACCCTGGCTTTAGCCAAAGTGACTATGCTTCCACCTATTCTTTAACACAAAAACGGTATTTTTTCTCAAAATGGATGTTATTCTATAGAATTAGTATATTTGTAATATATAGTGCGAGTATATACACCATTTAGTTGTTAGGTCAAAAAGCATTGACTTTACAATAATGGTATTTTTAGTAATTAATATACTATAAATCAGCACTTATGAGTAAAGAATCTATCAGTTTTAAGAATATAATCACTTTTCCTTTTACACTTTTATATAAGATTTATGTGCTGCTCTATTTTGCGCTCATAATGGTCATCTATTTTCCAGTTTTTAAATTCTTATTAGCTAAAAAATCACGATTTCCTACTGCGTTTACTTTTATGAAAGGATTTGCCAGAGTTTGGCTTTGGGGTTGTGGAATATTCATTCGAGTAAAAGGAAGAGAGAACATTATTATGGACAAACCTTTTATTATTTGCTCTAACCATAGTTCATTTATTGATCCTGCTCCTTTATATTCCATATTTCCACAGTATTTTGTTTTTACGGGAAAAAAAGAGATTGAAAAATGGCCTCTGTTCCATATTTTCTATACTTCAGGCATGAATATTTTGGTAGATAGACACAGTAGAATTGGAGCAATGAAAGGTTTTAAACAAATGATGCAAGTTCTTGAAAATGGTTATCCGCTCGTTATTCTACCAGAAGGTACTATTCCAAAAGATGCTCCGAAACTAGGTGAATTTAAGTCAGGAGTTACCGCATTGGCTATTCAACAACAAATACCTATCATTCCTGTAACGCAAACGACTAATTGGAAAAGACTTCAACGCAGTGGTTTCATGAAAGGAAAAGCTAGTCCAGGTATTGCAAACGTTATTATTCATCCACCTATTGAGACAACAGGCTTAACAAAAACTGATGCAGATGAATTATTGATAAAACTACGTGACATTATCAATAAGCCTTTGCATGAAAAGTATGGAGTTTAAGATGAAAATGTAATTTACAAGGTTTATGCTTTTTAGGTAAAAATTCAATTGAATGCGTATATTTGGAAACCAATATTAATTCAACTTATTTGAATATTATACTGAATAAAACTATGATAAAAGCCTTCTTTATTCTAATATTCTTACAGCCATTAATTAGCTATTCACAAGATTACTATAGCGCTCAGTTTTCAGAGTATCTTGACGAAAGTAAAAATATCATTAAAACCTTTGTTGATATAAAAATTGATAGTATTCGTATTCAATTTGAATATTATACTCCAGACCACAACAACCCTACATTATTAAAAAGTGTGGCGTATGGCATTCAAAAAACCTCACTTTCAAAAAACAAAGAAGATGTTATTATATTAGCTTCTGGCATGAATATTATTGTCAAGCGAAAAAGCGAAAAAACTTCTGAAGTCAAAATGGTTTACTTCGGTAGAACAATAGAACATTATAAACTTCATAATCAATTTTTTATTCCAAAACCAGTAATCACAAAACCAAAAAATACTAATCTAATTTACAAAATTCAAAATCCTCAATTTGACTTTATATCATTAGAAGAACCAACAATAATTGACTTTAGTTTTTATGGCATAAGTTTAGACCTATTAGAATTACGTTCTAATAACTCAGAAGTTAAATTAGGTTTCAATTCTGCTATAGTTTCACACCCGACAGATAGCATTTGTAATTTGCAACTTTACAACAAAAAGAATGATAGTTTATTATATGAAAAATCTTTCTTAGTTGTTTCTGGGGTAAAAAGTATTGATGTAAAAAGTACTTTTAAAGATTCAATTTGGAGTGGCGGTGATATATCAACAAGGGGTTTTCATAGATTATTTCCCAATAGAATAAATATTTTACATATAACCAATTGGAAAGAAGTCATGGAAACATATAACTTTGAAGTTACAAATGCAAAAATTATATCTTTCGAACAAGGTGAATTAAAAATCATACCTTCTGGCACTGACATTGTTGAAATATCAGTAATAGATAAAAAAAATGGTTTATTTTTCTCTCAATCACAATATGCCGTCATAAAATAGAATAATTAACATCAAACTCTATGTGTACTTACAACATGAATAAATCCATAAGAATTTTACTACTGTTATTACTATTCACATCTTCTACTTTTGCTCAAAATGAGCAAGAAGTAAGAGATATGCTAGAAAATATAAATTCACTAAATCAAATTGACAGTTTAAAAATTGCTCATCCTACTTGGGATATCGGAATAAACAGGACAGTTTCCATAGGTTTCTTTTCTGATAGCATTATCATAAATACAAAGATTGGAGGTATTTGTAAAGCGTCGGATATAAATAATTCTGGGACTTACCTTTATAAAATAATGGAACAAAAAAAAGAAGAACACTGTAAAGTTCAGTATATATTTTTTCTCGGAGCAGATCGTAATATGGTTGAATTAGATTCAATTCGTTCTATTGTTTTGGAGAAATACGCTAATGGAATTGATTTCAAAACACTTCATGATCAATATAATGAAGATGGGAGTTCAACTGGATTGCTAGATTGGTTTTGTAGAGGTATTTTGGCTAAGGATTTTGACACAGCTGTATTCCCAAAAAAGAAAAACGAAATTTTCAAAGTAGATGTTACTGAAGTACCATGGCACTATATTGTATTAAAGCTTGAAAAAAACAAGCTGATGAATGTCACTTATTCACTTCGTGTGCAAATCAATAATTAGAAAATTATTCTTTTAATTATTATCACAAAACATCTATTTTTCGATTTTCTAACAAGACACATTAAATCTATTGAATCTTAAATACTCTAAGAAAATTCAATTGAATGCGTATATTTGGAAATAGCCAATAAACTACTAATAATGAAAATCATCCTAAAAAGCCTAAGATTAACACTACTTGTTTTTCTTTTGTGTTTTGTTTCAAACACAAATGCACAAATAACGGGTTGTACGGATAGTTCTGCAACTAATTTTAATGCTTCTGCAACGGTAAATGATGGCAGTTGTACTTACAATGCAGCGACTATCAGCTCTATAGAATCTTGGTTATTACCTTCAGCAATGAGTGAAAGTTCAGGGTTAATCATCTGGAATAATAAAATATGGACGCACAACGATGATACAGATATAAATATCTACAGTCTGGACACAAGTGATATTAATAATTACACCGCTTTTTCCTTAACTTCTTGTGTGAATAACGACTGGGAAGAAATTTCTCAAGACAGTACGTATATTTATATGGGAGATTTTGGGAATAACGTAAACGGAAATAGAACTAACTTAAAAATTCTTAGAATTGACAAAGCTTCATTTTTGCTAAATAGTCCGATAATTGACACCATTAATTTCTCTTATTCAACACAAACTGATTTTACACCAACTGGAGGAAATAATTCTGATTTTGACTGTGAAGCTTTTATCGTTTCTTCTGATAGTATTTATCTTTTCTCTAAAGATTGGGTAAGTAATAAAAGTACGATTTATGCACTACCAAAAATACCTGGAACTTACTTCGCAGATTCTATTTCAACTTATGATGTGCAAGGATTAATAACTGGAGCTTCTTATTTAGAAAATAAACACAAACTTGTTCTTTCTGGCTACTCTAGCCTACTCCAACCTTTTATTGTCTTGCTTTACGACTTTCAAAACCATGATTTTTTCAGTGGAAACAAAAGAAAAATCTCTATTAATCTTCCATTCACACAAGTAGAGGGAATTGCAACAGTAGATGGCGTAAATTATTTTATTTCTAACGAAAGCTTTACTCAAACACCCATAAATACACCTGCAAGAATAAATAGAATTAATCTTTCTGCTTATTTTGGAGGTTTACTTGGATTTAATTCTATTCATTCTGCCATTGAAAAATTCGATATTTACCCAAACCCTGCAACTGATGTACTCACTATTAAAATGAATAGTCCTAGTTTATCTGATCTTAAGATGACTATTTTCAATCCACTTGGGCAAATGCTTAATTCTTACGAGCTAAATTCATCTGAATCTAATATCAACGTGAGTAATTACAATCAAGGAGTTTATTATTGTGTAATTACTGCCAAAAACACGTTTTTAACGAGCGAAAAGTTTGTGAAGCAGTAAGCAGATAAAATCATTCAGTCTAAACAAAAGTATACGCCCAATAAATCAAAAACAACTGAATAGGAAGTCTAATTAGCGTTACTATTACGAGCTTTTTCCTCTTCAAAGACTGTTGAAAATGATAAATATTTACACAAACTGCAAAACCTAGCCTTACAAATTAATATTGTTGAAAATTAATATTTTAATATAAATTCTGAATTATCATATAAAGTTCAAACCCTACTCCTACTGTTTGCTGTCAATTCACAAAAATTCATTTGTAACAAAATTGTACTTTTTTATTATAGAGAAAATTCAATTGAATGAGTATATTTGAAATAAGTACACTTAAATCAAATCATAAAAACCAAAAACTATGAAAAAACTAATCACATTTCTAGCAATAACAAGCATTTTATTCGCTTGTCAACCAAAAAATAGAGTTTACGTTGAAAATCAAAAATTATCACCCGACACAGAATGGTTGAAAAAGGATGTAAGGGAATTTAAAGTTCCAATTGATGATATTGACATGGTTTATAACCTAAGTGTATCGTTCAGATATGCAAATGGATACCAATATCCAACAGCTAACGTGAAAGTAACAGAAACGAGTCCGAGTGGAAAAGAAACGGTTGCTAATTATGAGCTAAAAGTGAGAAAAGCAAATGGCGATTATATCGGCGAAGCTGGTTACGATATTTGGGACAGCGAGCATTTAGTTGAACCAAATAAAAAGTACACCGAAAAAGGAACTTACACTTACAAAATCGAACAAAATACTCCTGTTGATCCGCTGCCTTTCGCTATGGAAATTGGTCTAATTCTAGATAAATCAACAAACTAATCATTTCTTGAAAATCATCTTGGCGTATAAAATTAATTGCTAGTTTTACTAACAACTTTATACAATTAAAAATACGCTTTAAATTATGTGGAAAACGGTACTTTTCTTACTCGCAACCTTGATTGCTGTCCCTGTATTTACTTATTTATACGATACGCCTCCCAATTCAGAACAATTACGCGTAATGTGGCCAGTCGTTTATACGTATATTGGATTATCTACTGCTTGTTTTATCGTGAGTAGTATTGCAAATAATTATAGTCAAGTGGACAAACTTTGGAGTATTGCTCCCATTATTTACGCTTGGCAAGTTGCCTACTTAACACATTGGGAAGAACGCATGATTTTAATTGCTATTGTGATAACTATTTGGGGAATTAGATTAACGTATAATTTCGGGCGAAAAGGCGGTTATTCTTGGAAATTCTGGACAGGCGAAGAAGATTATAGATGGTCTGTTCTACGTTCAAAACCAGAATTTCAAGCGAATTGGAAATGGGTCTTATTCAACCTCTTTTTTATCTCTTTCTATCAAATGGGATTAGTGATGCTCATTATGTTCCCAATGATTAAAGGAATCAACGGTGTTCCACTTTTTTGGGCAGATTACCTACTCGCTCTTCTTGTCATTGGATTTGTGATTATGGAATTTGTTGCCGATCATCAACAACACAAATTTCAAACGGAAAAGTATAGAAGAATCAATGCAAATGAAGATTTAGGCGAATATGCAGATGGATTTATAAGTACAGGATTATGGAGCATTATGCGTCACCCAAATTATGCTGCCGAACAAAGTGTTTGGATTGTAATTTATTTCTTTTCTGTCACCGCAACAGGCGTTTGGATCAATTGGTCTGTCGCAGGAGCCGTTTTATTGGTCATACTTTTTATCGGAAGTTCAAATTTCAGTGAAGAAATCTCTGCATCAAAATATCCAAAATACAAAGAATACCAGAAAAAAGTAGCTCGTTTTATTCCGTTTATGAAGTAGAATATTCTGAGAAAAACAAGTTATAAATTTGAAATTAAACAACTTTTACTTATCTTTGACGTTAGTAACGCAAAAAGATATTATTGATAAAGAATTTTGGAGATAAGGAAACTGAAAAAATTTGGAATGGAATTCGGTCTAAAAAACTACCAAATGAGATTCAAAACGTTGCTAGAAGAAAACTAAGGATGCTGAATAACGCTCAAGAAATAATTGACCTAAAAATTACTCCTGCAAATAAACTAGAAAAATTAAAAGGCAATTTATCAGCATATCACAACATTCGAATAAATAATCAATGGAGAATCATCTTTATTTGGAAAAATAACGATGCATACAATGTGAAGATTTTGGATTATCATTAAAATAAGAAGTTATGGAAAAATTAAACAACATACATCCAGGAGAAATATTGAATGAGGAATTTTTAATACCACTTGGCATTACGGCGTATCGTTTGTCCAAAGAAACCTTTGTTCCCCAAACTAGAATTTCGGAAATTATAAAAGGAAATAGACGAATTACAGCCGATACTGCTTTAAGATTTTCTAAATTTTTCGGAACGTCAGCCAAATTCTGGCTAGGCTTGCAAGATGATTATGATATTGAAGAAGAAAGTATTAATAAAAGTTCTGAGCTAGAAAACATCAAAGAAATTAATCAAAATGCAGCATAATACCCCTACTTCCCCTTCATAGCGACACAAAGCAATTCTTTTCCACCTATGCGATAGTTGGCTGCTTGTTCGGGAGAAAGCTAATTAATTAAGTATATTTGGTAATACAATATCGAAAAAATACAGCCAACAAATAGTAAAATGAGTAAGGAAACAGCTATAAAATTATTTGAAGAAAAAAAAGTAAGAAGCTTATGGGATGATGATGAGGAAAAATGGTATTTTTCTATCATTGATGTCCTAGCTATACTTACCAATCAAAAAGATTTTCAATTAGCAAGAAATTACTGGAAAGTACTAAAAAACAGACTATTAAAAGAAGGGAATGAAACGGTTACAAATTGTAACCGTTTGAAATTAATTGCAGAAGATGGAAAAATGCGTTTAACAGATGTAGCTGATACAGAGCAATTATTTCGTTTAATACAATCTGTTCCATCACCAAAAGCAGAACCTTTTAAGCTTTGGATAGCAAAAATAGCTCGAGAACGAATAGATGAAATAGAAGATCCCGAAATAGGCATAGATAGATTGATGGAAACCTACCTAAAAAAAGGCTATAGCAAAGAGTGGGTAAATCAACGTTTAAAAAGTATTGAAGTACGCAAAGACCTGACCGATGAATGGGAAAATCGAGGTATAAAAAAAGGACAAGAATACACCATACTAACTGATGAAATCACCAAAGCTTGGAGCGGATTTTCAGTAAAAGAATACAAAAAACACAAAGATCTTAAAAAAGAAAATTTAAGAGATAATATGACCAATTTAGAATTGGTTTTAAATATGTTAGCTGAAGCTACTACTAAAGAAATTAGCAAAGAAAAGAAACCTAAAACCTTTACCCAAAACAAAAAAATTGCCAACCAAGGAGGTACTATTGCAGGTAATACAAGAAAAGAAATTGAAGAAAAAACAGGTAAAAAAGTAGTAAGTCCTTTATCAGCAAAGGAAATTTCAGATACTAAAAGTAAAAAAATAAAATAAAAGATATCTCTCTACTTCCCCTTCCTAACAACATAAAGCAATTCTTTTCCGCCTAGGCGATACTTGGCTGCTTGTTCGGGTGTAAAGGCTTCTCTGAAATCGTAGATATCTATTTCAAAACCGACAGATTTTAGTCTATCTGGATAATCTAAACCAAATAAACGAACGTGGTCTTTTTGCCAAAAATGAATTTCTCGTTGTTTTGGGTCGGTAATGGTTTTGTCTTCGTAAGTTTCTGCTCTGTTGGAGTCCATCGGAACTTGAAAAACTCCCCAACCACCTGGTTTCATAACACGATAAAGTTCACGCATACATTGAATATCGTCTTCCACATGTTCTAGTACGTGATTACAGAAAATAACATCGAACTTATTGTCATCCAATGGAATATGGTGTAAATCAAAATGCATATCTGCAATTGGCGATTCTAAATCTCCTGTTAAATAGCTCAAATTTTTCTGTGCTTTAAATCTGTCCAAAAAGCATTGTTCTGGTGCAATATGAAGTACTTCCAGCTTTTCTGCCGTGAAAAAATCTGTTTCATTTTTCAAATACAACCACAAAAGTCGGTGACGTTCAAGTGTTAAATCGTAAGGACACAAAACATTTTCGCGATGTGCGACATTTGATCCATACGAAAGAAACTTGCGGAATGATTTTTCACAAACTGGACAAGTTACATTATTTCCTTTGTAAACTATTGGCGCTATGCGTTTAAACACGTAACTCAAACGAATCAACAAAGGTCTTGGCAAGTGATTCAACAAGTATTTATACAGTTTTTTCATATTGTGAACGATGGAATCTTTATAAAAAGGGTTAAAGTTAATTTTCCTATGTTAAAAATCAACTACATTCGTGAACGAATCTAAGCAAAGTAAATAAAATATGAAGACACCAGTTGCAAAAAAACAACCACATAGCTTAAAAAAACACGGACACGAGAGAAATGACCCCTATTATTGGATGAATAAAAAAGATTCTCCAGAAGTGCTCGAATATATTGATCAAGAAAATAAATTTGCAGAAAACTGGCTTGCTCCTCTCCATCCACTTAAAAATAAACTCCTCAAGGAATACGAAGAACGCATCAATCCAAATGAAATTCATTCGGAAATTTTAATCAATAAAAACTGGTTTCGTTCTCGTTTTGAAAAAGGCTTAGACTACCCCATTCACGAAATTAAAAAGGATAAAACGTGGACTACTTTCATCAACGAAAATGAACAATCTAAAGGTGCTGATTTCTACCAATTGGCTTCATGGGATAATTCAAACAACAATAATTATATTGCTGTATCAGAAGATTTTATAGGAAGACGACAATACGAAACAAAAGTGATTGACTTTTCAACTAAAAAATTAGTAGAAGAACCCATTAAAAACACTTCTGGCTACACTGTTTGGCATGCAGATTCACGTTCATTTTATTATGTAAAAAAAGATGAAACAACGCTTCGTGAATTTCAAGTGTACCAACATATTTTAGGAACTCCTGTAGAAAGTGACCAACTGATTTTTGAAGAATTAGACGAACGTTATTATGTTTCCATTTACGCTTCCATTTCTCTACAATACTTGTTTATCGAAATAGAAAGTTCCACTTCTTCTGAAACTTTACTCATTGACTTCAATGATACTAAAAACTCGTTGATTTCATTTCTACCGCGTCAAAAAGGACATCTTTATCAAATTGAACACCATACAGCTGGATTTTACTGGCTGAGCAATCAAAAAGCAAAGAATAATAAACTATTGTTTTGCACCAATATTCCTACAAAAGACGATCAAGAAACAGAAATAATCGCACACAGCAATAAGCGTCTCATTGAAGATTTTGTTGTTCTAAAGAACTTTATCGCAAGTCTTGAACGCGAAAATGGCACGCAAACTATTCGAATTATCGACCTTAAAACAAACGAACATTCTTTTGTTGCGATGAAAGAGACGGTGTATTGCTTGGATTTCGGACACAACAGTACGTTTGAATCAGATGATTTGTATTATTCTTACAATAGTTTAACCACACCTCCATCAATCTTTAAATACAATTATTTGACACAAAAAAGTGAAATTCATTACCAGAAAACGCTTTTAGACAAAACATTTTCTCCAGCAAATTACCAATCTGAGCGCATAGAAGCAACTGGAATGGACGGAACAATGATTCCAATTAGTTTGGTGTATAAAAAAGGAATTGACTTAGAAAAAGCACCTATCTTGGTTTACGGTTACGGTTCGTATGGAATCACCATCAATCCTACGTTTAGCGCCTATCGATTGAGTTTAATCAACAGAGGATTTGTATTCGCCATAGCACATATTCGTGGAGGAAAATTTTTAGGAGAAAATTGGTATCAAACAGGGAAATTCAAGAAGAAAATGAATACTTTTTTGGATTTCAACCAATGTACACGAGCTTTGATTCAACAAAAATATTGCGCTCCAGATAAGGTTTATGCCATGGGCGGAAGCGCTGGCGGATTGTTAATGGGCGCTTGTATGAATTTAGCACCCTATTTATACAAAGGAATGGTTGCACAAGTCCCATTTGTAGATGTTTTAACCACCATGTTAGACGAAACCATTCCACTTACGGTTGGAGAATACGAAGAATGGGGAAATCCAAACAAAAAAAGTTTTTACAATTATCTTTTACAATATTCTCCGTACGATAACATACAAAAAACAGCTTATCCTTCGTTATACATTGCAACTGGATATCACGATTCGCAAGTTCAATATTGGGAACCTTTGAAATGGGTAGCAAAATTGCGCGATTACAAAACAGATAATCATCCACTTATCTTTGAATGCAATATGGATGCAGGACATGGAGGCGGATCTGGAAGAACAAAAGAAAGAGAAGAATTAGCTAAAATTCATTGTTTTTTACTTTCTTTAGAAGATATTTCGAATTAAATTAAGCATGAAAGTCAGCTTGTTAGCAATAATTTGTCTTGTTTCAGTCTTTGTTAACGGTCAAAGCTACCAAGACTCTTTATACACACTTTACAAAAAGCGACTCATTGTTTCAGTTGAAACAGGATTCAACAGTTCTCCTCTTTCTTTTGATTTAAAATATGGAAAAGTAAAATCGATTACATTTATTCCAAATCCTCCATTAGTTATTAAGCCGAGTATTAGTTACTATGGTGTAACACTTGGAATTGGATTTAAACTTCCTGTAAACATCCTTTCTACTTCAAAATACACCAAGACTAGTTATTTTGATGTAGGTTTAAATTTCACTATAAAAAAACGCATCTATTTTGGTCTTGATTTTCAATACTACAAAGGCTTTACTTTATTAAACCAAGGAGATTTTGACACTTCTAAATCTATTCGCGGTAACAATGGAATTTATCCTAACCTAAATACAGTCGAAGCAGGAATAAATATGCGGTATTTCTTCAGTAAAAAATTCAATTATCGAGCGGCGCTTGGAATTCAAGGAGATTACAAAAAAAGTGTCTGGAGCCCTTATATTTATGGCTATTTTGGAGGATATGGTGTTGGAAATAACAATGACATCATATTTCCAGACACCTTGCATAGCAAATCTGCTAGTAATTCGAAAGCAAGAAGTTTCTCTTCTTTTGAATTTGGTGTGATTCCTGGCCTTGCAGGTGTTTTGCGCAAAGGTTGGTTTCAAGGAAATATGATTCTTGGTTTTGGTCCAATGATTCAAGGAAAGTCTTTTGCATCTGCCGATGTTTCAAGAGGATTCTTAGGTTTAAACTTCAGAACAGATATGCAACTTTCTTTAGGAGTTCAGAAAGACAAATGGTTTTTACTGTTAAATGGCAACTTTAAGTTCAGAACTATTAAAATAGCTCCAGTGACTTTCAATCAGTATTATTATGACGTTAGATTGGTTGCGGGATATCGCATCAATGTAAAAACCCCGAAGGGAATCATAAAAATGGAGAAGAAAAAAGCCGAAAAGCGAGCTGAAAAAGCAGCCAGAAAAAATTAACATTTTAGATTTTCGTAAAAAGGCTTTCTTTCTCCATTTTTTTCTATTTTTGACACCGTGAAAAAAATTCTGCTCTCTTTATCAATCATTTGGTGCACATTTGCCTCTTTTAGTCAGCATATTTTTGACAATAATCAATCCATTGAATTTCGTCCGAAAGTTGGTTTTTTGATTGCGCATCACATGAACATGGCGCATTTGATAAAATCGCACTTTTTTTCAGGCGAATTATCGTATTGCATTCAAACAAAAGGGAAACATTATTGGCAAAAATCTTATAAATACCCCACTTTTGGAGCAAGCATTATCTTTGTTTATACAGGTAATCCTCAAGTAATTGGAAATGGATTTGGAAGTATTTTATTCATCAAGTTACCTTTTGTTCAAAAAGAACGAGTTGAATTTAATGCGAAAATTGGCGGAGGACTAGGTTATCTTACCAAACGCTTTAACCAATTAGAAAACCCAAAAAATGTAGCTATTGGCTCACATCTTAATTTACTCATCAATTTCGCTTTAGACCTAACGTTTAAATTCAAAAAAGGCTATTTAGGATTCGGAATTGACTTTTCTCACTTCTCTAATTCGGGAACAGTATTGCCTAATTTAGGTCTAAACATCCCTTCTGTGTCTGTTATTTACGGATTCCAAACAAAAAAACAACCCTTGTTAAATCCAGATTTCAAACCTATTAATCGAAATTGGTCCATGCAACTTACTGCCAATTTCTCTGCGCATCAAGTTTTTCCAACTGGAGGAAAATTACATCCAGTTTATGCTGTTACAGCTTATATGAACAAACGTTTCAACGAAAAATCTGGAATGTTTATGGGAATTGATTTTTTATACAACGAAGCGTTGAATCATAAACTCGGAAGATCGTCACCCGTTATTTGGGACGTTCTTCAAACCGGAGCATTTATAGCATACGACTTGAATATCAACAAGCTGAAGATATATCTAGGAATGGGAATCTACCTAAAAAATGACCTCAATCCAAATGGGCTGTTTTATCATAAAATAGGAATTCGATATGAGTTTTCTGAACATTTTTACGCAAATATTGCTGTTAAAACGCACTGGGCTCAAGCAAATTACTTAGAATGTGGAATTGGATATAAATTATTCGTAAAGAAATGAGCAATCAATATTTCATCGCTTTTATAATAGGAATTACCCTTTTTACTTCTTGTAAAAAGGCTGAAGATCGAACTTGTCTAAAATCTACTGGAAAAGAAACTATAGACACACTCGCTTTGCCTGAATTTACAGCACTTATTCTCAAACAAAACATTGATTTTCACTTAGTTCCAGACAGTGCAAACTTTGCTATTTTAAAAGGCGGAGAACATTTATTAAAGAAGATTGCATTTGAACCAATTGACACTTCAATTGTTGTAACAGATAAAAACAAGTGTAATTTCTTACGAACGTACAAAAAGCATATCTATGTAGAAATTCATTTTAAACAATTGAATCGATTAGAATTTATGGGCTCCTACCCGATTTCTAATGAAGACACACTTCGTGCTGGAATATTTAATTTCTTGCTTCACAAAGGTTCAGCGACAGTAACACTCACCGTAAAAGCAAATTCATGCAACGGAATAATTAGCGAAGGAGTTGGTGATTTTTTTCTTTCTGGAAGTGCAGATTTTGCAACAATTCTGATTCAAGATAACGGTTATTGCGACGCAACAAAATTCTCTGTAAGAGATTATCTTGAAGTAGAGAATAATTCAACTGGAATATTAAAATGCTTCCCTGACAATGCCGATTTCGTAGCCAACATAACTTCTACGGGAGATATTTGGTACGTCGGAACTCCATCTTCTATCACGGAAGTATACAAAGGCACGGGGCAAATCATCCATAAATAGTTCATTTTTATTGCGTTTCAAAAAAAATTAAAAATAAACCAAACAAACGTTTGATTTATTAGAAAACTGCTTAACTTTGCAGCATGGAATTAAATGAAAAACAAGAACACATTCTCGTAGTTGCACAACAACTATTTGGAGAACAGGGTTTTTCTGCTACTTCCATTCGCGACATTGCTCAAAAAGCGAACATCAATGTTTCTATGGTTTCTTACTATTTTGGAGGAAAAGAAGGTTTATTAAAAGCCATCGTTCAATCTAAAATTGATGCTATGAAAATTCGTATTGGAAACATTATTTCAAGCGAAACATTATCACTAAACGAGAAATTAGATATTCTTATAGAAGAGTCTGTCATAAAATTCTGGCAAAACCGAGTGCTCAACAACATTATTACACGAGAACATAATTTTAATTTGAATACTGAATTAAAAGCTGTTTTAAATCAACTAAAAAATAGCAGATACGAACAACTTTGTCAAATAGTTGAACTAGGTCAAAAACAAGGTTTATTCAAAAAAGACGTGAATATTCCGCTTATGCAAGCAACCATTACTGGATTACTAAAACATATTTACTTTTCTGATGATTACTATTTTGAATTATTAGGTATTGCTGATAAAGAGAATAAAGATGACATACTACTTGAATATATAAAAGATTACTTAAAAACAGTTTTTAAACTCATTTTAAATGAAACGAATACGAATGAAAATTAACAAGGTACATATTTTAGCCTTTCTATTTTGCGCAGTCCAATTAAATTCTTTTGGACAAGTTCAAGAAAACTATAGCTTGAGCGAAATCATTAAATTAGGTTTGCAACAAAGTCACGAACTTAAAATAAGTACATCCCAACAACGTATTAATCACTTGACTGTAAATGAAGCTAAAATGGCATATACGCCTGGATTATCTGTTTCTGGGCAAGCAATGTTACTCAACAAGCCTCGAATAAGTTTTCAAGGAAATAGCATGACTGGTTTTTCTAGTCCAAACAGTGCAGCTTTTGTTATGGGAAGTCTTTCGGTTCCAGTTTTTAATGGATTTCAGTTAATAAATAACCTAAAAGCCGCTAAAGAAATGGAATTGTCGGGAAATGAAAAAGCGAATCTCGATTCCACAACAGTTATTCTAGAATTGATAAATACATACGTTGCTCTTTATAAGGCAGAAAAAGCAGAGGAATTGATCAATGAAAGTCTTGAAAATGCTAACCAACGTGTAAATGATTTTGGAAAACTCAAAGAAAACGGCTTACTTTCTGAAAATGATTATTTAAAAGCTCAATTGCAAGTTTCTAAAATTGAACTTTCGTTATTGGATGTAGATAATCAACACCAAATGGCACAATTTCAACTGAATAATTTAGCTGGATTAGATGAAAAACTTGAATTTACAGTAGATTCTACTATTTTTTATCAAAATCATTTAATCAGCGATGATAGTTCATTTGATCAAGTAGAAGAAGACCGAAAAGATTTACAAGCGTTGATACATCAAAAAGAAGCTTCAAATTATTTAATGAAACTACAAAAGAACGTTTATTATCCGCATGTTAATCTAACAGGAACTTATCTTTCTATGAATGTTCCCAATACATTCTCAGTCAACAACATGTTAAATGCTGGCGTAAGTTTAAGCTATGATATCTCATCGTTTTACAAAAAGAATCCAACCATTGCTAAAGCAAAACAACAATTCTTACAAGTTGATGAACAAACAAAAATGTTAACTGAAAAAATTAAAATTGAGTTGCACCAAGCATTTTTAGATTATCAAAAAGCGACAAGACAAGTTGAGGTATACAACAAAACTGTATTGCAAGCTGATGAGAACTACAGAAATATAAAAAGTAAACACGACAATAATTTAGCAACAACAACCGATTTATTGGATGCCGATTTAGAACTTTTACAAGCAAAAATCAATCAACAACTTGCTCAAGCAGATGTGTTTTTAGCTTATTGCAACTTTTTAAAAACAACTGGAAATTTGGATGAACTCCGAAAAATAAATTAATACAAAAACTATATTTTAATCTCATAATTAGATGAAAACCAAGAAAGAAGAAGAGAAAAAAGCACCTAAAAAGATAAACAAACGTTTTTCTATAATCCTAATTGTAATAGTGATTTTAGGCGTTACTTTTGGAGTATATAAAATCACGTATGCAAGTAGTCACGAGTCAACTGACAACGCACAAGTTGATGCAGATATTACAGCAGTAAATCCTCATGTATCTGGCTATATAAAAAAGGTATATGTAAAAGATAACCAAATTGTAAAAAAAGGTGATACACTCGTTGTAATTGATGACAATGAATATTTTCTACGTGTAAAAGAAGCAGAAGCTGCTTTAGCAATTGCACAAAGTAACTTATCTGTTGCGCAACAAAATGTAAATCTATCTGAAACCCAAATTTCAACAGCAGATGCAACTGTAGTTGGCGCTGAAGCTGGAATTGAAGAAGCACAAATCCGTGTATGGAGAGCTCAAAAAGATTTTGATCGTTACTCAAATCTATTAAAAGACAAAGTAATTACAGAACAAAAATACGAACAAGCGCTTGCTGAAAAACAAGCTGCTGAAAAACAATTGCAAATTATTCAACAAAATAAAGTAATTGCTTCAACTCGAAAAGGTTCAAGCTCATCTCAGGCACGTGTTGCTGAAAGTCAAATAAACGTTGCAAAAGCGACTATCGCTCAACGAGAAGCTATTTTAAACGAAGCGCGTTTAAACCTTTCTTATTGCGTAATTTTAGCTCCAACAGACGGACAAGTTTCTACTATTCCAATAACAGTAGGACAATTGGTACAAGCAGGACAATCACTTTTCAATATTGTACTTACACATAAAATGTGGGTGATAGCCAACTTTAAAGAGACGCAAATCACCAATATGAAAGTGGGACAAAAAGTAGATATTCAAATTGATGCTTTCCCAGATGATGAATTTAAAGGAGTTATCAATTCAATGTCACCAGCAACTGGAGCTTTATTTTCTATACTTCCTCCAGATAATGCGACAGGTAACTTTGTGAAAATTGTACAACGTGTCCCTGTTCGTATAGAAATTCAAGAAAGTGATTTGAAAAAATTAGAAAAACTACGCCCAGGATTAAGTGCAGACGTAGAAGTAACTACGAAATAATAGAATATTAATTTCTTATGGAATTAGAAAACGATCTTGTAGAATACGGATTCAGACGTTTTATTGTAACTATAATTGCAATTATTTGTGCGCTTTTAGAAATAATTGACACGACTATTGTAAACGTTGCTCTAAACGAAATGAAGGGTAATCTTGGCGCTAGCTTAAGTGAAATTAGTTGGGTAATAACAGCGTATGCTATTGCAAATGTAATTATTATCCCTATGACAAGCTGGCTTTCACAGCAATTTGGACGTAGAAATTATTTCGCTGCATCTATTTTAATTTTTACCACAGCTTCATTTTTATGCGGTAACGCAACTTCTTTATGGGAACTTGTTGCCTTCCGTTTTATGCAAGGTCTTGGAGGTGGTGCACTTTTAGTTACTGCACAAACGATTATTACAGAAAGTTATCCTACAGAAAAACGTGGAATGGCGCAAGCTATTTATGGAATGGGTGTTATCGTTGGCCCAACACTAGGTCCACCATTAGGAGGTTATATAGTAGATCATTATTCTTGGCCAAATATCTTTTATATCAATGTCCCTGTTGGAATTATTGCTTTTTTATTGACGTTACAATTCATAAAAAGTCCAAAATTTTCTGAAAAACTTAAATCATTTCAAGTAGATTGGTTGGGAATTTTCTTACTCGTTGTTGCAATTGGGACCTTACAATATGTTCTTGAAAAAGGGCAAGAAGAAGATTGGTTCAATAGTCGTTTAATTGTTTATTCTTCTTGTGTCTCATTTTTAGGATTTTACTTTTTTATTTGGCGAGAATTGACCTATAAATATCCCATCGTAAATTTACGTGTTCTCAAAAACAAAGCACTTGGAGTTGGAACAATTCTAACATTTGTATTAGGATTTGGGCTCTATGGTTCTACGTTTATTGTACCACTTTACACGCAATCTATTATGGGTTGGACGGCAACACAAGCTGGGTTACTATTTATTCCAAGTTCTTTAACAACAGGACTTATGATGCCCATAATTGGAAAACTGCTACAACGTGGTATTCCTCAAAAATACCTCGTATCAGTAGGTTTTGTAATATTCTTTATCTACAGTTATTGGGCATACCACATATTATCTCCCGACACGTCAGGAATGAGCTTCTTTTGGCTATTAATCGTTCGTGGAGTTGGTTTAGGTCTATTATTCGTTCCAATCACAACGTATTCTCTTTCAACACTTAAAGGAAGAGAAATTGGTGAAGGAGCAGCATTTACAGGAATGATGAGACAATTAGGTGGTTCTTTCGGAATTGCGTTAATTACAACTTACATAACTCGAACTGGAGCGCAACACAGAGCAGATTTAGTAAGCCATCTTTCTAATGTTAGCGCAGATGTCCAAGCTCGTTTAGAGGGATTAACGAGAGGATTCATGGTAAGAGGATTTTCTCCTGAAATAGCGAAAGAAAAAGCATTGCACCTCCTAGATTTTAGCGTAACAAAACAAGCCTCTATTCTTTCTTATATGGATGTGTTTTTAGGAATTGGAATTGTCTTTTTGCTCTGTATCCCATTTGTGATGATGATTAAAAATAGAAAATCAAACGTAGATCCTTCTTTAGGAATGCATTAACTTACGTATTCACAAACATACCACTAATTTCCAATTGTTGCAATAACAAATCACAACGTTTCATGAAAATAGGTTAGGTACTTTTTACTCACAAAAAAACCCCACTTCGAGTATGCTCGAAGTGGGGTTTTATCATTTTTAGCTCAAAAACTACCTCTCTACCAATAATTTTTTGGTTTCGATGATGGTTCCTTCGCTGATTAATTTAACAAAGTAAACACCTGGGTGTAATGCTCCTGGTTGCAATGAAAGTGATTTTGCTTCGCCTTCAAATGCT
>Ga0164242_10002714_pt1 | contig 20424 bp, 9 predicted proteins | sample OricomgcompostMG_FD_108783 | JGI IMG/M metagenome (GOLD analysis project Ga0164242, IMG submission 108783) | Miracle-Growth compost microbial communities from Emeryville, California, USA - Original compost - Miracle growth compost (MG) ... | reverse complement strand
CCTTTTTTGAGCTTTTTTTCATAGTCCCAAAGGCAAAGCGGGATCGTGCCTGCGGTTGTATTGCCATAATTGTGGATATTGATCATCACTTTTTCCCTGGGCAGGTTAATTCTTTCCCTGGTGGCATCGATGATTCTTAAGTTGGCCTGATGGGGAACCAGCCAGTCAATATCATCACCGGTCAAATCATTTTTTTCCAATAATTCCTGACTGACATCTGCCATACCGGTAACTGCAAATTTAAAGACATGTTTACCTTCCTGGTAAATAAAATGCTCTCTTGCTGCCACTGTTTCAATAGAAGCCGGACGCAAAGAACCACCAGCTTTCATATGCAGATGTTTGGCGCCAGAACCGTCACTATAGAGAATAGCGTCTATTATACCCACATCTTCAGTTGTTGGTTCAAGCAGCACGGCACCCGCACCATCTCCAAAAATAATACAGGTTGTTCTGTCGGTATAATCTACGATGGCACTCATTTTATCTACCCCTACGACGATCACTTTTTTATTTCTGCCACTTTCAATTAAAGACGTACCCAGGTTCAGGGCATATAAGAAGCCGCTGCAAGCGGCACTGATATCAAAACCATAAGCATTTTTAGCACCGACTTTATCCCCAATCAGATTGGCCGTAGCCGGAAAGATCATATCAGGGGTTACTGTCGCACAGATGATGCAGTCAATATCCAGGGGATCCAGCTGTTTTTTAGCCAAAATCTCCTTAACGGCCTGGGCAGCCATATCACTGCTGGCCTTGTTAGGGTCTCTTAAAATCCTTCTTTCTTTAATTCCCGTTCTGGTGGTGATCCATTCATCTGTCGTATCAATAATCTTTTCCAGATCAGCATTGGTGAGTTTATCCTCTGGAACATAACCTCCAACGGAGGTAATCGCGGCACGTAATTTACTCATGTATGAAGCTTATTTCGAATAAAAGTTTTCTTCAGTTCAATAAAAAATAATGGTCAAAAGTATCTCAAAATCCTGATATGTGAAAATCCAAAGCGTTAGGCCAATGTATGAATTGTAAATTTAATATATTAAGAATCCAGGTTTTGTCTTATTTTTGAGGCAGTTAAAGCGTATTAAACACTTATACCAAGCAATTAAAATAAAAATTAACCAATAAGCAGATGATCGCATATGTCAAAGGCCGTTTCGTGAATAAAACACCCGCAAATGTTACTGTAGATGTAGCAGGTGTGGGATATGACCTGCAAATAAGCCTGAATACCTACTCGGCGATCAGTGGACTAGAAGAAGGCTTACTCTATACCCATCTGCAGATAACAGAAACTGCACATACACTATACGGCTTTGCGGATCTCAACGAAAAAATGCTTTTTTTGCAACTGATTTCAGTCTCCGGCGTGGGAGCGTCCACCGCCCGCATGATGCTTTCCGGCATGAAACCAGATGAAATTATCCGGGCCATTGTCCAAAACAGTGCCGTCGAACTGGAAAGAATCAAAGGCATCGGCAAAAAAACAGCCCAACGGCTGACCCTTGAACTAAAAGACAAACTGTCCAAAATGCATGACCAGCAGGTCGTATCCGGTGTAGCGCCAATAGGCAGATCGGTTCAGTCAGATGCGCTGGACGCCCTTATGGCGCTGGGCATTAGCAGGCAGATGGCAGAAAACGCCATCCGTAAAACGCTGAAAGCCAGCTCAGAGAGTGCCACGGATCTGGAGAGCCTTATCAAATTATCTCTAAAGAACCTTTAGTGTTGTTTTTCATGAATTTAGCCCTTGCTATTATACTTTAAAAGCTAAAATTCCGTTTTAATACTTTGGCAGGACAAACTGCCCAAAAGAAGTGAGAATTCAGCTTTGAGTAATATATATCATAAACTTCTCTATCGATTTTTATGGGTAGCCGGTATCCTTATGCTGTCTGCTTTGCGTCTGAGTGCGCAATCACTGGCTGATTCTGCAGGCAGACCCTTTTATCCATATCCCATTCATGATTATTACGGCTACCGGTTTACTGACCCACTTCGCCCTTATAATATTTTCGATCAGGATAAGGGAAGTGACAGCAGCCTCTTAAAGACCTATGTCCGCTATGATAGCCTTACGCATGAGTACCTGTATTTCAGAAAAGCGGACTCAACAGATAAAAGTTACCGGGGAGATATCCAGATCAGCAGGGCGGATTTTTTAAAACTCCAGGGACAAGTGCAGGATCAGCAGCATTATTACCAACTCTCCAGATCACTGGACCTGTTGAATTTCAAGCAGAAAAGGCCCAAGAGCAAAGTAGATTCCAGCTTATTTAACCGCATATTCGGAGTGACCAAGGATGGAAAGAAAGTAGATGTAACACCTCAAGGCAGTGTAGACCTGTCTATAGGTTATGAGGGACAGAATATTCAAAACCCCACCCTTTCAGAAAGAGCCCGTAAAACCGGTAACTTCAATATGGACGCCAGTGCCAATCTGAACCTACTGGCCAAGGTCGGCAGTAAATTACTGCTACCAATTACCTACAATACGCAGAGCACCTTTGAGTTCAACAACCAGTTTAAACTCAAATACCAAGGCCGTGATGACGAACTCTTAAAGCTGGTAGAAGCCGGAAATATCTCTTTTGACAGCAAGGCTACACTCATGCCCAGCATCCAGAACCTATTTGGGGTAAAAGCACAGATTCAGCTGGGCAAATTATACTTGACGGGTGCCTTTGCCAATAACCGCTCCGAAAAGCAGTCCATTACCCTGCAGGGCGGCGGCCTGGCCCAGAAAATTGATCTGTCCCTCAGTGATTATGATGAGAACCGGGATTTCCTACTGGGCAATTATTTTGAAGACCATTATAACGAAGTGATGCATGACCTGCCGGTTGTAAAAAGCCAGGTCAGGATTCTTAGAATGGAGGTTTGGGTCACAAACAAAACCGGTGCAACCACTAATGTGCGTAATATCGTCGGATTAATGGATCTTGGAGAAAATACCCCCTATAATAACAATATACAATCCCTGCATTCCTATAACGGATTACCGGATAACGGTGCCAACGATCTCTATAGCTCCATCCTGGCTGGCGGACAGACACGTAACCCATCCATGGTAACTTCTATATTGCAATCCAGGGGCATGGTCTCCGGACAGGATTTTGAAAAGACCTATGCCCGCAAACTGGATTCGACAGAATATACCTTCAACCCCCAGGCAGGCTTTATAGCGCTTAATCAACAACTGTCACCAGATGCAGTACTGGCAGTCGCTTATCAGTATACTTATAACGGCAGAACCTATCAGGTAGGTGAGTTTTCTCAGGATGTCGCCCTGGATTCTACCCAAGGGGTACAAAAAGTATTGTTTCTAAAATTAATCAAAGGAAGTTCACAGCAAGTACAATTACCGACCTGGGGATGGATGATGAAAAATGTCTATTCCCTTAATGTAGGGGGACTGCAAAATGATCAGTTTAATTTAAATGTTTATTACAGTGAACCCAGTGGGGGCGTCAAAAGATATTTGCCCGACGCCGGCAGCGCTGTCAAAGGCAAATCCATTATATCGGTACTTGGTGCCGACAAGCTAAATAGTCAAAACGATCCTGCACCAGACGGACAGTTCGATTATGTAGACGGTTTTACTGTCCTGCCCAGCCAGGGAAAAATTATCTTTCCCGTTTTAGAACCCTTTGGTAAAGACCTGGATTCACTTGGCTATCAGGGCGTGGACCAGGCGACCAAGGATAAAGTCATCTATTACGCGCTCTATGACAGTATCAAAGCAATCGCCCAGACTTATGCCAATCTGGACCGGTTTAGCCTGCAGGGGACTGTCAAAGGCAGCTCCAGCTCGCAGATCAGCCTGGGCGCCATGAATATCCCGCAGGGCTCCGTCACCGTGACGGCCGGTGGCCGTAACCTGGTGGAAGGCACTGACTACACCATTGATTATAACCTGGGAATGATCCAGATTATCAATCAAAGCATCCTAAGCGCCGGTACACCGGTGAATGTTCAGTTTGAGAACAATGCCAACCTGGGTACTGCTCAAAGAAACTTTATGGGCCTTAGACTGGATTATCTGGCCAGTGATAAGCTTTCCTTTGGTGCCACCATGGAAAAACTTACCGAGCAGCCTTATACTTTTAAGACCAATTACGGTGAAGATCCGATTAACAACACCATGTTCGGTGTCGATTTCAATTACCATTCAGATTTTCCCGGGCTGACAAAAATGCTGGATAAACTGCCATTTTATACGACTACCGCTCCTAGTTCCATTACTGCCTACGGGGAGGCCGCCATGTTAAAACCAGGCCATCCGGCGCAGATAGGATCCGGCAGCAACGGCAAAGTGTATATAGATGATTTTGAAAGCTCCGATAACCTTTTTGATCTACGCTATCCATTAACCTCCTGGGCTCTGGCTTCCACACCTGCCGGCAATGGCCTGTTCCCGGAGGCGACGCTGAACGATAACCTGGATTATGGGAAAAACAGAGCGCTGCTGGCCTGGTATAATATAGAACCAACTTTGCAGGACAGAAGCAATTCAAGCAATCCACTCTATAAAAACCTTTCTGAACTCAGTGACCCCAGAGTAAGACCCGTATATGAAGGGGAGCTTTTTCCCAAACAGAGTGTTCTTTCCTCTGCCCTGCAGTCTACAACTTTGGACTTGTCCTATTATCCAACCCAGCGCGGCCCGTATAACTTTTCCAGTATGCCAGGCGATATTGATCGTAACGGCAAACTAAGCCGGCCCCAGGACAGGTGGGGTGGTATTATGCGGGCACTGGATCAGACCGATTTTGTTACCAGTAATGTGGAGTATATTGAATTTTGGCTGCAGGATCCTTTTATTAAGGATCCAGGCAGTACCGGGGGAAAACTGATTTTTAACCTGGGAGATGTCAGCGAAGATGTCCTAAAAGACGGCAAACGTTTTTATGAAAACGGCCTTTCTACCCCCAACACCCCAACAGCTGTTGACAGCAGTTCGGTATGGGGTGTTTCGCCGGTAAATCCCATCCAGCTAACCAATGCCTTTAATAACGTGGCTTCTGACAGGGTTTTGCAAGACGTTGGGTTTGACGGGATGGGAGACGAATCGGAAAGAAGAAAACACAGCCTTTATCTTCAGAGCCTGGCAGATAATTTTGGTACCGCTTCACCCATCTATCAAAACGCCTTAAAAGACCCGTCTGCAGATGACTATAAATGGTATAGAGACGGGAGCTTTACGGCCAGCGACGGAATATTAGCTCGGTACAAATATTATAATAATACAGAAGGAAATTCACCGGTAGCAGGTACTAATGGCAACGGCGCCTCCGCCGCTACCACCTATCCGGATAATGAGGATTTAAACGGAGATAATACGGTCAATGAAACAGAGCAGTATTTTGAGTATGATCTGAACTTAAAGCCAGGCATGACACTGACCGATCCTTTTATTGCAGACGTCAGAACCGTACAGCCTAAACTGGCCAACGACAGTACGACCAAAGAAAAATGGTATTTGTTTCGTATTCCTATAAATGCATTTACCGGTAAGGTGGGTAATATCAATGATTTTAAATCCATCCGCTTTATGCGGATGTATCTGACCGGCTTTCAGGACTCCGTGACCCTTCGTTTTGCAAGGCTGGGACTGGTGCGCAACAATTGGCGTCCTTTTAGCTATAACCTGGATACCACAGGGTCTTATACCTCACTTCCTCAGAACAGCACCACAGGACTTACTGTGTTATCTGTTAATACGGAGGATAATAGTGAAAGACTACCCATCCCTTATAAGATGCCGCCAGGTGTGCAGCAGCTGCAATCCATAATGGCCGCAGGCGGCGCTTCCAATGGCTCTGTTTACTTAGAAAAAGAACAGTCCATGAGCCTGCACGTGACAAATCTTGCTAAGGGAGATGCAAGGGCAGTGTTCAAAAGTATTCAACTTGATTTAAGGGCTTATGGAGAACTCTCCATGTTCCTGCATGCAGAATCATTACCCGGCATGCGCCCGGTAAGCAATAATGAGCTGACAGCGGTCATCCGGATCGGTCAGGATTACCTGGACAATTATTACGAGGTCAGAATTCCGCTACAGGTCACCCTGCCCAGTCAGACAGCCACGGCGGCCGAGATCTGGCCGGAGCTCAATCATTTAAAACTGGCCTTGCAGGATCTGGTGGCCTTAAAACTCAGGCGCAATAGTAGCGGTCATCCCATGAATGAAATCTACAGGGAAGAGACGAATGGAGAGACTTTTTCCGTGAAAGGCAATCCTAACTTAGGGGAAGTCACCAGTCTGCTTATAGGGGTAGAAAATACCAATAGCGCACAGCCGGCAAATTTTGAAGTGTGGGCAGATGAGCTTGGACTTTCCAAGCTCAATGAACATGGCGGCTGGGCCGCCCTGGGCAGGGTCGATATGCAACTGGCAGATCTGGGTTCTGTCAGCCTTTCGGCCAACACGTATTCTGCCGGCTTTGGCACACTGGAGCAGGGCGTCAACGAGCGGGCGAAAAACTCCATGATGCAATTTGATGCCTCCGCCACCATTGATGCAGGGCGGCTTTTCTCCGAAAAGGCCGGTATTTCCATACCCGTTTATGCCAGCTATAACAAAACGGTCTTAACACCTGAGTATGATCCTTATGACCTGGATGTACGCATGAAAGACAAACTTAGAAGCTACCATACCAGTAGGGAGAGAGACTCCGTTAAACGCATGTCGCTGGATCAGACAACCAGTAAAACCATCAGCTTTTCCAATGTCCGTTTTGGAAGACCTTCCATGAAGCCGAAGATCTGGGATATCAGTAATTTTGATTTTTCCTATACCTTTTCCAGTATCGATCAGAGCAGTCCGCTGATCGCAGAAAACAGCATTGATAAATATTTTGCTGGACTAGGTTATACCTTTAATGGAAAACCGCAATTTATAGAGCCTTTTAAAAGACTCATAAAATCCAAAAGCCCCTGGCTGGAATTTATTCGCTCATTTAATATCAATCCCACGCCGTCCCTGCTAAGTTTCAGAACGACCATAGACCGGCAAATGGGAATCTACACGCCAAGATCGGTCAATCTTTATGCCAGCGGCGCCGAGGTAGACACGGCAGAAACTACTTTTGATAAGTACTTCAGGATGTCCAGGGATTATAACCTGAACTGGAATTTAACCAGAAGCCTGAACCTTGATTTTACCGCAAATAACCTGTCTTATGTCGATGAGCCTTATGGTTACCTGGATACCAAGGCCAAAAGAGATTCCATGTGGCATAACTTCTGGACAGGCGGCCGTAATACCCAGTATTCGCAAAAGGCCGCCTTGTCTTATAATCTGCCACTGGATAAACTACCATTTGCTGACTGGATCTCCATGCAATATAGCTATAGCATGAATTACGACTGGGTAGCCTCCAGCCTGCTGTCCAAATCCCTGGGTAATATCATTGAAAATGGCAATAGCTCCAATCTAAATGGTCAGTTTGATTTTAGAAAGCTCTATGATAAATCCAAGTTTATCCAGGCTGCCCTGGATACCACCAGTATGCCTTCCCTGGTAGACTCCTTAAAACCAGAAGACAAAAAAAGGCTGGATTCCCTGATTCAAAACCTGCCAAAGAGAAAGGAAGTGGTCAAAGGCCTGAAGGGAAGAGAACGTAAGTTGGCGCTAAGAAATTGGCGGGCCATGAAAGCAGCCATTAAGGAAGCAAAGGTGGCCTTTAACAGAAAACAAGTGGTTAGAACAAGTAAAGCCGTTTCGGCCGCTGTCAGATTACTGACCATGATTAAAAGTATTTCTGTAACCTATTCCAGCGGCTATACCAGTCGGCTGCCAGGATATATGGACAGCACCAAAGCGCTGGGCGAGAACTGGCATTCCGGGCAGCCGGGACTGGGGTATATTTTTGGCAAGCAGCCCACCAAGGAGTGGCTGGAAGCCAAGGCCAGAGATCATATATTAACAACAGACCCTTATTTTAATGATCTGTACCGCCAGACCTATAACCAGAATATCAATATTAACGCCCAATTGGAACCGGTGCCCGATCTGATCATTGACCTGACACTCATGAAATCTTTTAATAAAGATTACTCCGAGCTATTTAAAGATACTTCCGGTACGGGTCGTTTTGAACACCTCAGCCCTTATAGTGCCGGTGGATTTACCGTATCCTATGCGGTGCTACATGGGATCTTTGAAAAGCCAAAGTCTGGACAAGTGTCAAAAAGCTTCCAACGCTTTGCTGATTTTAGGGAAGTTATTTCTGGCAGACTGGCTAAAAACAATCCTTATTACAGTGGCGGCGTTGACGGCGACGGCTATGCAAACGGCTATGGCCGGTATGCACAAAATGTACTGATTCCGGCATTTTTGGCTGCCTATACCGGAAAATCCCCAGAAACAATCGGCTTAATTGAAGAGCAGAATAAAAGCATTAAAACCAATCCGCTCGGACATATATTCCCGATGCCCAACTGGAATATAACCTATTCCGGACTCAGCCGGCTGGGATCGCTATCTAGTATTTTATCCAATGTCACCATCAGAAGTGGCTATAACGGCACCCTTTCCATGAATAGTTTTACCAGCTCCCTGAACTTTCAGGATAGACTGATGCAGGGAATGCCTTCCTTTATTGATTCCACCTCCGGGAACTATGTGCCGTATTTTCTGATTCCCAATATCACGATCTCGGAGAATTTCTCTCCACTAGTGGGTGTTGATATTACTTTTATGAACCAGAGCAATATCCGCTTTGATTATTCCAGAAGCAAACAACTATCATTAAGCCTGGTGGATTATCAGGTCAGCGAAGTAAGTTCCACAGAATACTCCTTAGGCTTTAATTACACCAGACATAATGCAAAACTGCCCTTTTTGCCGGCACCTAAAAAGTCCGCAGATGGTGTAGGCAATGACATGACCTTTGGGCTGGATCTGGCCATGAGTGATCAGCTGAATTCCAGTACGACACTTGACCAGACCAATAATTACAGCACAGGGGGACAAAAAGTAATCTCCATTTCACCTTCCATCAACTATGTAATCAATAACCGGTTCAACCTGAAATTCTTTTTTAACCAAACCCGCAATATTCCCTACGTGTCCACGACGCCACCCATTGTGATGACCAGTGCAGGAGTGCAGATCCGCATGTCATTGCAGTAAAGTGCAGCCTTAAACTGCAAGGGTAGTGGATGACTGTCCCCAGGCGTCGACATGCACAAGGCAGCATTTGTGTATTTGCAATGGGAATTTAGTGACCCGGCGCCTCTTTCCCATTGAAATCTTTACTAGCCATCACCTGACCATTGCCTGTCCTATGCGATGTATGCAAAAGGTAAGTATAATAGCCATGGCGGGGTAGGTGAAATTATAGCCGATTGCTATTTTTGTACAGCATCATGGGTATTTGAAGGACAAATCCTGTGACGGCGAGATTTGCATGATAAAATAAACCGTCGTATTATTGTAGCGGTAGGCTAAATGCAGGCTACAAATTAGCGAAATATCAGTAAAATAGCGATAAATTATAAAACGGCATTAAAACCGTCTACGCTAAAAAGTTGTCTCCCAAATAAAGTATCCATGGAAGAATATGTCAAAATTTATTATGAACAGCAACCCAGCCGAAAGCCTTTGATACTGGAAAAATCGGATCAGGATCTGGAACTGGAAGCCGCATTTACCATGGTGGATTTTACGGTTACCGTGCCAGGCAGGCAATATTTGTATGACCGCCTTAAACGGCCGCTAGACAGTTTAGATGCCATCACCAGGCTTGAAAATGAATTGCAGAGACTAGCCCCTGAAGCGCAGTTCAGATTGCAATTCGGGGAGATTGCTAAAGAGTTGGCTGGCCAGGACAGTGCAGATCTGCCCTATCTGATTTTTGGAGGGGATCTTAAAAGCACTTGGTATTATAAGTGGATGCCTTATCTGCAAGTAGCCATGGGCTTGGCAGTGGTTCTTTCCATCTTTTTTCACTTTGGACTACTTATATTAATCGGTTTATTTGGGTTTAATCTTTATTTGCATTTTCATAATAAAATGGTGTTGGACACCTACCGCAGAAGTTTAAATTCGGTGATTACCTTATATGACGCATGTGGGAAGTTGAATAAAGTGGCGGGGGATTTATTTATGCAGGACAATGTTACCCTTGATGCTTATACCGCGTTGAAGCCACTTAGAAAGCGGCTTAGTATCAACCAATCTTTACAGTTATTTACCTCTTCTGAGCTTTATATGTTGCCTTGGCTGCTCTATGAACTCATTAAAGCATTTACACTGGTAGAGGTTAGGGCGGCTTCTTTTATTGTAAAGGAGGTGAATCTTAAAAAAACGCTGATTCATGACTTATACAAAACAATTGCAAAAACAGATTTTCTATGGTCCATTATAAAACTTCGAGAAGCCTGCGCTTGTTGCATCCCAGTCTTTACAACTGATATAAACCAGGCATCTATTTTAGGTTTATATCATCCGCTGATTGAAAATTGCATCATCAACGATTTTGTGCCTGGCAAAAATGCGGTACTGATTACCGGTTCCAATGCGGCAGGCAAAAGCACCTTTCTTAGATCTTTGGCACTGAGTAATTTACTGGCCTCCTCCATTCATACCTGCTTTGCCAGGCAGTTTAAGTGGCCGCTACTCACCACCCTTGCTGTAATGCATCATACGGATAGGCTGACGGAAGGCCTTAGCCATTACCAAAGTGAGGTGAAGAACATGGGGGAGGTCTTCAAATTAAGCAAACATCATCCCTGTTTTTTACTTTTTGATGAGCCGTTTAATGGGACCAATAGCCGGGAGCGGATTGCCATTGCTGCTTCCGTTTTACAATATTTTGCCAGTTGCCCTAGCCATATAACACTTATCGCCACACATGATTTTGAATTGCTACAGTTACTCTCAGAAACCTATAAAATGTATTATTTTAATGAACAGGTGCATCCGGACGGAAAACTAAGCTTTGATTACCGACTTAAAGCAGGTCGGAAAATCACGCGTAATGCCCTTGAACTTATCAGAATTGAAGGGTTCCCTGAGCGGGTCGTAGCAAGAGCCAATCAGATTTACCAGCAGATGGAAGATAAAAATGAGTAGCAGAGTTTGTAGCAAAGCGTCCATGGTAACTTCGTTTTGGATAAGACTTGTTTTGTACATTCCATTTGCTACCCCAAAAGTTGTTACGGCAGTGAGGAGTATAGATTTTTTAGCCACTGTACTTTCTAATTATAAATAAGTTTACTTTTTTGCGCAACTCATCTGCCTGTTTTTTATTTATGGTAAATTTATCGTCATAGAAATTTATCTGACATATGTTAACTGTAACTGCGGTAATATGCTAAAAATGCCTTAGGTGAATACTGAGCTTTGCACATTAATTCTTTGCAAAAGCAACCTCACGAAAACCTTTAGTATTCTTAATGATTTACTTTTCCCTCAATATTACAATGATACTTGATTTTAAACACAAGTATGGCCTGACATCATACAATCAATGGTAGTCTGATCGGAGTCCTCCCATTATGCATCGCTTTCTAGGCCTGGAATAGGGCTAATGTTACTTTCAGGAGCTCTTTGACTTGGAGTTCGGCCAAACTTAGAAACAAGAATGAGCAATGAGGTCCCAATAATAAAAATGCTGATATAGCTGAATGCCTGAATATATGTCATATGGTCGCTTTTAAATAGAAAGCCAAACAGCATACCTCCGAAGTTGCCACCTGCGCCAACTATGCCACTGATCAACCCGACATGCTCTTTGTTTATAAATGGGACTATCCCATAAGTGGCCCCGTTGGCCATTTTTAAAAATAATGCGAATGAAAGCATCCAAATAATGGCCATTAAAAGCGTACCTGCATAAGCAAATAATAATAGCCCAACGCCCTCTAACAATAGCATAAAAGCCAGGAACAGCCCCTTGCCCCGCATCCCATATTTTTCTCCCGTTTTATCAGATATATATCCCCCCAGAGCTCTTGCAAACAAATTCATGCTTCCAAATACCCCTGCACAAATACCAGCTGTCTTCAGCGAGAGGTGAAAATGGTCCACAAAATGAAGGGCGGCTACATTATCAAAAGTAATCTCAACGCCAAAGCAGGTGGCATATCCTAAAGTAAGCGCCCAGATGCGCCAATCTCGTAAAATTTGCCAGTCGGTTTTTAATTTTTCTGTTTTTCTGTGGCCAATCTCATCAAAATTACCCATTGGTGTATCCTTTGTATATCTGGCATAAAGCCAGGCTGTCAGCCACATTAATAATCCAGGAAGAATCATTGCATACCTCCATGCGGATTGTTTCGTGTACCCAAAACCAACAATAGTAGCGAATATTAAGGGCATGACCATATTGGTTACGCCTCCACCAAGGTTTCCCCAACCCCCTGTAATGGCATTTGCAGTTCCCTTTATTCTGGGAGCCATCATCATCGAAGTATGGTATTGTGTAATCACAAAAGCTCCACCAATAATACCAATTGCTCCCCTGAACAATAGAAGCGTTGTATAACTATTCGCTAACCCTACACACATCACGGGCAAAGATCCTATTAGAAGTAACCGAATGGCAGTTTTTCTCGGCCCCCAAAAATCACAGAGCCTGCCGATTATCAATCTGGCAATTATCGTCGTCGAAACTGAGATGATCATCAAATTACCTATTTGGGATTTGCTTAGATGCAAATCATCGCGAATAAAAGGCATTAAAGGTGCTAGCCCAAACCAGCCGAAAAAACAGATAAAAAACATAAACCAGGTAATATGGAAAGTTCTCATCTGAACCCCTTTTAAACTAAAGATTTGCAATTTCTCTAATTGTCCACTTATCTGATTAGCCATAATTCTAATTAATTTTAAATATATTATTATTTGACCTCTTCTTAAAGGTGTCTAACTTCTTTAAAGCACACTTATATAAATACAAACCCCAATGGTCTGCAGCTTAAAATAATAACCTTTTCAAGGGCTTAGCTAAGTAAAGACACGCTTCTATTAAATAAAGTGCCACCACCATATACCCAAACACCTCAAAAGGGCCCATTATAACACACCAAGTCTTTCGAACCTCAAAAAGCTCCTAATCTTTAAATACCTTGAAACAGATACGCCGCGTTTGATCTGAGCAACTGATCTGGGTTAGACATCTGTGTTTTACATAACAGTTCAAGCTGATTTTGAGTACGAATATTCAAAAATGCGACTTCGTCTTCCTTTGGAATATGCATATAGCATGTGTTCAATCGCTGAACAAAATATTGCAAACTACTATGTGATTTTTGTTTATCAGAGACCAACCGTGCAATTTGCCTTAATGCATCATAGCTATAAATTCCACAAAATGGTTCCGCCCTACCGCCTTTCTGATAGACATTGATCTCACTGATCCTCTCCAGCCAAAGATCAAAAAGGTGATATAGGCAACTGATTTTCATAAAAGGCATATTGCAAGCCAGGACGAAAATATCATCCATCGGAAATTTCCTGTGGGCAGACAGTAGCCCCAATAACGGACCAGTGGCATTGATACCCTTCTGGTTTATAATCAACTGCATATCCCCATATGCAGGAAGATCCCCAGGTAAAAGTGGTTCTACGGACAAATAAGTCGTAAGTCCGATCTCTGTTAGTTTTCGATAGGCCAACTCTACCATATTCAAGCCGTTTGGTAAAACATTCGTAGTCATGTCTCTGACTGTCATTAAGTTTTTCCCGCCCGCCAAAATTAAACCAATCATAGCTCCTCCTTTTTTAATGTTAGTTATTACATTGTCTTAGTTGCGACCCTCAAATTGTACTTTATAATTAATATTATAATAAATAAAATATGATATAATAAAGTTATTATGTCATTTATATGCTATTAAATATCATTATTATTGAGCAAAAGTATCCTTTTTATTATAAAAATAGTCAATGGACGGTAAAAAGTATTATATAAAAAATAATTATATAATATTAATATTAAAAGTATTGGTGTTTTAAATATTCAAAAAATATATGACCACTAAACCCATTTAACTGTATAATTATTCATCGACATAATGTAATATGAACAATAAGTTTTATGGATGGAATTAATTTTTTAAAATTTTATTTATTGACCATTGAAGATTTTGTAATTCAGCGGTCCTAGCTACTTATCGCGGAACTTAAAGTGCATTTATAATATTCAGTGGGAGGAGTTGGTAATAGGCACTAAGGCTCAAATGACGGGCATCACGGTCAGGATATTACACATCACTACATTGATGCAATCTATAAATGCCCAATCAAAAAACTGTCACGCCAGCCTTTGCTGTCTATGAATAACCGTATGATTTTAGTTTTAAGCTAAGAAATATAATGAAATAGGTGTTTTAAAGGTTTGGTAGGAGTCCTGAATAAATTAAACTCATCTTTATAAATCCCAAGGATTTTGGAAACTTACAACTATTAATATGTATTGAGTTACATTTGCACCTAGAAATGTCAAAGGAGTCGGTAACGCATATAGTGGAGAAATTAGTTCGTTTAATCTTCACACAACTGAAGTTTAGTATTTTATTACTAAAAAGACGTATGACAGAGCAACAATTTCTTGTTTTTTGTTGCTTGGTGGTTGGTTGTTTGGCAAGTTTAGGCGCTATTGCACTTAAATTGTTTGTCGTCAATCTGGAGCATTTTTTCTTTGAAAATTCCGGTTTTGGTGATATTGTATGGTATCAAGCTTTAATACCTATTCTGGGAATTGGTCTTAGCAGCTTTTTGATAGAGAAACTATATCGTAAAAATTTTAAAAAGGGTAATGATAAAATTGTTTATGCGATAGCAAAACAGTCTTCTGAATTGCCTTTAAGCCAATGTTATTCCCATATTACCACCGCTGGATTAACAGTTGGACTTGGTGGTTCTTGCGGTTTGGAGTCGCCAATGGTGGCTACTGGTGCGGCAATTGGATCGAATCTGGCCCGTGCTACTTTTTTGCCTTATAAAGAGAGGACATTACTCTTGGCCTGTGGGATTGCTTCGGGAATTTCTTCAGCGTTTGGTGCGCCAATTGCGGGAATTCTGTTTGCTCTTGAGGTGTTGATGATTGATGTATCTATCGCTTCTTTTATACCGCTACTGATGTCTTCAGCTAGCGGGGCGCTTTTAGCTAAAGTGTTATTGGGTGATAACGTATTATTAACTTTTAAAACGATCCGTGATTTTAATTATAGTAACTTATATCTTTATGTTGGGTTGGGACTTCTAGCAGGGTGTTTATGCTTGCTTTATACCCGGATTTTTCACTGGATAGACCATAAGTTTACTGCGATGAATGGTCCTGTCAAGCGTTGGCTCGTTGGGGCTCTTTTGTTATCAGTACTCATATTTTTTTTTCCACAGATTTTTGGTGAAGGATATATTTTTATTAAAACCCTTGCAGAAACCGGACAATTTCCACATAACTCTATTTTGATAGCCCACACTAATAACGGGTGGTTGATCTGGCTTTTTATTGTAGGTGTCATGATTTTTAAAATTTTTGCTACCGCATTTACCATTATGGGTGGTGGTAATGGAGGAAGTTTTGCACCGTCACTTGTAATAGGTGCCTTGCTGGGTTTTATTGTTGGCCGTTTTTTTCAGTTAATCGGATATACAAATGTGCCAATAACCAATCTAATTGTGGTGGGCATGGCAGGAATGTTGAGTGGTTTGTTTTTTGCGCCATTGACTGCTATATTTTTGTCAGCGGAAGTCACAAACGGCTATTCACTTTTTATTCCTCTTATGATGGTCGCAGCAATTAGCTTTTTTGTTATGAAATCCTTTGAACCGTTGTCTCTGGAAATGAAAAAGCTTTTTCAACAATCGGAGCTTGACCCTACAGACAAAGATCGTTTTGCATTAAGTAGACTAGAATTGAGAATTCTAATCAGAAAAGATTATCCTGTGTTTAAGGTACATACAGGAATCTCTGAAATACTTTCCTCTATTCAACGGTCTGATAAAGATGTTTACGCTGTCGTAAGTGACGGAGATAAACAGCATTTAGAAGGTGTTATTTATCTTAATGATATGAAATTTATTATTTTTGATGACAAGAAAAGAGAAGAAAATGCTAAAGTTACAGCTGGAGATTTAATGACCAAGCAAAAAACCCTTACCAACAAAGATGATATGCATTCGGCAATCCATAAGTTTGAAAAATTAAATTCCGCCAAAAATGTACTACCTGTGATAAATGAAGAAGGGGTATGGTTGGGCTTTATCGCTAAATCTTCTATTCTTGATAGATATCGTAGTGAAATTATAAAAATGACATAATAGTGTATCATTTCCTTTTTATCTATATTTCTTGATTTTTACAAACATCGTTATTGAATTTGCAAAGAAATTATTCATAATTGATGATTCTCAATTGATAATTCACATTAGCAACCAACAATTCAGTGTATTTTTATTGTATAGGTCAATTATAGATTTCAGCGGAATATAATTAATATTTTCGAACTATTGGATAGGTGAGAGGTTAGGAATTGCTGGCATTTTCTTCCTAACCGGCTCCAAAAATATCAAATTATTGGTCCATAAAATATCGCATTTGCTGGACCAGGCTATCTTTGTATTATCATTCTACATGCACACTTCCTTTATAAGCGGTAACCAAAATCACTCTTTGCTTCTGTTAGAATGAAAAAACTTTGTACGGTGGTGACATTTGGAAGCGCCGCCAGCTTATTTCGATAAAAATGCTGATAATCGTCCATATCTTTCACAGCTACTCTTAAAATAAAATCAAAGGTCCCTGTCATCTGCAAGCATTCCAATACTTCCGGCATTTGGATCACCGATTGCTCAAAGGTTTGTAATGTACTGGAGGAATGATTATATAAAAGCACATGACAGAAAGCAACCAGGTTTTTATTGATTTTCTTTCTGTCCAAAATGGCCACTATTTTTTTGATGTACCCCTCTTTTTTAAGCTTTCGGATCCGTTCATGAACGGCTGCTGTTGATTTATTGACCTGGGCGGCCACTTCTTTGCTAGTCAACTCGGCATTTTCCTGCAGGATTTTGAGGATTTGCTGGTCGGTTTGATCGAGTAATTGTTCTTCCGGCATTGATGACTGATTTTATAGACAATAAAAACTAAAATTTAGCGCTTTTGAAGAACTAAGGTAACAATAATATTGATTGAAATATTTCAATATTCAATTAATATTATTGAATAAAGGCTAAGTATTGTTTGTTTTTATGGTGATAGCTAGCTTTGTCCGATTGGATAAAATTACAATTGATATGGAAACAGTGACTAAAAACATCGCTACGACCAGTGAGCGGATTCAACGGCTTTGGCAGTTAGTAGGCAATACGCCAATGTTGGAACTGCATTACCAATATAAAGGTAAACAAGGTCGGATATTCGTGAAATGCGAGCATTATAACCTGACAGGCAGTATTAAGGACCGTATGGCACTATATATATTGCATAAGGCATATGAAAATGGAAGCATACAACCTACGGATGTTATTATTGAGGCAACCAGTGGTAACACAGGTATTTCCTTTGCGGCCATAGGCAAGGCTATGGGGCATGAAGTAAATATTATCATGCCTAACTGGTTAAGCAAGGAAAGAATGGATATTATCCGCGGATTTGGCGCCAGAATTATCACAGTAAGCAAAGAAGAAGGTGGGTTTTTAGGCAGTATCCGGCTCAGTGAAAATATGGCAGCTGATGGCGATGTCTTTTTACCGCAACAGTTCAGCAATTGTTTTAACGCAGAGGCGCATGATAGAACAACCGGGCCGGAGATTTATTTTCAATTGCAGCAAATTGGTCTTTTACCTGACGCGTTTGTAGCAGGCGTTGGAACTGGTGGTACGGTAATGGGTATTGGACAGTATCTGCGTGGTGAAAACCCTGCAATAACGATCCATCCACTAGAACCCAGCGAGTCGCCTACCTTGACTACAGGTTATAAAACAGGTTGTCACCGTATCCAGGGCATCTCTGATGAATTTATTCCTTCCATTGTACAGCTAGATCAGTTGGATGAGACCGTGCAGGCCAGTGATGGCGATGCCATCATTATGGCACAGAAATTATCGGCTCAACTTGGCCTGGCTGTGGGTATTTCTTCAGGTGCCAATGTAGTAGGTGCGATCAAGCTGGCTGAAAAACTAGGCAGTGATAGCGTTGTGGTCACCATATTACCGGATAGCAATAAAAAATATTTGAGTACAGATCTGATGAGAGAAGAAACTGTTCGACCTGATTATATCTCTACTGATACAATATTTACAGATTATATTCCAGTTGCCAGATTGGAAAAGCCCTTGCTTGGATAAGCAAATGGAAGTGCTATCTAACCTTAACTGAGCTAAACTGGACAATTATTTTTAGAAAAAATAGTAATCAAAAAAGAAAAAGAAAAAAAATATGAAAATGGAAATGAAAAAGCAACTGAATCACTTATTGCTGACGCTACTGGTCCTTGTATCGGCAACCATTATCGTAAGGGCTCAGGATCAAAACCAAAATCCTGTTCAATGGACAGCGAGCGCCGCAAAAGCTACAGACGGTAATTATAGGATCATGCTTACAGCAATGTTACCAGCGCCCTGGCATATCTATTCTCAGAATACGCCAGATGGAGGTCCAGTACCTACGAGTATCAGCTTTAGCAAAAATCCACTGGTAACGCTTATTGGAAAGCCAAAAGAAAAAGGTGATCTGAAAACAACCCATGATAAAAATTTTGGTGTGGATGTCAAATATTATGGTGACAAAGTACAGTTTATACAAACTGTAAAAGTGAAAGGAGGCCTTAAAACCAATGTAAGCGGTTCGGTTAATTTCATGGTGTGTAATGATCATGAGTGTTTACCCCCTAGTAGCTGGAAATTCTCTGTCAAGCTAAATTAAATGGCAATATGTCGTATTTGAGCTGTTAGGCAAAACAAGTCAAAAGAGGCTCAGATAAAAACTCAATCATGTACAGACTTTTAAACAAGTCTCTGGGACTGCATTCTTGCAGTCCCTTTTTTTCTGTAATTTAAGGAGAAGTCAGACTCATATTGGGCAATGCAATCGTAAATCTAGCGTTGATTTTAGTAGTAAGTACTTAATTTGTATTTAGTTATTGCGGTTGCAAAATCTATTTTGGGCTAATATCATCCGCTGATTGAAAATTGCATCATTAACGATTTTGTGCCAGGCAAAAATGCGGTACTGGTTGGTAGTTTCTATACGGCGGACAAAAGCACCTTTCTTAGATTTTTGGCAATATTTAATTTACTGGCCTCCTCCATTCATACTTGCTTTTCTCGGCAGCTTAAGTAGCCAGTTCTCGCAATCCTTGCTGTAATGAACCATACGGATAGATGAAGGAAGGAAGGCTTTAGTTATTAACAACGTAGTGAACGCTTGAGCAGCTATTTAGCGGCATGAAACCCCAGCAAAGTATCTACATTTTTTGGAGATGTAAGTCACCTAAGATCGTTAGATCATTTTTATTTTATTATGACCGTAATGTGGGCCATTTGTGTGGAAGTAGTTCATCGAGTTTATCTTTAGTATGTTTACTTATTCTTTTTCTTTTCATTACATGCGTTACCCATGTTAGAAAGTCGATTTTATGGAGTTTGCAATTATATGCCAGGGCAAACAATGAAACTATTCAGCTCCCTAATTGGCAGGACGACCAGTCGGCCCTTCAACACCATAATTTTTTAGTACCTTTGACATTGCCTAATTTTTATATCAACACCCAAATTTTGTGTGGTGTATTTTGAAAGTAATGTTCCATACTATTCTGGAGAGATATTTTTATCAGGATACTTGAGAAACAAAATGATTTTGTCTCGATATTTATTAAGTCTTTTTCCCTCCATAGCAGGTATTTTGCCTGGCGCATTTCCCATTTGTTGATTAAGTAGTTTGGTTAAAAGGGCTTCTATTTTTGCCACTTCAGTTGGGTAAGAACTTCTTTATGAAGAGCTAAAACATTCATTATACATAACTTCGTTTTGTCTGTTTAATTATAACATTTAAGACATGCAGGATAAGATTAAACTCGAGATAGAAAAACTCATTAAAAAGGATAAAGTTGTTACCCTGGACCAAATTAAAGTTCACATAAAGAGTGATGTAACAATGACTATCATGAGAAAATTAAAATCATTGGGATATATCACAAGTTATTCCGACCGTGGTAAATATTATACATTGTTAGATATACCAAAATTTTCCGAACAGGGATTGTGGAGCTTTAATGACACCATTCATTTCTCTAAATACAACACTTTGAAAGATACCTGCTTCTATTTTATAAACACGTCTGTTGGTGGGCAAAGCATAAAAGAGTTGGAAGCGGTGTTAAAAGTAACGGTGCGACTTGCTGTTGGTAATCTCCTTAAAGAACAGAAAGTATTCCGTGCTCAATTTGGCGGAGAATGGG
>Ga0164242_10002713_pt1 | contig 20427 bp, 17 predicted proteins | sample OricomgcompostMG_FD_108783 | JGI IMG/M metagenome (GOLD analysis project Ga0164242, IMG submission 108783) | Miracle-Growth compost microbial communities from Emeryville, California, USA - Original compost - Miracle growth compost (MG) ... | reverse complement strand
TCGCTGTCTTCGTGACCGAGGTGCTCGCTGATCATGACGCCCAGCTCTCGGCGCGTGTGCAGGTGATACTGCTGCTCGGTAAATAGCTTGTCGAGAAGCAGCTGCAACGGCTTGGAGACGGGATAAGTGATGATGATCATCAGCCGGAGCATCGGTGTGAAACGTGCCATGTAGTCAAGCGCCTTGCGTGAAAATATCGCTTGAGGTGTGATCTCGCCGAAAATCACCATGATAAGCGTCGTCGCGAGTCCGGCCACGACTCCGTAGGTGACACTTTCCAGGAACAGCGACGTTGCCGAGACGGCTGCGACGTTGGTCAGCAGGATAGCCGCCAATGTCAGGTGGGTATTCTTGCGAAAGGCATAGACTTTTCGTGCCTTTGGGTTGCCAAGTTTAATTTTGCGCCGCAGGTCATCAATACTGAGCGACATCAGCGCGATGTTCAGGCCGGAACAGACGGCAGCCAACCCGGTCAATAGTAATACGACAACTACAGTGAAGAGAATACTCACGATATGAACCTTATGGTAACACAGATGAGCGGATTAGTATAGTCCTCGTAGCCTGCGTTCGTTGGTCTTCAGTTTTTTACGGTGGCGTTTAACTTCGGCAGACTCTTTGTGCCTGCTAAAGAACGATCGCTTTTGCTGTGATCGCACCAACTGGTCGAGCATTTGGACATGGGTAACTTCTTCGGGCGTCATGCCGTCGAACAAGTCGTCGGTGACCGTTATAGCATAGGCGGCGTTGGTCGTGGCGCGAATGGCCGACGCGGTGGATTGTTGAACACTAGAGGCGTCATGGAAAGATTCAGCATCCCGAGCCTGTTCCATCAGCTTGTCACGAGCTTCTTTGATACGAGAAAAGGCCTCTGCTGCCTCGGGTGAATTGCTGTGGTCCGGATGGACATCCATAGCGGCCTTACGAAACGCTGTCTGGATATCGGCTTTGCTGGCGTTTTGGCTGACGCCGAGAACTTCGCGGTGATTCATTACTTAATAGTAAACGACAATGCTGCTGCTTTGCAAAGAGTCAGACGTGCCGGCAATTGCATATTTATAGAGTTTATGCTATAATTAACCTGTTACTGTTCTTTTCCAATCTAGTTAGGAGGAATCATGAGCGCTCCGCTCGTGATCGTGCAGTTTTCGGTCGGCAACCCCGACCGGCTACCGAAGGCGTTGCCGGTACAGAAGCCGGAAACGCGCAAGGAGAGTCAGTCGCGTCGTGCTCGCAACGAGACGAGCGCGCTGTCGAACCAGCTGGTCGAGGCGACACGGATGTGTTCGGTCGCTGAACTTCTGGATGAGCTGAACGACGCCGGGTATTACCTGGTGAGCGCCTACGCCCTACCACGGCGAGATCGGCGCAACCCCGGCCGTCTGTACTACTCTGCCCGCTACACCTTCGCCGAAGGCGAGGCTGCCGCCGAGAAGCTCGACTCCATCCGGGATCACTACGGTGAAGTCGAAGACGACTTGCTGGATCTGTTCCACAACGTCTTCTGGCAAGTTCGCGCGTATCGGAACGTTCGCGAGGAGGATGGCGCCGTGATGGTGAGCATCAACCTCGACGGGGCTGAGCCCCGATTCCGGAACGACGGATCAGAAGTGCTCGTCTGGCAGAAAGATGCCGCTGGCCATCGGGTCGGTACCGCCCCGGTGCCGCTCCAGCCGCAGGCGGCCCTCCATTTCGATGAGAGCTACGCTGTCAGCGTGGCCGCGTCCTAACAAGAAAGGCTCAACAGTAACGAGGCCGGGATACACTCCCGGCCTCGTTTCATGCTTGTCATAGTAAGCCTCGTTTGCTATAGTAAGGTAGTACATTCCGGCCGGCAGGTCGGATTTTTTCATAGAAGAAAGGATTCTACATGGAAGATTTGAACATCAAGCAGCTGACGCTCGCGGTCCGCACGATCGCCGAGGAAAAGAACCTGCCCGAAGAAACCGTCATGAGCGTGATCGAGCAGGCAATTGCTGCCGCATGGCGCCGTGACAACGGCGAGCGCGACCAGGAAGTCCGCGCTGAGTTGAACGTCAATGACGGTACCGCCAAGGTATTCGTGGCCCGCGAAGTCGTCGAGGCCGTTGGCAGCGACGCTGTCGAAATCAGCCTGGAAGATGCCAAGAAGGTCAAAAAGGATGCCGCACTCGGTGACACTATCGAAGAAGAGCACGAAGTGACAAGCTTTGGCCGTGTGGCTGCTCAGACCGCCAAGCAGGTCGTACTGCAGCGCCTGCGCGAAGCTGAGCGCGAAGTCGTATTGGCTGAGTACGAGGACAAGATCGGCACAGTCGTGACCGGTACTGTTCAGCGTGTCGAGCCACGCGTCGTCCGTGTCGAACTGGGCAAGGCAACCGGTATTATCCCGCAGAGCGAGCAGATCCAGGGCGAATTCTACAGCATCGGCTCTCGTATCAAAGTCTTCATCAAGGATATTGAGCGCGACAATCGCGGTCCGCAGCTTATCTTGAGCCGTGGCAACGAAGCCTTTATCGAGTACCTCTTCCGCCAGGAAGTTCCCGAGATGGAGACCGGCGCCGTCGAGATAAAAGAAATCTCACGCGAGGCCGGACGCCGCACCAAGCTGGCCGTTGCCAGCACCGTGCCGGGCGTTGACCCTGTCGGTACGTTTGTCGGTGGTCATGGTACCCGTGTCCAGGCTGTCATGAACGAGATCGGCGATCAGGAAAAGATCGATATCGTTACTTACGACGAAAATCCTGAGCAGTTTATCCGCAACGCTCTCAGTCCGGCCGAAGTCGCCAAGGTTGAGATCAACGAGCAGGAAAAGCACGCCAAGGTATTCGTCGCCGAAGACCAGCAGTCGATCGCTATCGGCCGCGGCGGCCAGAACGTCCGCCTGGCATCACGCCTGACAGGTTACGAGCTTGATATCGAAACCGCAGTTCCGGAGAAGAAAGCCGAGCCTGCAAAGCCGAAGAAGAACATCGAAGACAGCCTGTTCAGCGCCATCGAAGAATCGGGTGATGAGGGTGAAGAGAAAAGCGAAGAGTAATTCTACGGATTTACCTATAAAGCACCGCTCACCGGGCGGTGTTTTATTATGTCGTGATGTCGCGGCGGGTGAAGCCGAGCCAGCCGATGAGGGTCAGGATGATAATGACGGCGACTAGGACGACGACGTGTTTCATATCGAGACCGTGCTGCATGGTCAGCGGGTGGTTGTAGTAGTGAAAGATCGAGAACTTATCGACGAAATGCAGTTTGTCCACTGCCGGTGCGAGTGACGAGATGATGAAACTGAGCGCGGCGTAGCCGCTGGCGAGCGCGATCGTCAGGCCTTTACGACCGGTAGCCATAGCCACACTGTATGCCACCATGCCATAGGCGACGTTCATGAGCCAACATTCCAGCGCAGACTGCATCATCCGCTGGAAGTCGACCGTCTTGTCGATAATCGGCAGCGCCGCGTATACTCCGGCGACGATGCCGGCGCAGACGATGGCGATGAGGAAAAGCACCGCCAGCCATTTCTGGAAGTACACCGACGAGCGCGTGACGGGCAGGCTTAGGAGCGATTGTAAGCGCCTGGAATCTTCCTCGCTGGCGCTAATACCGACGAACACGATAACCGCCATAGCGATCGTCAGGATGACGACGTTCGGCCCGAAGACCTCTTGCCCGATATAGCCCGGGATATTCTTGAAGTCTGAAACATCGCCGACGATTGATTTGAGCGAATCCGGGATGGAATTGACGATGTTGTCGATACCTTCTTGGTTGAACGAGTTGAAAAACGCCGTGGTGATGAACGCGACGAAAGCGACGCCAAGCGTCCAGCCGAGCAGCTGCCAGCGAAGATTGTAGAGAGTTTTCGTGAAGACATTTCTAAACATGCTTATCCTCCTGACGGTAGTAGCCCATGAACAGGTCTTCGAGGTCAGGCTCGTTGATCATCAGAGAGTCGACAGGATGGCTGGCGAGTATGCGTACAAGCTGGTTTATATCACCCGAGAAGTTAAAGCGCGTCACACCCTCGGTTTGCTTCAGGTGTTTGACGCCTTGGAGTTTCGCGAGCTGTTTGCTGAACTGCGGGCTGCGGAAGCGTGCTTCGACCGACCGCGCTGTCTGTTCGAGCAGTTTTTGCATGGAGTTGACATGGATCAGTTTGCCGTCACGGATAAAACCGACGCGGTCGCAGATTTCCTGCACTTCACTGAGGACATGCGACGACATGAATGTCGTTTTGCCGGCGGCCTTGCGCTCTTTGAGAATGGCGTTGAACTCCGTTTGAATCAGCGGATCGAGACCGCTGGTTGGCTCGTCGAGGATCAGGACGTCCGGATCGTGTAGCAGAGCTGCGATCAAACCGATTTTCTGCCGGTTGCCGCGTGATAAGTGTTTGACCTTCACAGAAAGATCGGCCTTAAGCCGTTTGGCAAGCGTATCTATCACTTTGCGGTCGATGCCACCTTGCAGGTGGGCGACAAAGGTCAGATATTGGCGGCCGGTCAGGGTGGGATCGGTCTCCATGTCGCCCGACAGATAGCCGATGCGCTGATGGATCTTATGTGTCTTGCCGTTTTTTACACCGAGTATTTTTACTTGGCCGCCATCGGGTCTGAGGAGGTCCAGTACGGTATTGATCGTCGTGGATTTGCCGGCGCCGTTCGGACCGAGAAAACCGAAAATCTCGCCCTGCCTGACGGTCAGATTGATGTCACGGATACCGTGTGTGTCGTCATAGAGTTTGGTCAGATGGCTGATCTCGAGGGCCGGTGGGTCGATTACGCTCATGGTTCGAGTGTATAACGAATGTTAAATGTGGTCAAAATTAGCACTCTATTGACGCGAGTGCTAATTCTACGTTATACTGAATATAGCCATCAGTGTATTAGTAAAATATGCCGCTTGCACTGAAGCTATGGAGGACCGATAATGAATAATATGTCAGATGATTTCGCCGAATTTGTTTCGCATCTTACCGACAATGCTCGGACGAGCTTGCAGCACGCAGATGCGATTGCCCGTGGTTACGGTAGCGCGTATATCGGCACGGAACATCTGCTCCTAGGCGTGCTCGCGCAGGGGTCGTCGGTCGCTGCAAAAGTGCTTGCCGATGCCGGTGTAACGCTTGACCGCGCCGAATTGGCCCTGAATCTGACACCGCGGACACTGATCGTCAGCACTGGTGCCAAAGGCTTGTCCGAGACGGCTAAACTGACGCTCAAAATGAGCTGGGACGTGGCGCAGGAGTTCCACCAGGATTATCTAGGTACGGAGCATATCCTCTATAGTATCCTAAGCCAGAAGAATGCCCGTGCCACGGTGTTGCTTCGCGATATGAGCGTCGACGTGCCAGCGCTGACGGACGAACTGGAAGAATTCTTCGACCGCCAAGCGAACGATTATCATCAGGCTGTCGACGAAGCGAGCGTGAAAGAGGCGAAGAAACGTCGCGGTGGTGCGCTTGATACCTTTGGCACAGATCTGACCGCCAAGGCGCGCGCCGGCGAGCTTGACCCGGTGATCGGCCGCGACGAGCAACTGGAGCGCCTGATTACGATTTTGAGCCGCCGGACCAAGAATAATCCCGTACTGATCGGCGAACCCGGCGTCGGCAAGACCGCTGTCGTAGAGGGTCTGGCGCAACGGATTGCCCGCGAGGATGTGCCGGATCACCTGCTCGACCGCCGCGTCGTACAGCTTGACCTTGCCGCTATGATCGCGGGTACCAAGTACCGCGGTGAATTCGAGGAGCGGCTAAAAAAAGTCGTCGATGAACTCAAGAATCAGAAAAGCGTCATCCTTTTTGTCGACGAGCTGCACCTGATCGCCGGCGCCGGTGCCGCCGAGGGCGCGCTGGATGCTGCCAATATGCTCAAACCGGCGCTCGCGCGCGGCGAGTTGCATATGATCGGCGCAACGACCCTGGACGAATATCGCAAACATATTGAGAAGGACAGCGCCCTTGAGCGCCGTTTCCAGCCGATTATCGTCAAGGAACCGTCTCTCAAGGATACGGCCGCGATCTTGAAGGGTCTGAAATCATACTACGAAAAGCACCACGGCGTGAATATCAGCGACGAGATTATCGATGATGCTGTCTATATGGCTGACCGCTACGTCAGCGAGCGCTATATGCCCGACAAGGCGATCGATGTCATCGACGAGGCTGCCGCGCTTGTACGTGTGAAACATAGCCTCAAACCGAGCCGCGTGCGTGATTTCACCCGCCAACTCAAGAATTTGAATGAGAAGATGGACGAAGCAGTTACCGCCGAAGATTACGAGCGGGCTGCGTTGTACAAGACGCGCATCAGCCAGCTGCAGGCAAAACTGGCCGAAATCAAGGAGATCGACGAAAAGAAATCACCAGTGATACTGAACGGTGATGACGTGGCCCATGCTATTGCGACGATGACTGGTATACCCGTCAAGCGGCTGCAAAAGTCCGAATCGAAATTGCTCCGCAATCTCGAAAAGCATCTCGGCAAGTACATTATCGGTCAAGAAGAGGCCGTCCAGGCTGTGGCGCGCGCCATGCGTCGTTCGCGTAGCGGTGTCGCTAGCAGCAAGCGGCCGATCGGCTCGTTCGTATTCATGGGGCCGACCGGCGTCGGCAAGACCGAGCTGGCGCGTGTATTGGCGCGCGAAGTGTTCGGCAGCGATGAAGCGCTGATCAAGATCGACATGAGCGAGTTCGGCGAGAAGCACAATACCAGCCGACTGGTCGGCGCGCCGGCAGGGTATGTCGGCTACGAGGATGGCGGCAAGTTGACTGACAAGATCCGTCGTCAGCCCTACAGTGTCGTTCTCTTCGACGAGATCGAAAAGGCGCACTCCGATGTACTTCACATGCTGCTCCAGCTGCTTGAAGACGGCAAGCTGACCGATGCCAAGGGTCGCGAGGTCGACTTCACGAACACGATCATTATCCTGACCAGCAACCTCGGCGCCGAAAAGATGATGAAGGAGTCATCACTCGGTTTTCATGCCTCAACGAAGGGTGACGAGAAGAAGCTGGACGAGCTGCACGAGGAAAACGCCGAGGCCGCCCGCGAAGCGCTCAGCAAGCGTATGCGCCCCGAGCTGATCAACCGCTTCGATGCAATCGTGACGTTCCGCGCTTTGACGACGAAGGAAGTTGGCAAGATCTTCGATAATCTGATAGACGAGCTGCAAGAACGCTTAGCTCAAAAGGGAATCAGACTGGTTGTCAAACCGACGGCCAAGCGCCATCTGATCAAGAAAGGGTTTGACGAAAAATTCGGCGCCCGCCCGCTGCGCCGTGCCATCCAGGACGAGTTGGAACATCCGCTCGCAGAAGGTATACTGGATGAGAAATATGAACGCGGTACGGTACTCACGGTGACCGCGCGAGGGGGCAAACTTGCAATCAACACAGCGATCGAACAACCGGCATAGCGTACGAAGCGTCGTCAGTTGGCTTTTGCTGTTTATCACGGTCGGGCTGAGCGCGCTCCTGTGGGCGAACCGCCAGTATGTGCTTGATACCGTCAGCTATCTGCAATATGAGCCGTCCGCCGCAGTAGCGCAGATCGCGACGCGCGATACGATGACAGAGCAGGGCAAGTTTTTGTTTTATGCCAACGCACCGAGTGTCAACGACAGCTCGACGTTCAACGATGAATGCCAGCGCAAGGAGAGCGGGACGGCGATCCTCGGCTGTTATGTCAACGATCGTATCTATATTTACGACGTGACTGACAGTCGACTTGATGGTATCCAAGAAGTCACGGCCGCCCACGAGTTGCTCCATGCCGTCTACCAGCGTATGTCGCCGAACGAACAGGCGTCCGTGAATAAACTGGTCGAAGCGGAGTATAAGAAGTTACAGAATGACCCGACCTATGCCGACCGCATGGCGTTTTATGCCAGGACGGAGCCGGGAGAGCGCGACAATGAGCTGCACTCGATCATAGGGACGGAAGTCGCATCATTGAGTCCTGAGCTAGAGGCGCACTATAGTAAATATTTTGCCGATCGCGGCCGGATCGTCTCCATGTACAGCCGTTATAACAGTACGTTTACGAAGTTGTCGGATCAAGCGAAAAGTCTGGCCGCTCAACTCGATACATTGGATGGACAGATAAAGATCGCCGTCGACAGATATAATGCCGATATCAAGGAACTGAACGCCGATATTATGGATTTCAATAGGCGCGCACACAAGGGAGGCTTCACGTCACAGGCGGAATTTGACAGCGAGCGGCAGGCGTTGGTCGCAAGATCGGACAGTGTCGGTAATGAGAGAGATACTATCAACACCTTGATTGACCGCTACAACAAGATCCGTGACCAGTACAACAGTATCGTGACGCAGTCGAACAACTTGTATCAGAGTATCGACAGCCTCGCACCCGCACCTAAGGTATAATGATCATATGGTAAAAACACGGAGCTCATTCGTCTGTCAGAATTGCGGAGCCTCCTATCCGAAATGGACCGGTCGCTGCGATAATTGCGGCGAATGGAACACGCTGGTCGAGCAAGCACCGGCCGCGACAGGCAATTCAGCGGTAGCCCGCAGTAGCGGCAAGCCGCTTAGCCCGCAGACGATGCGTTCCATCGCAGGAGAAGATAAGGCGCAGCGGCTGACGACCGGAATCAGTGATCTTGATCTGGTGCTTGGCGGTGGTATCTTGCCGGGTGGCGTGATTTTGCTGGCGGGACAGCCAGGTATCGGCAAAAGTACGTTGCTGCTGCAGGTGTCGGCCGCCGTCGCTGCGGGTGAATCGGTACTCTATGTCAGCGGCGAGGAGTCGGCGTCGCAAGTCAAGTTGCGGGCTGAGCGCTTGGGCGCGGAGAAGAACGAACAGCTTAGTTTCGCCGCCAGTACGTCGGCTGATGATATCGCGGCCACTATCCGTAGCGGCAGCTACAAGCTCGTCGTGGTCGACTCGGTCCAGACATTGACCCTCGGTGAGTTGACGTCGGCACCGGGTACGGTCAGCCAGATTACGAATAGCAGTAATGTCATTATCCAAGCCGCCAAGGCTGCCGGCGCGGCCGTCGTGCTCGTCGGCCATGTGACCAAAGAAGGTTCGATCGCCGGACCGAAAGTCCTGGAACATCTCGTTGACGTCGTCTTGCAGTTCGAAGGCGACCGTTATGGCGGGTTCAAGGTCGTTCGAGCGGTTAAGAACCGCTATGGCTCGACCAGTGAGGCCGCGATTTTCGAAATGAACGAGAGTGGTCTGGCGGTCGTCGAGAACCCGTCGGCAGCGCTGCTCGCCGAGCGACAAAACGCCGACGGATCGGTCGTACTGGCGACGCTTGAGGGCACGAGGCCACTTTTAGTAGAAATCCAGGCACTTGTCAATCCGACCAGTTTCGGGTATCCTAAACGTACGGCCAGCGGTTTTGACCTCAACCGGCTCAATCTGTTGATCGCCGTCCTGGAACGGCGTACGAAACTGAATTTATCCGATAAAGATATCTATATAAATGTCGTCGGAGGTCTGAAACTGGCCGACCCCGCGGCCGATCTGGCTGTCTGTATGGCTATCGCCAGTGCTGCCGCAGGACGGCGTCTGGACGACGGCATCGTCGTGTTCGGCGAGGTAGGCCTAGGCGGAGAGGTGCGATCTGTTACCGGACCTGATCGCCGCGAAGCCGAAGCCAAGAAGCTGGGCTTTACGAAGGCTATCGCTCCGGCATCGGGCAAGAAAGGCGCTTTTGTCACCGGTGTCAAGGATCTGCGCGCTGCGTTGATCGACTATCTGCAAAAATAAACAGGCATAATGCCTCATCTCAAGAAAGTAATTATCTAATTATGGAAAAGGAAAAGAAAACTATGGAAATCGAACAATTGATGGTTGTTGGCGCGTTGCTCGTGCTTCTGAGCGAGGTGACATACCTTGTCGCCAAGTTGCCTCGCCAGGCTGGCGGAAGCGGCAAGAAGCGGCTGCTTTTCGTTGATACATCAGTGCTCATCGACGGTCGGATTATACCGGTCGTCGCATCGGGATTCGTCAGTGACACGATAGCGATCCCGCGCAGTGTTATCGGTGAGTTGCAATTTCTGGCTGATCACGCCGACGCAGACAAGCGCGCCCGCGCCCGTCACGGACTCGATGTGGTCAAGGAATTGCAAGGTATCGAAAGTGCTGATGTTCAAATATTTCAGGACGGCAGCAAGGCTGAAGAGGGTGTCGATGAACGCTTGTTGAACCTAGCGAAAAAACATGGCGGTGCAATCTGTACGATCGACTACAATCTCAATAAAGTCGCTGTCGTCGAAGGTATCACGGTCTGCAATATCAACGAGCTGGCGAAGGATTTGCGTATGGCATACCTCCCCGGTGAGAAGATCATGCTGGAGCTCGTCCAGAAGGGTCAGGACAGCCATCAGGGCGTCGGGTATCTGCCAGACGGCACGATGGTGGTTGTCGAACACGCGTCGGGTCAGATAGGCCAGGCTGTCGAAATTGAGTTTATCCGCAGCCTACAGACTGCGGCTGGCAAGATGATGTTCGCTAGGAAAACCGGTAGCGAACAGTCAAAGCCGGTCAAACAGCCACAGCAGAAGGCGAAGCAGGCTCCCGCTGCACCGGCCGGCCGCAAGCCGGCGAAACAGCAGCCAAAGGCCAGCGAGGGTCAAAAGCAGGCTCCTCGTCAACGAAACGGACGCCGGGGAAACCGGCGCCCGCAGAGTCACGAAGACAATCTTATCGAGCTGGTTGAAAAGCAATCCTGATCACGGGTAGGTCGTCGAACCGTTGGCCGTGTAATACAGGTCATCGCTCACCGTCGCGCTGATCGTTACCCCGCTTGTATCACTTGGGCAATTACCGTGGTAAGTTCCCGAGCCGGAAATATCCTGTGAGTTCACCTTTTTACCGTTGACTGAAATTATCAGGCTTGTCAGATGGCCCTTGCCCGCGGTAACGGCGACAGAAGCATCCCCTCCGACGCAGGTGATGGAAGTGATGGCCGGCTTCTTGTCACCACACTTGTGGGCGTCATCACTCTCGGTGGCATCATAGCCGCTTGGCGACAGGTACACAGTCTTTTTCGTCGTGGGGTCGGTGGTTTTCAAGACATCTTGTTCGACTTTTGCACCGGCCGGTGTACATTTGGTCGCCAGCTTCCTAGACACCCTGTCGAACGTCAATTTGTTCGTCGTCTGGGCAGCGTTTTTGTTGTACCACGACGGATACAACTCATGGCCGATCTTTTGGATACCCTTCGGTGCAGTGTACCACTGCCCCGGATGCCATTTGCCTTCCTTGGCGTAGACGACCTCATTGGCATATGACATGACGTCATTGACGACCTTGCCCGGCAGGGAAGAGTTACCGTTCTTCAGCGGTATAGGATCAGGGTTGCCGAACCAGACACCCATGGTAAGCGATGGATTGTAGCTCATCATCCAAATATCCTTGGAGCGGCCGCCGATGTCTGATGTACCGGTCTTGCTGGCGGTCTTGACCTTGCCGTAGTCGACGACCAGACCGGGGAAATTGCGGCCGTACAGACCGGCTCGGGCGTTGTCGTCGCTCAGGATATCTGCCAGGATGTAGGCGACTTGGGGGTCGATGACTTTCTTGGACTTATCGTCCTTCCACTGGACGAGCGTCTGGCCATCGGAATTCGTAACCTTCAGAATGGTCGTTTGCGGCTTATACACGCCGCCTCGGGCCAATGTAGAGAAGGCGTTGACATGGTCTATCTGCCGTATACCGCAGCCACCGATAGCAGCCGCTAGGCCTACCTGGGCGTCTTCGCCCTGCGTACAGTAGCTTGTTCCACCTGCGCTATGGATGAGATCCAACGTCGGTTCGACGCCGCTTATCTGCATAGCTTTGATGGCCGGGATATTACGAGAGAGCGCCAGGCTGTTGCGGATCGGAATGTTGCCGAGCCATCTACCGTCGGCATCGTGCGGCTTGTAATTGCCCGGGAACGTCGTCGGACTGTCCGCGAGGACCGTGCCACTGCCGTAGATGTTTTGTGCCGAGTCCTTGTTTTGCGAGAAAAGCTGTGCGTAGACGAGCGGCTTGATGGTAGATCCTGGCTGGATATACGATATGGCGGCGTTTGTCTGACCGAAGCCGGGCGCGTTGTAGTTGCTGCTACCCATGAGGGCGACGATCTGGCCTGTTTGCGTATCTTCGACGGTCGCGGCTCCATCGCTAAAGCCGGCCATCTCCGGAATACCTTGATATTTCGGATTTTTCGGATTGAACTCTTCGTCAAAGCTCTTCTCGAGCTTGTTTTGGATTTTGGAATCAAGCGTCGTCGTAACGGTGAGGCCGCCTTGGCCGACCGTCGCCGTGCCGAGTTCGGCCTGGAGTTCAGAACGGACCATTTGGACGAAGTGCGGTGCCTTCATGTCACCGAATTGTGAGCTGGCGGGTAGGATAGTATCAAGAATCGGTTGGTCTTTGGCCTTCTGAGCCTGGTCTTCAGTGATATATCCCTGGGAGGCCATGGCGTCGAGTACCTTGTGTTGACGTTCGACCAGTGCGTCCTGACCTGCGGCGTTGTATGGGTTGAGCAGACCCGGCTGGTTCGGTACGGCGGCAAGCAGCGCCGATTGTGCGAGATTGAGGTCTTTCGCCGGTACGCCGAAGTAGGTCCTGGCAGCCGATTCGACGCCGTTACGCCGACCGCCATATGGTGATTCGTTGAGGTATAGCGTCAAAATCTGGTCTTTGTTGTAGGTGCGCTCGACCTCCAGCGAGAGAATGACTTCCTTGATCTTACGCGGTACACCGCCCAGACCGCGGTCATTTTCCTGATCGGCGAAAAAGACCTGCTTGACAAGTTGCTGAGTGAGTGTGGAACCACCCTGTGTGGAGCCACCGGTGTAATTGTTGATCGCCGCGCGCAGGATACCGGTGAAGCTGACACCACCGTGCTTGTAGAAGTCCTTGTCCTCGATTGCGACGGTCGCCTCTTTCATATAGGTGCTGATCTCGTTGCTTTTGACCACGAGTTTATAGTTGCCATCACCTTTATCTTCCCAGAGGAGGGCCGCATCGCCGCCGGCCGGGCCGCGTCGATCATAATATTTGGTAACGGTCGTATGGACGCGCTGAGCCAATGTCTGCGGATTAATCGAGTCAAGATCTTTGCGATAGTATGCAAAAAGTCCGCCGATGAGCAGCAGCAGGACCAGTGCTATACCGGCGCATACTTTGAGCACCACCATACCGCCTTTGCGGCTAAACCAAAAGCCGGCGACGCGTTTCGGGTGCATGCGTGCGACGGTCCGTTTGACCGGGTGTTTCGGCAAAGTCGCCAAGTATTCCGCCTTTTTGCGGTGGCGAGCATCTTTTTTGGTACGACGAGCAGTCGCCAAATTACTATAAACATTCAGCTTGCGCAAACTGCGTTTTCTAGCCACGGTCCCTCTTTTCCATAAGCGTATTATGAATTATTATATCATTAATCGACAAAGACAAGTGCATTTTTACGACCATATTTTTGCTACAATGGTCCTAGGAAGTTTACATGACATTATCTGAAGAATTACTTTGGCGCGGGTTCGCCAATCAGACCACCTACGACGACATGAAGGCGCTCGACGGCGAGCCGATCAGCTTTTATTTCGGTGTCGACCCGAGTGCGAGCAGTATGACGATCGGCAACTTGGCGGCAGCCATGCTGGTGCGGCACTTTATCGAGCACGGACACAAAGCGTATCTGCTGGTCGGTGGTGCTACCGGTTTGGTCGGTGATCCGGACGGCAAGAAGGACGAGAGAAATCTCAAGACACTTGAAGAGATTACGGCGAACAAGGCGGCGATCGCCGAGCAATACAAGCAAGTATTTGCCGGTCAGCCATTTGAGTTGGTCGATAATTACGACTGGTTCAAAGACATCAACTACCTGACGTTTCTGCGCGACGTCGGCAAACACGTGTCGCTCGGGACGATGATCGGCCGCGATTTCGTGCAGGCGCGTATCGGCGAGGGCGGCAGTGGCATCAGCTATGCTGAGTTCAGCTACAGCCTGATCCAAGGCTATGATTTCCTGCATCTCTATCGGGACAAGGGCGTGACACTGCAGCTCTGCGGTGCCGACCAATGGGGCAATTCGATTACCGGCGTCGATCTGATCCGCCGTATCGAGGGCGGTGAGGCTCATGTATTCAGTGCGCCGCTTATCGTGAACAAAACGACCGGTGTGAAGTTCGGTAAGTCCGAAGAAGGCGCGGTCTGGCTTGACCCGGCGCTGACGAGCGTTTACAAGTTTTATCAGTTCTGGCTGAATGTCGACGACGAGGGCGCGGTGGACTACGCCAAGATATATACGCTGCTGTCCCTCGAAGAAATCGAGGCGTTGGCTGAAAAACAAAAAGCCAATCCCGGTGCGCGTGATGTCCAGAAGACGCTAGCCTACGAGGTAACCAAGCTGGTTCACGGTGAACAGGCAGCTGAGAGTGCCCGGAAAGTCACATCGGTATTATTTGGCGGCGCGGCATTCAGCGACCTGTCCAGCGAAGACCTGGATCTGCTGGCGGCAGAAATCCCGACGGCCGGTGTCGGCGCGAGTGTCGTCGATTTGCTTGCAGACAACGGCCTGGCCGCAAGCAAGGGCGAGGCCCGCCGGCTTATCCTCGGCGGCGCCGTGTCGGTAAATGGCGAAAAAATTCTCGATGACAAAACGGTCGACCAGCCGTCTCTCGTCAAGAAGGGTAAGAACAGCTTCCTGCTCGTCCGCTAAACTTCACGAGGAGGCGTGGTATAATGAAGACTCGACATAATTCTGGAGGGTTTTATGACTAAAAAAGTGATTGCTTTTGATCTTGACGATACGCTGGCGGTGACGAAATCGCCGATTTCGGACGAGATGAGCGCAATTCTGGGGCGGTTGCTGGAACATTATGACGTCTGTGTCATTTCGGGCGGTAAGATTGAGCAATTTCATTTGCAGATTATCGACAGGCTGGATGTGCCAGCTCACAAGCTGAACCGTTTACATCTGATGCCGACTTGCGGCACGCGCTACTATCGCTATGATGAGCTAAAGAGCGAGTGGGTACTGCAATATGCCGAAGATCTGACTTCGGCGCAGAAAAAGAAAATCGTCGACGCGTTAGAAAAGGTATCGAAAGAGCTCGGTCTCTGGGAAGAAAACCCGGCCGGCGAGATCATCGAGGACCGCGGCAGCCAAGTAACGATGTCGGCGCTCGGTCAACAGGCAACACCGGAAGATAAATACGCCTGGTCGGAGAAGTACGCCAACGACCGGCTCGTGCTCCGTGACAAGGTGGCAGAACTGCTGCCTGATCTCGAAGTTCGTCTGGGAGGCACTACAAGCACTGACGTCACAATGATCGGTATCGATAAAGCCTATGGCATGAACAAGCTCATTGAAGCGATTGATATCAGCAAGGATGAGATCCTGTACGTCGGCGACAAGCTGCAAGAGGGCGGCAACGATTACCCGGTCAAGGCCATGGGTATCGACACGATCGAAGTCCGTCACCAGGAAGACACGCTATTCGTCCTCGAGGGCGTTCTCGGCGTCACAGAACGCTGATATTGAAAAAAATATAAAAATATGTTATAATGCTACCCGTGAATACAGCAGAGGCCGTACGATTTGAAAATATGCAGAGTGAGACCACTCTGAGGTTGGACCACGCTCTTGCGTACGGTCCCATCAATGAGCATATCAATATACCCCAGTCATGCCCGCCCGAACTCATACGTCGTTGCGGCACCTGCCAGCCATCGTCAGAACTTCTGGAGATATATCTGCCCAAGCGAGGTATTGATGCCAGATTGTATTGGAAAGAAATACATGTCAGGCGCCAGGGGCGTATGCAAAGCCTTGGTGAACATGTGCTTTTGAAGGTAGGGCCAGAAAAAAATCGAGCGCTTGACCCGACCTCGCAGCAATTTTTAACCCTCATCGGACTTAGTGCTTGGAAGGTGTGTAACGATCGGGCCCTTATCGACCTTTATCCTGATAGTGAAATAGCTGTCATCGAGTCGGATTCCACGGCCTATGCCGACGGCTTGGCCGAGTACGCGCACGAATTGGATACGAGTGGCGCCGTGCCGCGAATCGAAGGCGAGCATCCACTACATAATTTTCTCAGAGACACGACATTGAACGAAAAGATCGATGTATATAGGCAAATATGGGATCTCGAAGACTACCGGCCCTTCTTTCGCCGGATGAGGTTGAGCCACAAACTCCACCGTTCGGTGGCGCTGATGGAAGAACTATAAGCTTTTGGCATCCTCTTGCTAAAATAGGGGTATGAATCTCGTGACGCCGCTAGAGGCGGTGAAAGGCGTGGGGATAAAAACAGCCGAGCAGCTGCGGCTGGCCGGTTTACATACCGTGGGTGATCTGATCACTTTTTTGCCGCGCGCGTACGAAGATTTTTCTGAAGTGACGAATATTTCGGAGCTCAGACCCGGTAAGCGGACCATCCGTGCCCGCTGCGAGTCGATCACGACCAAGCGTGTCCGCCGCGGTATGACCGTGACGACGGCAGCTTTAGCCGATAGCACCGGCAAATTACAAGCGGTCTGGTTTAATCAGCCGTATCGTGTCAGGCAATTGGAAGGTGGTGAGGAATTTTATTTTTCGGGTGAATTCGAATTTAGCTACAATCGCTATCAGTTGACGAACCCGAGCGCCGAAAAGGTCACCGAGGTTCCGGTGTCGACCGATCGGATCGTACCAGTCTACCGCGCGGTCAAAGGGCTAAAAAGTCAGCTGGTGCGCAAGCTGTTGATGGAGCTACGACCGCTCATGATCATGCTGCCTGACCCGTTGCCGGACGATATCGTGAAGCGGCAGAAATTGTTGCCGTATGCCGATGCGCTGCTGGCACTGCATTTCCCGAAGACCGGCGAGGATGTGGAGCGCGGACGTGAACGCTTGGCTTTCGACGAGTTGTTCGAGCTGCTGCTCGCCGCGCAGCTGAACAAGCAAGCCAACGCGCAGCTGACCGGTTGGCACATCCCGTTCGACGCCACTGTAGTGAAGCGGTTCGTCGCACAGCTGCCGTTCAAGCTGACCGACGCCCAGCGTCGCGCGGCATGGGAAATCATCCAGGACTTCGAGAAGGAAACGCCAATGAACCGCTTGTTGCAGGGTGACGTGGGCAGCGGCAAGACGGTCGTCGCCGGGCTTGCAGCCCGCCAGGCCGCACATGCCGGATTCCAGTCCGCCATCATGGCACCGACCGAGATATTGGCGTCACAGCACGCAGAGACGCTCGCCAGGCTGCTTGAGCCGCTCGGCGTGTCGGTCGGACTGCTGACGGGCAGCGTCAAAGGCAAGGCGCGTCAGGAGCTTTACAGACATATCGCGGACGGCAGCGTCGACGTCGTAGTCGGCACGCACGCCCTGATACAGGATACAGTGAAGTTCCATAAGCTCGGTTTTGTCGTTATCGACGAGCAGCATCGTTTCGGCGTGGCGCAGCGGCAACAGTTACTCAAAAAATCCGACCATATGCCACATCTGCTTGCCATGACGGCGACGCCGATCCCGCGTAGTCTGGCGCTGACCGTGTATGGCGAACTGGATATCAGTATCCTGAACGAACGGCCGAGAGGGCGCAAACCGATCATCACGAAGATATGGTCGCCGAACAGCCGGCCGAAACTGTACGACCTGATCGAAGAGCAGCTGGGGGCAGGACGTCAAGCGTATGTCATCTGTAATCTGATCGATGACAATCCGGACAGTGAACTGAAAAGCGTGCAGCAGGAGTATAAGAAACTGCGTGTCGGACCGTTTGCCCATAGGCAGATCGGACTGTTGCACGGCAAGCTGAAACCGGCCGAAAAGGATGCCGTCATGGCGGATTTTGCCAGCGGCAGGACAGATATATTGGTGAGCACGACGGTGGTGGAGGTCGGTGTCGACGTGCCGAACGCCACGGTGATATTGATCGAGGATGCCGACCGGTTCGGACTGGCCCAGCTACATCAGCTCCGCGGTCGCGTGGGGCGGTCAGAATTGCAGAGCTACTGTTTCCTGATGATGTCCGACAGCAAGGCACCGAGTCGGCGTCTGCGCGAGATCGAAAAGTCGAACGACGGATTTTATTTGGCTGAAGTCGACCTACGCTTGCGCGGTCCGGGCGAGATTTATGGACGGGCGCAGCACGGCGAGCTGAACCTGCAAGTGGCGACACTGAGCGATACCAGACTGATCGCTCGTGCGCAAAAAGAAGCTAAAGCTTTCGCGCAGGGCAGCCAGAATCTGCTACAATATAAGCAATTGGTAACGCAGGTCGAAAAATATCAGCGCCTGACGAAATTGAATTAGTCCTATGTATTCCGGAACCACACTACGAAACAAATCGGGGCGCGTCATGGGTGTCCATCAGCGGATCGACCGCCTAGCGCGGCGCGAACTGACAGGGCTGACAAAACGACGCCAATTTTTTCCGGCGGCACGCGAGATCTTGCACTTTGAAGGATTGAACGGTCCTGATGGTATCAAACGCAAGAGTCCCGGTCAGGACGAACCATGGCACTATTTGGACCCCACAGATCCTGATGACAATGACTTGCGCGACATTATCCGTGATCATATATACAATCTCACCGCTACGTTGGCCAAGGGCAATAAAGAACGTGCTGCGTTCGAGGCGGCGTGGCTGGCACATGCGATCACCGACGGTCTGACCCCAGCGCATCATTATCCGCTTGAGGAGAAGCTGGAAGAGCTTCGTGGCAACCAGGGTTTGGAGACACGCAATACTTACCGCAAGAAGTTGGTTTTGCCCGGCGAGACCCGCCGACACCAGCTACGTAACAACTGGGAATTTTGGGGCGCGAAAGGAGTAATGACGACACATTTCGCTTTTGAGCTGGGTGTCGCGACGACACTCGCCGCCGGCCGCCTGCAGCATACGGAGCCGAGTAAACGCGATATCGCGCGCCTGAAAAAAGAAGGGTTCATGCCGCTTTTTGACGAGGCGCTTGGCCGTATCGTCAGCCTGCAGATGTATGAGGAGTTCGCACGCTCCGGCTGGACGCGCCGCTTGGCGCGCGAGACTCGTCTGAAACTCGTTCCCGAGATTATCCGAGCAGTGACACTTGCGTGGTACGGCTGCGTGCTTGAAGCCGCCGAGAAGGGTAAACTACGTGAATCTTAGGATCGTCGCCGGTAGGCTGGGCGGGCGGACGATAGCAGCGCCTGACGGTAAGCGGACGCATCCGATGAGCGAACGGGTGCGGAACGCCATGTTTAATAGTCTCGGTGACTCCGTGCATGGCGCCTATGTACTGGACGCTTTTGCCGGTACGGGAGCGATAGGCATCGAAGCAATCAGCCGTGGTGCGGAATTTACAACGTTTATCGAACGTGACAGAGCCGCACAAAAGGTACTTGCCGAAAATGTCGAATCACTCGGATTAACAGATACGACAAAACTCATCCGTGCGTCCGTCGCTGCCTGGATCGACACCTACGATGGACCGAAATTCGACCTGATTTTTGCTGATCCGCCGTATCATGACACCCAGTTTTCCACAGCTGCGAAATTATTAGGGCTTTTAAAACCGAATGGGCTTATGGTATTATCTCATCCAGGAAGAAGTGAGAGCCCGACCTTACCTGGAGTTGTTGTGGTGGACAATCGTGGATATGGAGACGCGGCGCTCACTTACTTCCGCCTAGAGAAGTAAAGTGCGCCGGACAGGCGTTTTTGTTTTGTAAACTTCTCACGCTTTTTGTTACACTGGAAATGATGCGAAAGGACAAAGATATGAAGGGCCGGAAGCGCTGGCTTTTGCCAAGCGTTTTTATACTTGTCTGGCTGGTACTCGTCAGTGTCGGTGTGCCATATTTTACCAAGATCAGCGGTCTTGCCAGCACGGATCTGAACACTTTCTTGCCTAAGAGCGCCGAGTCGTCAAAGGTCAACACGGAGCTTGAGAAGTTTAATGACAAGAGCGCGATACCTGTCGTTATCGTCTACGAGAAACAAGACGGCACTTTGTCGGCGGATGATATGCAGGCGCTTGGCAATGTCAACGAGCCGCTTGCAAAGGTCAAAGGTGTCGCAGGGACTATTGCACCACCGGTGGAGTCAGAGGACAAAAAAGCGGCCATCACGGTCGTGCCGCTTGTCAGCGACGGCGACTTCAAGACGGTATTCAAAGATCTCAAGAATCAGATCACTGATGCAAAACTGGACGTCACGGCGACGTTTACCGGTCCGGCTTCGTTCTCGTATGATCTGCAAAACGCCTTTTCGGGCATCGATGGCAAGCTACTGGTCGTCACGGTCTCGTTTGTGTTCCTGATTCTGCTGGTGGTGTACAGATCACCGTTTTTGCCGTTCATCGTGCTCGGTTCGGCGCTTGCCGCGCTGGCGACCGCGGTCTTGGCCGTATACCACGTCGCGGACGCCGGGTGGGTTCAGATGAACGCGCAGGTCCAGGGAATACTGTTTATTTTGGTCATCGGGGCTACGACAGACTACTCGTTACTGTATATTGC
>Ga0164242_10002712_pt1 | contig 20432 bp, 10 predicted proteins | sample OricomgcompostMG_FD_108783 | JGI IMG/M metagenome (GOLD analysis project Ga0164242, IMG submission 108783) | Miracle-Growth compost microbial communities from Emeryville, California, USA - Original compost - Miracle growth compost (MG) ... | reverse complement strand
GAAGCCCGGGCCGTCGTTGGGGGACGTCCGCCCGTCGTTCGCATCGGCTGGGGCGGGGGCTTCTGACCCAAACCCTCACCCCCCCCCCCCGAAACCGAGGGCCCGGCGCGCACAACCCGAGCGCCGGGCCCTCGGTGTCTCACCGGGCCTCGGGGCTCGGATGCATGAGGGCGAAGGGCGCCCGCCCGCTCAGCCGAAGGCGACCGGGAGGGTCGCCCGGCTCACCGTGCCGAGCTCGGCCACGGCGACCTCGAAGCGGCCCTGGACCTCGAGCCGTCCGCCGTCGTCCGTGACGCCGATGCGGAGCACGGGGATGTCGCGCCCGGCGCAGAGGCCGAGGAACTTCACGTCGTCCTCGCGCGGGACCGACACCACCATTCGGCCGGCCGACTCCGAGAAGAGCGCGCTCGCTGCGTCGATGCCGTCGCGCTCCATGATCTCCTCGAGCCAGACGCGGGCGCCGACGCCGAAGCGGAGGACCGAGTCGGCGAGCGCCTGCGCGAGGCCGCCGTCGGCGAGGTCGTGCGCGGAGGCGATGAGCGACTCCATCGCGCCGGCGGCGATCGTCTCGGCGAGGCGGCGCTCGAAGGCGAGGTCGACGACCGGCGGCCGGCCGCCGAGGTGGCCGTGGACGACAGAGGCCCATGCCGACCCCGAGAGCTCGGAGCGCGTCGTGCCGAGCAGGTAGATGTTGTGCCCGTCGTCCTGCCAGCCGGACGGGATGCGGCGGCCGACGTCATCGATGAGGCCGAGGACCGCAATGACGGGAGTGGGGTGAATGGGCGTGGTCCCGGTCTGGTTGTAGAACGAGACGTTCCCGCCGGTGACCGGGATCCCGAGCTCGACGCAGCCGTCGGCGAGGCCGGTGACGGCGCGTTCGAACTGCCACATGACCTCCGGGTCCTCGGGCGAGCCGAAGTTGAGGCAGTCGGAGACCGCGGCGGGGACGGCGCCGGTCGCGGCGACGTTCCGATACGCCTCCGCGAGCGCGAGCTGCGCGCCGGCGTACGGGTCGAGCTGGCCGAACCGCCCGTTGCCGTCGGTCGCGACCGCGAAGCCGAGCCCCGATTCCTCGTCGATCCGGACCATGCCGGCGTCGTCGGGCGACGCGAGCGCCGTGTTGCCCATGACGTAGTGGTCGTACTGGGCGGTCACCCAGGAGGCGTCGGCGAGGTCGGGGGCGCCGACGAGCTGGAGGAACTGCGCCTGAAGATCGGACGCATCGTCGGAGCGCGGCAGCGCCTCGGCGACGTCGTCGTTCAGCGCGTCGATCCAGAGCGGGCGGACGAACGGCCGCTCGTAGACGGGCCCGTCGACGGCCACCGTCCGGGGATCCACATTCACGATCTCCTCGCCGCGCCAGCGGATCGAGAGCCGCCCGGTCTCGGTGACCTCGCCGAGGACGCTCGTCTCGACCTCCCACTTCGCGGTGACGGCGAGGAAGCCGTCGAGCTGCTCCGGCCGGACGATCGCCATCATCCGCTCCTGCGACTCCGACATGAGGATCTCCTCGGGCGTCAGGGTCGGGTCGCGCAGCAGCACGTTGTCGAGGTCGATCGACATGCCGCCGTCGCCGTTCGACGCAAGCTCGGAGGTCGCGCACGAGATGCCGGCCGCGCCGAGGTCCTGGATGCCCTCGACGAGGTCCCCGGCGAAGAGCTCGAGGCAGCACTCGATGAGCACCTTCTCGGCGAAGGGGTCGCCGACCTGGACGGCCGGGCGCTTCCGGCCCGAGCCCTCCTCGAACGACTCGCTCGCGAGGATCGACGCTCCGCCGATGCCGTCGCCGCCGGTCCGGGCGCCGAAGAGCACGACCTTGTTCCCGACCCCGCGGGCGTTGGCGAGGTGCAGGTCCTCGTGCCGGAGGACCCCGACGGCGAGCGCGTTGACGAGCGGGTTCGCCTGGTAGACCGGGTCGAATCGGGTCTCGCCCCCGATGTTCGGCAGGCCGAGGCAGTTGCCGTAGAACGAGATGCCGCCGACGACGCCGTGCACCACGCGGGCGGTGTCCGGGTCGCCGATCCGGCCGAAGCGGAGCGCGTCCATGACGGCGACCGGCCGCGCGCCCATCGAGATGATGTCGCGGACGATGCCGCCGACGCCGGTCGCGGCGCCCTGGAACGGCTCGATGAAGCTCGGGTGGTTGTGGCTCTCGATCTTGAACGTGACCGCCCAGCCCTCGCCCGCGTCGATGACCCCGGCGTTCTCCCCCATGCCGACCATGAGCCGAGACTTCATCTCGTCGGTGATCTTGCGGCCGAACTGCCGGAGGTGCACCTTCGACGACTTGTACGAGCAGTGCTCCGACCACATGACGGAGTACATCGCGAGCTCACCGCTCGTCGGTCGGCGGCCGAGGATCGCGCGGATCTGCTCGTACTCGTCGGGCTTGAGACCGAGCGCCTCGAACGGCTGGACGCGGTCCGGCGTCGCGGCCGCGTTCGCGACGGTGTCGATGGCGGCGGCGGTCGCGTCGGTCACGCGTCCAGGTTACCGGGGCGAGGCGGGACGAACGGGGGTGAACGAGGGGAGCGGACGTCCGTCAGCCGAGACGGAACGAGGCGGCCGGGTCGGCACCCTCCGCGCCGCTCGCGACGGCGACCGGGATGCTCACGGAGGCGGCCGCACCGGGAACGAGGGAGACGACCTGGCAGACGACCTGGGTCGCCGTGTGCGAGCAGGTCTGGACCGCACCGGTCGTCACGAGGCTCCCGACGAGGCCGAGGACGCTCCGGACGAGCCCGTCGTCGTACTGCACACCGCTCGGCAGGGCGATCTCGAGGGTGCCGCCGAGCGAGACAGGGCCGACGTTCTCCGCACGCACGGTGACGGTGCCGGCTGACCTGCTGCCGGTGAGAATGCTCCCGGCCTGGTCGATCGTGAGCCCGGCCGTGATCGTCGGGACGACGGGGGCGGGCGGGGGCACTGGGGCGGGCGCGGCGGACGGCTGGCTCGAGCCGGGATCGGTCCCCGATGAGGTCGGCGGGGCGGATCCGCCCGTGCCGCCGCCGGTCGTGCCGGGCACGCCGCCGTCGGAGGCCGGCGAGCCGCCCGTCGCGTCGGGGTCCTCGCCCGCGCCCGGCTCCGGCGCGGCGCTCGCGCCCGACCCCTCGACGTCCCCGCCCTCGGGACCGGCCGAGCTCGGGCCGTCCCCCTCCCCTGCGGCGGCGCCGCCACTCGCCTCGCCCAGCCCGGCGGGATGCGGATCGCCAGTCGCGACGGCGGGAACCGCGTCGCGGCCGGCCTCGACGCCGCCGCCCGCCCCGGATCCGTCGCGCGGCACGAGCAGGGCGGCGAGTCCGCCGGCGATCAGGAGCGCGATCGTCGCGGCGGCGGCGATCCACACGCCGGGGCGCCGGATCGCCTCCTTCGTCATCGAGGCGACGGACGCAGGGCGCACCTCGGCCGCCTCCGCCGACTCGGGAGCGCCGAGCCCGAGCACTCCGGCCGCCGCGCCCCCGACGACGAGCGGCAGGAGGATCGCGCGGAGGCGGCCGCGCTCCTCGCGGAGCTCGGCGACGACGAGCGGGCACTCGTCGCAGGTCTCGAGGTGGATCTCGACCTTCGTCCGGTCGCGATCCGAGATGCGACCGCCGACGTAGGCGCCGAGGTGCCGACGGATCTCGACGCACTCGGGGCGGACGCGGCGCGTCGACACATGCGCCTGGAGATACGCGTCGCGCAGCCCGTCGCGGGCGCGGACCGCGAGCGCGGACACGGCATTCGCCGAGAGGCCGAAGATCGGGGCGGCCTCCGCCGGGTGCATGCCCTCGACATCGAGGTACCAGAGCACCGCCTGATGGCGGCGGGGCAGCGAGGCGAACGCGCCGCGCACGAGCCTCCCCTCGGCGGTGTCCGCCGGGAGCATGGCGAAGCCGGCCTCGAGGGGCGCCCAGTCGTCGACGTCGTGCTCGTGACTCGCCCGCTCCGACTGCTCGGCCGCGAGGCGGCGGATGACCGTGTAGAGGTACGGGCGGAACGCCTCGGTCGGGCCGTGCCCGCGGAGCAGGGCGGCATGAATGCGCTCGAACGCGCCGCTCACGAGATCATCCGCGAAGCTCGCATCGCTCGTCACCGCCCGGGCCACGCGAGTCGCCGCGTCGCGATGGCGGGCGTAGAGCTCGCCGAGCGCATCGAGATCGTTCCCCCGGACGCGCTCGAGCAGCGTCCCATCGTCTGCCGCCGCAGCAGCGTCGTTCCCAGTGTGCAATTCGACCCCCCAGGTCATGCAAGGCACACGCTAGCGAGGCGGTCGCCCATTGACCAGGGCCGACCAGCCGGCACTCAGGTTCGCGTCCGCCGCGGACGCAGCGCTCAGCGGCTGATCGAGAGGTTCGCGATGGGGCGCGCGCCGAGATCGGCGGCAGCGATGGCGACGGGGATCGCGAGGCGCAGCTCGGCCCCCGCCGGGAGGCCGGTCGCGATGCACGAGCGCAACGCCGCATCCGTCGCATCGCACGTCCACGTCGATTCGCCCTCGACGGGCCGCGTCGCATCGAAGGTCATGCCGTCGGGCAGCCGGACGCGGAGCGTCGCCGCGATCGGGCCCGAATCGGTGTTCCGCACCTCGACCGCGATCGTGCCGAGCCGGCCTCCCGTGCCCGTGCCGTCGTCGCCGTCGTCCGTGAGATCCAGGTCGAGCGCCGCGGTCGGCGGCGGCACCGCGACGACCGGCGCGACGGTCGGCGTGGGGGCCGGTGGTACGGGCGCGGGCGGAGGAGGGACGGGCGTCGGGGTCGGCGAGGGCGTGACGGGCGTCGCGGTCGGGATCGGGAGCTGCGGATAGTCGTCCATCGACGAGGCGGGAGGCGCCGGAATGCTGACGGGCGTCGCCGCCCCGCTCGCGACGGCGGACACGACCGTCGTCGCGACGAGCGCGGAGACGACGACCACCGCGCCGACGGCGACGGTCTGCCCGAGCGACGCCGGGGACTTCGCCATCAGAGCCTTGCCCGCGCTCTCCGACGCGCTCCCGGCCACATTCCCCGCTCCGCCCCCGGCGGCCCCCCAGGTCGTCGCACCAGCGGCGACGACCACCGCCGAGGCCGGCTGCGACCCACCCGCGAGCGCCGCCGCGGCCCCCGCGCCGAGGCCCAGCCCGCTGATGATGATCGGCCCGAATACCGAGCGGAGCCCGCGCGAGACGTCCCGCAGCTCGTACAGGACGATCGGGCATTCATCGCATCGATCGAGGTGAGCGTCGACCTTCGCACGATCACGGTTCGAAAGGGTGCCCCGCACGTAGGCGCCCATGAGCCGGCGCGCGGGGGCGCAGTCGGCGTGGACCGCCGCGTCGGAGACGTGGGCCTGGAGGTAGGCGACGCGCAGCCCGTCGCGCGCCCGGATCCCGAGCGCCGAGACGGCGTTCGGCGAGAGGCCGAGGATCGGGGCGGTCTGGGCCGGCGTCATGCCTTCGACGTCGAGGTACCAGAGCACCGCCTGATGCCGGTCGGGGAGCGAGCCGAACGCCGTCGTGACGAGCCGGGACTCGATCGACTCGTCGGTCTCGTCCGCGAGAGCCGTCGCCGCCTCGTAGGGCTGCCAGTCGTCGACGTCGTCCTCGCGGGAGCGCCGCTCGCCCTGATCGGCGGCGAGACGGCGGATGACGGTGTAGAGGTACGCGCGGAACGAGTCGTCCGGCCCGTGGCCGCGGGTGAGGGCCGCCTGGATGCGCTCGAAGGCGGACGCGACGAGGTCCTCAGCGAGATGCGCATCCTCGCTGACGGCGCGCGCGACCCGGAGCGCCGCATCGCGATGGCGCGCGTAGAGCTCGCCCATCGCGGCGCGGTCGCCGGCACGGGTGAGCAGGAGGAGTTCGGCGTCGCTCGGCGCCGCGGGGTCGGGTCCCACCGCACAAGGATAGGCGGCGGCCTCCGCCCGTCCGAGGGATCGGATGCCCCCAATTCGCGTCACGAAACCGAGGATTCGTCGTCTCTTCCTCGACATGGAATTCGGATCGCGCAGCCTGGACTCCGCCATCGGGCTCTTCACGGCGGCACTCGACGCGGGCGACATCGCGCCCGCGGTCGAGGCGCTCGGCGCGCGCCGGGGCGAGGACGGCGTGGGGCTCGCCGGCTCGCTCGACGATCTCGCGGCGGTGCATCGGATCGTCGTGGGCGACGACCCCCCGGCGGCGGTCCTCCGGCGCTTCGCCCTCTCGTGGTCGGAGGCCGCGCACGGCGCCTTCGTCGCCCGCGGCGCCCTCGACCACCGGACGGGCCTCGCGACGACCGATTACCTCGCGACGCGGCTGCGCGATCTCGCGCGGAGCGGTGAATGCGCGGGTCGCCGGCTCGTCATCGCCGCCGGCCTCGATGAGGCGGCGTCCCGCTTCGGGGCGATGCTCCGGAGCGCGCGGGTCGCCCGGGAGCTCGCGGAGTCGTTCCCGCACGGCGAGACGCCGATCGGCCTTCCCCGGGGGCGTGTTGCGGTGATCGCCCCGGAGGACGAGGCGTTCGCCGCGAACCTCGCCCGCGCGCGCGTCGCGATCCGGTCGCTCGACGCGGCGGAGACGGCCGTCGAGCTGCTCGAGCTGCCGGGCATCGAGGACACGGTGACCGAGTTCGTCACCGCTCTCTGAGCAGGTGCCCGCCGACGCGACCCCTCGCGCGGGCGCGAGCCCTCATTCACTCGGCGGCGGCGATCTCCGTGTGATGCCGGATGACCTCGGCGACGATGAAGTTGAAGTACTTCTCCGCGAACTCCGGATCGAGGTGCGCCGCCTCCGCGAGCGAGCGCAGCCGCATGACCTGCGCCCGCTCCCGCTCGGGGTCCGCGGCCGGCATCCCCTCGACGGCCTTCAGCCGACCGACGGACTGCGTCAGCTTGAACCGCTCGGCGAGCAGGTGGATGAGCGCGGCATCGATGTTGTCGATGCTGTGGCGGAGCTCGGCGAGCTCTGGCAGTTCGGTCACGCCGCCCAATTTACCTGGCGCGTGCGGCAGGCTCGGAAGCCCGCCGGATCGCGGGCTCGACGCCGCGAATCCACCGATTGACCGTGTCACGGGGTTCCGAAAGCCGCCTCCATCTGCAAAGAATGACGAAGGCGTTCACCGAGAAAGGCCTCGGCGGACGTCCGAGCAAGGAGGCTCAGCCATGGTGTTCCAGCATTCGTCCACTCGCTCCCGCACCGCTGCCGCGGCGGTGCTCGCCCTCGCCGCGGGACTGCTCGCGGCGTGCTCCCCGACATCGTCCACGCCGTCCGGCGACGACTCGGGCGGCGCCTCTGCCGGACCGATCGCGCCGGCGACGGTGAACGTCGCCGTGCTTCCCACGGCGAACATGGCCCCGCTCTACCTCGGCCAGCAGCAGGGGTACTTCTCCGACGAGAACATCACGCTCAACATCACGACCGTCGGCGGGGGTGCCGATGAGATCGCGGGTCTCCAGGCCGGATCGTTCGACTTCATCGCGGTCGGCTACGTCCCGCTCTTCGCGGCCGCCGCGCAGGGCCTGCCGGTCGCGCTGTTCCTCGCCAACGACGCGGGCGGGTCGACGAAGGACGACGACTGGCAGGTCGTGGTCGCGGGCAAGGACTCCTCGATCCAGGGGCCGCAGGACCTCGCCGGCAAGACGATCGGGGTGAATGCGCTCAACGGTGTCGCGCAGGCGACGACGCTCGCATCCCTCGAGGACGAGGGCGTCGACACGTCGGGCATCAAGTTCGTCGAGGTGCCCTTCCCGCAGGTGCCCGCGGCGGTCGACAACGGGACGATCGACGCCGGCTTCGCGACGGAGCCCTTCGTCACCCAGACCCTCGACAACGGCGGCCGCGTCGTCGACAACCCGTCGCTCACGCTCGGCACGCACTTCCCGAACGGGGCCTGGGCCACGTCGAGCGACATCGCCAAGAACAAGGCCGACGTGCTCGCCGCATTCACCCGTGCGATGACGAAGTCGCTCGACTACGCGCAGGCGAACGGACAGGCGGTCCGCGACATCATCCCGACCTACACGAGCATCAAGGCGGACCTCGCGGCGAAGATCCGGCTGCCGTACTTCACCTCGGAGCTCGACAGGACGGCGCTGCAGAAGCTCGCCGATCTGAGCGTCAAGTACGGCGCGGTGGCGTCGCCGGTCGACCTCGACGCGCTCATCGTCGGCCAGTAGGCGGCATGCCGCAGCGAACGCTCGCGCTGGCGGGCGGGGGAACGCATTCCCCCGCCCGTCGTGCGCTGCAGTCGACCTGGCACGGGATCAGCTCGCTCGGCGGCACCGTCGCGGTGCTGCTCGTCTTCGAGATCCTCGGCCGGACGGGCGTGCTCCCGGCGCGCTTCCTGCCGCCTCCGAGCGAGGTCATCGTCACCCTCGTGCAGCTGCTCGCCGGCGGCGAAGCGTGGGCCGCGATCGGCCTCACGCTCCTCGGGTGGGCGCTCGGCCTCGGGATCGCCATCGTCATCGCCGTGCCTGTCGGCACGCTCCTCGGCACGAGCGAGTTCGCGTTCCGGGCGACGCGGGCGATCGTCGAATTCCTGCGGCCGGTGCCGTCGGTCGCGCTCATCCCGCTCGCATACCTCATCTTCAAGCCGGGGACGATCGACGGGAAGGTGTTCCTCGCGGCCTTCGCCGCGATCTGGCCGCTGCTCGTCCAGACGATCTACGGCGTCCGATCGATCAACCCGCTGCAGCTCGACACCGCCCGGTCCTTCCAGATCCCGCGCTGGTCCGCATTCGCCCGGGTCGTCGTCCCCGGCTCGGTCCCCTACCTCGCGACGGGAGTGCGGATCTCCTCGAGCGTCGCGCTCATCCTCGCCGTCACCGGCGAGATCATCATGGGCGCGCCGGGTGTCGGCATGCAGATCAACCTCGCGAGCCAGGGCGGCGCAGTCCCCGAGATGTACGCCTACGTCGTCATCTCGGGGGCGCTCGGCCTCGGCCTCAACCTGATGTTCGCCGCGCTCGAGCGCCGCGTCCTCCACTGGCACGCCTCCCAGCGGGGGGTGCGGCCATGAGGCGGCACCGCGGGCTTTATCTCTCCGCCGAGATCCTCACCCCGGTACTCGTCGTCGTCGTGATCCTCCTCGCCACGAACGCGGGCAAGACGTTCTTCCTGCCGCCGCTGCAGAACGTCTTCGTCGCGTTCGGCGAGAACTGGCTCTTCGCCCGGATCCCGGTCGACGTGCTCCCCAGCCTCGCCCGGCTCGCAGTCGGCTACCTCATCGCGGTCGTGCTCGGCATCGGCTTCGGCGTCCTCCTCGGCCGCAGCCGCGGTGCGCGGCGGCAGGCGACACCCATCGTCGAGTTCCTCCGCGCGGTCCCCCCGCCGGCGCTGCTGCCGTTCACGCTCGTCGCCCTCGGCATCGGCGACGGCGCGAAGATCTTCCTCATCGCGCTCGTCTGCATCTGGCCGATCCTGCTCAACACGATCGACGGCATCACCGGCATCGAGCCGACGCTCCGGGAGACCGGCGCGAGCTACCGGATCCCCGGGGCCGCGCGCCTCTTCCGGATCGAGCTGCCCGCCGCGAGTCCGCAGATCTTCGCAGGGCTCCGCGCGAGCATGCCGCTCGCGATCATCATCATGGTCGTCAGCGAGATGATGGGCGCGACGAACGGCATCGGCTTCTTCATCGTCCAGTCGCAGCGCTCCTTCGCGATCGCCGACATGTGGTCGGGCATCATCCTGCTCGGCATCCTCGGCTACCTCCTCAACCTCCTCCTCACGCTCCTCGAGCGGTGGGTGCTCGCCTGGCACCGCCGCTCGCACGCCATCGCCCGCTAGCTCCCCGAAGGAGACCCGTGCTCACCCTCACGAACGTCAGCAAGCGCTACGGCGACGAGCAGACCGGCACGCTCGCGGTCCGCGACCTCACCTTCGAGATCGGCGGCGGCCAGATCGTCACAATCGTCGGCCCGTCCGGCTGCGGCAAGACGACCGTCCTCAAGCTCATGGCGGGGCTCCTCGAGCCGACGACGGGGACCGTGACGGTCGACGACGTCGAGGTGCGGCGCCCGCCCGAGCAGATCGCGCTCGTCTTCCAGGACTACGGCAACTCGCTCTACCCCTGGATGCGCGTCGGGGAGAACGTCGAGTTCCCGCTCCGGCACCGCCTCGGCAGCAAGGCCGAGCGGCGCGAGCGCGTCGATGCGGCGCTCGGATCGGTGGGTCTGGCGGGACTCGGCGACAAGTACCCTTGGCAGCTGTCCGGCGGCATGCAGCAGCGCGTCGCCATCGCGCGGGGCCTCGCCTACCAGCCGCAGATCCTCCTCATGGACGAGCCGTTCGGGGCGCTCGACGCCCAGACCCGCGCGGACCTCGAGGACCTCGTCCTCCAGGTCCGGGAGCGCTTCGACATCACGGTCGTCTTCGTCACCCACGACATCGACGAGAGCGTGTACCTCGCGGATCGCGTCCTCGTCATGGGACCGCGGCCCACATTCATCGACGCCGACCTCGTGGTCGAGCTCCCGTCGCCCCGGGACCAGATCGAGACGAAGGCGCTCGCCGAGTTCTCGCGCGTGCGCGGCGAGGTCTACCGCCGGATCCGTGCCTCGAGCGAGCTCATGCGGACGGGGAGCGTCGCAGTCGCGTGAGCGACCCTGAGCGAGCGCCGGCACGGCGAGACGAGGCGGCCTGACCGGATCGTTCGCCCCTTCGTCGTGCCGTCGGCTCGCTCAGGGGCGGCTGCTCAGCCGAGGAGGTCGTGCCGGACGACGACCGCGTCGCGCTCCGGGCCGACGCCGATGACGGAGATGCGAGTGCCCGACATCTTCTCGAGCGCGAGGATGTAGTCCTGCGCGTTCTTCGGCAGGTCCTCGAAGGTCCGGGCGCCCGAGATGTCCTCGGACCATCCCGGGAACTCCTTGTAGACCGGCTTCGCGTGGTGGAAGTCGGACTGCGAGACGGGGATCTCCTCGACGATCGTGCCGTCGATGTCGTAGGCGACGCAGACGGGGATCGTCTCGAGGCCCGTGAGGACGTCGAGCTTCGTGATGACGAGGTCGGTGATGCCGTTCACGCGGGTGGCGTAGCGGGACACGAGAGCGTCATACCAGCCGGTGCGGCGCGGCCGCCCGGTTGTCGTGCCGAACTCGTGGCCGATGCGACGCAGCCGGGCGCCCGGCCCCTCCGGCTGGGCCCCGTCCTCGTCGTGGAGCTCCGTCGGGAACGGCCCCGCTCCGACGCGCGTGACGTACGCCTTCGCGATCCCGACGACCCGCTCGATCTTCCCGGGGCCGATGCCCGAGCCGGTCGCCGCGCCGCCCGCGGTCGCGTTCGAGCTCGTGACGAAGGGGTAGGTGCCGTGGTCGACATCGAGCATCGTCGCCTGACCGCCCTCGAAGAGCACCTGCTTGCCCTCGGCGAGCGCCCGGTCGAGCACGAGCGCGGTGTCCGCCACGAGCGGCCGGAGCCGATCCACGTACTGCAGCAGGTCGTTCACCACCTCGTCGACGCGAATCGCCCGACGGTTGTAGACCTTGAGCAGCAGCTGGTTCTTCTGGAAGAGCGCGCCCTCGACCTTCTGCCGGAGGATCGACTCGTCGAAGAGGTCCTGGATGCGGATGCCGACCCGGTTGATCTTGTCGGCGTAGCTCGGGCCGATGCCGCGGCCGGTCGTGCCGATCTGGCGCTTGCCGAGGAAGCGCTCCGTCACCTTGTCGAGCGTGACGTGGTACTTCGTGATGACGTGGGCGTTCGCGCTCACGAGGAGACGGGAGACGTCGACGCCGCGCGACTGCAGCGCGTCGATCTCCTGGAAGAGCACCTCGAGGTCGATGACGACGCCGTTGCCGATCACCGGGACGACGCCCGGCGTCAGGACGCCGGACGGCAGGAGGTGGAGCGCGTACTTCTCGTCGCCGATGACGACGGTGTGACCCGCGTTGTTCCCGCCGTTGAACTTGACGACGTAGTCGATCCGGGAGCCGAGCAGGTCGGTCGCCTTGCCCTTGCCCTCATCGCCCCACTGGGCTCCGACGATGACCGTGGCGGGCATGACTCCTCCTTCGGCGGGGGCGGACAGTCAATCCTATCCGCCCCCGACCGGCGTCAGGATCGGCGCCGGACCCGGACGAGCAGGGTCGTCGCGCCGCCGATCGCGAGCAGTCCGAGCGCGAGCCAGAGCCAGAGGGCGAGCGCGTCGCGGTCGACCCCCGTGCCGGCGAGCGGATCGGCGAGGACCGTCGTCGTCGCCGTGTCGCTGAGCGACGCGGTCGCGAGCTGTTCGGTCGGCGTCGTCACCACGGCGGTGTTCGACACGGTCGGGTAGGCCGCGAGCCGGACCCCGACGACGAGTGCGACCTCGACGGTCGCGCCGACCGCGATCGGCGCATTCACCTCGCAGCTGACGACCGAGCCGGCGGCCGAGCAGGTCGCATCGGAGCTGCTGCCCGAGCGGAACTGCAGGCCGGCGGGCAGGTCGTCCTCGATGACCACGGGACCGGGGTCCTCCGTCGTCCCGACGTTCGTCACCGTGAGGCGATAGGTCGCATCGGATCCGACCTGGAATGCGCCGACCGCCTCCTTCGTGAGCACGAGTGCGGCCAGCGGAGGCACGATGACCGGGTCGTCCACGGCGTTGTCCGAGGAGTCGGGGTCGGGCTGCGTCGCCGTGACCCCTGCCAGATTGTCGACACCGGGATAGGCGTCCACTGTCACGAGCGTGGTGATCACGAGATCGGGGGCCGGGACGCCGACCGCGAGCGAGCCGCTCAGGCTGGCCGTCACGGTCGTCGTGCCGTCGGGCGCGACCGGGTCGGCGACGACGATCCAGGCCGGATCGCTGCCCGCCGCGCCGACGTAGTCGAGACCCGCCGGGATGGTGTCGGTCACGACGACGCCGCTCGCGTCGGACGGGCCGGCGTTCCGCACCTCGAGGGTGAAGTCGAGCTCGTCCCCGATGCGCACCGCACCGGCGTCATGCGTCTTCGTGATCGACAGGTCGGCGAGCTGCGCCACGGCGAGCGAGGCGTCGTCGGTGTCGTTCGACGATGTCGGATCCGTCGTCGGCGAGCCCACCGTCGCCTCGTTCACCGAGGTGCCGGTGGGCTGCGCCGCATCGATCTGCACCAGGATGGTGAGATCCTCGGCGTCGCCGCCTGCGGGGAGCCCGGTCGCGCGGGTGAACGTCACCTGCTGCGGGTTCACCGGGTCGACGACGCCCGTCCAGGCGGCGCCGCCGTCCTCGATCGACAGGTACGAGAAGCCCGAGGGCAGCGTGTCGACGACGGTGAGCGGACCGACTGCATCCGAGGGCCCCGCGTTGTGCACCTGGAGGAGATAGCGCACCTGGGTCCCAGCGTCGGCCGTCGTGATCTCGTCGCCGTCCGCGTCGACGGCCGTCTTGACGAGGGAGAGATCGGCCACGGCGTCCACCGTGATCGTCTCGTCGTCCGTCACCGGCGTCGACGGATCAGGCGTCGAGCTCGTGATCGTGGCGGTGTTGGTCAGGTCGGTGCCGTCCGCCACGTTCGCCGCGACCGTGGTCGTGACGGTGAACGAGCTGGAGCCGACCGCGAGCAGCGGCAGGGTGCAGGTCGCGGTCGTGACGGTGCACGTCCACCCGGTGCCGGACATCGCGGTCACGGTGGTGCCGGCGGGGGCGGCGTCCACCGCGCTCACGCTCCGTGCGACGGACGGGCCGGCATTCGTGACCGTGACCGTGTATGTCACCGACTGGCCGGCGACATAGGGCCCGGCGGCCGCCGTCTTCACGACCGACAGGTCGGCCGACTCGGTGACGGGCACCGTGTCGCTCGTGCTGTCGTTGGCCGCGTTGTTGTCATCGGGGCCGTCGACCGTGGCGTCGTTGACGTAGCTGCCCGCCGTGACCGTCGCGGCGACGTCGGCCGTGTACGTCACGACGATCGTCGCACCGTTCGCGAGCGAGGTCGTCGCATCGCCGATGCTCCAGGTGAGCGTCTGCCGGTCGCCGCTGGCGCCGAGCGTCGGGGCGACCGTCGTCGCCGAGCCGCCGGCGATCGAGACCTTGGCGGTGCCGCTCGCATAGCCGAAGCCGAGCGGCAGCGTGTCCGCGATCACGATCGGGCCCGAGGAATCGGAGGGGCCGTGGTTCGTGACGGTCAGCCGGTAGTCGACCGACTCGCCGGCGTCGACGGCCGCGGGTGCCACGGGGCTCGTGTGCGCCTTCGCGATCGACAGATCGGCGTCGCGGGTCGCGGCGGAGCTGTCGGTGTCGGACGGGCTGTTCGTCGCGTTGTCCGCGTGGGCGACCGCCGTGTTCGTCACGGTGTCGTCCCAGCCCGAGTCGACGTTCAGCGTCACGCGGAACGAGGCGGATGCGCCCGGGGCGAGGCTGCCGCTCAGCGAGAACGCCTGGTCGTCGCCGAGGGCCGCCGTGGACGACGTGCGCGCCCAGGTCCCGCTCACCGAGGCGAACGACGCGTACGCGAGGTACGACGGCACCTGGTCGGTCACGGTGACGCTCCGGGCATCCGCGAGTCCGGTGTTGGTGACCGTGACGAGATAGGTCACGGGGTCGCCCGGGGTCACCGGCGGCACCGGCGACACGGAGACGGCCGTCACCCAGCTCGAGCCTTCGAGCACGACGCGCGTCTTGTCGAGGCCGAGCGTCGTGTCGGTCGTCGGCGTCGTCGTCGCGCCATGCGTGTTGTTGGTCAGGTCGGGGTCGAGCGTCGCGCCTTCATGGACGGTCGCGCTGTTCGTGATCGCGGTCGCGGCGGGCTGGCTGGCGGAGACGGTGCCGTTCAGCGTGAACTGCACCGACTGCGTCGGCGTGAGCGCGAGGTTGTTCCCGAGCGTGAATGTGACGGTGTCGCCCGCCGTGAAGGACGAGTCGTTCGCGGTCCAGCCCGTCGGCAGCGTGCCGAGCGTGACGTCGACCATCCCGGCGGGGATCGTGTCGGTCACCGTGATCGGGTTCGCCGTGGTCGACACGGAGTCCGACGGCCCGTTGTTCGTCACCTTCAGCGTCCACGCCAGCGGGGCGCCCGCATTCGGCGGCGTCGCGGGACCGGTCTTGTCCATGGCGAGGTCGGCTTGCGGCGTCAGCGTCCGATCCGCGTCATGCGTGTTGTTCCCGAGGTCCGTCTCGTACGTGCGACCGGTCACCGCGGCGGTGTTCGAGGCCGTGCCGGTGGCGGATGCGGCGATCGTGACATTCGCCGTCAGGACGATCCGGTCACTGCCGTCGGCCTTGAGACTCGTCGACGTGGTGCCCACGACGTAGGGGTCGGCCGTCGTGCCGCTGCCGGTGATCGCGAGCGACGTGCCGGTGGTGTCGGACGAGCTGCTGTAGTAGCGGGCCGTGGTGGCGCCGACCGTCACCCCCGAGGGGAGCGTCGCCGTGTCGATGACGGAGAACGGGCCATAGCCCTTGTCCGGGCCGGCGTTCGTCAGCGTGATCCGCCACTGCGGCTGCGTGTACGAGCCGCCGACCGCCTGGCCGGGGATCCACTGGCTCGACGTGCTGCCGCCGACCGCCTCCTTGTCGAGGACGAGGTCGGCGCGGTCGAGCACGGCGCTCGCCGTCGCATCGGGGCCGGTGTACGAGCCGGTCGCGTTGCTCGTGGCGCCGGTGGTGTCGGTCGTCGTGGCCCGCAGCGTGTTCACCTGAGGCGTGTCCGTACCCGGGTCGGTGAGCGCGTCCTCGGACGGCGTCGCGGTGAACGTGATCGTGATCGTGCGCGCGGCCGCGGTCGGGGCGGTCGCGGTGCCCGGCAGCGCCGGCGCGGTCGCCGAGATCTGGCCGGTCGTCCAGCTCAGCGTCTGCACGCCGCTCGCCGTCACGATGCCCGGATCGGCGAGCGCCACGGCGGACGCGGTCCCGATCTTGATCTTCGCCGAGCCGGCGTCATAGGCCCAGTTCTTCGGCAGGACGTCCTGCGCCGAGATCGTCTGCGCGGGCCCCTGTCCGGTGTTCACGAGCGTCAGCGTCCAGGGGAACGACTTGCCCGCGTAGGCGACGTTCGCCCCCGCGGGGTCCGTGCTCGACGCCGCCTTGGTGAGCGTGACCTTCGGGAACGCCGGGTCGACGGTCGCGCTGCTGCTCGGGACCGTCGTCGGGTAGCTGCGGCCGCCCGACGCGAACGACTCATAGTGCGTCACCCTCGCCGTGTTCACCTGATTCGTGTCGCTCAGGTACTGGCTGTCGACGAGGGTGCCGGTGTAGCTGAGGGTCAGCGCGTTGCCCGGGGCGACGTTGCTCAGCGCGCCCGGCAGGTCCGCCGCATCCCAGCTGATGGTGCCACCACCGCCGGTGGTGCCGTCCTGGCCAGTGATGGTGCCGCCATTGGAGATCGACGCCGGGTCGACGACCACGCGGGCCGGCACGACGTCGGTCACGACCATGTTGTAGGCGGCGGTGTTGCCGGTGTTGGTCAGCTTCACCCGGTAGGTGAACGTCTGCTCGGGGTTCGCGATGATCGACGGCTTGGTGTCGACGGTCTTGTTGATCGTCAGGAGCGGGTTCAGGATCGTGACGCTCTTCGAGCTCGTCTTCGTCTGCTTCGTCGACGTGTCGCCATTGACGAGGTCCCAGGTGAGGGCGCTCGCGTTGCTCGGCGCCGCCTCGTCCACGTCGTCCGTCAGCACGGCCGTGAACGTGATCGTGATGGTGCGCTCGTCGGACGAGGTCGGGACGTCGCCGAGATCCCACGTGAGCGTCTGGCCGGCCTGGGTCGGCGCGACCTGCGCCGGCGCATCGGCGCCCGTGGTGGTCCAGCCCGTGACGGAGCCGAAGCTCACGCCCGTCGGGAGCGCATCGGTGATCACGGTGTCGTAGAACTGCACGTTCTTCGGCAGCGTCACCTTGAGGCTGTAGGCGACGGTGTCGCCGATCGGCGCCGAGGCCTTGTCGACGGACTTCACGATGGCCGCCGGCGAGACCGTCAGCGTCTGCGAGTCGGTCGAGATGCGGGTGCCGCTGCGCACGTGTCCGTCGTCGAGCGCCTCGGGGAGCGTATAGCCGGTGAGCGTCGCGGTGTTCTTGTACGAGTCGGAGCCCGCCGGCTCGGTCGGGAGCGTGACCCTGTACTGGATCTGCTGCGGCGTGCCGGCCGCGAGCTCATCGAAGTGCCACGTCAGGCTCGTCCCGTTGGGCGTGCCGCTGGGGGCGATCGTGCAGCTCGTGCCCGGGGCGCCGACGGTGACGCCCGAGTAGGTGCCGACCAGCGTCACCGCGCCGAGCGCCGCGGGCACGCAGTCGGTCACGACGTCGTCATAGAGCTTCGGGGCGCCGGTCGCGTTCGTCGCCTTGAGCGTGTAGGTGACGACGTCGCCGCCGACCAGATCGGTGGCCGGCGTGGCGGACTTGTCGAGCGTCGGCTGCGGCTCGATGTAGGTGACGTTCGCACTGTCGTCCCCGCTCCACGTGTCGCTCGTGAAGTGCGCGGTGTTCGTCAGCACCCTGCCGCTGCTGCCCGCGTCCCCGAGGTGGAGACGCAGCGTGACGGCGAAGGTCTGGTCCGCGCTCATCGTGTTCGAGTACGAGGCCGGGAAGGTCAGCTTGCCGGTCGCCTGGTCGAAGACGAGGGTGGCCGTGCCGGAGGTGTTCGACGTGCCGCACGGGTTGCTGTCGAGGTGCCAGCACGCGCTGTCGACCGTGTAGGAGGTGCTCCCGCTGAGCGTGGCGCCGTCCTGCAGCACGCCGTGCGCGACGGTGGTGTGCGCGGGGACCGTGACGCTGTAGTCGAAGTCGATGTACTCGCCCTGCGTCGCCTGGCCGTCGCCGTTGTTCCCGTCGAGGGTCGTGCCGATCTCGGTGCCCGCGAGGTCCTTGGCGACGACGGCGGTCGGCAGATAGACGTCAGCGTCGTCATAGGTGCCCGCGGCGGCGATCGCGGTGTCGCTCGTGGTCGGCGCGGCGCTCGAGATGGGGCCGCCCGCCACGACGACATCGCCATGGCCGCCGGTGTTCGTGTTGGTCTGATACGACACGATCGATGCCGTGTTCGTGTAGTTCGCGTCGATCGCCGCCGTGGCGGGGATCGTCACCGTGTAGCCGAGCGTCAGGCCCCGCGTCATCGCGGCGTCCGAGCCGGGCACGTCGGCGGCGATGTGCCACAGCACGAGGGAGCGATCGGCATAGGCGCCGTTGACGCCGCTCGGGTAGCCGATGTCGCTCGGGTCGACCACGGTCGCCGTGAATCCCGAGCTCGCGATCGAGGTCTCCGCCGGGGTGCCGCCGACGGTGACGGTCGCCGCGGTGAAGGAGCCGGTGTCCACGTCGTCGCTCGTGATGCCCTCGGGCAGCGCGTCCCAGACCGTGTAGCCGGAGGTCGCATCGCGGGGCGCGGTCACATCGATGCGGTACGTGACATCGCTGCCGTCGTGCACCTGAAGGTTCGTGACCGCGGAGTCGAAGGCATTCCCCGTCGCGGGCGTGCCGTCGACGTCCCGGATGCCCTTGGTCAGCGTCGGGGTGGAGTCGAGCAGGATCGCCGAGGCGTCGCGGAGGAAGAACACGTCGCCCAGCACGTTCTCCTGCTGGTACTTCATGAGGTTCTGCGGCTTGTCGAGCGTCGCAGCGGTCGCCGAGGCCTGCGTGACGCGGCCGAGCACATGCAGCACGAGCTTGCCGCTCGCGGGGACGTAGCGGTCGCCCCCGGCGCCCACGCTGCCGATGAGCCAGTCGATGCGCTGCCCCGCCTGGGCCGGGGCCCCGACGAGGGCGGGAATGCCGGGGCTCGTGTCCGGCAGGTACACCTCGGATCCGGCGTAGACGACGCCGTCGGGGAGGAAGTCGGTGAGCTTCGGATTGCGCACGTCGATCTGCTGCGCGAAGTCGACGGTCAGCGAGTAGCAGACGTAGTCGCCCGGCACGAAGGGGTCGTCGGCGGCCGCGTCGCGGTCGTCCGCCCAGTCGGCGTCGCTCGACGCGACATCGCAGGTGGTGGCGACGTCCGGCGTCCCCTCGACCACCGCATTCCGCGCCAGCACCTTCTTGTCGATGCCGGAGTAGTGCGAGTCGATGTCGGCGGCGGAGTCGTCCCAGACGTCCTCATCGCCGAAGGCGGCGGCCCCCGCGCCGTTCGTCACGCCGGCGAGGGCGTCGATCGTGTGCGTGTCGCCGGTGAGCACGACGTGGTTCCTCAGCGTGTCGCCGGAGGTCGTGTTGCCGCGCCAGGGGACGTTGGTCTGATACTCGGACCGCATGAGCGCGGTGTACTGCACCTGCGCGTCGCGGTCGGCGTCGATCGCGTCGGGCGAGACGGTCAGGGTGATCGTGAACTCGCCGGTCGCGTCGTCGTAGCCGATGCTGTCGACCGTGGCGCCGCTCAGCGCCGGCGTCGTCCCGGTCCCCGTGGGCGACTGGCAGTCGGCCGGGAAGGCGTCGCCGCTCGTGCTGTACGTCGTGCCCGCCGGCAGCGCGGGACACAGCCCGTTCGGGATGGTGTCGACGAGCGTGATGCCGTCGGCGCTCGCGTACTCGCTCGTCGCGAGGTCGAGGGTGAAGGTGGCGAGCCCGCCGGTGACGAACGTGTCCGTCGCGCCGCCGCCCCCAGCGTGCGTGTCGACCGACTTGAGGATGCGGAGGTCCATCGCGTCGATCGTCGCGCTGTCGCTGTCCGATGTGGTGACCGGGCTGCTCGGCGGAGTCGTGCCGGTGTAGGTGCCGGTCGCCGTCGCGAGGTTCGTGTAGGCGATGCCGTCGCCGTATCCGGCGCCCTGACCCTGTCGCGTCGACGGGCCGTTGTTGTTGTCGAGGTTCGCCGCCTGCTGGGTGCTCCCGGGTGTCGGTGCACCGCCGGCCGAGTCGAAGGTCATCGTGTTCTCGAAGAGCGGCACGGCGGCGCGGTACGTGATGACGTACTGGCCCGCGACGCCCGCGGCGCTCAGATCCGCAGCCTGCGGGGTGCCGCCGGCGAGGTCCGGCAGGCTCCAGGTCACCTTCGTGTAGACGCCCGCGGACAGTCCGGAGGGCAGCGCGCTGTTCACGGTCTCGACGGAGGCGGGGGCCAGGCAGTCGGGGGCTGCCACCCCGGTGTGCACCGGTCCCGAGCCCGGGTATTCGTTCGTGCCGCCGAGGGCGCCCTCGCTGTCGTACAGCCGCGGTGAGGGCTGCGTGTTGTCGACCGTCGCGCAGGCGAGGAATTCGAGGCCGGCCGGCAGATAGTCGACGATGGTGACGCCCGTCGTGCTGCCCTGCGGTGTGTTCTCGACCGTGAGCGTGTAGGTGGTGGGGTCGTCGTGCACGCCTCGGAGGAGCTCGGACTCGGGACTCGGCTCGGTCTTGCTGAGCCGCAGCGCCTTCACGGGGGCCGTGGTCCATGCGGTCGCCGATGTCGTCGCCGCCGCCCCCGCGGTCGCGCCCTTGCCGGTCGAGCCGTCGAACACCGGCAGCAGCGTCGCGTCGCCGGAGACATAGGCGGTGAGGTCGAGTCTCGGTGCCGCGCCCACGGGGAAGACGGTGGCGTCGGGGCGCACGGTGACGGTCGAGGCGTAGGTCGCATTCGCCGGCAGATCGGCGACGTCCATGAAGACCCACAGCTGGGAGCCCGGCGGGACCGTG